>Ga0209040_10003509_pt1 | contig 12038 bp, 9 predicted proteins | sample BogFormECP12_OM3_FD_188240 | JGI IMG/M metagenome (GOLD analysis project Ga0209040, IMG submission 188240) | Bog forest soil microbial communities from Calvert Island, British Columbia, Canada - ECP12_OM3 (SPAdes) (version 2) | ecosystem: Environmental > Aquatic > Freshwater > Wetlands > Bog ... | reverse complement strand
GCGAAGCCTTGCGGCTCTCGAAAGCCGAACCCCCGGTGCAACTTCCCGGCGAGCACGATTCGCTCACCTACATTCCCCTCGGCGTAGGCGCCGTTATTCCGCCGTGGAACTTCCCTTGCGCCATCATGGCCGGCCTTACCTTAGCTTCAATCGTCAGCGGCAACACAGTCATCCTCAAGCCCTCGAGCGACTCGCCCACCATCGCCGCCAAGTTCATCGAGGTGCTCGAAGAAGCCGGCATGCCAGAAGGTGTGGTGAATTTCTGCCCCGGCTCCGGCGCTACCTTCGGCGATGCTGTCGTCGCGCATCCCAAGACGCGTTACATCGCCTTCACCGGCTCCCGCGAAGTCGGACTCCACATCAACAAAACAGCCGCCACGCAAGCTCCCGGCCAGCTCTGGATCAAGCGCACCATCCTTGAAATGGGAGGCAAAGACGCTATCATCGTTGACGCCGATGCCGATATCGACTCCGCCGTCGAAGGCGTAGCGCAGGCTGCATTCGGCTTCCAGGGGCAGAAGTGCTCGGCCTGCTCCCGCGCCATCGTCGACCAGCGCATCTACGACAAGTTTCTCGACCAGCTCAAAGCGCGCGTCGAGAAAATCACCGTAGGCGATCCCGCCGAAAACAGTAACATGGGCGCGGTCATCAACGAAGGCTCGATGAAGACCATCCTGGAATACATCGAGCAGGGCAAGAAAGATGGGCGCCTGCTCACCGGCGGCGAGCGCGCCCCCGAAGCCGGAGAAGGCTACTACCTCCGCCCCACCGTATTCGCCGATATTCCCGCCAGGTCAAAGCTCGAGCAGGAAGAGATTTTTGGTCCCGTGCTCGCGGTCATCAAAGCGCGCGGCTTCGACAACGCGCTTGCAATCGCCAACGACACCGAGTTCGGACTCACCGGTGCCATCTACACCAAGTCGCGCGACAAGATCGACCGCGCCAAAAGCGACTTCCACGTAGGCAATCTCTACATCAACCGGAAATGCACTGGCGCCATGGTCGGTGCTCACCCCTTCGGCGGCTTTAACATGTCCGGTACCGATTCCAAGTCCGGTGGCCCGGATTATCTCTATCTGTTCACTCAGGCGAAGTCAGTGGCGGAGAAACTTAAATAGTGAATGGCGGTTGTTTCTCGAGAGGGGGCAGCCGCCAGCGCTTCCTTTTCCTGTTTTGAACGCCGCAACTTAAATGATCCTCATTGGTTAATCACTGCAGAGCGGTTTCCTGTAGCATGATAGAAGTGGGCCGAGCCTGTGGGAACAAGTTCTGAGCGCTTGCGGGGAGTTGCCCATGTTGTACGTCCTGCGCCTGACCAATGGAGACTGCGTGGTCGCGATGGCCGCCGACGAATACGGCGCGCGGCGGATTGCCACCAAGCTCAATCTGGATGAGATCGCCGAAGTTGCGACCATCCGTCAGCTCGACACTCTCGGAATTCAATTCTCTCCATCAGAAGATGGAAGTTTGGAAGTGACTCACTGGGACGACGCCACCCTGGACAGCATTCTCGCCAACGAATATCCGCTGCTGAACCAGGCCTGCCAGCGCGCCAACGCTGAACCGTTCCTGCCGGCGCCGAATCCCGATGATTCCGTCGTATCCCAGTTGAAGGCGGCTTATGAGCGCAACAAAGACATCATCCGCCAGGGCCTTCGCCAGGAGTTGCAGAGGTCCGGTCAAGCCCAGGCCCCAACCCGGACGAACGCAGCCTCCAACCGCAAGTAGTTTCCCGCAGCAAGACTCGCAGCGCAATCCATCAAGCCGCACTTTTTCCCGGCACTGAAATTGGCGGCGGGTTCCGCTCGCCGAACTGCCACTGGTGCCAGTAGGGATAAACCGGCGTGACTGCGCTCGCGCTGTCCAACTTCGCGATCTGCTCGCTCGACAGATTCCAACCCACCGCGCCCAGGTTTTGCCGCAACTGCTCCTCATTCCGCGCCCCAAAGATCACGGTTGAAATCGACGGCCGCTGCAGCAACCAGTTCAGCGCCACCTGCGGCACACTCTTTCCCGTTTCCTTGGCCACTGCATCCAACGCGTCGACGACTCCATAAAGATATTCATCCTCCACCTGCGGCCCTTGCTCCGCCGTCTTGTGCAGCCGGCTCTGCGCCGGCAGCGGCTGTCCCCGCCGGATCTTTCCCGTCAGCCGGCCCCAGCCCAGAGGGCTCCAAACCAGCGCTCCCACTCCCTGATCCACAGCCAGCGGCATCAGCTCCCACTCATACTCTCGCCCCACTAGCGAGTAGTAGACCTGATGGCCAACATATCGCGCCCAGCCATACCTGTCGGCGGCCGCCAGTGACTTCATCAGATGCCAGCCAGAAAAATTCGAGCAAGCGATGTACCGCACCTTCCCACTGAGAACCAGTTGATTGAGCGTGCTCAAAACTTCTTCGACCGGAGTCAGCGCGTCGAATCCGTGCAGGTGATAAATGTCGATGTAATCCGTGCCCAGCCGCCGCAGGCTGGCTTCGCACGCCCGGATCAGGTGATAGCGCGACGATCCCAAATCATTCGGCCCCGGCCCCATCTTGAAAGTCGCTTTAGTCGAGATCAAAACCTCGTCGCGGCGGCCGGCAATGGCCTTCCCCAAAATTGTTTCGGAAAGCCCGTCCGAATAAACATCCGCGGTGTCGAACAGGTTGACCCCAGCCTCCAGGCAGATATCTACGAGCCGTGTCGCCTCAGCCACATCGCTCGCGCCCCACGCGCGAAAAAATTCGTTTCCCCCACCAAATGTTCCCGTGCCAAAACTCAAGGCAGGTACCTTCAAACCAGAGCGTCCCAACGTGCGAAATTCCATGAGAAGTAGATGTCTCTGACGCCGCCAAAGATGCGTGTGTAACTAATTTACGCAGTTGCCATCCCTGCCGTGAATTGTCGTCCCGAGCAAAGCGAGGGATCTTGGTTTTGGCCTGCGGCTGCAAGATCGCGGGCACGATGACAAGTCGATTTGAGGCTGCGATGACTCGCCGCGTAGACTCCAAGAAATGCTCTTAGAGATCTTGCAGCAACACAAAAGCCGCCCCGCAGGGCGGCCTTTTTCACCAGCTTGCAAGTCTACGAAGTAACTCCCGCCGGCGCCTGCGGCACAGGCCCCGCCGTAGTCGCCGCCGCAGCCTCATTCAAAATCCGGTGATGGATCGTGAACAGCGCCAGTTCCAGCCGGTCCGACACTCCAATCTTGTCATACACGTTACGCAGATAATTCTTGATTACCTGCTCAGTCGTCCCCAGCTGCGTGGCAATCTCTTTATTCTTGTAGCCCTGAACAATCAGCGCCACGATGCGCAGCTCCTTCGCCGTGAGCCGGTCGCGCACCCGCAATCCGACCATATCGTTCTCGGTGAGTTCGCTCGGCACCGCCACGTCCTGTACCCAGGTCTCACCGCGGGCGACTTTGCGCACGCAATCCACCAGGGCCGCGCTGGTCACATTGCGGTAGACCACGCCATGCGCCCCGTTCGCCATGTGGCGCTGCGCGCTCTCGCCGGTATCGGCGAGCACGATCACGCGGGTCTTGGCGCGCACCGCGCCCTGCACGATGGCGGCGAAATCGTTATGAAAGCCCGCTGCCACTATCAGCACCGCCGCGCGGAATTTGTCCAGAGCCATGAACATCTGCTCCGGCGTCTGAGCCTGCGCCACGATGCGCATCTCGTCTTCCACCGCCAGCACCTTGGCGATGCCGGCGCGGAAGATTGCCTGGTTATCGGCCAGAATCAGTTTGAGCATTTTATCGGCGCTCCAGAATTACCCCAAAAGTCTAAGAGTTCCTCACAAACTCGTACGAGTCAATCACACAAGCCACACCCTTGCCTTCTTCGCTGGTTCCGCTCGGGTCGGTACGCACCACGCGCCCCTTGCACTGGATCACCACGTTCTCCGGCGCCCCCGTGACATCGGGTGGGAGCGTGATCTCAAACTCTACCGGCGAACCAACCTCCAGCGAAGCGTCGGCCCGAATGTAAACTCCCGCCGCGCTGAGATTTCCCGTAAGCCCTTTCGCGTCGCCGCTGACGCCTTCCTTGTGTACCTTGATCGGCAGTTCCAGCGGAAACCTTTTTCCGGTCCGTGCTTCGGACACAGTTCCTCCTCTTTCGTGGCCTGATTTTTCCTGACTTGATTCCTGATGAGGCTCCACTCTGTCTGCGAACCGGGCCAACACCATCCAAAACGCTCCTGCCAGGCAAAATCGCCCACTTGGTTGCTTATCGGCGGTTATATCACGGATGCTACCGCTATAAAAGCCTGATTACGAGTTAGTTAAGGGTAGGAAGTAGATTCCCCCCCTGTCTTCGGGTTGGGCACGCCCTAAAGTCGTGCAATCGCACGCCGAAGTTACGTGAGTGGTTGAATTCATGCTCGCGCCCGCCGAGAGATACGCGCGCTTCTAGCCAACAATTATGAGAAAAGCCTTACCCTTCCACCCGACCCACTTCTATAGTTTCGCCTTGTATCTCACGCTGGCGCTGTCGTCTTCCGCGCAGCGGGCGTCGCTTCCCGTTGATCAGGCGACGATCAATCAACAACTGCTGGATCGCATTCAGAAACTGGAAAAAGAAGTCCAGGCGATGAAAACCCAGCCGCAATCGACAGTCGCAACGCCCCCGGCGCCGGACCCGGAGCCCGCCCCTATTGTCGAGTCCCCCGCGGTCAACGAGGTCGCCCCGCGCCTCAAGCTCAATTTCTTCGGCGATGTCGGATACCAGTCCGGCCATTACTACGGCCCCACCAGCGCCTTTGAGATCGGCAGTTTCGACGTCTTTGCCAGCGCCCGTCTGTCCCAGCGTGTGTCAGTGCTGGGGGAACTCTTGTTTACTCCGGGCGAGGATAACAACATCAGTCTCGACATTGAACGACTTCTTATTAAGTACCGGCACGACGATTATTTTGCCGCCTCCCTCGGGCGCATTCACACCGACATCGGCTACTACAACACTGCCTTTAATCGAGGGGATTATTTTCAGACCGCCATCGGGCGTCCCACCATGTTTGAATTCGACGATCAGGGAGGATTTCTGCCGTTGCAAGACCTGGGCATCGTGCTCGAGGGCAAAATACCCTCCGGCAAGTTGGGTCTGAACTACGTATTTGAAGTTACCAACGGGCGGGCCTATGGCGCAAACGTGGAGCCAGCCCAGAACAGCACCGACGGAAATAACAGCAAGGCGGTTAACGTAAACATATCCGCCAAGCCAGATTGGGCTCAAGGCCTCGACGTGGGATTCAGCGTTCGCCACGATTACCTCAGCGATGTGAACCATCTCCAGGTTTCCGAGACCATCCCTGTCCTCTACGTGGTGTACAACACCTCCAACTACGAATGGCTCAATGAGGCAATGCTCGTCCGGCACGCCACCCCGGTAGGTCCGGTCTTCCACACGTCAGGTTTCTATACCCAGTTCTCGCGCGGGTTTGGCCCCTATCGGCCTTACTTTCGCTATTCGTATGTGAATGCGCCGGAGAATGACCCGATCTACGGCAATGCAACGGAGGAGCCTGAATTAGGCCGCATAAACGGCCCTACGGTCGGAATCCGGTATGACTTCACCGAACACTCTGCCTTCAAACTGCAGTACGACCGGGAGGGCATGGACGGCGAAAAATCAATCAATGGAGCGAGCGCTCAGTTTGCCTTCACCTTCTAAGAGAGAATGTCATGAAAAAAAACCACACTGCTCCGTTCTTGCTCTCGGGTATGGCGATGTTTGCCGTCGCCCTCCTCTCTGTGGTTTCGACCCCGGCGGTCGAGGCTGCCGGTGATCCCATCGTGGTCATCGTGAATGCGGCGAATCCGGTCGACAATCTGAGCATGAGTGAGTTAAAGAAGCTTTTCTTATCCGACCGCAGCAAGTGGGATACCGGAAGAGTAGTGGCACCGGTAATCGTGAGCGCCGGCGCGCCCGAGCGAACTGCTTTCCTGAAGCTGGTCTGCGGCATGAATGATGCTCAGTTCAGCAAGCACTTCTTGCAGGCCGCGTTCAATGGCAAGTCCGCGACCGCTCCCAAGGAGGTAAGCAGTGTGCGGGGCGTCAAGGGCGTGGTAGTGAGTTCTCCCGGCGCCATCGGCTTTGTGAAGGCGCTGGACTTCCATGGAGATGGCAGCGACGGGGGCGTGAAGTCGGTGAAGATCGACGGCGTCGCCGCTGCCGATGCCGGCTACAAGCTCAAGATGTAACTCTGCTGCGGATTGCCAGAGAGGAAGCGGCAAGTGCGATTGACGATCAGGACGAAGCTTTTCGGCCTCGCAACCAGCGGGCTGCTGCTCGTGTCATGTGTTAGCGCGACGAGCTACTGGGGCATCACCTCTGTCGCGCAGACGACCACGCAAGTGGGCGCCCTTGGCATCGCGATCCGCAATCACGTCGAAGCCAGCATGTTCAACGACATGACCAGAGATGACATCACCGCTATATGCATCAGAAAGGGCCAGGATCAGCAAGACGCCGAGGCAAACCTGGCCTCGCACTCCCAGTTGCTCGCCGCTCGCATCGGCGCCGCCCGCGCGGCGCTGAAGGATCCTGCTCTTGAGCCTGCGCTCGACCGCGAAAGCCACATGGTGCAAGAGTATGTGAGCGCCGGCGATTCGCTTTCCAGGATAATCGCGAACCATCCAGCGCCAGCTGTGGCCGCGGCCGGCCGGGCCCTCCAGCTCTACTCCGGACTCCAGCAGCAGATCCAGGATACTGGCGATCAACTGGCTAAGGCTGCGCAAGACGCCGAACTCAGCGCTACAAAAAAGGCAGCCCGTGCCACGCTCGCCATGTTTGTGATTTGCGCGATATCGCTTCTGATTCTCTTTCTCGGCAGCTTGACCTTGGTGCGAACCATCTCCCTGTCACTGCGGCGATTGATTCAGATGGTTCAGAATATTGCCGAGGGTGAGGGTGATGTCACCAGGCGTCTGGAGACGGCCAGCGACATCAGCAACGACGAACTGGGCGAAGTCAGCCGCTTCTTCAATTTATTCATGGACAAACTGCAGGAAATACTTCGGGGGGTCGCGGCCGATACCCAAAAGCTCACCACCGCCAGTCGGCTGCTGCTCGAGGCCAGCCAGCAGATCACGATCGATTCCAGAGAAACCTCCGTCCTGTCCAACTCCGTTTCCCGCGCTGCGCAGCAGGTCACCCAGAATCTGCTGAGCCTGTCTACAGGCGCAGGCGAGATGGCGCTGACCATTCAGAGCATTGCCGGAAACGCCAACGAGGCCGCCAAAGTGGCGGCCTCTGCCGTCAACTCAGCCCAGGCTGCCGATGTCACGGTCGCCAAGCTGGGCCAGTCCAGCGCGGAGATTGGAGTAGTCATCAAGGTCATTACCGCCATCGCGCAGCAGACCAACTTACTGGCCTTGAATGCCACTATCGAAGCCGCCCGCGCCGGAGAAGCCGGAAAAGGCTTTGCCGTAGTCGCCAACGAGGTGAAAGAACTCGCCAAGCAGACCGCCAAAGCCACAGAAGACATCAGCCGCAAGATCACGGCCATTCAGGGGGACACCAAGGATGCGGCAGCGGCCATCGGGACCGTGAGTGGCGTTATTAATCAGATCAACAACATTTCCGCAACCATTGCAGCCGCGGTCGAGGAGCAGAGCGCGACCACCAATGAAATGACTCGCAACGCCGGCGAAGCCGCCAGCGGAGCCGGCGACATCTCGGTCAGCATCGGAGGGGTGACCCAGGCAGCCGAGGGCACCTTGACGCGCGCGCAAGATTCCCAGAAATCGGCCCAGGAATTGGCCTCCATAGCCTCGCACCTGAGCAGCCTGATGGGGCAGTTCAAAATCGAACGCGGTCAAAGAAGAATCGATATTTCCTTGCCCGTCAGACTCGCCGCCATCGACGTGAACGGCCATCCCCTGGAGCAAGAAGTCATGACCGTTAACGTCAGCCCTGACGGAGCCTTTTTGACAGGCATTCAAGCCAGACTCAAGCCAGGCAGCCGGGTTTCTCTGGCCCGCGAGCAAAAGCAGGAATATTTTCTAATCGCATGGGTCGGAGAAAAAAATACTCCCAAGGCTGGCCAGATCGGCGTCTCCTCAGTTCATTCGCCGAGCTCCTTTTGGAACGACGTGGTCGAAACGCAGGGCCAAGCCGGGCCGGCCGGCCTACAACGAGATTATGCAGAGAAGAGCGCGCCGACGCCAAAAGCCAGAGCACACGGAGCCTAGAGGGTGCAACCTGGCTCGATTCAATTCACGGGAAGGGCACGACTTTCAGTCGCGCCGCTAAAGCCCGCAAAAGGCCGGGACTTTAGCCCCTGGGTTCGACGGGGCCCCATGCGAACGGAGCCATGAATCACCCCAGGTCCATTTGCCCGTGCCGACGAGTCGATGACTTGAGGCCGAGACGATATCATCACAACTCCCGAAATCCACAGAACACACTGTGACATCTAACCTTGCGCTGCCACCGAAATAAGTCCATCATCCCAAGGCGAGGGTGATACATTTACTCCCAAAAACAGAACCCTAACTCCTTTCGGCACAGGATTTTACCCGTAACTCACTGTGCCCCTGGGATTACTTCGCAATTTCACGCTACCGTGATGATTCCAGTAGATCAGGGGGGAGGGGGGTGCCCGCTTTTCAGACCAGAATCGCATGGATGAAGTCGGTCGCCCTCGCAGATTGCTCAAAATATTTCCAAGTGGAATTCCACACCCTCCCTCTGTGCCGGCTTTGACAGAGCATTACAGTGCAACCGAGCCCTCGGTGGTACCGTCAAATAAGTGATTTCTTCTTATTTGCTTCAGGAAGGCTATTCCATGCTCGGTTCATTCTTTCTCCCCGCGCGCGACCAGCGTTGGCCGCGACACTTCGTCTATCAGATCGTCATCTGTCAGGTCGTGGTCCTGGTTCTGGCCTCATCCTCAGCTTTGATGGCTCAGCAGCCCGCATCCCCGAAATCCGCCAGCCCGGCTCCCGCCACCAAAATCGTAGAGGGAAAATCGACTCCGAACATGGAATCGGCGGCCGCATCGTCCGAGACCTTGGCTCAATTCAACGACGCGCTGGAAAACCTCGCTGCCAAAGTCTCTCCCGCTGTGGTCCAGATTCTTGTCACCAGCTACGGCCCGCTGCACGAAGGGAGCAGGACGCAGACCGCTCTCATCGTGCGCCAACACGCCGTCGGCTCGGGAGTCATCGTCGATCCTTCCGGCTACATCATGACCAACGCGCATGTGGTCGAAGGCGCGCAACGCATCCGCGTCGCCCTGCCGCTGCCCGGCGATTCCGGCAGTCCCGTCCCCGTTGGCAAGCGCCGCATCCTCGAAGCCCGCCTCATCGGAGTGCACAAAGAATCGGATCTGGCCCTGCTCAAGATCGAGGAGAAGGAACTTCCCATGCTGCCCCTGCTCGCGCAACAACGCCCCCGCGTCGGTCAGTTGGTCTTCGCCATCGGCAGTCCCGAGGGTCTGCAGGGCTCAGTCACCATGGGCGTGGTCAGCGCCGTCTCCCGCCAGGCCGATCCTGACAAGCCGCTCACTTACATCCAGACCGATGCTCCCATCAATCCTGGCAACAGCGGCGGACCGCTGGTCGACATGAACGGATCGGTGCTCGGCATCAACACTTTCATTCTCTCGACAGGCGGAGGCAGCGAGGGTCTGGGATTCGCCATTCCCGCGCGTGTCGTAGACTTTGTCTACCACAGCCTGCGCAAGTACGGCCACGTTCATCGCGTGGAAATCGGCGCCGTCGCCCAGGAAATCACGCCCACTCTGGCTGACGGCTTGCAACTCGCGCAGCACTGGGGAGTCATCGTCGCTGACGTTAAACCGGACGGTCCCGCCGCCGCCTCCGGCCTGCAGGTTCAAGACATTGTGCTCACCGCCGACGACCGCCGCGTCGAGACTCTCCCGGCGCTAACTGCAGCCCTGTATCTTCACCGGCTTGATCAAGTGTTGAAACTCGAAATCCTGCGCGGCGGCCAGAAGAAAACTCTTTATGTTCCAGCCATCGAGCATCGCGACCAGATGGATCAACTCTTCGACGCTGCCGATCCCGACAAGAGTCTCATCTCCCGCCTGGGAATTCTCGCCACTGATCTCACCAGCGACTTGCGCAATTTAGTCGGCACCCTGCGAATTTCTTCCGGCGTGATCGTGCTCGGTCGCGCTGCCGACCTCATCACTCCCGACACCGGCCTGCAAACCGGCGATATCATCCACACCCTCAACACTACTTCAATCACTTCCATGGATGACCTGCGCGCTGCCGTGCCCAAGTTGAAAACCGGCGATCCCGTGGTGCTGCAAGTGGAACGCAGCGACGGCCTCACCTATTTGAGCTTTGAGATGGAGTAAGCAAAGCGCATACACGGCGGGACGCTTTGCCGTAAAATGTTTTTCGTGCGCCCGTAGCTCAACTGGATAGAGCATCTGCCTTCGGAGCAGAGGGTTGGGAGTTCGAGTCTCTCCGGGCGCACCATGAGGTCCCTGATCATTCGGCGCGGCAGATTTTCGTTTTCCAAGGCGACAACTAGAACGCGCTGCCGCCTCCACCGCCGAAGCCTCCACCAGAAAAACCTCCGCCTCCCCCGAACCCGCCTCCACCGCTCCACCCCGATCCCGTGGAAGCGGCCCGCGGAGCGGAGACGAATACCTGGTGCATATCGGTCGCCATGCCATGCATGGAGGACGAAAATAAAATTGGATTGAATGGCATTCCGTACCCGTATCCGGCTCCCGCTGGACCTGCATACCAGCTTGGCGGATCTTTCACGATGCCGGCGAAAGCCTGGGCCCAGTGATGTTCCACACCCAGTGCCATCGCGTAGGGAAGGAACTTTTCGAAGGTGTCTGGCGGCATCACTTTCAGGCGTTCAGAGTCGACGCGGTTCATGAATTCCTGGAAGCCGAGCACGGCGATGTGGATGCGAGCACCCTTTATTGTTTTCGCGGTCATTACACGGGCAAAGAGCCACCAGATCACGGCAGAGATTAGGAGGCATACGACGAACACCGGGATTGAGCTGAAGAAGTCCGCCCAGCCAACGAACTGCAGAATGGCGAACGGAACGAGAATACAGAACGCCGCGCCAATGCTGTAGCCGTTGGCGGATTCGGGGTCGAGGGTGTAGATGCCTTTCTGCTTGAGCGCTGACATGATGTCGGTGCGGACGACGGGAATTGCGGTATAGAAGCGGTTCTTCAGGCTGGAGAGCCGAGTGTCGGGGACGTCGCCCACGAAGATGTTTTCGAGCATGACCCGCTCGTGGGGCGCGAGGCCGCGCCAGTCCTGCCGCTTCTGGAGCAAATGGAAGATGTAGTCCTTGTGATGGAAGACTAAACCCTTGTCGTCAGTCTCTTCGATCTTGAGGAAGCCGCGCACCGCGAGATCGACGATGGTCGATGTAATGTCGCGAGGGTGGATGCGATCGTCCAGCAGAGCTCCGGCTTCAGCGGGAGAGATGCCAGGCGGAGGTTCATACATAGGCGCCACGGACATACCGGGGTCGGGATCGCGGCCGGCGAACCACCAGAGAGTAAACATGACCGCGAGCGTGACCAGCGGAAGAAATACGGCGGGATTGCCTCCGACGAACCAGAAGAATTTCGTGAGACTGCCAGGTTCTCTGAGGATACCTTTGGGAATGTAGACGTCGATGGTCATCCCGCCACGCAAGGGTAGAGGATTGAGGGTTTCGAATTCGACGTCGGAGCCTTCCACCTTCGCGGTGGCGTCGCGCCCGGTCGAGCCGTAGACGCCGGTAAAAGCTTGCGCGCGCAGAGATCCGCTGGCTTCGGCCGGGAAGTGAACGGTGGCGGCGGCGTGATCGATAGGAACGGGCCAATCATTGCCGGTGACGTTCCAGTAGAACTCGTCATGGCTGTCGAGGCTGTCGCTATCGAAGAAGCGCGTGCCGTTGCGCACGCGGTAGGCGATTTCTACCGTATGAGTGGAATTGATGGCATTGGGAATGTAGATTTTCAGATCGCGATACGCGCCCGAAGTGGACGAGTCGTATTTGAGCTTCGCGCCATTTTCGTCGGTGATGCCGGTGACTTTGACGAAGAGCCGGTAG
>Ga0209040_10003508_pt1 | contig 12038 bp, 10 predicted proteins | sample BogFormECP12_OM3_FD_188240 | JGI IMG/M metagenome (GOLD analysis project Ga0209040, IMG submission 188240) | Bog forest soil microbial communities from Calvert Island, British Columbia, Canada - ECP12_OM3 (SPAdes) (version 2) | ecosystem: Environmental > Aquatic > Freshwater > Wetlands > Bog ... | reverse complement strand
ACGTGATCGAGATCGACGAGCGCCTCGGCGATGCGCTGCGCGACGCGACCGATCCGCACGCCAACATCACCGTGCACTGGGCCGACGCCATGACGATCGACCTCGGCGCGCTGAGCCCGCCGCCGAGCAAGGTCGTCGCAAACCTCCCCTACGGGATCGCGGCCGGGGTGCTGCTGCGCACCATCGAAGAGCTCCCCACGGTCGGCCGCTGGGTCGCCATGGTCCAGCGCGAGGTCGGCGAGCGCCTCGCCGCCGAGCCCGGCAGCGGCCACTACGGCACGCCCTCCGTGCTCGCCCAGCTGGCCTGCGAGGTGCGGGTCCTGCGGGCGATCCCGCGCACCGTCTTTCACCCCGTGCCCAACGTGGACTCGGTGCTCGTGGGCATGCGCAGGCGGGCCGCGCCCGCGCAGCAGCCGGCCTCCGCCCCCGCGCAGCAGCGCGGTTCATCGCCCGCGCAGCAGCCGGCGGTCTCGCCGGCGCTGCGGGCGCTCGTGGCGGGGGCCTTTGCGCACCGCCGCAAGACCGCGGCGCGCTCGCTGGCGCTCTCGGCCGGCGCGCCGGGGCGCTCCCGCGAGCAGGTGCGCGAGGCGCTGGAGCAGCTCGGCTACCCGCAGGACGCCCGCGCCGAGCGCCTCTCGCCCGAGGACTTCCGTGCGCTCGCGCGGCTGCTCGCGCTATGAACGCCCACCGGGCGCTGGCGCCGGCCAAGATCAACCTCGGGCTCGCTCTGGGCCCCGTTCGCGCAGAGGACGGCAGGCACGAGCTGGTCACGGTGATGCAGTCGATCTCGCTGGCGGACGAGCTCACGCTGACGCTCGCACCGGCGGGCGCGGCCGGGGACGAGGTGCGCTGCCCCGGGGTGCCCGGCCCGCCGGAGGCGAACCTCGCGGCGGCGGCGCTCGCGGCGTTCCGCGCGAGCACCGGCTGGGATGCCCCGCCACTGCGCCTGAGCATCATCAAGCGCATCCCGGTGGCGGCAGGCCTGGCGGGCGGCTCGGCGGATGCTGCGGGCACGCTGCGCCTGGCACGGGCGGCCTCCGGACTGGGCGATGAGCGCCTGCTGCTCACCCTCGCCGCCGGGCTGGGCGCCGACGTTCCCGCTCAGATCACCCCCGGCCGCTGGCTCGCGAGCGGCGCAGGCGAGCAGCTGCAGGCGCTGCCGGCGCCGCGGGCGCCGCTCGGAGTGCTCGTGCTGCCGCTCGCCGCGGAGCTCTCCACGGCGGCGGTCTATGCGGAGGCCGACCGGCTGGGCCTCGCGCGCAGCCGCGAGGTGCTGGGCGCGCGCCGGCGCGAGCTCGGCGCCGCGCTGGCGCAGGGCGCGCCGCTGCCCGCCGCGCGCGAGCTGCTGCACAACGACCTCCAGCGCGCCGCCGTGTCGCTGTGCCCGCAGATCGCCGAGGTGCTCGCGGTGGCCCGTGCAGCCGGTGCCGAGCCGGCGCTGGTGAGCGGATCGGGGCCGACCGTCGTGGGGCTCTTCGCCGGGGGCGCGCGAGCGGCGATCGACGGCTCGCGGCAGGCCGCGCGCGCCGCGGCGAGCCTGCGGGGGCGCGTCCCCGCCGCGATCTTCGCGACGGCGACGGCGACGGCGGCGGATGCGGCGCTCGCGCGACCGGTGCGCCTGGCGGCGAGCGAGCCTCCGCGCGCGTAGCCGCCCGCGGCCCACGGCGCGCGTCAGGCGCGCGACCACCGCGTGCGTCACAATCTCCGCCGGAGATGCAATGAGCAGGACAGCCATCAACGATCTCGTCGCCGCCTGCGCCGGCGTCTTTGGCCTGGCGCTGTTCGCCGGCTGGATCCTGGTGCCCGCATGGATGTCCTACTCCCGCCTGTGGGAGCGCGTGGCGGCGACCGTGCTGTCGCTGTACGTGCTGGCCGTGCTCGTGGGCGTGGGAGTGGCCGGGGCGCTCGCCGCGGTCTACTTCTGGGGCTGAGCGGCGTGTCAGATCTGGCGGCCCTCGACGCGATGACCGAGGCGCTCGAGTCGGGCGCCGGCCTGCCCGAGGTCGTACGCGCGGCTGCCCGGGCGCTCGAGGCGAGCCTGGCGGTGACCGATGCCTGGGGGGCCACCCTCGCGGTCGCCGCACGATCGCCCGCCGAGGAGCGCTCGCTGCTCTCGCAGGGCAGCGGCGTCAACAGCACCCCCCTGCGTGTCGCCGACACCGTGGTCGGGACGCTGCACATGCGCAGCAAGGTCGAGCCGAGCGCCTCGATGCGCAGGCTGCTCGTCACGATGATCGCCTCGGAGGTCGAGCGGGTGAGGGCGCCCGAGCGCGTCTCGGAAACGGCCGTCGCGGACTTCCTGCGGGCCGTGCTCAGCCGCGAGCTGAGCGATCGCGCGGAGCTGCTCGCCCGCGCCAAGGAGCTGGCCCTGGACATCGAGGGCGGGGCCAGCATGATCGTCGCCCGCGCCCACCCGCAGGCCCCGACCGACGAGGGCTGGCGCGGGCGCGTGCGCGCGGTCGCTGAGCGCGGCGCGCGGGCGCTCGCCAGCCGCTCGATCGCGGCCCTCTCCGAACGCGAGGGGATCCCCGGCGCGGAGGTGCTGCTGCTGGTGCCCGGCGGCGAGGAGGCGACGGCGGCGCGGGCCGCCGACGCGGTCCTGCACGAGCTGCAGGCGGCGCTGCAGGGGTACACGTTCGCGATCGGGCGCAGCCGCATCACGGAGGATCCCGCCGAGCTGCCCCGCGCGGCCAGCGAGGCGCTGCTCGCGGCGAACGTCGCCGAGGGCGCCGCCGAGGGAGCGCCGCTGGCCTTCGAGCAGACCGGCGCCTACCGGCTGCTGCTCTCGGCGATGAGCGAGAACCCCAGCGAGCTGCAGCGCTTCTTCGCCGAGACCGTCGAGCCGCTGGTGGCCTACGACGAGCAGTACGAGACCGAGCTCGTGCGCACGCTGGAGACCTTCCTCGAGGCCGACGGCAACGTCGCCGGGACCGCCCAGCGGCTGTTCACCCACCGCCACACCATCTACTACCGCCTGGAGCGCGTGCGCGAGCTCTCCGGGCTGGACGTCAGCTCCAGCGACGGCCGCGAGAAGCTCAGCCTCGGCCTGAAGGCGATGCGCGTGCTCGGCATCACCAGCGCCGGCGGGCCCGCGTCGGAGGCCGGCGCGGAAGGCGGGCGCGTGCCGCGCCGCAGCGGCAGGCGCTCCTAGAACCAGCGCAGGCCGAACTCGATCGCGTAGGTGGCGCCGCGGGCACCGTGCCCCACGACGGCGGGCACGCCGGCCGTGACCGCGACGCCGGCGTCGTGGAATGCGCCTTCGAGGATCAGTTCGCGGTGCGGCGGCGAGGCCATCCACGCGGACACGATGTGGGCGGGCGTCGAGTAGGTCGATGTGCCCCAGGCGACGACCTCACCGACCTCGTAGCCGGCCGCGTGCGCGCGGTAGCCGCTGGCGGCCGCGAGCGTCATCGGCGTCTGCCCGCCGGGCTGGGTATCGGAGAAGTAGTCCAGGCGCAGCATGCTGGCGAGCCTCTCGCCGGCCACCGCTGCCAGCGCCCGGTTGACGCGCAGCGCCTTCAGGTGGCGTGCGACGCGCAGCCGGTCGATCAGGCACAGCGTCGTTGCGGCGGCCGCGCGGACGTCCGCCGCGGTCGGCTGCAGCGTCGCTCCGGGGCAGCCCGCGGCGCTCGCAGCGGCCAGCGAGGAGCCCGGCGCGGGCAGGCCGCAGCAGCCGAGCAGCGCGGCGAGCAGCGCCACGCTGGCGACGCCCATCCCCATTCTCCGAGTTCGCCCAAGCAGAGTGCGGGAATACTTGCAGGTGGCGGTGTCGCCCCGCGCAGCTCGGCGGCGGAGTCGAGCCGCGCATCCCCGCGGCGATCGCAGCGCGCGGCGATCGCCCGCGTTTCGCGCACCGGTCGAGGATCTATTGTTGTGGGGACCCTTTGGGGGGTCGTCCAACGGCAGGACATCAGGTTTTGGTCCTGAGAATCGGGGTTCGAATCCCTGCCCCCCAGTGGCACGGCCGATTGGCCGCGAGCGAATAGCATCTGTGGCGTGAGCGCACCGACCGTCCTGATCCTCGCCGCGGGCCAGGGCACGCGCATGCGCTCGCAGAAGCCGAAGGTGCTGCACGAGCTGTGCGGCGTGCCGATGGTGCTCTGGCCCGTGCGCGCCGCGCTGGCTGCCGGTGCGAAGCGGGTGGTCGTGGTGGACTCCCCGCAGCGGGCGCTCGAGAGCGTGCTGCCGGATGGCGTGGAGCTGGCGGTGCAGGAGACCGCCAACGGCACCGGCGGCGCGGTGATCGCCGCGATGGCCGCGCTCGCGGGCCCGGGCGGGCAGCAGCGGCGCCCCGAGGGGCCTGTGCTGGTTCTCAGCGGCGACGTGCCGCTGGTCGGCCCCGAGGCGATCGCGGGGCTGCTCGACGCGCACGCGCAGAGCGGCGCGGCGGCGACGATGGCGACGACGATCCTCGCCGACCCCAGCGGCTACGGGCGGGTGGTGCGCGACTCCGCCGGCGCGGTCGAGCGCGTGGTCGAGACCAAGCACAGGGGCGACTCGACGCAGGCCGAGAGGGAGATAGACGAGGTCAACACGGGGATCTTCGTGTTCGCGGGCGCCGCGCTCGCGCAGGTGCTCGGGCGCTTGAGCGCGGAGAACGCGCAGGGCGAGCTCTACCTGCCGCAGACGCTCGATCTGCTCAGGGCCGAGGGCGCGAGCGTGGCGGCGCACGTGATCGAGGACGAGCGGCTGGTGCTCGGCGTCAACGATCGCGCGGGGCTCGCGCGCGTCAGGAGGATCGCCCAGGACGCGATCCACGAGCGCCACCTGCTCGCGGGCGTGGGGATCGTGGACCCGGCCGCGACGGTGATCGATCTCGACGTCGAGATCGGTCAGGACACCGTGATCGAGCCCTTCAGCACGATCCGGGGCACCACGCGGATCGGGCGGGAGTGCAGCGTACGCCACTCCTACCTCGTGGACTGCGTGCTCGAGGACGGCGCCAGCGTCGGCCCCTTCGCCTACCTGCGCCCGGGCAGCGTGCTGCGCAGGGGCGCCAAGGTCGGCACGTTCGTGGAGGTCAAGAACTCCGACATCGGGCCCGGCGCGAAGGTCCCGCACCTCTCCTACATCGGCGACGCGGACGTCGGCGAGGCGAGCAACCTGGGCGCGGCGACGATCACGGCCAACTACGACGGGCGCGCCAAGCACCGCAGCACCGTCGGGCGCCGCGTGCGCACGGGCGTGGACACGACGCTGGTGGCGCCGGTGGCGATCGGCGATGACGCCTACACGGGCGCGGGCTCGGTCATCGACGAGGACGTGCCCGCGGGCGCCCTCGGGATCGCCCGCGCGCGCCAGCGCAACATCGAGGGCTACGCCGAGCGCAGATCGCAATGAACGCTTCGGCCACATGATGTTTACACTCCGTGATGGGATGAGTGCGATTGACACGCGCACCGAGCCGTCCTCGCGGGCGAGCCTGCCGATCGACTACAACAAGCGCCTGATGCTCTTCAGCGGGCGGGCGAACCCGCAGCTCGCGGTGGACATCGCGGGCAAGCTCGGCGTGGAGCTCGGGCCGGTCACGCTGAAGACGTTCTCCAACGGCGAGGTCTACTGCCGCTACGAGGAGTCGATTCGCGGCGCGGACGTGTTCATCGTGCAGTCCACCTGCGGCAACGCGCAGACCGGCATCACGGCCAACGACTCGCTGATGGAGCTGCTGTTCATGATCGACGCCGCCGTCGGCGCCTCGGCGCACCGGGTGATCGCCGTGACGCCCTGGTTCGGCTATTCGCGCCAGGACAAGAAGTCGGCGCCGCGCGAGCCGATCTCGGCGCGACTGGTCGCGCGGATGCTCGAGGCAGCGGGGGCCGACAGGGTGCTCACGATGGACCTCCACGCCGGGCAGATCCAGGGCTTCTTCCAGAAACCGGTCGACCACATGACCGCGCTGTTCATGCTCACGCAGTACTTCGCCGACCTCGGGCTGCCGGACCTCGTGGTCGTCGCCCCCGACGCGGGCCGCGTCAAGCTGAACAAGAAGTTCGCCTCCAAGATCGGCGCCGAGCTGGCGATCCTCGACAAGGAGCGCCCCGCCCAGCAGGTCGCCGAGATCGGCTATGTGATCGGTGACGTGAAAGGCAAGACGGCGGTGATCGTGGACGACATGATCGACACCGCCGGAACGCTCATCGCGGCCGCCAAGACCGTCAGGGAGGAGGGTGCCGCGCGCGTCTACGCCGCTGCCACGCACGCGATCTTCTCCGGCAACGCGTTCGAGAACCTGCGCGCCTCCGGCCTGGAGGAGATCGTGGTGACCGACACGATCCCCGTCGGGCCGGGCTGCCCCGAGAACGTCCGCGTGCTGCCGTGCGCGGAGCTGCTCACCGACTCGATCAGGCGGATATTCGTCGACGACTCGGTGAGCGAGGTCTTCGGCGGCGAGAACCAGCTGTTCTAGGCGGCCGGCGCGCAGCAGCGGTGGCGTCCGGGGGCGTCACGCCGCGGATGTGACCAGGTCGAAACCGCGCCTTGACCGCTGCGACGTCGCGCATTAGCTTCTGCGTCGAGTAGGGCGGTCGGTCGCGGGGGTCCATGACCGCTTTGGGCATCAGGCGGACCTCCAGTGCGATACAGGGGGAGTGATCCCATGAATAGAAAGCTGTTCGGGCTGGCTGCGCTGGCCCTCGTCGCGTTCTCAGCGCTGGCAGCCGCCGCGCAGGCCGGTGGGCCGCCGGTGTGGCTGAGCGACGGAGTGCCGATTCCCGCCGGCACCGTGGAGCCGGTCGCCACCAGCGGCAGGATCACGATCGAGCTGAGGGCCCCGACGGGCGCCCCGATCACCTCGATCACGTGCAAGGTCAAGGACGAGGACAACATCCAGAACGGGCCCCGCGGGGGGACCGACGAAATGACCGAATTCACGCTGAGCGGCTGCAAGGGCAAGCCGTCGCTCTGTCCCAAGGGCACCGTCACCGAAGTCATCGCACTGGGCCTGCCTTGGAGCACGGTGCTCTCGCCCGGACCGCCGATCCGCGATCAGATCTTCGGCGCCAAGCTGCAGGTCAGGTGCAGCAACGGCGTGGTGATCGGGACCTACGAAGGCACCCTGCAGCCCGAAGTGGGCGTCAGCGTGCTCATCTTCGGCGCGGGCTCGGGCCTGCTCACCGAATCCAAAAGCGGTGAAATAGCCGAAGTGCTCGGCAGCGACAAGCTCAAGGGCCCGAAGGGGGACAAGACGATCACGGCCGCATAGCGTCGAACCCGCCGTTCTCGTTCTGAGAACCGTTCCGGCCGGCACATGTGCCGGCCGGCGGCGGGCGCATGCGCCCGCCGCACGGGCCGCGCATGCGCGGCCCGCGGGGGGTCGCATGCGACCCCCCGTAGCCCCGGTCGCATGCGACCGGGGCCGGGTGGGCACATGTGCCCACCCGTCATCATGTCCAGCGCATGTCCTCGCCGATCGCGACCCCTGCGGCGGACGCGCGCGGCCCGCGCACGTGGTGGCGGGGCCTCGCTCCCCGCCAGCGCGGCCTGCTGCGCGCGCTGCTCGCCGCCGGCGTCATCGTGGTGCTCGTCGTCGGCAGCGTGCTCGCGCGTTTCCTCAGCGCGGAGAACGCCGAACGCGCCGACGAGCTGGCGCTGATCCAGGCCGAGGCCAGGGGCGACGCCACGGGGATGCTCGCTCGGCTGAGCGGCTGCCGGGCGAGCCCCGCGTGCGTGGCCGCCGTGAAGGCCAACGTGAGCAACCCGCGCCTGCGCAGGGCGGGCGCGGTGAAGATCCTGCAGCTGGAATCGAAGACCGCCTACACGCTGTTCGGGGCGACGGGCAAGACGCGTCTGGCGTGGACGGTGATCGGCGAGCTGCCGGTGGTGCAGTGCGTGGAGGTGCGCCGCACGGGCAACTTCCTGAAGGGCATCGATGTCGCGCTGCTGTCGCTGAGCGTGCCGATCGCCAACGAAGGGACGTGCACGAAGCCCTCGCGGATCGAAACCGAAGAAGCGGAAGCCACCGCCGTAGAACGATGAGCGGCGATTGCTAGAGTCTTCTCGCTCATGGCCAGCACGACCACCAAGCTGAACGTCAACAGCCGCGGCGCCGAGGGCTCGCGCGCGGCGCGGCGCCTGCGCCGCAGCGGGCGCGTGCCCGGCGTGCTCTACGGCGGCAAGGGCGAGTCGCAGGGCTTCGACGCGGACGCCCGCGAGCTGCGCCTGGCGCTCGCGGGCTCCGGCGCGGTGCTCGACCTGAGCATCGACGGCGGCAAGGCGACGCCGGTCGTGCTCAAGGAGGCCCAGCGTGATCCGGTGCGCGGGCAGACAGTCCACGTGGACCTGCTGCGGGTGCGCCTCGACGAGGCGATCCACGCGGTCGTGCCGCTCGAGCTGACCGGCGTGGATGACGCGCCCGGCGTCAAGCAGGGCGGCGTGCTCGAGCAGATCACGCGCGAGCTCAATGTGGAAGCGCTGCCCACCGCGATCCCCGAGTCGATCGTGCACGCGGTCGGCGAGATGGAGATCGGCGAGACGATCCTGCTGAGCGCCGTCACCGCCCCCGACGGCGTCACGCTGCTCGACCCGCTCGAGGACACAGTTCTCGCCACCCTCTCGCCACCCAAGCTGCAGGCCGAGACCGCCGAGGAAATCGAGGCCGAGACCGAGCTCGTCGGCGAGGAGGCCGCGCAGGGCGAGGCCGCGGGCGCCGACTCCGAGGGCTCCTCAGGCGAGGAGTAGCTCCCCCTGCGACGCCCCTTCGGCGGTGGCGGTGGCGGAGCCGTCGACTGGTTGATCGTCGGACTGGGAAACCCGGGCCGCGAGCACGCCGAGAACCGGCACAACGTGGGCTTCAGGGTCGCCGACGCGCTGTCCGCGCGCTGGGAGTTGCCGAAGGCAAAGGACCGCTTCCGCGGGCGCATCGCCGAGGGGCGCGCCGGCGCGCGCACACCGGGCACACCCGCCGGCCCCCGGGTGGCGCTGCTGTGCCCGCAGACCTACTACAACGACGCCGGGCGCTCGGTGGGCCCCGCGCGGGGCGCCTACCGGCTGCCGCTCGAGCGCGTGCTCGTCGTGCACGACGAGATCGACTTGCCCTTCGGCGAGGTGCGCACGCGCCTCGGCGGCGGGCTGGCGGGCAACAACGGGCTGAAGTCGATCCGGCGGGAGCTCGGCGGGGCGGACTTCATGCGCGTGCGGGTGGGCGTGGGGCGGCCCGACTCGAGCGATCCCGAGATCGTCTCCGCGTACGTCCTCGGCCGCTTCGGCGAGGACGAGCAGCAGGTCCGCGAGCTGATCGAGCACGCCTGCGAGCAGGTCGAGCAGGTCGTGCTCGGCGAGCGCAGCGCCGCCGCGCAGGAGGGCGGGGCAGATGAGCGCTGAGGCGCCCGCGCTGCGCACGCTGCTGGGGCTGCTCGGCGAGGACGAGGCCGCGCTCGCGCTCGCCCGCGACGGCGGTCACGCGTTCGTGTCCTCCTCCCTGCGCCCCTACGTGATCGCGGCGCTCCTCGAGAGCGACGAGCGGGCCCGGGCGTCCGCGACGCTCGTCATCGTCGGCGACGACCGCGCCGCGCGCGACTTGGCGGGCGATCTGAGCGCATGGCTGGCGCCGCGGCGGGTGCGCTACTACCCCTCCAGGGGCGTCGCCTACGAGTCGCACCTCGCCCCCCCGGCCCACCTCGTGGGCCTGCGGGTGGCCGCGCTCGACGCCCTGCTGGAAGACGGCTCGCCCGGCGGCGGGCCTGGGGCCGGCGGCGGGCCTGCGGGTGGTGGCGGGACTGCGGGTGGTGGCGGGCCGGTCGTGGTCGTGAGCGCGGCGGCGCTGTCGGAGAAGGTGCCCGACCCGGCGCTGCGCCCGCACTCCTTCACGCTGCGCGTGGGCGAGCTGCTGGACCTGCAGGAGTGCGCCGCGGAGCTCGTCCGCGCGGGCTATGAGCGTGTCGATCAGGTGCAGGAGCGCGGGCAGTTCGCCCTGCGGGGCGGGTTGCTGGACATCTTCCCGGCGACCGAGGAGCGGGCCGTGCGGGTGGACATGTTCGATGTGGAGATCGAGTCGCTGCGCTGGTTCTCGACGTTCACGCAGCGCTCGCTGGAAGCCGTCGAGGAGGTCGAGATCGCGCCCGCGGCGGAGCTCGCGGCCGAGCATCGCGAGCTGGCCGAGCTGGCCGTCGCAGAGCTGCCCGCCCACGGCTTCAGGGCGGGCGAGGGCGAGGAGTCCGAGCGCCCTGACATCGCCGAGCTCCTGCCCGTGGAGCGCTTCGGCGCGCTGCTCGACCTCGTCGGCGAGGGCACCGCGCTCCTCGTCGCCGCCGAGGAGGAGCTCGCGCCGGTGCTCAGCGATCACTGGAGCGACGTGTGCGCCGCCTTCGGCGACGCCGACGCCCACCACCTGTACGTCAGCCCGGAGAGCATCCAGGCGACGCTCGCGCAGCGTGCGCGCATCTGGCTCTCCGCTCACGCGGGCGGCCAGGCGATCGAACTGCGCGCGCAGTCCGCGGACACGGCCGCACGCTCGCTCGCCGAGGCCGAGCCCGAGCTCGAGCGGCTCGTGCGCTCGGGCTACAGGACGGTGGTCACGTTTCCCCGCCGCGGCGAGGGCGAGCGTGCGGCCTACAACCTCGGGCGCCTGAAAGCCACCTGGCTGGCCGAGGACGTCGACGTCACCCGCCAGGTGCTCGAGCCGTCGCTGCGCTTCGCGGCCGCGTCGCTGCGCGAGGGCTTCGTCGCGCCGCAGCTGAAGCTCGCGGTGTTCCCCGAGCACCGCCTGCTGCGCCGCCGCCGCGCCGAGCGGGGCGCCGGCCCGGGCGGGCGCGGCGAGCGGGCGGGTGCACGGCGCGGCGCCCTGCGCTCCTTCAGCGAGCTGCGCACGGGCGACATCGTCGTCCACGAGGACCACGGCGTGGCCCGCTTCGCCGGCTTTGAGACCCGCACCGTGGCCGATGTCACGCGCGACTACCTCTACCTCGAATACCAGGGCGACGACCGCGTGTTCGTACCCACCGATCAGCTCGCCAAGATCTCGCGCTACGTCGGGGCCGGCGGCGAGCATCCGCCGCTGAGCAAGCTGGGGGGCACGCGCTGGGAGACGATGAAGGCGCGCGCCCGCCGCGCCGCACAGGAGCTCGCGGGCGAGCTGCTCGGCCTCTACGCCGAGCGCCGCCGACGCAGCGGGCACGCCTTCGAGGCCGACTCCGACTGGCAGCGGGAGTTCGAGGAGCGCTTCCCGTTCAACGAGACGCCCGACCAGCGCGAGGCGATCGAGCTGGTCAAGGCCGACATGGAGGCGCCGCGGCCGATGGACCGCCTGATCTGCGGAGACGTCGGCTACGGCAAGACCGAGGTGGCCCTGCGCGCGGCCTTCAAGGCCGCCGCCGAGGGCAAGCAGGTGCTGATGCTGGTGCCCACCACGATCCTCGCCATGCAGCACTACGGCACGTTCGCCGAGCGCCTCGCCGACTACCCCTTCACGCTCGAGCACGTCTCGCGCTTCCGCACCCCGGCCGAGCAGAAAGCGGCGATCAAGGGCTTTGCCGAAGGGCGCGTGGACATCCTGATCGGCACCCACCGCGTGCTCTCGCGCGACGTTCGCGCCAAGGACCTGGGCCTGTTGATCATCGACGAGGAGCAGCGCTTCGGCGTCAAGCAGAAGGAGCTGCTGCGCCAGCTCAAGCTGAAGGTGGACGTGATCTCGATGTCGGCCACGCCGATCCCGCGCACGCTGCAGATGTCGTTGGCGGGGCTGCGCGACATCTCGGTGATCGAGACGCCGCCGGAGGGCCGCAGGCCGGTCAAGACCTACGTGGGGGAGTACGAGGAGGAGCTCGTCAGGCAGGCGATCATGCGCGAGCACGAGCGCGGCGGACAGGCCTTCTTCCTGCACAACCGCGTCGAGTCGATCGAGCAGACGGCCGAACGGCTGCGCGCGCTCTGCCCTGGCGTGCGCTTCGCCGTCGCCCACGGCCAGATGGGCGAGGGCGAGCTGGAGGCGGCGATGATGGACTACCTGCGCGGCGGCGCCGACGTGATGGTGTGCACGTCGATCATCGAGTCGGGCATCGACATCCCGCAGGCCAACACGCTGATCGTGGAGCACGCCGACACGT
>Ga0209040_10003506_pt1 | contig 12044 bp, 9 predicted proteins | sample BogFormECP12_OM3_FD_188240 | JGI IMG/M metagenome (GOLD analysis project Ga0209040, IMG submission 188240) | Bog forest soil microbial communities from Calvert Island, British Columbia, Canada - ECP12_OM3 (SPAdes) (version 2) | ecosystem: Environmental > Aquatic > Freshwater > Wetlands > Bog ... | reverse complement strand
CCTTTGTGCCCGCCGGCGCTTGGGTCAGTGCGACCGGGCTTTGCGACAGGATGCGGCCTGCAGAGACGATGTCGCTCCTCTGCCGCGTGATCGTGCCGAGATCGAGCCGCGCGTTGGTGAGCGCGATCTGCGCATCGCGCAACGACAGGTTGCCGAGGTCCGGCACGTCCGACAGCGTCGGCCCGTCGGAGACGATCACGTCGATGATCCTTCCCTGGCGCACGTGCTCCCCCGCCGCCGGGAACTGGCCGAGCACGTCGCCTTTGGCGACTTTCTCATCGTTATGATGGGCGACGACGCGCAGGGTCACGCCGGCGTGCGACGCCGCGCCCTGCGCCGCGTCCATCGGCATGCCCCCGAAATCGGGCAGCACGATCGGGCTGCCGGCGGGCGCGAACAGGCGGTACGCACCGATGGCGACGAGCAGGACGAGCAGCGCCAGCAGCCCCAACGCGATACCCAGCGCGGTCGAGCCCGCGCCCGGCGGACGCGGCGGCCGCGGCGGCGGCGACGCGTAGTCGACCGTGCGCCGGCGCCTGCGCGGCTGCGGCGCGCTCACGCCAGCGCTTCGAGCACGTCGACGGGGATGTCGGCGTTGGAGTACACGTTCGTCACGTCATCATGATCTTCGAGCGCGTCGAGCAGCTTGAGCACCGCCGGCGCGTTCTCGCGCGAGACGTCCACCTGAGTCTTGGCGACCAGTTCCAATGACGCGGACGTGACTGCGCGTCCGCGCGGCGCCAGCAGCGTGCGCTCGACCTCCGCTCGCACGGCGCCGAGCGCGCGCGGCTGCGTGATGATATCGGCGCTATCGCCCTCGGCCACGACGTCGACGACGCCGTCGACGATCGCGCATTCAAGCAGCTCGTCTTCCGAGATGCCTGCAGCCGGCATCGTGATGACGCCGCGCTCTTCGAAGAGCCAGCCGACGCTGCCCGTCTCGCCGAGATTGCCGCCGTTGCGTGAGAACAGGTAGCGCATCTCGGACGCCGTGCGGTTGCGGTTGTCGGTCACCACGTCGACGATGACCGCGACGCCCGCCGGACCGAACCCTTCGTAGCGGATCTCTTCGTACGCTTCGCCCTTGCCCGCTCCGGCGGCGCGCGCGATGGCGCGCTTGATGTTGTCCATCGGCATGTTGTTGTCGCGGGCTTTCGCCACCGCCATCTTGAGCTTGAAGTTCGCCTCGGGGTCCGGCGTCCCAGAGCGGGCGGCGACGATGATCTCTTTGCTCAGCTTGGTGAACAGCTGGCCGCGCTGCGCGTCGACCTTGCCCTTCTTGAGCTTGATGTTGTGCCACTTGGAATGTCCGGACATCGCCCTTCCTCTTCTTACGCGTGCTGCCGCTGGGCGGCCGGCGTCAGCGGCATCCCCAGGCGCAGGCGCACGATGTCGCGGATCGTCTTGAGGATGACCTTGGGTGTGGCGCCCTTCGAAACGCCGGTCGTGCGGGGATAGTGATGCACGCCGATCTCTTTGATAGGCACGCCTGCGCGCCCCAGCTTGATGAGCAGCTCGGAACTGATGAACGCGCCGTTGGACTCGAGCTCGACCGCGCCCAACGTCTCGCGCCGGAAGAGCTTCCACGCGCAGTCGATGTCGCGGATGCGCAGGCCGAACATCGTCCAGATGACGAGCCGGTACGTGCGCGCGATGACCAGCCGGTGCCACGGGTCGCTGCGCTTGATGCGGTAGCCGGCGACGACCGGCGCGCCGTGCGCAAGCTCGAGCGTCGCCGGCAGCTCGTCGAGATGGAACTGCCCGTCCGCGTCCGAGAAGAACACGAAATCCTTGGTCGCGCTCGCAAAACCCGTGCGCAGCGCTGCTCCGTAGCCGCGATTGACTTCATGGCGCACCAGGCGCACGCGCGGATCCTTTGCGGCGAGCGCGCTGACGATGTCAGCGGTCGCATCTTCGCTGCCGTCGTCCACGACGATGACTTCGAAGTCCGAGACGTCGCGCTGCGCCGCCGCGACCGCGTCGCGTACGGTGCGCTCGATGATCCCTTCTTCGTTGAACGCAGGGAAGAAGATCGACAGCGACCCTGCGGGCTGTTCGCTCACGTCAGATCCAACCGATGCAGTTTTCTTTCTGCCCAGTCGCACAGCCTGAGGGGAGCCACATGTGGCTGTACCAGTTCTGATAGGTGATCGGCACGGCGCCCAAGATCGGGTAGAAGTACACGAAGCCGACCAAGCAGAGCGCCAGATACGCGGCTGCGGCCAAGCGCACGGCGAAGGGCCGGTTGGGCTCTTCGCCGACGGTACGATGCGCCCAGCGCCACAGCCGGACGATGACGTACACCGTGCACAGACACAGCAGCGCCGTGTTGTTGTAGATGTTGTATTGGAAGTCGATGCGCGGCGAGCCGACCCACGGCAGCCAGTGCAAGAAGCAGGCCGCGACGACGATCAACATGCCCTTGTGGCGTTCGCGCCACGCCAGCCAGCCGGCCAGCGGAATCGTGATGAGCCCAGCCACCCACACGAAGGGATTGGGGAGCGACAGCACCTCGGCCACGATCTGCACGGGATCGCTCGGCTTGGTGAAGGTGTGATAGTAGTACGACACCGGGCGGATATCGAGCGGCCAATACCACCACGGCGAGGCGTAGACGTGGGTGGCGATCAGATCGTGGTGGTAGCGGTACATGCCGTACTGCGAGCTGAGGATATCCTGGAACGTCTGACCCAGCGTGAAGTACGGGATGTAACACGCAGCGTACATCAAGATGCCGATGAGCACCACGCCGGCGAGGAACAGCGGGAAGCGCCAGCTCAAGGGGTTGCCCCAGAGCAATCGCCGCGGCAACTCCAGCTTCACGCCGGCGTCGCGCCAGCGCCAATACGCGGGCAGGAAGGCCTGGCCGGAGATGAGCACCGCGGCGAGCATGATCGTCGCGATGTCGAACAGCCCATACCACTTGCTCGCGCATACCGCACCGAGCGAGAGACCGGTGAGCACGAGCCACGGCCCCCAGCGCTGCTGATCGAAGAACTCGACGCCGCCGTGCACGCCGCGGATCGATCCATCCGCCTGCCAGCGCACCGTCGTATCCCCCTCAGTCGCCGTCGCACCATCCGACGCCCACACGACTTTTTGCACGCCGTCATCCCACGTGGCGTTCTTGAGCGGCCGCTGTTCGCCCGACGGAAACGTCAGCGTGTTGCTTTGGGCCACAGTGCCGTCGGGATACACGACGACCTGCCCCTGTTGCCGTTCGTGCAACAGCCTGCGCGCCCATAACGCGCAGAACGCAGCCAGCAGCGCGACGAAGATAAGGTATGCATACCAAGGCGGCCCGGCCGGCGATATGCTGATGTCGTAATGTTTGACCTCAAACCAGACGAACGCGACGATCGCGATGAAGACGCCGACGAGCGCGAGGTCGGATGCTCGGTCCGGATAGCTGCCGTCGCGACGGCGCACGATCTGGCCCGCGGTGAAGAACCGATAGGCGCAATACAGCGAGCACAGCGAGAACAAGCCGATGAAGATGTCCGGCAGCGCGGTGCGCGCCTGCACGAACCAGAATCCGCTGGCCATGAGCAGCAGCACCGCAGCCACCGCCGCGGCGGTCGAGGCGAACATGCGCTTCGCGAACGCGTAGAGCACGGGCACGGTTGCGATGCCGGCCAGCGCGCAGGCGATGCGCGAGCTGACCGGATCGCCGATCTGATCGTCGACGAAGAACTTGCCGAAGCCCATCCCGCTGCGCACCAACCACGCGCCGAACGCCGGCAGCGCGATCTGGAAGAACCATGCCGTGGCCGCCATGATCAGCTTGGTCAGGGGCGGGTGAGTCGATTCGAAGACCACTTGGTGGTGCAGATATTCCTGCGCCGAGCGCGCGTAGTAGATCTCGTCGAAGATGCGCTCGTTCGGCAGCCCTATGCGATAGAGCAAGAGCAATGCCGCGGCCGCCGTCAACCCGGCGACGATCAGCCAATCGGTGCGTGTGAACCCGACGAGGCCTTCGAGCAGCTGCGGGCTGCGGCGCGGCGGCGCCCGCTCTCCGGCGATCCCGCCGCGGAACCACTCTTTGACTTTGACGTCGAACTCCTCGATCAGATAAATGCTGGCGACCGCGAAGAAGCACAGCACGTTGACGATCGAGAGGGAGTGCACGAGCACCGGGCTCAGATCCGCGCTCGGCGTCTTCAGATAGTACAGTCCATAGAAAAGGTCGACCAAGAACGTGCACGCGAGCGCGACGGTGACGACGCGCTGCACCGCGCCGAGCGGCCGCACGAGCACGATGAGCACGATGGCGGTGAAGAGGTAGCGCTCGTGCATGCGGGTGAGCAGCATGAAGTAGCCGAGCATCGTGAGGAAGCACGCAGAGATGAAGCTGTTCTCGGCATCGGCGCGCGAGACGTCGGGACCGGTCGTGCGCCATTGGCGCAACGCGAAGGCGATGAGGAATCCCGTGAAGATGCCGACGCCCCACATCCACAGCGGTCCGAGGTTGGCATGCAGGCCGAAGAGGTTCAACTGGACCGGCTGCATGTCGGACTGCCAGAAATCGTTCTTCATCGAGTACAGATTGAACGCGTTGACCGAGTTGTACGGGTAGCCGTCGCGGCCGCGCGCGTACGTGCCGTACAGCCATTGGAAGAGCGCGAGCGGAGAGCGGTCGCTCGTGAACGGCGCGGTGCCGAGGTAGGCGACCAGTCCGGTCACGACCGGGATGGCGGCGAGGCGCCAGGTGAGCCCTTGCCGGCGTATCTGCCACAGCACGAACAGCGGCACCACCGCGATCGGATGCGGTTTGATGAGGATCGCGAAGGCCAGCGCGGCCCACGCGAACTCGAACCGGCCGGTGAGCGCGAGATAGATCGCCCACACGAGGAAGAGCGCGGCCACCGAGTCGGCCTGGCCCCAGTACGCTGAAAGAAACGCGATGTCCGGATTCAGCGCTGCGATGATGGCGGCGCCGACCAGCGCGGTCCGCAGATCCCAGTTGCGCCGCATGATGAGATAGGTCAGATAGACCAACCCGATGTCGGCGAGGATCGCCGGCATCTTGACCGAGATCAGCAGCGTGTCGAGGCCGTGCTTGGCGAGGCCCATCCAATCGAGCAGCCAGTGCAGGCCCGCCGCGCCCCACAAGAACAGCATGTAGCCCGGCGGATAGTCGATGAACTGGACGTGCGTGTAGAACCCGCTCGGGCCGTATTTCGCAAGCACGAGCAGCCAGTTCTCGAACGTCGCGATGTCGGTCGCATGGCCGATGAGCCCGATCGGGAGAAGCCGCAAAACGAACGCCGCCACGCAGAGGGCGGCGATGTTCACGATCTCGTGGCGGCTCAGCGGGGTGCCGGCGGCTCCCGAGTCGCCGTTTCCCCCGGTGCTCACGACCTTTGGACGCCCGTCTTGACCCGACGCGGGCGGCTTGGCCTGCTTCGCGGCTGCGGCCTTACGCTGTGACACGACTCGTTGCGTTCTCCTGATGGGACGTTTGGAACCTGCCGCTCGGGCGTCTGATCAGGCGGCCGGCGCGCTCCAGTCGTCGACGAAGCGCCGCAGCGGCTCACTGCCGGCGGCGTGCGCCGTGGCGCGCGCGAAGTAATCGGCTGCGGCGCTTTCGGCGGCCTCGCGAGCGCCACCGCGCTCGAGGGCGCCGCGTATATCTTCTATATCGGCCGGCGCGACGGCATCGCCATCTTTCGCGTAGACGCGCGCGATGATCTTGCCCGCGCCCTCAGCGTCGTGGGAAGCGGCCCACACGATCGGGTAGGTGTGTTTGCGACGCGCGATGTCGCCGCTACCGCTTTTGCCCGTCGATTCGCGCGGCCCCCAAATCCCCAGTACGTCATCGCGGATCTGGAAGCCCAGGCCGAAGAGCCGCCCGAACTCGGCGCAGCGCTCGACCTCCGCTTCGTGCGCGCGCGCGAGCGACGCGCAGCGCGCGCCCAGCGAAGCGGCGCACGCGAACAACGCGGCGGTTTTGCCCTCGATCATCTCCAGATATTCGGTCGGGGTCACCTGTGCGGCGCCCTCCGCTGCCAGATCGAGCGCTTGGCCTTCGCACATGCGCACGTGCGCGCGCGCCAGGTCCCCGAGCATGGCCTGCGTGACGCTTGCATCGAGGCGAGTCGTCTCCTGGAGGGCTGCGTACGCGAGGGCGCCGACCGCATCGCCGGCGTTGATGCCGTGGGCGATGCCGAACTTGGCCCACAGGGTCTCGCGCCCACGCCGCAGCCGGTCGCCGTCTTCGATGTCGTCGTGGATCAGCGAATAGTTATGGAGCAGTTCGATCGCCGCGCAGGCCGGCAATGCATCCTCGAGCTGCGCCCCGAGGGATGCGGCGGCGGCGAGCACCAAACGCGGCCGCAGGCGCTTCCCGCGGCGGACCTCCGCGCCGAAGTGATGCGCGATCTGCTGCGCGAGGGGACCGCTGTTCGCGTGGGCGTGCAAAAAACGCTCGAGATGGCGCTCGAAATCCTCGAGCGCGCGCTCGTCGGCTAAGCCGCCGGAAACCACTCGCGCAGCTTTTGCTCGACTTCGTCCGCCAAGAATCCGGGCGTGGATGCGCCCGTCGCGATGCCGACGCGCTCGGCGCCGTTGAACCATTCGCGCTGCACGTCGCCGGCGTTCTCCACCAGATGCGCTTTGGCGCCTTCGGCCTCGGAGATCTCCGCCAGATGGCGCGTGTTGGCCGACTTCGAACCGCCGACGACGATCATCACGTCGACGTCGCGCGCCAGCTCGCGCGCGGAGAGCTGCCGGCCTTGCGTGTCCGGGCAGATCGTGTTGTAGATGCGCGTCTCGTAATTGATGGCCGCGATCTTGGCGACCAGCTCTTTGAACTTGTCCTCGTTGAGCGTGCTCTGCGAGACGATCGCGATGCGGCGCATCTTGCGGATCTGCGATTCGTCCTGCGGCCACTCGTTGAGCACGACCGCGCCGGGCACGTGGCCGGCGATGCCGCGCACTTCGGGGTGATTCGGATCGCCCAAGATGATGACGCTGCGGCCTTCTTCTTGCAGCTTCTTGGCCAGCTTCTGGGTGCGCGTCACCATCGGACAGGTGGCGTCCACGACACGCAAGCCTTTGGCTTCTGCGTGCTCGAGGGTCTGCGGCGGCAACCCGTGCGCGCGCACGAACAACGTTCCCGATCCGATGTCGTCGACCGATTCGGCGTTTTTGAGACCGCGTTGCTCGAGCTCTTTGACGATGAGCGGATTGTGGACGATGTTGCCCATGGTATGCACGTCGCCGCGCTGCGCCGTTTCGGCGAGCGCCTTCTTGTACGTGAGCTCCACTCCGAAGCAGAACCCCTGGGTGCGCGCCTTGAGTATCTCCATCGCTCCTACGGCTTGCTCAGCTCATCGATCGCGGCCGACAATTGCCCGGTCCACGCTTCGATTTCCGCCTTCGTGGCTTTTCGCGCGCTTCCCTGGAGCACGATCGGCTTGCCTATGCGCACTTCGACATGACTGCCGCGCAAGCGCTTCGTCGCAAGCGTGGTCCGGACCAGACCGACGGGCACGACTGGGCAGTGCGCGGTCGCGGCCAGCAAGACGGCGCCTCCTTTGGCCTTGGCATCACCAGTGACATTGCGCGTGCCCTCCGGGAAGATGCCGACGACGCCGCCTTCCTTTAGTATGCGCAACGCGCGCCGGAACGACCCGATGTCGGCGCTGTCGCGCGAGACCGGGAACGCGTGCACCTTGTCGATCAGGTACCCGAGCAGCGGGATCTTGAAGAGCTCTTCTTTGGCCATGAAATGGATGGTGCGCGGGAACCACGTGCCGAGCAGCGGCGGGTCGAGAAATGAGCGGTGGTTGGCCGCGACGACCAACGGGCCATCCATCGGCACGTTCTCCTCGCCGCTCACTTTGACGTCGAACGCAAAGCGCGTCGATGGCCGCAGCGCCGTTTTGACCATGCCGTATAGACTCACTGTCTCATGCCTGGCGCGCGCGCGCCGCGCACGCGGCGTTCGAGCTCATCGACGACCTCGTCGAGCGTCATCGCCGTCGTATCGATCACGATCGCGTCGGGCGCTTTCGCCAGCGGCGACGCCTCGCGTTCGCTGTCGCGCGCGTCGCGGCGCTCGATCTGCGCGCGCAGCCGCTCGCGGTCCACACTTACACCGCGCGCCTCCAGCTCGCGCAGACGGCGGTCGACGCGCGCCTCGAGCCCCGCCGTGAGAAAGAACTTGGCCGTCGCGTCGGGCAGGATCACGGTGCCGATGTCGCGCCCCGCCATCACCACGCTGCGCTTGTACGCGAACGCGCGTTGCGCGGGCACGAGCCGCTCGCGCACGCCGGCCATCGCCGCCAGCGGCGACACCGCGCGCGAGACCTCGGTCGTGAACAGCTCCGAGCCGAGTTCGCGGCCGCCGGCGACGATCACCGCGCGCCCGGCGGGTCCTGGTGCGACGATCGACGGCGTCTCGCGATCGAGCAGCGCGAGAACGCCCGGCTCGTCGTCAGGCACGGCGCCGCGTTCGAGCGCCAGCCACGCGACCGCCCGGTACAACGCGCCCGTGTCCAAGAACGCGCACTGCAGCCGCTGTGCGAGGCGAGCGGCGACCGTGCTCTTGCCGGACGCGACGGGCCCGTCGATGGCGATCTGGAGCGGCTCCATGTTCTTCACTGGCGTGGGGCGTTCCAATCCTTTGCGAAGTGCGAGCGGATGCGCGCTTCTCTTGCGCGAACGTCAAGCGGCCGAAAGTAGTCGACCGTTCCATCGGTCGAATAAATTCGACCGCTCCATTGGCGATTCAGCGTTAGGGTGGGATACGGATTGTGCTGACCTCTCCCCTCGTCCACATCGATGGGACCAACTTGACGATTCCGCTTGTCAAGAGCATCGCAGCAGGCGCCGTCGACGTCAAGCTCGACGACAGCGTGCGTCCGCTCGTGCAAGCAGGGCGCGACCTCGTCGAGCGCACGGTCAAAGCGGGCCAGCAGATCTACGGCGTCACGACGGGCTTCGGGCGGCTCAAGAGCGTCATGATCGACCCCAAAGACGCGATCGAACTGCAGCGCAATCTCGTGCTCAGCCATTGCACCGGCGTCGGCGAGCCGCTGCCCGAGGACGCGACCCGCGCATCGGTGCTGCTGCGCGCGCACTCGCTGGCGCGCGGCTACTCGGGCGTGCGCGTCGAGATCATCGACCTGCTGCTCGAGATGCTCAACCGCCACGTCTCGCCGATCATCCCGTGCAAAGGTTCGGTCGGCGCGTCGGGCGATCTCGCGCCGCTCGCGCACATGGCGCTGGTGCTCATCGGCGAAGGCGAAGCCCTGTTCGAGGGCGAGCGCCTGAAGGGCGCCGAGGCGCTCAAGGCCGCGGGCCTCAAGCCGATCACGCTGTCGTATAAGGAAGGGCTTGCGCTGATCAACGGCACGCAGATCATGACCGGCATCGGCGCGCTGGCCGCGCACCGCGCAGGCCTGGCGTGCAAGGCGGCGGACATCGCCGGCTCGATGAGCCTGGAGGCGTTTTTCGGAACCGCAGCGGCGTTCGACGAACGCCTCAACGCGTTGCGGCCCCATCCCGGCCAGGCGCGCGTGGCCGCCAACATGCGCCACATGCTGCGCAATTCAGGCATCCTCGCCTCGCACGTCGATTGCGATCGCGTGCAGGATCCGTATTCTTTCCGCTGCATCCCGGTCGTGCATGGAGCGGTGCGCGACGCGATGCACGCGGTCGAGAACACGCTGGTCATCGAGATGAACTCGGTCACTGATAATCCGATCGTCATCCCTGAAGATGGATCGTTCTTGACGGGCGGCAATTTCCACGGCGAGCCGGTGGCGCTGGTGATGGACTATCTTTCGATGGCGCTCACCGAACTGGGCTCGATCGCCGAGCGACGCATCTACAAACTGCTCGAAGGGCTCGAAGGCCTGCCGCCGTTCTTGTCCGAGGGCCACGGTTTACACAGCGGTTACATGCTGGCGCAATACACCGCAGCGGCGTTGGTGTCCGAGAACAAGACCCTGTCCTATCCGGCGTCGGTCGATTCGATCCCGACGTCCGCCGGCCAAGAAGACCACGTCAGCATGGGCACCATCTCAGCGCGCCAGTGCGAGCAGGTGGTCACGAATCTGGAGAACGTCATCGCCATCGAGCTGCTCGAGGCGGCGCAGGCGCTCGACTTCCGCGCGCCGCTGCGCTGCGGCCAAGGCACGGCCGTGGCCCACGCGCTGATCCGCGAGCGCGTTCCGCATCTGCGCGAGGACCGCATATTGAGCGAAGACATCGCCGCGGCACGCGAGCTCTTGACCAGCGGGGACCTCGTCCGCGCGGTCGAGGCCGAGATCGGCGTTCTGTGAGCGCATCCACCGCCCGCATCGTGCGCGCGCCGGTCGGTCCTCAGCTCAGCTGTCTTGGCTGGGGCCAGGAAGCCGCGATGCGCATGCTCATGAACAATCTCGATCCGAACGTGGCCGAACGGCCGGAGGACCTGGTCGTCTACGGCGGCAGCGGCCGCGCCGCCCGCTCGTGGGAGGCGTACGACGCGATCGTTCGCACGCTCAAGAGGTTGCGTAACGACGAGACGCTGTTGGTGCAATCCGGCAAGCCGGTGGCGGTGTTCACTTCGCATGAGAGCGCGCCGCGCGTGCTGATCTCCAACTCGATGCTCGTCCCCGCGTGGGCCAACTGGGAGACGTTCCGCGAGCTCGAAGCGCAAGGCTTGACCATGTACGGCCAGATGACCGCCGGCTCGTGGATCTACATCGGCACGCAAGGCATCTTGCAGGGGACGTACGAGACGTTTGGCGCGCTCGCGGCCAAGCATTTCGGCGGATCGCTCAAAGGACGCATCGTGCTCACCGCGGGCCTGGGCGGCATGGGCGGCGCGCAGCCGCTGGCGATCACGATGAACGGCGGCGTCGCGATCGTGGTCGAGATCGATCCGGCGCGCATCGAGCGGCGTATCGACGACCGCTACTGCGATGTCAGCGCCGCCAACGACCTCGACGAAGCGTTGCGGCTCGCGCAGGACGCCGCGATGGAAGAACGCCCGCTGTCGATCGCACTGCTCGGCAACGCGGCCGAGGTCTTTCCGGCGCTGCTGCAGATGGGCGCGCCGATCGACGTCGTGACCGACCAGACCGCCGCGCACGACGTGCTGACCGGATACGTGCCCGCCGGCATGACGCTCGAGGGAGCGGACGAATTGCGCCAGCAGGATCCGCAGCAGTACGAGCGGCGAGCGCGCGAGTCGATCGCCGCGCACGTCGAGGCGATGCTGGGCTTCCAGAAACGCGGCGCGGTCGTCTTCGATTACGGCAACAACATCCGCAAGCAAGCGCAACTCGCCGGCGTCAAAGACGCCTTTGCGTTCCCGGGCTTCACGCCGGCCTTCATCCGGCCGCTGTTCTGCGAAGGCAAGGGGCCCTTCCGCTGGGCCGCGTTGTCGGGCGACCCAGCCGACATCGCGGCGCTGGACGACGCGCTGCTGCAGACGTTTCCCGACGACGCGCACCTGGCGCGCTGGATCGCATTGGCGCGCGAGCGCGTGACGTTCCAAGGATTGCCCGCGCGCATCTGTTGGCTCGGCTACGGGCAGCGGCGCACTTTCGGCCTGCGCATCAACGAGATGGTGCGCTCGGGCGCGCTCAAAGCGCCTATCGTGATCGGACGCGATCATCTGGACGCGGGCTCGGTGGCCTCGCCGTACCGCGAGACCGAGAGCATGCGCGACGGATCCGATGCGATCGCGGATTGGCCGATCCTCAACGCGCTCATCAATGCCGTCAACGGCGCGCATTGGGTGAGCGTGCATCACGGCGGCGGCGTCGGCATCGGCTATTCGATCCACGCCGGCATGGTGATCGTCGCCGACGGCTCGGCGGATTCGGATGCGCGCCTCTCGCGCGTGTTGAACAGCGATCCCGGGATCGGCATCGTGCGCCACGCCGACGCCGGATATCCCGAGGCCATCGCGGCTGCCGACCGGCACGGCATCGATTGGAGACTGTAAACCCGCCCGACGAACCTGCACCGATCCGCGTGGTCGTCAATCCGGATCCGTCAGAGGCCGCACGCGTCCAGACCCGCCTGTTCCTGCGCAGCCCGCT
>Ga0209040_10003505_pt1 | contig 12047 bp, 11 predicted proteins | sample BogFormECP12_OM3_FD_188240 | JGI IMG/M metagenome (GOLD analysis project Ga0209040, IMG submission 188240) | Bog forest soil microbial communities from Calvert Island, British Columbia, Canada - ECP12_OM3 (SPAdes) (version 2) | ecosystem: Environmental > Aquatic > Freshwater > Wetlands > Bog ... | reverse complement strand
CTGCCTCTGCGAACGATAGAAATTCTCGCGTCGGATACTTCCGCTTCGTTTCGCCAAGCGCCTCCTGGAAAGAGCACCATCGATCTACTACCGCCTTGGCTACGCGGTTCTTCTCGGGATTGTCCATCGAATGCTGCCTTGGCGCCCTGCGACACAGGCGCTTGATTCGACCGTCACCTTTCTCAATACTACAGATTGCTGGACAAGACGCAGGGCGCGCCGCGCCCTGCCCAGATACCGACTTCCTGGGCGCTTTGCTCGTGTATTGCCCGCCGCTCGGGAGGAATCCCAGCGATTGTCGGGCAGACTTCCCAGATGCCGACTTGGGAAAATCAGCGGGATTTCACTTGTACGATTACCTATGTTTCCTTGTCCGGAGGTGCGTCGAGATTGAGATGCTGCGCATCACACTCAAATCGTGCTTGCCGCCGTGCTTCCAGCATCACGCTTTCGGAACCTCACTGTGACTGGCGACTCCCTTCACCAACATGATCACCGACTTCGCTCCGGCTTTCCGGTGTTTCGCAATCTCCAAATATTCCGGGGACTCGGCCCAATCCCGAAACAACGCCTCGTTCGGGAACGAAACCACGATCACTTTATTTCCGTCCCAAGCGCCTTCGAGGATCACCGGACTTTCGTCCGCTACCAGTACACGGCCCTTGTAATGTTTGAATACCTCCATAAACCGGTCTACGTATCGCCTGTAAGTCACCGGATCGTGAATCCACAACTGCGCAATCGCGTAAACGCTCATAGAGGCTCCTCGCACCCTGCTCAATCCGTCGCGCACAGCCTACCTGGGACTGCTTTGTGGCAGGTCATCCAAACCTCGCGAGGACCTTTGCTAGGTGAGATGAAATTACCACGAGCGGCGCCGATTCACGGCGCAAGGAGTCGCGGAATTGAACCGTCCTTAGGAATGGATTTTTACTGCTTGGAGGTTCCTCCAAGTGTTTTCGGAATACCAGATGTCAACAAACTCCCGTACGGACAGTTCCTCCTGCCTCGCCATTTCGTTTGCCACCGAAGCTCGAAGAAGGCTCTTTATGCTGCGAAAAGCGGCTGCATCTTTGGCCGCCAGGCGCCCTGCCACTTCTCGAGCATCCCCTACCAGTTTTTCATCAGCCGAAACTTGATCGATTAGTCCGAGTTGCGAGGCCGCCTGCGCCGAGTACATCGCTCCGTCGTAGAGAACTGCATGAGCGTTCTTGCCCCCAACAAGAAACTTCAGCATCGCCACACTGCCCGCAAACACCGATGACCCAAAGGTAATCTCGTTCAAGGAAATCTTCGCCTTTCCCGAAACCATGATCCTGTAGTCGCAGGCCAGTGCAAGCATGCATCCGCCGGCGATCGTATGGCCATTCAACGCAGCCACTAGAGGTTTTGGATAGGTAAATAGATAGGCATATAAATTGGTGAACCTATTGAGAAACTGTGAAAATGACTCTTTGGAGTAGCTGAGGAATTCTGGAATATCAAAACCAAAGGAGAAGAACGGACCGTCACCGGTGAAAATTACAGCCCTGACGTCAGGATCAGCGGCCAGGCGCTGAAAACATCCATGAATCTCCTCCACCACCTGCTCATTCAGGGCATTCACCTTTCCTCTTTTCAGCCTGGCTTCTGCAATACCATCGTTTTTTGAGAAGTGCACGAAATCCATTTTCACGTCCCTTTCGCGAATCAGCATCTCTTATCGTTAGACGGTCCTGGCGCCCCGAGGCGCCTGGCATTTGTGCGCTGGCGTCATTGAAATCACCAGGGCTGATTCCTTTCTTACGCTGCCAAATGAAACCGTTCGTGAAGAACGCATGTACTCAACAGGAGCATCAGCACCTGATCATTAGCGACCCGTGCGCCCTCGTCCATTGCGTGCAGACCGTCGAGCAGCCCCACGACTTTTTTCTGATCGAAGTACGGAATCGACGAAAGCACCGGCCCTCGGAGCGTATCCTGCACAAAAGTACTGAGCCGCCCCTTAGGATTGAGGGTCGCCGGGGGGCTCAGGAACGGGTGCTTCTGTCTCTTGTAGACAGTGTCGGTGATGACATCGCGGACTGCCTCCCGCAGCACAAACTTTTCCGTCATACCGCGGATCTTCTGCGACACCGGCTGTGACCGGATCACCTCCACCACATGATGATCCAGGAAAGGAACGCGGCCCTCGATGGAGTGCGCCATCTCCATGCGATCGCCGAGCATGGTCAGAATATAACCCGGTAGTCCGGTCTTCGCCCACAGGTAGAGTGACTGGTGTAGTGGGTCCCGGCCAGCGAGCTGCCCGCGCACGTCCACGTCGTAAAAAAGAGCGCGGAAACCTTCCCGTTGCCCAAACCTGTCCAGAAAATCCTCGGCCAGCAGGGCCCGCATCTTCACCGATCGCGCCGAGAATGTCTCGATCCATGAAGGCACAAAGCCCAAAAGCCGTTTCACCCCATCGAGCGGCCCTGCTTCCCCATGCGGCAGAAGCAGTCCGCGAGACACCGGATTCAGTTCTTCCAAATCTTCGAGCAGGCGTGCAATCACATCCGGATCCTGCCCCTCCCGGTTGTAAAGCAGCATGTCGCGGCGAAAGTGCGCATAACCGCCCAGTATCTCATCCGATCCTTCCCCGGTGATCACGACCTTGTAGCCTGCGTCGCGCACCGCACAACTCAACAGGTACTTGGCCACGCCATGGGCGTTCATGCACAGCGTCTCCGATTGCATGATCGCATCAGCAAAATGATCGGCCAGATCGTTCTGCTGGACGGGAATGGGAAAGAATTCTGCACCGGCCTTTGCCGCCATTTCCCGCGCTTCTTTTTCCTCGTCGTATTCGGCGCGGTCGAAGGTCAGGGTGAAGGCGCGAATCGGGTCGGGATGATGTCGTGCCGCCAGTCCCAGGACCGCGCACGAGTCCAGTCCGCCGCTGAGATAACAGCCCACCGGAACATCCGCGCGCAAACGGATGCGTACCGCGTCCTCCAGCACTGCCCGCAACTCCGCAGCGTAGTCAGCGTCGGAGCGTTCAAGCGAGGCCGCGCCGACGCGAGGATAGTCGAAATCCCAGTACCGATGCAGTTGAACATGCTTCTCGGTCGCAATCAGGTAATGCCCGGGTGGAACCTGGTGGATCCCGTCAAACAGCGTCCGCATCGGATGTCCTCCGAATTCGACGGAGTGATAGACCGACTCGGAGTCCCAACGGGCGGGGACCCCGGCGGCAAATAGGGCTTTGGCTTCCGATGCGAAGTAGAGTTTCTCATCGTGGAAGGCATAGAACAACGGCTTGATGCCGAAGCGGTCGCGTGCAGCGAACATCGTTCGATGGATTTGATCCCAAAGGACAAAAGCGAATTCGCCACGCAAGCGGTGTAGGCACTGCACGCCCAGGTCTTCGTAAAGATGCAGAGCGACTTCGCTGTCGGAGCGGGTACGCAGGCAATGGCCGTTTTGTTCGAGCTCGCGCTGAATCGCTTCGAAGCCATAGAATTCTCCATTTACCACAATGCGAATGTTTTCCTCCTCGTTCGCGATCGGCTGATCTCCCGTCCTCAAATCGATGATGCTGAGCCGCGCGTGACCTAGCGCGACTCGCTGGTCGGGTGATATCCAGTAGCCCTGGCCATCTGGACCTCGGTGATACAAGCTTTGGGTGGCTCGCTGCAGCGCCGAAGCCGAGATGGGATCACGGCGCGAGTGAAGCGCAACTATACCGCACATTTCGATGTACTCCTTGTTTCCTTACTTAACTAAGATGACCTGAATTCTGCCCACAGACTCGAGGGACCGATGGGCGAATTATTCCCTACAAGTGGCCCAATTGTCTCAAGCCAGCGAGATTGTCCCATTCGGCCCAAGCCTCGATGATTCGGCCGTTCCGAACACGATAGATTGCGATGTACTCGGCATCCATGGTTCTGCCGGTGGGCAAGTACGAATCCAAGGCTCCGAGTTGGGTCCCACGAAAATGGTGCCGCACGGCGACTTTTTCACCTTCAGCAAATATGTCGAGGATGATTTCCTGGGCGTCCGGAAATGTCTCATATTCGCGTCGCAAAAACGTCACCAGGTCCGCGCGGCTTCGGACGGGCGGCTCGCCGGCGGCAGCGCTGTGCCGCACAAAATCCGTCGCAACAAGTGAATCAAGCCTAAACCAGTCCTGATCGTTGATCGCATCGACAAAGGCATGAATGGTTCGTTTTGGATCCATGAAGCTGCGACTCGAAGCGGATAGACTTGCCCGAAAGTGTACTCGCAATATGGACAAACTCGGATTCCCAATGTCACATCGTATAGCGTTGAATAAGCCCCATGCCGCGCCATGGAGTAAGGTCGCAAGGCTGATGCGCCTGACCTCCGGCAACGACGAGTTCAGCCACGGGGATAGTCTTCCCTTTGACTCCCACCATAGCCTTGACCTGCGGGTGCACGCGAAGAGTGCCAACACGGGCGCTCTCCGCGTGCACAACCTGAGTTTTCCGGGGACAGCGAGCGAAGTGCTTACTGGTCCGCGCGGAAGAAGTAGTAGTCAGCAGTGTATGGCACGAGCTGAGTCTGGCCGACAGAGCAGGTGGTTGTGGGGGCGGCTCCCCCGTTGGTGTTTAAGCGTTGGACGAAGGTGGTGTCGGCCAGGAGTTTGCCGCCCGTTGGCCCCTTCTGATTCCCAACTGACTGCAACAAGAGACAGGGAATCGCGCCAGTGTTGGGGCAACTCGCGGGGTCGGACCCGGCGACTATCGATCCCACGGCCTTTGCCCACACCTTGCTGGTATCGAACGAACCCTGCCACGTCGCGTTGCCACTCAGGGGTACCGGGAGGGTTGCGTTCCCGTTGGGGTTCGCATTGATGCTGGTGAAGTGGGTAATGATCTGAATGTCCTGGCCGAAGACCTTCGTAAAGAGAGTGGCTTCGGGACGGGCGGCATTGATGGTCCAGGAAGTGCCGCCGGTGCTCGTGGGCAGGCAAACATAGCCTTGAGTACCCTGGGCGTGGCCCTCCAAGAATGCAGCGTTTCCCGCCGGTGGCGTAATGGCGGCAGGAGTAGGCGGGGGCGTGACGTTCTGCGCCGCCGCGTGGGTGATTGTGCCGAAGGCACATACGAGCACGAGAGCGGCCACGAACAGGTACCGAACTCGCGCAGTCTTCTTTGTCTGCTGACCAAGGTTGTAGCTCATTTGTTTATTCTCCATTTCTTTGTGTTACCTCAAACGTTATAAACGGTTGAGATTGTTAAGACACGCAACTTGGTCGGAGGCCGTTCGTCGCATTACTGCATGCGAATCAACAGGTCTTACATGTGACGAGTTGTTAGTGTCTGCTCTACTAGACCGTTGCCTAGAAGGCGTAATTGGCCTCACTAGACATGACGAGATCTCGGGAGAGTTTGCTTTTTAGGGAGGAAGATTTATTAGTGAAGCGAAAGCAACGTCCAAGCGGCAACAGTCAGCAACAACAGCAATGGCAGAAAGGGATCTAGATATCTCATTGAGCTACTCTAGCGCCATCTATCTTTAGATCTTAGATCTTCAATACGGCGCGAATCCGAGCAGTTGTGTCTCAAAGAAGTTTGGGAATGCGGTTTCTCTCGCCGGCGCCGCGCGGACTCAGGAAGTGGTCATGTGCAAAACCAGTTATTGCCAGACGGACCGAACAGTGTTTTCCTTATCGCGTAAAGGAGTCGGCGTTTGAGTTAGATCGCGGTCTCTCATAGCGGAATGGCAAACCATGCACGATTGTTGCGTACTATTCCCTTCATGGGATACCTCAGCGTAAGTCAGCCCGTGCTGTGACCAGGTAACAACCTTGTAGCCCTCGACCGTTTCATAATGGAAACTTACCTTCTGATAATCAACTCTGACGCCTCCTGAAGCAACCGCCACTGAATCGGGTGCCACCATCAGACTTACAGGGCCCGACTGCATCTGGTAAGCGATGTAGGTCGCGGTCTTGTTGCCTACCGGCAGTAGCCGCGCGCCCTCCAGACGGTAAGGCCGCTCCTCGCCAGGGGCTGGAAGGGACGCCGGTAACGCCAGGGAATATGGCAACTTCGTCCTAAACCATTCATTGAGCGTCTGCTGCGAATCCGAGTTAACGTCGAGCGCAAGCCTGCCCTGGGCGCGTTGCCTGTGATTACGGACGGCGAATTCGGCATACTGCCGCGCAGAGAGTGACGCCGGTGATGACGACCGTATCGTACTTATTACTCCGACAATGACCAGCAGTGCTGCCGCTGGAACAAACCACTTCATGAACTGCCAACGTGGTGCCGACCACAGGCGTGAAGGCTTGGCATCGGGTCGTGACGGCGCTCTCAGCTCCGCCAGCAGCCTTTCTTCGTGAGAAGTCGGTTCGGGGTCCACGGACGTAGCAGCACGAAGCAGGGGTCCGCAGTGGTCGCAGAGCGCGGCATGCATGATTAACTGCTTCGCCTTCAACTCCGGCCAGAGTCCGGCGGCCACTTCATACCAGTCGACGTCTTCATCTTTGGGACAGTCAGTCCCCGGCGGTGCGGCTTCGCGGGCCACCACATTCGGGAGTCCATGCACGAGTTGCCGATATTTCGACACTTTCCTGCTGCAGTCATCGCATGACCGCACATGACGCTCGGCCTCGCGAGCGGCGTCCGGAGAAAGCCCATGCCGCCATGGCGCGGTCTCCGCAGCCGACGGCACAAGAGCGTTAAGCCCCTCGTTACTAATGTGTTCATCGAATGGACGGGCCAAGTTCTGACACTCCCTACTTAAGCAATACGAGCTTCGGAAGGAATTTGCTTTTCGCTACCCTGGTCATCATCGGAATCGGAGCGGTTGCCAAGGATCTGCTCCCGAATACCATGCTTCAGGCGTTCAATGACGCTTCCAACTCCCTTGGCCCCCAGTCCAATGGCCGGCAGGGAGGCAATTTCCTTAGTACTCATCCCTTGGCGGAAGTAGAGCCAGAAAATCATACGGTCGCGCTCCTGGTCGGACCCGGTCAGGCAACGCTTCAGGCGCTCATCGATCTCACTCAAAAAGACTTCGAAAGCGATTTTCTCCTCACTCCCATCAACCCCTTTCCCCGCCTCAGGCTCGACATCGCTGGTGGAAACATGTGGGTTGTCACCGCCGGATGATTGACTACGGCCATGCTTGAAATAGTCGTGAGTGGCATTGGCGGCGGTTTTCTTCAAATACCCCAAAATGGCTTCGGGACGCTGGATAGCGAAGTCTCGCAGGAGCCGGCTGCCGCCCTCCCAGAGTTTGAGATAGGTGATTTGGATCAGGTCCTCCACAAGAGGCCGCGAAGGCTTGCCCCACATGGAGGCCGTGCGCATTATGGTGAGGCTGATGGGCTTTCCGACCCGGGAAACGAATTCCTCCCAAGCCGCATCATCTCGCGGTCCGGCGCACAGACAGACGACGTCTTTCAGGGACAAGGACGAATAGCGCGTCGGTCTTGGGGTCTTTGACATATTGTTATGCATGTTCCCAGTTGTGGCGGCAATCGCTTATCGTAAGCAGTGTTGCGAAAACGAAGACAGATACCGCCTGTACATTGGATGACTGTGAATGCCCTCTGCTTGTAAAAACGCTGTCATCGTTTTGCCAACAGTTTGCAAATGTCGCTGAGGCCCACCAGCCGGACTTTTGGAAGAATGGGATTACGTTGCATTTACTGTAGGTATCTCCTTTTAAAGTCCGATGAAATGAGGCGGAGCAAGGTGCTCCGCCCCAACCTGCTTAGAAGAGCAACTTAAGGGCGAACTGGATGTTGCGCCGCTCGTCGGGAAGAGTGCCATTGGCCGAACCGGCGCTGGGCGAACCGTTGATGGTGTTGATCGCCGTGACTCCAGTGCCGTTCTCAATATCGAGGTTGGTCGCCTGGATGTACATGTTGTGATGGTTGAAGATGTTGTAGAACTCGCCGCGGAACTGCATGGTGAACCGTTCCGTCAGCTTGAAGTTCTTCATAGCAACGAAATCAATGTTCCAGAAGCCTGGAGATTGATAGCTGTTGCGCTCCGGCAGGCTCTGACCGTTCTTGGTGTACACGCAACCCACTCCGTACAGTCCGCTGCAAACCGGCACTGCGAGAGCGTTTCCGTTGCCCGCGGGCAGGCCACTCGTATCCAGCGGAAGCGAGAGGTAGGTAAACAAGTTCGGCGACCCAGGAATTGGATTGCCGGCATCGGCATGTCCAGATCTCGCAATCGGGGCTCCGGGCACGTAACGTGGGCACGTAAATCCTGAGGAACCTGTCAGGTTGGTGCAATCATAGATCGAGAACGGATAGCCCGAGTGGACCTTAATAACCGGCGACATGCTCCAACCTCCAAGCGCTTGCCGAGCGAATGCATTGCTCGAGTTCTTCATCCAGGGCAGGTCCCACACGCCGCTGACTACGAAACGATGTCGGGTATCGAAATCCGAGTTACCCTTGTCCAGACCGGGAGCGTATGCATTTGTGTAACCCAGGCCATAGAACGCGGACTAACCACCGGAGAAGGTATCAGAAAGGTTGTCAATCGAGTGCGACCACGTGTAATTGGCGACCAGTTGTAGCCCCTTATTGAATAGGTTGTTGGTCGAAAACTTCAGGTTGACGCCGTTGTAGTTGCTGAAACCGCCCCCGCCGCGATAGTTGATGTTGGTGTACTGATAGTTGATGCGGTTGGCCGCACGGGCATCGCCCAGGAAAGCCGAGCCGTAGCCCGGATCGTTCAGGTTGGCGATGTCGTATAGACCAGTGCCGGTAGACCCTGAGTATTCGAGGGACAGCACCGAATTGCGGATGAGCTGCCGATCAATCGATGCCGACCAGAACTGCGTGTAGGCGGTCGGCAGGTTCTGCTGAACCGCGCGTAAGCTGGTTCCGGGCAGAGCCTTGGTACCTGTGCCGGCCAGAGGACCTGAATTGTCGGTGTATATAGGTAACACCGGTACATCTGAGCCCGCCACCAAGGTGACCACGGCGTAGTTCGGCGGATTCTGGATCACGTTGAAAGTCACGTTGCCGAAATTCCGCTCATAGCCCATGCCGTATCCACCTCGGAGACTGGTGCTTCCATCACCGAACACGTCCCAAGCAAAGCCAACACGCGGAGCGAAGTTGTTCAGGTCTTTCGCCCAAAGTCCGCCCACCGGGCTCTGATTCGCGATTTGGACCGTGCCCGTGCGAACCTGCTGGTAGATATTCCCCGTGCCCAGATAGAAGTTAGAATCCAGGCTCGGATTGGCGTTGTGCTGCACGCCGTAGTACTCCCAACGGAGACCAAGATTTAAGGTCAGCCGTGGATTTACCTTCCAGGAATCCTGAACATACCAAGCTCCGTCGTTGTAGCGATTGTTGCGACCAAAAGCCGGGGGACCAACCGGCAAGGTCAGTGTGCAGTCGGGAGTTACGATGGTGGTTCCGGCGGCGTTCTTCGAGCACGGAAACTTACCCTGTGGATAGGAAGCGCCCTGGAACTGGAACAGTTGCCCCGCGACAAGGTTAGCTGCGGCTTCAGAAACACTGCCACCCGAAGACAGCGATTCGACTGCGTTCTCGTAGGCCCCAAACACGCGGTTGTCACGAGTCTGGATGTAGTCACCGCCAAACTTGAATTGATGTTTGCCCTTGGTCCAGTTGAGGTCCTCGTAGAACTGGTAAAGGTTCTGCGGACCGCCGATCGGGATGGCGGCGCCCGGTGTTGTTTCCGAGTAACGGACAGCGGGGCGCTGTCAGTGTTGACAGAAAACAAATGAGTTACATGTTTGTTTTCTGGAGAGTAGCCCGGAAATACCAGCGACCCGTTCGTTCCCGGCAAGGCCGGCAGCGCCGTGGCTGACGTGTACAACGTGGGGCCAACGGGGTTCGTGCCCAGCGGTGACAGCGTGTTCAGACGGTTGTAAGTCACCTTTGACGAACTTACAAAGTTCGGGGTGAACACGTGCGTAAAGTTGATCGTTACGTTCTGGTTGAACAGCGTTTGTCCGGTGTCATAGCCCAGGTAGGGGCTGGCGTTCACCGTACCAGCAAAATCACCCTCGCTATAAAGAGCATAGCGGGCGTAAAGGGTGCTCTTGTCAGAGATGTTCCAGTCAACCCGGTTGACCGTGCTGTAAGTATTCTGCGGAAATCCGCCGCCGGAGTCCGAAGGAATCGTGTATTGAACATACTGTCCAAATGGAGCATTACACGGCAAGGGCGCCGGGCAGTCGCCGCCATTCGCCTGCTGCCAGTTGACATTCTGCAGAACGGCCAAGTCGGGGCGCAGATGACTGCCAAAAGCGTTGAAGAAGGCCTTCGTATTGCCATTGACTTCAGGCAGGGCCAGGAAGGCCGGGTCAAGAATGTCCTGGGTGACCGTTGCACCGCTGCGGATCCGCGTCCATTCCGTGCCGCTGAAGAAGAACAGTTTGTTCTTCTCGATCGGGCCGCCAATCGAGTAGCCGAACTGGTTGCGCGTGAAGCCCGGCTTGTCGATGCCATTGGCATCATTGTTATAGGTGTTGGCCGCCAGCGCCGATAGACGGTTGAACTCATACAATGATCCGTGAAAATCATTGCTGCCAGACTTGGTGGCCACGTTGACCACTCCGCCGCCAGCGCGGCCATACTCTGCCGTGAAATTGTTGGTGAGAACGCTGAACTCCTGCACCGTATCAAGGGGAACGCTCTGCCCTACGGTTGCTGTGAATAGATCGACGTTTTCTGCACCGTCCAGCAGGATGTCGGTGTCAGCAGAACGAGCGCCATTGATCGCATATCCCGCACCACGATCACTGTTATTGTCTTCCGTAACGTTTCCGGCAGTCGCAACCAAGTCATAAGGGTTGCGGGTAATGGTAGGTAGATCCATTATCTGCTGGGAGTTAATGGTCTGGGATAAGGTCTGGTTTTCGGTGTTGACGACCGCCGTTTCCATCGAGCCTGTCACTTCCACCGTGGTAGATGCGCCCGTCACGGCGAGCTTCGCCGAAACGTCGTTCATCGATCCGACGCCCACCTTGATCTGCTGGGTGTACTTCTGGAAACCTTTCGCCTCGATCGTGATGTTGTACAGCTTAGGCGGCAGGTTGGTAATGGCATATTCACCAGCCGACTCTGTGGTCGTCGTGCGAACCAATCCAGTATCCACCGACGTTGCTGTGACAGTTGCTCCTACAACGACTGCCCCGGTTTTGTCAGTAACAATACCATTGATCGCCCCTGATTCGGCCTGGCCAAAGGCCCAGACTGAGATTAAGATTAGGATCACGAACAAGGAACTCACTCTCACTACTCGATTCATTACATCCTCCACAACATTTTGTTGCTAAACGCGAATACACAACTCGCCCCACTGTTACTCAATCCCGGGAGAAGGCATAGTTAGCATGGCCACACACTAGTTATGTTTGTCTCAGAAATGTCAAGAACTTTTGCTTCATCGACGAGATCCTGGAGCCTTCGAGACAAACCGGCAGATCATCATTGCTCCAATTCGCGCGATGTTGGAAGGACTCCTGTCCATCAATGACAAGCAACGCGGTCTTAGAAACACACATCAAAGCCTCCAATTACCACAAGCTACTTGTCACGCTAATCCAGTACCAGCATGAGCGAAATACCTATTGCCGCCAAAGACGGGACAAAATAAGACATTGATATCTATACGTCGCCATCGCTCCATTACTTTTCTAGCTCCAGAGGGAAATACATCCACATCCGCGGTGGGAAAGGCTGTCAGGACCGGGATGTCATGCTCAGTCCCATCCTGCTGGAAGCTTTGCGCGACTACTGGCGCGGGTTAAGGCACAAACCTTCGCAGTGGTTGTTCCCCGGGGGCTGTAACCATAGGGCGGATCATCCGATCACCCCCAAGGCCGTCTATCACGCCTGCCGCCAGGCCGCCCGACGCGCTGTCCTGCAGAATCGAGTCCATCCCCACACCCTGCGCTACTGTTTCGCTACCCACTTGCTCGAAAACGGTGCTGACGTGCGCACTATTCATCTGCTCCTGGGACATCATGATCTAAGAGAGACCTCGATCTACCTGCATCTCTCGCAACGTCACCTCCAGGCCACGGCCAGTCCTCTGGATTCGCTCAAG
>Ga0209040_10003503_pt1 | contig 12047 bp, 12 predicted proteins | sample BogFormECP12_OM3_FD_188240 | JGI IMG/M metagenome (GOLD analysis project Ga0209040, IMG submission 188240) | Bog forest soil microbial communities from Calvert Island, British Columbia, Canada - ECP12_OM3 (SPAdes) (version 2) | ecosystem: Environmental > Aquatic > Freshwater > Wetlands > Bog ... | reverse complement strand
ATCCGGGGCGGTCACGGTCGTCCCGCCACCCGCGCCGGCCGACGCTCCGAGGAAACACCACGCCCGGGGCGGGGCCGTGACGCTGGGGCCGGCAGCGTCGGGCAACCAGGCCGCCGCGACGGGGTCCGAAGCGGGCGCAAAGGGCGAAAGCTGCTGCACCCGGCGCCCACGCCGCCACGATCGCGGCGAAACCGCAGGTGGGGGGTCGACCGGCAGGCGGCCGGCGCATCACACCGAAGGCCCGTTGGCGTCCGCCCCGGCGGCGCCTGCGCTCGCCGGCGAAGCTGCGGGCCCGGCCGCGCGGCGCAAAACGCGTGGCAAAGAAAAGCATCCCAAGCCCAAACCTTCCAAAGAACCGCGACAGAAGCGGAGCGCTCCCCAGCCCGCCCCCACCGAAGCCGCCCCGCCGCTGAGCAGCGCGAGCAGCGCGGTGGCGCCGGTCGCCGTTGCCACGAGCCCAACCACAACGACGCCCATGCCGGCGCTCACCCTGCCGGCAGCATCGGCCGTCAGGGCGCAACCGGCGGCGAGCGCTCCCCGACGCCGGCAGGCGCGTCGAGGCTCCCCGCGGCGGCGTGCGGCAGCTTCACCGCAGGCCGTCGCCCCGGTCCGAGCGTCGGCGCAGGCCGGCGCGGCGACCCTTCGCAGCGCTCACGCCAACGCGCGCCGAACGGTACCCCGCGCCGTGGCGCCCCGCGCCCAGTCGCCGCTGGTGACCACCGTCACCAGGATCATCGACGTGGTCCCGCCGCTCGTTCGCCTCGCGCTCGGCGCGCTCCTGGCCCTGGCGCTCGCGCTGGGCGCCAACTCGCGCTTGGCCTCGCGGCGGGCGCGACGGCTGTCGCGTCAGCGCAGCGAACTGCTCGATGACGTGGGCCTGCTGCAGGCGGCCCTGCTCCCGGCGCTGCCTGACCGCCTCGGCCCGGTGGGCACCTCCGCGGCCTACCGGCCGGCCTCCGGGCCCGGCGCGGGCGGTGACTTCTACGACGTATTCGCGCTCGGCGATGGCCAGCTGGGCGTGATCGTCGGTGATCTCTCCGGGCACGGCCGCGAGGCGCTGCCTCACACCACGCTCGTTCGCTTCACGCTGCGCGCGTATCTCGAGGCCGGGCTCTCGCCGCGCAGCGCTCTGCAGACCGCCGCGGCCGTGCTCGAGCGCCAGCTCGGCGGTTCATTTGCGACGGTGCTGGCCGCGACCTACCATCCACGCGACCGCACGCTGATCTACGCCTGCGCCGGTCATCCGCCGCCGGTGGTGATCGGTGGCGAGTCGATCGCGCCGATAACGGTGTGCTCCTCGCCGCCCATCGGCGTGGGCCAGCCCACGGGGATGCGGCAAACGATCGTGTCGCTTCCCGGGCGCTCGCTGGCCTGCTTCTACACTGACGGCGTGATCGAGGCGCGGGTCGCAGACGAGCTGTTCGGCGCCGCCCGGCTGGCGCAGATGGTGGCTGAGCTGGCGCCCGAGGCCACCGCCACGACGCTGCTCGATCGCGTTGCCGCCGAGTGCGACCGGAGCCCCGACGACATGGCCGCTTGCCTGCTGCGCGTCGAGGGCGATTCGTGCGCGCCGCGCGTGCAGGTCGAGGAACTCGAGCTCGACTGTCGGGAGAGCGCCCGCGACCGTGCCGCACGCTTTCTGATCGCTGCCGGTCTCGAGCCAGGCGAGGTCGACGACGCAGTCAGCACGGTGCGCGGCGCGGTGGCGCGACACGGCAGCGTCATCCTCGAGCTGCATCTCGGCGATGGGTCGCCTGAGGTCGTACTGCGCCAGCGGAATGTCGCCGTGCTGCGGCCGCGAGCGCGCGACGCCGAGCGCCTGGCGGGGGTCTCGCGATGACCGCCCATCCCGCTCCCGACACGGATGCGGCGATGGTCCTGGGCATGGCATCGACGGCAATGCCGTTCGCTCGTTCGCCCGAGGCAGAGGCCGAGCGCTGGCTGCGGATCCTGCGCCTGCACGGCGAAGCCGGAACCGCGCTGCAGGCCCTGGGGGTTAGCGAGGCGCCGCTCGAACTGACTGTCGAGGATGCCACCGGCGAACCCGCCGGGTCGGTAGAGCGCGACCGCGACGTCGTCGCGGCAGTCGGCGAGAGCGCTGCCCGCGTTGCCAGCGAACGTGGGGCGCGGACGGTTGGCACGAGGGATGTGCTGGTGGCGGTGATGGATGTGTACGGCGCTGACTTCGACCGTGTGCTACGCGTCCACGGCAGCGACCGCGACGAGGTGCTTGAGCGCCTTGGCGTCAGGGCGACGCGTCCGGCCGACAGCTGAGATCTCCGCGGGCGGTAGACAAGATGCCGCGCGGTGGCCTCCGCGGGCGGTACGTAAGATGCCGCGCGGTGGCGCGGATCTTGATCGTCGGCGGCGGCTGCAGAGGGAGGCAGCTGGCCTCGGCGATGGCCGCGGAGGGGCATGTGCTGCGCATCACCACGCGAACAGAGGTCGGTCGGGCAGCGATCGAGGCAGCCGGCGCCGAGTGCTGGATCGGCACGCCCGATCGTCTGGTGACGCTGAGGGGCGCGCTCGAGGGCGTGGCGATTCTGTGCTGGCTGCTGGGCTCCGCCGTCGGCCCATCGCAGCAGTTGCGCGCCCTGCACACCACGCGCTTGGAGTTCTTTCTCACGCAGGCGATCGATACCACCGTGCGGGGAGTCATCTACGAGGCCTCCGGCACCACCGGCCTGCCGGGGTCGCTGATCGAGGGCGAGCGGATCGTGCGCGGCCTGACCGAGCGCAACGCGATTCCCGTCGCCTTCCTCGCGGCGGATCCAAACGGCCTCAGCGCGTGGCTCGCGGAGGCGCGCAGCGCGGTCGATTCGCTGCTCGCGCGCGCATGATCGCGCACGCCGATCAAGCCCGCCGCGGGTGAGACCGATGCTCCACCACGATGTCCGGCGATCGGTCCCGATACGCCCTCCTGGCCTCGGCGCTCGGCGCGATCGTGCTGGCGGTTGCGGTGTTTCTGCCCTGGTACGGCCTGAGCCTGACGCCGAACGGAGTCGCGGTCTTCCAGCAGGTGGGCAAGCAGGTGGCCGCGCAGTTCGGCAACGCGTCGCTGCAGGCCGACGTGAGCGGGCTCCATGCCAACCTCAGGGGGCTCGCCGGTCAGCAGTTCGCGGCCGTGAGCGCGCACCAGGTGCTCACGGACATGAACGTCGTCCTGCTCCTGCTGGCCGGACTCGCGCTTCTGGACGCGCTCGTCCCGCTGGCGCGCTCGGCCTCGCCGCTGCCCGACGGCGCCGGTGCGTCGGTGGTGCTCGTGGGCAGCGTTGCCACTCTCTGCGTCGTCTACCGGATGCTCGTGCCCCCCACGCCGGCCGGCGGCATCATCGCGCTGTCCCTGCGCGAGGGCGCCTGGCTGGCGCTTCTCGGCTCGTTGACGATGGTCGTGGCCGGGATGTGGCCACGGTTCGCCGGCGGGAGGGCGCCCGCCCCCCAAGAGCCAGGCCAGAGCGTCTGGTCGGGGCTCACGAGCTGGACGCCCGAAGGCTGATCTGACGTCGCGCCTCAGCTCGAGCGGTCAGGACCGCTCGAGCGCAGCTCGAATGCGGCCCCGCCGTCCGCAGGGCTGGTGTCCAGCCGCTCGAGCAGGTGCGCGAGGATGCGCGCGGTGGCGCCCCAGATGAGGTGTCCGTCGACGACATAGGCGTCGGTCTCGAAGGAGATCCCGCGGCGCTCCAGGCGCGTGCGGGTCCTGCCCGAGCGCAGCGCCGGCAACGGCAGCTCGAGCACCGCGTCGACCTCCTTCGCGGACGGCCGCCAGGTCAGGCCGGCCGGGATCGTGGCGACGAACGGATGGATGACGTAGTTGGTCGCGAACGTCGAGGTGGGGGGGAGCTCGCCGAGCAGGCTGACCTGCGCGCGGGCCAGCCCGATCTCCTCTTCGGCCTCGCGCAGGGCGGTGTCCGTCAGAGTCGCGTCCTCGGCGTCCTGACGACCACCGGGAAAGGAGATCTCGCCGGCGTGGCGGCGCAGATCGGCCCGGCGCCTGGTGAACACGACATGCGCCTCGCTCGCGGCGGCGGGCATGAACAGCGGCACCAGCACCGCTGCCGGGACTTGATCGGCGGCGGCGGATGGCCGGGCGTCAGGCGGCCAGGTGAACGCGCTCAATGCGCTCCTGGAACATGACCTCGCCGTCGAGCGCGCGGTGGACGGGGCACTTGGCGGCGATCACCCGCAGGCGTTCGACCTGCTCCTCGGGAAGGTCATCGGGCAGTCGCATGACGAGCTCGAACTTGGTCGGGCAGCCGCGCTCCGCGGGGCTGTATTCGACGTCGACCTCCACGTGGCCGATCTTCCAGCCCTTGCGTGCGGCATACATCTCCATCGTGATGGCCGTGCAGGAGGCCAGACTCACGGCGAGCAACTCCCTCGGATCGGGACCGCTGTCGTCTCCGCCTGCTGCCAGCGGCTCGTCCACCGTCACCTGGTGGTCGCGAACCTGGACGGTGTGGCGCAGTGTCTCGCCGTCACGTCGAGCGGTGGCTTTCATCCTTGTGAGCCCTTGCGTCTCGGTCATTTCGATCCCTTCAATCGATCCTTGTCGCTCCGGTACGGATGATATCTGCCGGCACGGCTAGGCGAGCGCGTTGAACAGCAGGCCGGTGAGCAGCTTCGGAAAGAAGTAGGTCGACTTCGGCGGCATGTTCTCACCCGCCGCGGCGACGTCGCGCACCTGTCCCACGGGCGTCGGGCGCATCAGGAAGGCGGCGTCGTACTCGCCCGAGCGGACCATGGCGAGTGCCTCGGCTGTGTCGCGGGCATAGAAGAGGCCGTTGAAGTGGGCGATGTCCTCATCGCTCAGGCCGAGGGCGCCCTTCAGCAGCAGAGCCTCCAGAACCCCGGTATCCAGTTCTCGATAGGCCTGCGAGTACCCGGCGAGCGCCGCGTCGGCGATCGCCTGATCCTTCAGCTTCAACCGCCGCGCGCGGCCGTCGCGCCCATCGATGTAGCCGAGCTGCAACGGGCCGCCGCCAGGCTCCGGGGCAATCTGCTCGATCGGCACCTCGCTGATCTCGAAATCGCGCTCGAGCGCCTGGGCGAGGGCCTCGCGTCGGCCCTCGTCGAGCCCTCTGACAAGGCGGTGGGTCGGGAAGACGGTGAGCCCGGGGTCCTCGAGCGCCACCAGGCACATGAGGATGTAGCGGTGCTCGCCCTCGCCGCCGATCTCCTCCGCGTAGGCCTGCATCGTCTCGTAGCGGTGATGGCCGTCGGCTATCAGCAGCTCCGCCTCGGCGGTGGCGGCTTGCACGGCCGCGATGGCGTCCGGATCTGAGACGCGCCACAGGCGGTGGACGGTGCCGTCGGAATCCTCGACCTCGCCCCACGGCGCCTGCGCGGTTGCCGGCGAGAGGGCATCCCAGGCAGCATCGGTCGGGTCGGAGTACAGCGAGAAGATCGGGGAGATATTTGCCCGCGTGGCCCTCGTCAGACGCAGCCGGTCCTCCTTCGGGCCGGGGTGCGTGCGCTCGTGCGGACGCACGCGCCCGGGGCCGTAATCCTCGATGCGCACGCGGCAGAAGAAGCCGCGCCGCGTCAGTCGCCTGCCGTCCGGACCGGAGTAGTCCTGGGTGTGTGCCCACAGCGCAGGGTCGCGATCGCGTACGAGGGCCCCCTGCAGCTGCCAGCTTTCGAACAGCTCGCGTGCGGTCGCGTATGGATCGGGCTCACCCCGCGGGAGGTCGACCGCCACGACGTTGAACGGCGAGCGCGCGATCAGCTCGGCGCGCTGGCCCGCGTCGATGACGTCATATGGCGGTGCCACCACGCTCGACAGGGGTCCGACGACAGCGGGGTCATAGTGGATCGCGCGCAGCGGCTGGACGTCGGCCATGAAGGTGGCGGAGGCTAGCAGCGCCGGCCGGGCGCGCGAGTCGCGGCCGGCCCTCTAGGCTTAGTCCTACGGGGCGTGGCGCAGCCTGGTAGCGCACCTGCTTTGGGAGCAGGGGGTCGTGGGTTCAAATCCCGCCGCCCCGATGACGAGAAATGGCATAACCATCCGGGATCGGACGGCTAGGCCGCGTCGGCGAGGTCGCTCTCTGCTCCCGCATTTTCGCCCCGAATGCCAATAACTGCCAATTGGGCGTCGTCCACCAGTGCCCTCAGTTGCGCCTTGGCGGATGAGTATCGCGAGCTTGACGACGAGCGAGTGCTCGTGTTGGTGCGCCGCAGCGGACACGGCAAGAGAAGCGGAGTGGACCTCGGGCAACTACAGACGAGCTGAGCAGGCCTATTCCACGTTCACGACGGCAAGCCGACGATTGATCGAAGAGGTTTGCCATCCAGGTGACCAACCTCACAGACAAGCGCGCCGTGGTGGTGCATTGTGCAGCTACGGGACAACGAAATGGAGGAAGGGAGGACCACAGTGATCAAGACCGAGAGGCTCAAGCTCACGGGCTCTCCACGCTTCGGCAAGGCGTCCCGTGCAGCTGTCCACGCGCGCCCCAGGGGGGTCGGGGGCGCAAGCTCAAAGCGGGACCGCCCCGGTGCCCTCAGCCCCTGCGCTCTGCTGGAGCTGGTTCTCAAGCAATCCGGGGCGGCCCCATCCCTTTGGGACCTCGCGTTGGGGGGGCTTGGCGAGGCCCCAGTCCACTTTATCCCTGCTGGGGAAACTACGGGTTGTCCTAGGCGGGCGGCCCGGGGAGCTCCGCGAGCTGGACCACTGCGAAGACGAGGATCACGGCGCCGATCAAGATCAGGCCGTAGCGACCTTGGCGGGCCGGGAAGTGGCCGCTGATGCCGACCAGGAACAGCACGCTCGCCAGGAACACGGTGTCACGCACATACTTGTCGCCGGTTGCACCGGCTTCGGTGCCGCGTGCGAACGCCGCGTCGGCTTGGGCGTCCTCGCGCTTCGAGGCGGCTTCCTGCGGGATGACGTATTGCGGCATGTAGAAGGGTCCGGGCGGGGCGTTCGGGTTCTTGGCCGGGTCGGTGGCAAGCCACGCGTAGAAGGCTGGCCGGTAGCCCGGGCGCAGGCGTTTCTCGGCAAGCAGCTCCCCCTTGCCGTTGCCGGCCACGTACGCGGCGAACCAGGCATTGAACGAAACGGAATCGAGGGTGCGCAGCTGAAGTGCTTCGAGGTCTGCGCGGTTGGCCTTGGTGCGCGCGGCCGACGCTTTCGCCAGCGAGATCGAGGACTCGGTGCTCCACTTCGATGCCGCGTACCCCGACCAGGCTGCGAGCACGGCGACCAGTGACAGCAGCACCGCCTCGGTGATGGACAGCAGGCGCTCGTGCCCGCCGCTCTCGGCCGGACGCTCGTTGTGCTCCCCGATCTCTTTGCCGACCTCTGACGCCGACAGGCCCTCGGCCATCCGTCAGCGCTCCCGAGGCGAGCGCACGCACCCGCGGCCCGCGATCGCCGATTCGCGCGTGCGCGCGGCCACTTCGCCTGTCGCGGGTCGCACGGTCGGCATTCGCGCAGTATCGCGCAGGCGCGCCTAGGCCTGCAGGTCCTGCTCGACGCACATCGCGCAGCGCGGGCAGTCCGCGGCCGCCAGGATCGGGCTTCCCGTCGCATGCTCCGTCAGACACTCGAGCACGTGCTGCTTTAGATCGAGCAGCGCATCGCGGGCATGTCCGACCTCCTTTGCCTCCTCGCAAGCCTGCGCATCGGCAAACAAGCTTTGCACGAGGTTGTCGGCTGCCCCGGCTCGCCGCTCGAGGTCCGCGCTCGGCTCACACGGCAGCGTCGCGACCTTCTGGCCCTCGACATAGATGCTCAGATACTGCTGGTCGCCGAAGCCGTCCCTGAAGTGCTGGAGATCGAGCCGGTGGTGGTGGCGCAGTTCTCCATGGCGGGAGCGCTCGACCGTCCACACGGCGAGGCGGTCGATGAGCGCACCCAGGGCAAAGGGTGGTTCGGCGATGCCGCGGTCGGCGGCCGCCACTGCGAACCATTCCCACAGTCCTCCGGGTGCGGTGCGCAGGCGCTCGACGGCCGCGTCCCACTGTTCCAGCAGGGCACCCAGCTCTCCGAAATGCGCCATGAAGGCCCGGCGGTGGTGCTGTTCGCCGTTCGGCGCGTCCGCATAGTCACAGCGGCTCTCGAGCTCCACCGACGCGCGCAGCACGTCAAGCAGGGTCTCCAGGTCCTCGCGATGCTCCGGCTGGACGAGCGCATGCGCCTCCCGCACCCGCCCTTCACGCGCTCTCTGCACCGCCAGATCGGCCCCGAGACTACGCATCAGCGTCACACACGGAACGCCGGCAGACGGCGTGCGGCGGCCTGCGCGATGGTCGTTTCGGCGCGGATCGGCTGCTCGGCCGCGGATCGCGAGTCGAGCACCGGCTGTCGGAATGCTTGTGCAGGTTGCATCGAGTTCGCCACGGTCGTATATCGGCAGCCGCGGCAAACCTTTCATCGCCCGCCACCGGCCTCGACGAGCGTATGATCGGCAGGGCGTCCAATATGGCTTGTTTGCAGGCATTTCTGCGACTCGCGGCGGCCGTGGGGTCCTCTCAGCTCCTGAGGGCGAACAGCGGCCAGCGCCCGGGAACGCCCTTGAGCTCGTGCAGGCCCCGGTCCTCGAACTGGAACGGACCGCCCACGACGGTCCCGTAGACCGTTCCGGAAGCGAGCACCTCGCCCGAACCGGCGAGCGCGCTGACGCGGGAGGCGATGTGGACCGCCATTCCGCCGACGTCCTCGCCGATCAGCTCACACTCGCCCGTGTGCACGCCGATGCGCACCTCGACCCCGAGCTCGCGTGCCACAGCGCTGATGGCAAGGGCGCAGCGCAGGGCGCGCGAGGGCGGGCCCTCGAAGGTCGCCAGGAAGCCGTCGCCGACGGTCTTGACCGCCTTACCGTCGAAGCGGTCGAGCTCCTTGCGCACCTCCGCGTCGTGATGGGCGAGTAGATCGCGCCAGCGCCCGTCGCCCACCCTCGCTGCGTGGGTGGTCGCATCGACGATGTCCGTGAACATGACCGTCAGCAGCCCCCGGTCCGGTGCCCCGCCGCCGCGCGCTCCGGTCAGGAACTCCTCGATCTCGCCGATGATCGCCTCGGTGTCGCCGAGGAACGGGAGGGAGTCGACTCCCTCCAGCTCGACGTAGTGCGCGCCCAGGATGTGTTCGACGAGATAGCGCGAGTGGCGCACGTCCCAAACCTGGTCCTGCGGGCGGTGCATCACCAGCGTCGGCACGCGGACCCGCGGCAGCGCGTCGCGCACGTCGAGGTCGATCATCGCCCGGGAGATGATTCGCGCCTCGCCCGGGCTGGCAGAGAGACGCTGGGTGCGGGCGAACCAGGCCGCGAGCCCCGGGTCGTCCGCCATCGACGGCGCCAGCCGCGACACCAACGCGTTGTTCGGCTCGCCCCAACTCGCCGCGGTGACGGCCGCGACCTGCTCGCGCTGCTCGACGGTCATCGCCCAGTCGTAGTCGGGCGCCCAGGCAGTCCGGGCGATCGACGCGTACATGATCAGCGCGCCCACGCGTTCGGGACGGTTGGCTGCCAGCAGCGCGCCGACGAGTCCCCCGGTCGCATATGTGAAGAGGGCTGCGCGTTCGCTGCCGGCGGCGTCGAGCACGGCGACCACGTCCTCGGCCTCCTGCTCGAGGCTGTAGGGGCCGAGGAGGCGGTCGGACAGCCCGGTTCCGCGGCCGTCGAACAGGATCAGGCGCCCGAACGTGGCGAGACGCTCGAGGAAGCGCCGCAGGGCGGGCGCCTCCCACATCTGCTCGATCTGGGAGATCCAGCCGGGCAGGAACAGCATGTCAAGTCCACCTTCTCCCGCAACCTGGTAGGCGATGCTCGCATCGCCGCTGCGCGCATAGCGTGTGCTGGGCACCATCAGGCGTCTTCGATCAGTGCCCGGAACGGCGCCGAGGGCTCGACCGTGGCGCCCGCTGCGTGCACGCGGTCGGCGAGCCAAAGGTCCGAGGTCACCACGCGAACCGTGCCCGGATCGGAGTCGCAAGCCAGACGACGAACGATCTCATCGTCGGCCGAGTCGCGACGCGGCCGCGGAGCATGCGCCACCACGATGACCGTCGAGGCGATCGGCGGAGAGGGCGGCTGCTCGAACACCACCGTGACATCATCGCCGCTCGCTGCCGCCCAACGCTCGAGCAGGTCCACGAGGCGGACCATCGCTCCGTGGCGGTCCTTCCACCATGCGTCCGGACGCGTGCCAATCACATTCATCCCGTCCACGAGCCAGCGCACGTGGCTCAAGCCTATGTCTTCGCGGCTCCCGAGCGCGGCATCGCCGGGGGCACGAAGCCGCGTGGGCCGGCGATCTGCTGCAGTTCGCGCTGCGTTGCGGCTAGAGGGCATTCACACAGGCGACATCGTCGAGGTCGATCACAAGGGCCGGCGCTTTCACGCGATCGTCACCGGCTCGGCACCGGGCGGCCTGGCGCTGCAGCCGACCGATCGCCGGATCAACTACTACAGCTGCCGCAGTCGCGAGGTCGTCGGGCATTGGGCCAAGCAGGGGAGGCCGCGCCGGACCAGCGAGCCGTTGCGGCCCTCGCCGCGCCAGCTGGAGATGGATCTCTCGCCGCCCCCCGATCGGCCTGCCGGCTGAGCCTGCTCCCTCAGCCGCCGTTGCGCGCCCGCACAGCGTCGGCTGCGCCCTGCAGGCGATCATCGCCCCAGAAGAGCTCGTCGCCGATGGCGACGGTGGGCACCCCGAACACGCCCAGGGCGAGCGCTTCCTCGGTTACGCTTCGCAGGGCATCCTTGACCACCGGATCGGCCAGCGCTCCTTGCATCTCGTGTGGGTCGATGCCCGCTAGCCGTGCCGCCTCCAGGACCGCCTCGAGGTCTCCGAGATCGACCCCCCCGAGGAACGCCAGGCGCATGGCGACGAGCGCGAACGGCTTCAGCGCGCCCCGGGCCTCGGCGAAGGCCATCGCTCGCGCGACCAACACGTCGCTGGTCGGCCACGGCTCCGGCCAGCAGATTGGCCCGAGGCCGTGCTCGGCTGCCCGCGCCTCGCAGTCGGCGATCCCCGCGGATCGCCGCTCGCTCAATCCCCAGGAGACGCGGTCGTTGGCCTTGAAGATGGCCCCCGCGAGCACGCCATGCCACCGCACACCGGCCAGCAGGGGATCGATCCGCTCGGCGGCGAACCACGAGTAGGGCGACATCGCGCCGAAGAAGAACCGCGGCGGCGAAGCTTGCACGCGATGATCATCGCGCATCGCGGTCCGTCGGACGGGCAGGCGCGCCGCGCTGAGCCGTTCCAAGCGGTGTGTACTCTCGAGTCCACTGGCAAGAGGGTGCCGGGCGCACACCGCGCGACCGGCGCCCGGACGAGAGGCAATCGCTCCCATGGACAGACAATCGAGGGAGTCGCCGGCCGTCGAGGGCTCGCGGCTCGAACGGGCAATCGTCCTTCAGCTCCTGCGCGAGGATCATGATCAGCGGTGGTCATGGCCGGAGCTCGGCGCGGAGATCGACGGCGGCGGGCCCGCGCTCGAGGAGGCGTTGCGACGCCTCGGCGATGAGGGTGTCGTGTGTCTGGCCGGCCACGAGGCCTGGGCATCTCGCGCCGCGCGCCGGCTGGACGAGCTCGGTTTGATCGCAATCTGAGCTATCCCCGGCGCGGGCCGTGCGCGTCCTCCCGAGCGCGCGCGACGGCGAGGACGCCGCGTTGGCACCGAGCGATCGCGCGGCGATATAGGGTGCCCGGCATGGCCAACCGCGTGTTGATCCTCTCGTGGGAGTACCCGCCCGTGATCGAGGGCGGATTGGCTCGGCACGTACGCAAGCTCACCGAGGCGCTCGTCCGCCAGGGAGTGGCGGTGGACGTTCTCACGCGCGGGAGCGGCCGTCTAACGGACAACGAGTCGGCCGGCAGCGACGAGGATTCGGGGCTGAGCGTGCACCGCGTGCGCGAGCCGAGCTGGCCGCGGGACCTCGATCGGTTCGTCGCCTGGGTGCAGCGCATGAACGAGGACATGCTGGTTGCCGGCGAAGCGCTCGCGCAGGAGCACTCCTATGACCTCGTCCATGGTCACGACTGGCTCGTCGCTCAGGCCTCGGCGGGCCTCGCGGACCGGCTCGGCGTGCCCTACATCACGA
>Ga0209040_10003502_pt1 | contig 12047 bp, 6 predicted proteins | sample BogFormECP12_OM3_FD_188240 | JGI IMG/M metagenome (GOLD analysis project Ga0209040, IMG submission 188240) | Bog forest soil microbial communities from Calvert Island, British Columbia, Canada - ECP12_OM3 (SPAdes) (version 2) | ecosystem: Environmental > Aquatic > Freshwater > Wetlands > Bog ... | reverse complement strand
CTGCAGGATGCCATTCAGGTTGTAGGTCTCCGGCGTTTGCAGCGGCGGGAACTCCTTGAAGGTATAGAGTTCCTTCTCCCACAGCAGCTGGCCGATGGGCAGCATGTTCCAGTCATAGAGATACGCGGTGGATGGGGAGCCAAGCGTACCGCCCAAGGCCATGGCTGATTTTGCGTCCCCGAAGCTTACAGTCTGCTCGAAGGGGTCGCGCTTGACGTTGCCGACGAGGGTCCAGTGATAGTTGACCAGCGGCAGGAACCAGCCGGTGGCTCCTCCGGGCGACATCGAGTAGTACATCTTCCAGTTCTTGTAGCGCACCGCCGATGGCGTCGCGCCCGAGTAGTAGAAGAAGACATCGCGCGCCGAGTGCTCCGAAGTGCCTTCGAGATAGGCGCGCTGGTCGAAGCCGTCGAGCATGGTCTTGACGATGCCGGGGTACTTACCGGCCTGGATCTGCTGGTTTAGCTCGTCACCCTTGGGTCCGCCGGCGATGTCAACCAGCGTGGGCAGCCAGTCGAGGGCCGCAAACATTTCCTTCTTGACCGTCCCCGGCTTGATGTGTCCCGGCCAGCGAACGACCTGCGGAGAGCGGTACCCGCCTTCCCAGGCCTCGCCCTTCTGACCCTTGAACGGGGTGATGCCACCATCCGGAAAGCTAACCGTCTCGGCGCCGTTATCGGTGGTGAAGACGATAATAGTATTGTCCAGCTGGCCCATCTGCTCCAGCTTCGCAAGCACTACGCCGATGTTGTCGTCCAACTGCTTCATTCCGGCTTCGTTGAGGCCCCAGTCCTTGCCGCCCGCCTCGCCAATCATGGCTTCATACTTGGGTGGGAGCATAGTAGTGACGTGCATGCGCGCCGGGTTGTACCAGACGAAAAAGGGCTTGTTGGTCTTCTTGGGGTCGTTGCGATCGAGGAAGTCAACCACCTTAGCGGAGATTTCCTCGTCCACCGTCCTTGAGCGGTCCAGAGTCAGCGGGCCCTGGTCCTGGCACGACTGGTTCTTCTCCGTCCCGTCCGAGGAGTGGCACCAGATAACCGGCCGCGGGGGCGTCAAGCAGGTCGTGGTTTTGGGATCTACGGCGCCCGGAGGATCAGAGAGGCCGGGTACCGGCGTGTTCTTGCACGGCGGCGCTATGCCTTGCACTGCGACGCTGCTGTTGATGTCGGGGAAGCTCACCTGCTGCATCGCGTCCAGGTGGTAGAGGTAGCCCCAGTACTCCTGGAAGCCGTGCGCCGTCGGCAGCGATGCGGTGTGGTCTCCCAAGTGGTTCTTGCCGAACTCGCCGGTGGTATAGCCAAGATCATGCAGGAACACTGCAAGGTGCGGTGTCCCTGGTCTCAAATAGGATGGGCTGCCGGGAAGTTGTGGCGGAATCATACCCGTGCGTAGCGGATACATCCCGGTGATGAAGGCATTGCGTCCGGAGGTGCAGCTCTGCATGGCGAGATAGTCCATGAAGATTGCGCCTTCATTCCCAATGCGGTCGATATTGGGCGTTTCCCCGACCATCAGTCCGCGGTGATAGATGCTCGGCTGCATCCAGCCGATATCGTCACCCATGATGACCACGATGTTGGGCTTCTGGGCTGTTTGCGCCGCGCTCGGGACTGCTCCGGCCAGTAATAAACAGAAGATTGACAGCGCCCCCAGAATCCATTTTTGAAAATTCGCGCGAAAGTCCATACTTGCCTCCGTGTGTTTAGTCCGGTTACCCTCAGGGGAGGGGTGGCGGAGAGATCGTCGCCCGCTTTCAATCCACCGAAGAGGTGATTTCGAAAACTGGATCTGAGAGCTGCACTACGCAGCGGAAGCCACGAGAATAGTTCCGTGTCTGCGCTGCGTTCCTACAACTGGCACCGCCGGTGCGGCGGACACATGTTGCTATGCCTTTGCTTCTAGAAGTGCATTGAGACTGTGGATATGCGATTTCATTGGCATATACACTCGCTACGACTCGTTGTTCCCAACAAGGCAAGAAAATTTCTCGCCCCGACCTGAGAGCCGTATGGAATATCGTGCATTGCTGGGATCATCGGACGAAGAGTTGATGATTCATTTGCAGGCAGGCCAGCATGACGCGCTCGCCGTCATTGTGGACCGCTACCAGCGCCTGGTTTGGAGTGTCGCCAAGAAAATCGTCCATGATGGCGGCGAGGCTGAAGACGTCGTACAGATAGTTTTCTTGGAATTATTTAAAAAGGTGGATCTTTTTGACCCGCAACGGGGAACACTTAAAGTGTGGATTCTTCAACTCGCCTACACGAAGAGCATCAATCGCCGCTATCACCTGCAAAGAAGGCGATTCTACAACCAGGCTGAGATACAGGAAGAGGAGGTTGCTTCGTTTGTACGTCCTGCCGTGTCCCTCTTTCGATTAAGTACCGGAGAAACGTCCAGGCTGATACGCGAGGTGATGGCTACATTGAATCCGAACCAAAGAACAGCCGTGGAGCTGATCTCAATGGAGGGACTCACGTTTGAGGAATTGGCGACTAGGACCGCGGAGACTCTGTCCAACGCCAAACACCATTATTATAGGGGGATGATGAAGCTCCGTGAGTTCCTGTCGGAAAGAGCAGGGCAGGTGGAGCAATCGCAGGGGCAAGGACCCACAAGAAAAACTAGAGGTACCAATGCCTGAGCACACCAGACTTGAACACACCAGATATGAGGAGTTTTGTGCTTTGGCGTCAGTAGGACAGATGTCAGCCGAAGAATTCGCCGAACTCCAAACTCACTTTCAGGAATGCTCTCAGTGTAAGGACTTGTACCAAGAGTTCCTGAATATCAATTCACTGTGGCTGACCGAAGCACAAGGACCGGACCAAGAGATGTACGGCCGGCACTTCATTTTACGAAACAGGATCCTCGGAGCGTTGCAGGACGCGGGGGCCCAATTCTCCGAGCCTATTCGTAACCCAATCACGGCGCCGCCGAATCGATTCCGGCGCTTCGCGGTAATCCGGACACCCACGCCAATTTGGGCGGCGGCAGCCGCGGTTGTTCTAGTCGCTGTCTTCCTCGGCTTTGAGGTTGGAACGCACAAGCGCTCTTCTCAGCCGGAGGGCAGCAGCGCCGCGCTCAAACCGGTTAACGCTCCAACTCCTCGCTCCTCGGATGCCAGCCTCGGTTCCAACGCGCAGCAGCCGTCGCCCGCACAAAATTTACAGGGAAATTTGGAGCAAAAGCTGGCGGCTTCTGAGTCCGAGCGCACGAAGGCATTGGCCGATATTCAGGTGCTGAGGCAAGACATTGCCGATCTACAAAGCAGCAGAGACAAGGATGCAAACCAGATCGCTCAGCTCAAGGCCCACTCTGAGCAGGATCAGAACGCGGCCACCTCAGCCCAGGCGCAGATACGTTCCCTGAAGGAAGCTGAAGACGCGAAGAATGCGGACCTGGTTGCCACACAGATTCAGCTGCGAGATTTGGAGGGCAAGCTTGCAGACCAGCGTGTCGCGGCAGACAGAGAACAGGCCTTGACGGAAGTGGCATCGAGTAGCGAGATGCGTGACGTCATCGCGTCCCGCAACCTCCACATCATCGATGTGGCCGACGTAACGAATAGCGGTGTTCAAAAGCCTTTTGGCCGTATCTTCTACACCGAAGGGAAATCACTCATCTTTTACGCCTACGACCTCCCGGGCGCAAAGGGTACAAAGGCCTATTACGCGTGGGGACATCAGGAGGGCGACGCCAATGCAACTCGCGCCCTCGGCGCTCTTCATCTCGACGATCCCGCTCAGAGACGCTGGGTTTTCAAGTCCAACGACGCGAAGGTGCTGGCGCAAATTGATTCGGTGTACGTTACGCTGGAGCCCACCGCCAAACCAGGCGACAAACCCAAAGGCCAGAAAATCCTGACCGCCTTCCTTGGTACGCAAGCAAATCATCCGTAAAGACTTCAAGCCAGAAAGTCACGAGATGAAAAGAGGCTTCTCCCCGTGGTCTCTCTGAGGAACGAGAGTTTGTTCCTTTTCGGGCGGACAACTGGGTAAATACAGGGGTCGGATGTGCCTCCATGAGAGTCCCGGCGGGTTCACTAAAGCCTCGTGCTTTCATACTCTTCCTCCTCGGGGTGCTGTCCTGCGCTCCAGCGTTGAGCCAAACCGATACTGCGACGATATCCGGCTACATCACCGACCAGTCCGGGGCAGTACTTCCCGGAGCCGCAATCCAACTGACCAACGTCGAGACAGGCACTTATGTCACGCAATCGTCGAACGGGTCCGGTCTCTATGTCTTCACGAACGTGAAGCCCGGGCATTATCGAATGCTCGTAGACAAAGCGAGGTTCAGGCAGATCGCGCTCACCGATATGACTGTGAATGTCCAGGACCTCCTGAGCCGGAATTTCCGGATGCAGGTTGGCGCGGTTGGAGAGTCAATCACGGTCAGCGGGGACACGGCTTACGTCAACACCGTCTCGGGTACGGTCAGTACCGTGGTCGATCAGCACTTTGTCGACAATATGCCACTGAACGGCCGCAGTTTCCAGTCCCTGATTGCGCTTACACCCGGCGTGATCTTCGTAAGCGCCGACGCAAATGATCAGTTCGTCGTGAACGGACAGCGGCCGGATTCGAACTATTTCATGGTGGACGGCGTCAGCGCGAACTTTGGCATTGCGGCGACCTTTGACATCGGTCAGACACTACCAGGGACGACACCCGGCTTCACTGCCGCCGGCGGCACCAACAGCCTGGTGTCCGTCGATGCGATGCAGGAGTTCCGCGTCCAGACCTCGACTTATGCTCCCGAATTCGGGCGCAGCCCTGGCGGCCAGATCTCGATCGTCACCAAGTCAGGCACGAATCAATTTCACGGCTCTGCATTTGACTATCTGAGGAACGACGTTCTTGACGCGCGAAACTGGTTCGATGCGCCACCGCTTCCCAAACCGCCGTTACGCCAGAATGACTTCGGCGGAACCGTCGGCGGCCCGATCAGGAAAGACCAGCTCTTCTTCTTCTTTTCTTACGAGGGGTTGCGTCTGCTGTTGCCCCAGACGGCATCTTCCTATTTCTATGCGGAATCCGCTCGCCAGGCTGTATCGCCGGCGTATAAGCCCTATATCAACGCACTTCCGCTTCCTACCACGCCGCCGCTCAATCCCACTTGTGATAATGTGACCAACCCATGCGAAGCGCCCCTGACAGTTGCTTATTCTGATCCATCCACTCTCAACGCGACCAGCCTGCGTGTTGACTACACCGTTAACAAGAGGATCAGTCTCTTCGGACGCTACAACCACGCGCCGTCGCAGGCTTCGATACGCAACTGGGAAGAAGTGCTGATCGACAATGTGAATGCCGATACAGCGACCATGGGCGCCACGATTGCGTTTACCGCGAGCAAGGTCAACGACTTCCGCGCAAACTGGAGCCGAGCCACGGGCACCGTCATTCATAATCTCACCGATTTCCACGGCGGTATCGTTCCTCCCACCTCACTGATATTTCCGCCTCCGTACGGCGCGAATACCGGCCAGGCCCTCGTTTTCTTTCCTGATGGCAGCGAAGTCCGAGCTGGCGCTTTAACCATCAATACCCAGCGGCAGCTTAATTTCTTAGACACGTTCTCCTGGATGATCGCCGCCCACCAGTTGAAGCTGGGTATCGATTATCGGCGCCTCAGGCCCACCAACGGCGAATCGACCGGCTGGGCAATTTTCCCGTCTTATAGCTCATTGCTCGCAGGAACAGCAGGCAGTGCTTTGTTGACCGCTCGCGATCCCTTTTCAGTCAACATCAACAACTTCTCGCTGTATGCGCAAGACACCTGGAAAGTCAGTCCCCGGCTCACTCTCACCTATGGGCTCAGGTGGGAGATCAACACTCCGCCCTCGGGAGCGTCGGGGACACCCCTCTATGTGACCCACGGGATCTTCGATTCGCTGCCTCTCGCAGTGGTGCCCGGTAAGCTCTGGAGCACGACCTTCAGTAATCTCGCTCCCCGCATCGGCGCTGTCTATCAGGTCACGCCCAGAACTGTGGTGCGGGGAGGGTACGGCCTCTTTTATGACCTGGGTTATGGATCTGTGGGCAGCAACGGTGCAAACTTTCCCTATGACAGAAAAAGCTTCGTCTCGGAACCGGGGCTGCCTTTCAATCTGAGCAACCCGGCATTCCAGCCTCCGCCATTCTCCACAACAATCACTTCGAACACGCTTTATATTCCGGCGGTCGATCCGCATTTGCAGCTACCTTTCACCATGGAGTGGAACGCGGCCTTCGAGCGGACCCTGGGGTCGAAGCAAACGTTGACCATAACCTACGTCGGAGCGGACGGGAGGCGACTCCTGCGAGAGGACGACATCATCCCAACTGCGCTTCTGAATGTCGGTTCCTTTGGTGCAGTCACGGCAACCCATAACCTGGGCATCTCCCACTACAACGCCCTCCAGGTGCAGTTTCAGAGACAGTTATCGAGCGGTCTGCAGGCGCTTGCCTCTTACAGCCTCTCGAAAACAAGCGATCTTGGCTCTGAGGATGATAGTGGTATTACGGCAGCCAGCATCAACCAGGTAGTGCCGCCGCCTCTCACGCCTGGCGATTTCGACATCAGGAACACGTTTTCCGGCGCGGTCTCCTATGAGATTCCGGCGCCATCGTGGGGAGGTATTTGCGAGGCGATCCTGAAAGGCTGGGCTGTGGATGCCCTGCTGCGCGTAACCTCGCAACCGCCAATCAATGTGCTCGTTGAGGTGGTGTCTCCCCAACTCGGGTACTATCAGACACAAGCAGAGATCGTTCCCGGGCAGCGCTACTGGATTCCCGATCCGACGCAACCGAATGGCAAGGCACTCAATCCGGGCGCATTCACAACGCCGGCTGCAGGCATGACCGGCGACTTTCCGCGTAACGGCCTTCGAAGCGGATACTCCATCGATCAGACCGATCTCGCCGTGCGGCGGCGATTCAATCTGACCGAGCGCGTAAAGCTTGATATTCGTGCTGAGTACTTCAATATCTTTAATCATCCAATGTTCGGGGCACCAGGAAGTCCATGGGCGCCACTTATCTTCTGGGGATCCGGTCCCCAGGCAAACCCGGGTTTTGGACAGGTGTCGTCCGGTTACACAACGAACGTTGCCTTTGGCCAGGGCGGCGCTGACGGCGGACAAAATCCTTTGTATTCAGTCGGCGGCCAGCGCTCGGGGCAACTGACGCTCAAGATCACGTTCTAACTCTAATTGCGAGCACTTCTCGGTCCGAAACCAGGAATTCAATGGCCTTCAAACGACTGTCGGCACCTGAGGACGTTGGCAGGCTGCTTGAACGTGACCTGATCTCAGATGATGGCCGGATCGAGGATGATCCAACCAGCCACATGCCCCACTTTGGCACGCCCGATCGCTCATCGTAATTGCGCCAGAACTTTTCTGGTTTCGTTGGGAACAACGGGCACTAGCCGGTGTATATGGGCATGTAATCCTCTGCATTTTATTCAACGGGGCTTCGTTGAGTCCGGTCCCTTAAGGCGAATTCTGGGTCCGTTGGTTATGGTGCAACCAGCTGCGCAGCGACGGACACAGATAGCCGGGAGCGGATATCAACCGGTGTGTGCACGGTTAAGAGTGCTCGTCAAAAGGGTCTCAATCATGGTGTCTAGGATGCTTCCAAATCCGGCCGAAGGAGCTGAAGAGAATAGCATTCAGCCGCACAACTTCAACGCCACCTTGAATTACTCCCCAAGGCGCATCTGGGGGGAGGCATTCGACCACCTGGATGCGGCTGTCGCCCAGTTGGCACTCGACGGTACCGTGCTGACAGTAAATGACCGGCTGTGCGAAGTCGTGGGTTCACAAGCAAGAGAGCTGTTAGGCAGGAAGCTCCATGATTTTCTCGAGCCGGAGGCGCGAGAATCCGAATGCGAGATGATCCTACGCCGGATGATCGCAGGCCAAATAGATCGCTACTCGACCGAAATGAAGGTGAGAAGGACAGATGGAACAATCGTCTGGCTGGAGATGGCGTTCTTGCTTGTTCGCGACAAGACTACCTACACAGCCCGCTGGCTCACCGTAATCGCCAACGACATAACGTTCTCACGGAAGGTCAGCCGACAACTTCAAGACTCTGAATTGGCGCGCGTTGAATTGAGTCGGCGGATGATGAATGCCCAGGAAGCGGATCGTACCGGAATCGCGCGAGAGCTTCACGACGATATTGGACAGTCGCTGGCGATACTCAAAATCGAAATAGTTCGCGCCCGACAGCAAGTTTGCGATCATCCCGAAAAGATGCAGTCTGACCTGGAAGAGCTCGCTGGAGCGCTAGACGCAATCATCCAGAGGGTGAACCAGCTTTCGCACAATCTGCACTCGTCGGCGCTCGAATTACTCGGCTTGGCTGCTGCGGTAAAAAGACACTGTCGAGAATGCTCCGAGCAGTTACGTTTCCCGATTCATTGCCACTGCGACACAGTCGAGGAAGAACTGGATAGTGTAATGGCGTTGGCCTTTCTGAGAATCGTGCAGGAGGCAATTCACAATGCAATCAAGCACAGCCGCGCCACCAGCATCTCGGTTCGACTCAATGTTTCGGATCACAATCTAAGTCTGGAAGTCTCCGATGACGGCGTAGGCTTCGACGTCGAGGCCACAACGGTTTCCGCAGGGCTGGGACTGATTAGCATGCGCGAGAGAATCCATCTGATTGGGGGCGAGTTCAACATCTTCTCCAGCCCAGGACGCGGTACGCGGATAGTAGCCCGCGCACCGATAACCCAGAACAAGGTTCTTGAGCCGTTCTTGCTGAAGTCGCAAGCGTCTGATCGTATTCGTCATAAGGGAATCGATCACGGTATGTAACACGTGAACTCAGGAGTGTGCAGCTCGCACAGGATGTCACTTGACCAGGAAAGGGAAGATCTATGAAGAAAAGATATCTGGCAGTTTCCTTGCTTGCAATTGCCGCATTACTAACGCTGCCCACTCATGCACAAGCGCCTGTTTTCGAAGTTACGCCGGTACAAAGCACGGTCACATTCAATGTGAAGTCCTCGGTCGCTATAGTCGGCAAATTTGACAAGTGGGACGCCACTCTAACGTTTACATCTCCGGATGTCACGACGGGCGTTTTGGACATCAAGGTTCAGGCGGCCAGCGTGAATACCGGCAGCGGCATGAAGGACGGCAAGCTGAAGAGCAAAGACTTCTTCGATGTCCAGCAGGATCCGTTGATCACCTTCCATTCAACGAAGATTGTGCAGACCGGTCCAACCACCTTCGACATACCGGGTACCTTTACGATACGCGGAGTCTCTAAACCTGAAACATTGTCGCTGACGCTCTCCGGCAAGGGGACAGGCCATGGCGAGGTTAAGGGCACAATGGCCTTCGACCGCAAGGACTATGGGGTAGATGGCAGCATTCCCTTTATCAAGATCGCCGACCGCGTCGAGGTGGATGTCGACCTCAAGGCGAATCGCGTCAGCGGGCCGCCGTTGGTTTACAAGCAATAGCGAGCTTCCGCCGAGAGGTTTTTTCACAACGGTGCTTGTTACACTGGCAGGCACTCGGCTTCATCGGAGATTAGGACTGCCTATCGTCGCTACGACCCGTACGAGTGGCTAGTCGGTATATCGAAGTCAGGTGGTCGATAATTTTGAAACCTCATCCAGCCCGTCCACCATGACGGGAGGCGAGTCAGCCAAAGAAAGAAGGGGAGACACAATGAGCCAGAATCCGGAATCAGCCAGACTAGAAGAGGCACGCACGGTCAAGACACCGTGGAGAAAATGGGGACCCTATCTGAGCGAGCGGCAGTGGGGTACTGTTCGCGAGGACTACAGCCAGGATGGGAATGCATGGGACTACTTTACCCATGACCAGGCCCGATCCCGCGCCTATCACTGGGGCGAGGATGGTCTTGCCGGCATCAGCGATGACAAGCAGTTGCTGTGCTTCAGCGTAGCTCTGTGGAATGGCAAAGATCCCATTCTCAAAGAACGCGCGTTCGGTCTGACCAACAGTGAGGCCAACCACGGCGAAGACCTTAAAGAATACTACTTCTACCTCGATAGCACGCCCACGCATTCCTATATGAAGTATCTGTACAAGTATCCGCAGGCGGCATTTCCCTATAACAATCTGATCGAGACGAATAAGGGGCGCAATCGCGGCGACATGGAATATGAACTCCTGGACACTGGAGTTTTCAACGAAGACCGCTACTTTGATGTTTTCGTGGAATACGCCAAGCAATCTCCGGAGGACGTCCTGATCCAGATCAGCGTGAGTAATCGCGGGCCTGAGCCAGCCACATTGCATGTCCTGCCGACTCTGTGGTTCCGCAATACCTGGACATGGTGGCCAGGTACACCCAAGCCGTCCCTGAAACAGGTCTCTGGCCAGAAAGGGGAGCAGGCGGTTGCAGCCTCGCACCCCGATCTGGGTGAGCGCTACCTTTATTGCGAGGGCGATGTCCCGCTGCTGTTCACGGAGAATGAGACCAACACCGAACGGATCTTTGGCACGGCCAACCAGTCTCCGTATGTCAAAGACGGAATCAACAACTACGTAGTTAATGGGAATCGCGAGTCGGTCAACCCCGGGAAAACGGGAACCAAGGCTGCGGCAGACTATCAGTTGAATGTGGGGGCGGGAAAGACCGCAACAATTCGTCTTCGGCTAAGGGATCTTGCATCCGCGGCCACGGGCGATCCCTTCAAGAGCTTTGCTGAAGTCATGCAGACCCGCCAGCGCGAAGCCGATGAGTTCTACAAGTCTATAACTCCACCCCGTGTCAGCGCAGATGAGGCCCTGGTCATGCGCCAGGCGCTGGGCGGCATGCTCTGGTCCAAGCAGTTTTTCTTCTTCGACGTGGACCTGTGGCTCACCGAACATGGCGTCGACCCGATGAAGCCCGGCGGGCGCTTCATGCGGAACAGCGAATGGTTTCACATGGTGAACCAGCACATTATCTCGATGCCGGACAAATGGGAGTACCCATGGTACGCGGCGTGGGACCTGGCTTTCCACACCATCGCGCTCTCCACCGTCGACGCGGACTTCGCCAAAGAACAGCTCGACCTGATGCTGCAGGAGTTCTTCCTGCATCCAACCGGGCAGATCCCGGCCTACGAGTGGAACTTCAGCGACGTCAATCCGCCGGTGCATGCCTGGGCGACCATTTTCCTGTACCGGACGGAGCAGGGGCTGCACGGCAAAGGCGACATTGCCTTCCTCAGGCGCTCGTTTGCCAAGCTGGCACTCAATTTCAGTTGGTGGGTCAACCGCAAAGACCGCTTTGGCAAGAACCTCTTTGAGGGCGGCTTCCTCGGGCTGGACAACATCGGCGTCTTCGATCGCAGCTCGCCACTGCCCACCGGTGGCAGCCTCGAACAGGCAGATGGCACCGCCTGGGTTTCGATGTTCGCACAGAACATGTTCGAGATCGCCATGGAGTTGGCGGCCGACGACCCTATGTACGAAGACATGGTGCTGAAGTTTGCCGAACATTTCGTTTGGATCGCACGGGCCATGAATCAGACGGGGCCGGAGGGTATGTGGGACGAGGAGGATGGTTTCTACTACGACGTCCTGCGCCTCCCCGACGGCAGCGCCAGGCGGCTTAAGGTGCGCTCCATGGTGGGTCTGCTGCCCTTGTGTGCGACCACGGTGATCGAGCAGTGGCAGCGCGAACGCGTCCCGCGAGTTGGAAAAATCCTACAAGAACGCTACCAACGGATGCCCGAACTGCGCGAGAGCATTCATCCGACCGGCCCCGGCCACTTCGGGTATGCGGAGCGAGGTATGGCCGCGCTGGTGAATGAGGGCAGGTTGCGCCGGATTCTGACGCGCATGCTCGATGAGAACGAATTCCTCAGCGACTACGGCATACGAGCTCTGTCCAAATATCACGACGAACATCCCTTTATCGTCCATGTGGAGGGGCAGGAGTACAGGGTGAATTATCTACCGGCGGAGTCTGACACAGGCATGTTCGGTGGCAACTCCAACTGGCGCGGGCCGATCTGGATGCCGGTGAACGCGCTTCTGATCCGCGCTCTGCTGCAGTTCTACCTCTATTACG
>Ga0209040_10003501_pt1 | contig 12048 bp, 12 predicted proteins | sample BogFormECP12_OM3_FD_188240 | JGI IMG/M metagenome (GOLD analysis project Ga0209040, IMG submission 188240) | Bog forest soil microbial communities from Calvert Island, British Columbia, Canada - ECP12_OM3 (SPAdes) (version 2) | ecosystem: Environmental > Aquatic > Freshwater > Wetlands > Bog ... | reverse complement strand
CCGGCGTTTTTTCGCTGGAGAAGCGGCATGAGGGCAAAAAGACATTGTGCGGCGAGCCCAATCGCCCCGGGCAGGCGACCGAAAGCGGTCAGTTGTTCACCGAGCGACCGGCCGAAGCCGACCGAGCCCAGCAAGGCGTCCGCAGTCAGAAGAAGGGCGAGCGCAAGAGCGCCCATTGCAAGCCTTGCCGGCGCTGTCGCCGGCGTCCCGGCCCACCCGATCACCTTGGCGCAAGCGAGCCAGGAAACGCCGATCATCACCGGCGCCTCGAACGCTACCGCCGCCGTTTCTCCTACCCGCGGCTGAAGCCAGAACACCCGCCCGGCCCCGATTGCGAAGCCGAAGGCGAATACAACAGCGAAATAGGCGATGGCGGCCTTGACAATCGACCCGGCGCGTATCCGCGAGGCGGAGGTCACCCCGCGGCGAAGCTGCGTGGCGCAGGGCTGATCACGGTCGCGGCGTTGTTGTCGATCTCCATCACCGCCAGGCCCCGTTCGTTCGTTCCGTCGGCGCGGAACCGGAACACGCCATCGACGCCGTTGAACCCCGAGACGCTGGTCAGCGCGCGCTGGCTGAAGCGGTCCGGGTTGCGCGCGAGCGCGCCGGCCAGATTGACCGCGTCGTAGGAGAGCGTCGCCAGCCGCGCCGGCTCGCCGTTGAACTTGGCCCGGTAGCGCTGGGAGAACGCGTTGAAGCCGGCGCTGTCGGGCGCGGAGAACCAGGCGCCCTGAAGCTGGGGCAGCCTCAAGACCCGGGCATCGTTCCAGACGCCGGTCCCCAGGAGCTGGGTCTTGTTCCCGATCGACGCTAGCGCGGCGGCGACGGAGGGCATGGCGTCGGCCTGCTCGGGAATGAACAGCGCGTCGACCTGACCGGAGACGGCCCCGACCTGCTGCGCCGCCCCTTGCGCCTCGCCGGGCCCGTAGCGGGCGACAACGGCGACCGGCGCATTGAGCCGTCCGGCGCTCTCCTGGAACTCGGCGAGCGCGACATTGCCGTAGTCGTTCTGCGGCGCCATGACCGCGAACGACTTCTTGCCGCGGGAGACTGCGAACTGAACGATTCGATCGACATAGGTTTGGATGAGAAAGGACAAGAGATAGACGCCCGGCTGGGCAACGGTGGCGTCGGTCGAGAAGGCGATCATCGGCTTGCTCGCGGCCTTGGCGACCGAGGCCGCCTGGCGCACGTCGGGGGCGTAGACCGGCCCGAGCAGCAGTTCTGCGCCGGCGCCGAGCTCCGCCTGGGCGGACTGCGCCGCCCCGTCCGGGGTCGAGCGGTCGTCCTGGACCATCAGCGTGATTGAAGAGCCGGCGAATTCCTCGATCGCCATTTGCGCGGCGTTGCGCATCGATGCGCCAACCGGGCTCGGCGCGGCGTTCTGCGACAGCGGCAGGATCATGCCAACCCGCACCGGCCCGGAGCCGAGCGTCTCGCCGACCGTCGGCCCGAACCCCCTGGCCGGCGGAGCCGCCGGCGCCGCGAATTCGGCCCCCGGCATCTCGATCCCCGAATTGCAGCCCGCAAGCGTAAGCGCGAGCCCGCCGCCGATCAGGGACCGCCGAGTGAGGTCTCGGCCCCCCGGCGATGCGGACGCAAGTCTCATCTCGATCTCCCCACCAACGCCCTCCGAACCCAAGTTTTATGTCCGGCTCGGCGGCGTATTGCTCTCCCGTCGCTCCGCGACAAGTGCGGGCCGCTGCCTGTCCATGGAAATTGTGGCATTTTCACCTGCGATTGGCTATGTCGACGCGTGAACCCTAGCGACGAGAGAGGCGCAAAGCCGCCGGGAGGGACCGACGCTGCGCTCATGACAAGAGCCCCTTCTCCAAAGGGCGTCGGCGACGGGCGCAGGGAGCGAAGCTTTCTGGTCCACGGCGCGACTGTCCCGACCCCGCCGCTGGCGCCCGGTCTTTATGTGGTCGCGACGCCGATCGGCAATCTCGCCGACGTGACGCTGAGAGCGCTCTCCATCCTCGCAGGCGCGGACGCGATTCTCGCCGAAGACACCCGTGTTTCACGAACCCTGCTCGCCCGTTACGGGATCGACACCCCGCTCTCCCCCTATCACGAGCACAACGCGGCCGAAGCCCGGCCGCGCGCGCTGCGGCGCATGGCCGGGGGTCACGCGCTCGCCCTCATCTCGGACGCCGGCACGCCGCTCATTTCCGATCCTGGGTATAGGCTGGTCGCGGAGGCCGTCGCGTCCGGCCTTGCGGTGACCGCCATCCCCGGCGCCTCCGCCGCGCTCGCGGCGCTTTGCGTCGCCGGTCTTCCGACCGACCGGTTTTTCTTCGAGGGTTTCCTGCCGCCGAGGAGCGCCGCGCGCCGGGAGCGAATCAACGCGCTCGCTGCGATCCCCGCGACGCTCGTTTTCTATGAGGCGCCAAGCCGGCTCGCCGAGACGCTCGCTGATCTCGCGCTCGAGCTTGGCTCCCGGCCTGCAGCGATCGCGCGCGAATTGACCAAGCTGCACGAAGAGGTGCGCCGCGGCCCGCTTGACGCGCTCGCCGCACACTATGCGGCGGCTGGCGAACCCAGGGGCGAGATCGTCATCGTCGTCGGGCCGGCTGAGCCGCGCCAGTGCGTTTCGGAGGATGTCCTGACCGAGGACCTCGTCGAGGCGCTTCGGACCCTCTCGGTCAAGGACGCCGCGGCGGCCGTCGCCGCCAGACACGGTCTGCCGCGCCGGCAGGTCTATTCCCGCGCGCTGGCGCTGGCGGGAACCCGGAAGTGATCGCCAGGAGCCCGCTCGAGCGGACAAAGCGACGGCGCGGCGCGCATCTCTTCGGCCTCAAGGCCGAATCGATCGCCGTCATCCTGTTGCGCCTCAAGGGCTATTCCATCGTCGCGCGGCACTACGCGGTCTCCGGCGGCGAGATCGATCTCATCGCCCGAAGAGGCGGCTCGATCGCATTCGTCGAGGTGAAGGCGCGCGCCGACCTCGACGACGCCGCCGCCGCGATCAGCGCGACCAAACGGCGCCGCATCGCGCGGGCAGCCCGCGTCTGGCTCACGCGAAACCCCTGGGCGGCGGGACTGACCCTCAGGGGCGACGCCGTCTTCGTCGCGCCCCGGCGCCTTCCCCGCCATGCCCCGTCCGCGTATAGGCTGGAAATCGACTGACCCCGCCGCCGCCATCCTTCGCTATGGATCCCCATGCCCCTGACCGTCGCCGTGCAGATGGACCCGATCGCGCGCATCCGCATCGCCGGCGATTCGACGTTCGCGCTGCTTCTCGAAGCCCAGGCGCGCGGCCATCGCCTGCTGCACTACACGCCCGACAGGCTCAGGCTCAGCCGCTCCCGCGTCGAGGCGATGGCCGAACCGCTGACGGTCAAAGATGTCGAGGGCGACCATGCGCGCCTCGGGGAGTCGAGGCTCGTCGACCTCGCCGGCGTCGACGTCGTGCTCCTGCGGCAGGACCCGCCCTTCGATCTCGCCTATGTGACGACGACGCATCTCCTCGAGCGCATTCAGCCCGGCACGCTCGTCGTCAATGATCCGAAGAGCGTCCGCGACGCGCCGGAGAAGCTCTTCGTCATGGATTTCCCCGAGCTGATGCCCCCGACCCTCATCGCCCGCGACCGCGACGCGATCGAGGCCTTCCGCGCCGAGCACGGCGAGGTCGTGATGAAGCCACTCTACGGTTTCGGCGGCGGCGCCGTGTTCAAGGTCGGCGTGCAGGACCCCAACTTCGGCTCGCTATTCGATCTGTTCACGACGACGCTGCGCGAACCCTGGGTGATCCAGAAATTCCTGCCGACGGTGTCGCTCGGCGATAAGCGGATCATCCTGGTCGACGGCGTGGCGAAGGGCGCCGTCAACCGCGTGCCCAGCGGCGACGACATCCGCTCCAATATGGCGCGCGGCGGGGCGGCGAAGGAGACGGAGCTGACCGCGCGCGAGATCGCGATCTGCGAGAGGATCGGCCCCGAGCTCAAGCGCCGCTGTCTCGTCTTCGTCGGCATCGACGTCATCGACGGGTATCTGACAGAGATCAATGTCACCTCCCCGACCGGCATCCGGGCGGTCAAGCGCCTCGGCGGACCGGATCTGGCGGTCGCGATCTGGGACGCGATCGAGGCCAGACGGGCCGGGGCATAAGTAGGCCCGGGCGCCTTGCAGGCGCAGGGCGGAAGGGGAATATAGCGGTAATGTCAGTCGCCAACGCCCCCGCGGTCGAACGCGGCTCCCGCTCGCTGCGCGCCGCCGCCCCCGCCGGCAAGGGGCTCGACCGGTCGAGGCTGCTCAACGACCTCGCGAGGCTCAACGAGCGCTATCTCGGCGACCCCGTCGCCTTTCGCAACGCAGCGATTGCGGCCTTGCGTGCGGCTCTCGCGGAGGGCCGCAACGAGGCTCGCAAGGCGCTCGAGGCGGGCGGAACCGGGAGAGCCTGCGCCGAGACGCTGAGCGCCCAGATGGACGAGCTCCTCAAGGCTGCGCTCGAGGTCGCCTCGCGCTGGCTCGCGCCCGCCCCGGCGGGTACGCCCCTGCCGACAATCGTCGCCGTCGGCGGATACGGGCGCGGCCTGCTCGCGCCGGCATCCGACATCGATCTTCTGTTCCTTCTGCCCGACAAGCCGGCGCCGCCCGTCCAGAAGATCGTGGAGGCGCTGCTTTACGCGCTCTGGGACCTCAAGCTGAAGGTCGGCCATGCGACCCGCACGGTCGAGGAGTGCCTGAAGCAGGCTCGCGGCGACATGACGATCCGCACCACGCTGATCGAGGCGCGTCTCGTCACCGGCGACAAGCGACTGTTCGAGACGCTGCAGACGCGATTCGACAAGGAGATCGTCGCCAGGACCGCTCCGGAATTCGTCGCCGCCAAGCTCGCGGAGCGCGAGCAGCGGGTGAAGCGCGGCGGGGCGTCGCGTTACCTCGTCGAGCCCAACGTCAAGGAGGGCAAGGGGGGCTTACGCGATCTCAACACCCTGTTCTGGATCTCGAAATACGTCTATCGCGTCCGCAGCGCGCACGACCTGATTGCGGTCGGCCTGTTCTCTCCGCGGGAATTCGCGCTTTTCCGGCGGTGCGAGGAATTCCTGTGGTCGGTGCGGTGCCGGCTGCATTTTCTCGCCGGCCGGGCCGAGGAGCGTCTGAGCTTCGACGTCCAGCGGCCGATCGCGCGCCAGCTCGGCTATTCGACGCGCGCCGGCCAGGCTGACGTCGAGCGTTTCATGAAGCATTATTTCCTCGTGGCGAAGGATGTCGGCGACCTGACGGCGATCGTCTGCGCCGCGCTCGAGGAACGTCAGACGAAGCCGACCCCGGTGTTTGACCGGTTCATCGGGCGCTTAAGGCGCAGCACGCGCGCCATCGCCGACGCCGCGGACTTCAAGGTCGAGAACGATCGGATCAACGTCATCGGCAGCAACGCCTTCGAACGCGATCCGGTGAATCTGATCCGCCTCTTTTGGATCGCCGACCGTTCGAACCTGCCCATTCACCCGGACGCGACGCGACTCGTCACACAGTCGCTGAAGCGGGTCGACGCCGCCTTGCGGGAGAACCCGGAGGCGAACCGCCTCTTCCTCGAGATCCTGACCTCGCGGCGCTCGCCGGAAATGGCGCTCAGGCGCATGAACGAGGCCGGCGTGCTCGGCCGCTTCATTCCCGATTTCGGCCGCGTCGTCGGGATGATGCAGTTCTCGATGTATCATCATTATACGGTCGACGAGCACCTCCTGCGAACCGTCGGCGCCCTGAGCGCGATTGAGGCGGGCCGCCTCAAGGACGAACATCCGCTCGTGAGCGAGCTCATCCACAAGATTTCCCATCGCACCGAACTCTATTTAGCCGCCTTCCTGCATGACATCGCCAAGGGCCGGCCGACCGATCATTCGCTGACCGGCGCCGAGGTGGCGCGCCGCCTCTGTCCGCGGCTCGGCCTAACGCCTGCCAACACCGAGCGCGTCGCCTGGCTCGTCGAGCAGCACCTCACCATGTCCAACATGGCGCAGGGGCGCGACATTTCCGATCCGCGCACGGCCGAGGCGCTGGCGGCGATCGTGCAGACCCAGGAGCGGCTCAAGATGCTAGTCACGTTGACCGCAGCCGACATCCGCGCGGTCGGTCCGGGGGTCTTTAACGGCTGGAAGGGCCAGCTCCTGCGCGCGCTCTACTGGGAGACGGAAGTCATTCTCGGGGGCGGCCATTCCGCCGTCGACCGCAGGGCGCGCGTCGAAGCCGCGCAGGAGGCGCTGCGCCGCGCGCTGCCCGGCTGGTCCGATCCGGAGTTCGAGGCCTACGCTTCGCGTCACTACCCGGCCTATTGGCTCAAGGTGGAGCCGGAGCGGCAGGTCGCCCACGCCAATCTCCTTCACGCGATGGCCGCCGACATGCGCTCGCTCGCAACCGAGGTGGCGACCGACAGTTTCCACGGCGTGACCGCGGTCACCGTGGTCGCGCCCGACCATCCGCGGCTCCTGACCGGCATCGCCGGCGCCTGCGCGGCGGCCGGAGGCAATATTGTCGACGCCCAGATTTTCACCACCACCGACGGCCTCGCGCTCGACACGATCTTCGTGTCGCGCGCCTTCGAGCGCGACGAGGACGAGCTCAGGCGCGGACAGCGGATCGCCTCCACCATCGAAAAGACGTTGAGGGGCGAAGTCCGGCTCGCCGAGATCACGCCACAAAAGGAGACCCGGGACGCGCGGCGGGGCGTCTTCGCGATCGAGCCGGAAGTGATGATCGACAACAGTCTGTCACGCCGCTACACGGTCGTCGAAGTGTCGGGCCTCGACCGGCCTGGGCTCCTGCGCGATCTGACGGCCTCGCTTTCAAGCTTCAATCTCAATATCGGTTCGGCTCACATTGTCACCTTCGGCGAGAAGGCGGTGGACTCGTTCTATGTGACGGATCTCACCGGCCAGAAAATCAACACTCCGGCCAAGCAGGCGGCGATCAAGCGCCGGCTGCTGGCTGATTTCGCCACAAAATAACAGAGTACGGGCGTATCACGGCGGCGCGCCGCGCTTGATTTTTGAGCCGCCTGCCCTGATATGCGAGCCAACTTCCGATTGGGGCTCATCATGATCGACACCAACGCCGAGCACGGCGCAGAAACACCCGCGCCCGAGGGCGGGGCCGCTCAGGGCGAACCCGCCGAGCGCGACGCTTTCGCGGTCGTCGAGGCGCTGAACGCCGAAAACAGCCAGCTGAAGGACCGGGTGCTTCGCACGCTGGCCGAGATGGAAAATCTGCGCCGCCGGACCGAGCGCGAGGTCGCCGACGCCAAGACCTATGGCGTGACCGGCTTCGCCCGCGACATGCTGACGGTCGTCGACAATCTCGCCCGCGCGCTGGAGCATCTGCCGGCGGAGGCGCGCGCGAACGCCGACCCGCATATCCAGTCGCTGATCGAAGGCGTCGAACTGACCGCGCGCGACCTCGAAGCGGCGCTCGGGCGCCACGGGGTCAGGAAGCTCGAGCCCAAGGGGCAGAAATTCGATCCGAATTTCCATCAGGCGATCTTCGAGGCGCCCGACGAGACGCTTCCGGCCGGCACGGTCTCCCAGGTCGTCCAGAGCGGCTGGACGATCGGCGACCGGGTGCTGCGTCCGGCCATGGTCGGGGTCTCCAAGGGCGGCCCGAAGGCCGCGCCGAGGGAAGAGCCGGCGAACGGCGGCAAATAGGGTTCAGCCGGCTCGGGTCACCCGCCGCAGCGTCAGATTGATCCGCCCGCCCCCGGTGAGCAGGGTCGAGGAGCCGGGCGTTATCCGGTCGATCCCGTGGAAGGCAAGCCTGGCCGGACCGCCGAACGCAATCGCATCGCCGGATTGAAGTTTGAGGGAGCGGGTGCGGTCGCCGCGCTCGCGGCCGCCGAGGCGGAAAAGCGCCGTGTCGCCGAGCGACAGCGAGATGACCGGCGCGGCAAGATCCTGCTCGTCACGATCCTGGTGCAGGCCCATCCTGGCGTTGGCGTCGTAGAGATTGATGAGGCAGGCCTCCGGCGGCGGCGCGTCCGGGGCGAGCCGCATCCAGATCTCGACGAGCCGCGACGGCATTTCCGGCCACCCCCGCCCGGTCTCCGGATGTGTCGGCTGGTAGCGGTAGCCGGTCTCGTCCGACACCCAGCCGAGCGGCCCGCAATTGCTCATCCTGACCGAGAAAGGCTTGCCCGTTCGCGGCATGCGCGGCCGGAATGGGGGCGCCTCGATCAGGATCGCGAAGATCTCGTCCCGCAGCGCCTCCTGCGCGGCGCGGTCGAGGATGCCTGGAAAATAGTCGACGCCGGGAGCGACGGCGACGGCGGCCGGGCTTGAAACGATGGACACGAGGGGACCCTTTGCGACGCCTTTCCTAACCGCGGGTCGCGGCGTATAGGGGGCCGATTTTCACTTTTCACAATGCGCGCTCTTGCGCGCCTGCAGAGGCGATGTATGGCCGGCCATAGTCAGTTCAAGAACATCATGCACAAGAAGGGCAAGCAGGACGCGATCCGCTCCAAGCTCTTCTCCAAGCTCGCGCGCGAAATCACCGTCGCGGCGAAAATGGGCCTGCCCGATCCGGCGATGAACGCGCGGCTGCGCGCAGCCGTCCTTGCGGCCCGGGCCGAGAACATGCCCAAGGACAATATCGAGCGCGCGATCAAGAAGGCTTCGGGCGCGGAGGGCGAGACCTACGACGAAGTCCGCTACGAAGGCTATGCGCCGGGCGGCGTCGCGGTCATCGTCGAAGCCTTGACCGACAACCGCAACCGCACCGCGGGCGAGGTGCGCTCCTATTTCACCAAGGCGGGCGGGTCGCTGGCCGAAACCGGCGCCGTCTCCTTCATGTTCGACCGGGTCGGCAGCATCGTCTACGACCGAAAGGTCGCCGACGACGATACGATGCTCGAAGCGGCGATCGAGGCCGGCGCCGACGACGTCGTGTCCGGCCCCGAGGAACACGAAGTGATCACCTCGGTCGAGACGCTAGCCGAGGCCGAGAAGGCGCTCGAAGCGAAATTCGGCGAGCCGCTGAAAGCCTCACTCGTCTGGCGGCCGCAGAACACCGTCGCCGTGGACGACGAATCGGGCGAGAAGATCCTGCGGCTGATCGGCCTCCTCGAAGACAACGACGACGTCCAGAACGTCACGGCAAACTTCGAGATCTCCGACGCGCTTGTCGCGAGGATGCAGGGGTAGCGCGGCGCAGCGCCGGGCTCATCGCCCGGCGTCGCGTCTCATCGCGACCGCTTCAATACCAGTGGCAACGATAGCCCCACGGGCCCCACCAGCAGCGCCGCCAGGGGTGGTAGACCGGACGCCACGGGCGATGCCAGCCCCAACCCCACGGGCGATGCCAGCCCCAGCCGTGGTGCCAGCCCCAGCCGCCGCCCCCCCAATGACGCCACCAGACCTCCTGGATGTCGGCGCTCACGACGGGCTGTTCGAGCGACGGCGAGGAGAGCGTGAACGCGGACGACGGGCTTGCCGACGCGGCGACCAACATTGCAGCTCCGGCAAGAGCGGCGAGCGCGCCGCCGGGCACGAGACGCGAAACCATGGTTTCCTCCTTGTATCCCCTATGCTGGCGATCAAACGCCCTCGCGTCTGAACCGCATCTGAACCGCCAGGCGTAGACTTCCCGCCTTTACTTCAGCGCCGGCGTCGCTAGAGGATGGGCCGCCGGGGTGGCGCGGCGAGGGGCGCGCCGCACGCGGCCACGGCAGGGGGGATAGTCGCGTGAGCCGAATCGTCGTCGTCCTGAACGGACCCAATCTCAACCTGCTCGGCAAGCGCGAGCCGGAGATCTACGGCCGCGAGACCCTGGCCGATGTCGAGGCGGAGTGCCGGCGCATGGGCGCCGAGCTCAATCTCGCGATCGAATTCCATCAGAGCAACCGCGAATACGAGATCATCGACTGGATCCACGGCTGCCGCGAGCGCGCCGGCGGCATCCTCATCAATCCCGCCGCCTTCACCCACACCTCCGTCGCAATCCTCGACGCCCTAAACGCCTTCGACGGTCCCATCATCGAGGTGCACATCTCCAACGTGCACAAGCGCGAGGCGTTCCGCCACCACTCCTTCGTCTCCGCCGTCGCCTCGGGCGTGATCGTCGGCTGCGGGATTGAGGGCTATACGCTGGCGCTGCGGCGGATTGCGACGCTGATCGGGGAACGGAAGGGGTGAGCGACTCCTCGCGGAACCGAGTCGCGGAAGAACGCCCCTCACCCTGCCCTCTCCTCGCAAGCGGGGCGAGGGTTGGCCTTCGAGCATCCGCGACCTCATGGGCCAGCCGGAAGCTGTCAGACTCCGCCTCAATCGACGATCGCGAGCGCGAAGCCGTCCCAGCCCTTGTCGCCGACCGTCTGAATCGCGGTCGCCTGCAACCGCGGCTCGCGCGCTATCATCTCGAACATGCGGCGCGTGCCGATCACGTCCGGATCCCTGCTGGCGGCGTCGGCGATCCGGCCGTCTCTCACGACATTGTCGACGACGATCGCGGTCCCCGGCCGCGACAGGCGCATCGCCCAGCTCAGATAATTGGCGTTGTTGGACTTGTCGGCGTCGATGAAGACGAAATCGAACGGCCCGAGCCCCTCGGCCTCGATCTTGGGCAGGATGTTGAGCGCCGCGCCCGCCCGCACCTCGACCCTGTCGGCGAGCCCGGCGCGCGCGATATTGGCCCGCGCGACCTGCGCATGCTTGTCGTTGTATTCGATCGAAAGAAGCCGGCCCTCGCGCGGCAAGGCGCGGGCGATGCAGATTGTCGAATAGCCGCCAAGCGTGCCGATCTCCAGCGCCTTCCTCGCCCCCACCATCCGAGCGATGAGAGTGAGCAGCTTGCCCTGCGCGGGCGAGACGTCGATCGACGGCAGGTCCGCCGCGGCATTGGCCTTCAGCGCCGCTTCGAGGACGCTGTCCCGTCCGACGATCGTCTCGCTGAAATACGCGTCGACCGCGCGCCAGCGTCGCTCGCTCATCGCCTCACCCTTCCTTCCCGGCGACGCCGGCTTCCGCGAAGGTCGCCATGCCGTTGTGGCAGGCGACGGCGGCCTTGACGATCGCGACCGCGAGCGCGGCGCCGGAGCCCTCGCCGAGACGCATGCCGAGATCGAGGAGCGGCGCCTTGCCGAGGCGCTTCAGGGCCTCGCCATGCGCGCGCTCGGCCGAGACATGGCCCGCGAGGCAATGATCGAGCGCGCTTGCGTCGAGCGCGTGCAGAACCGCGGCGGCGGATGAGACGACGAAGCCGTCGAGCACGACCGGCGTGCGGCGCAGCCGCGCGGCGAGAATCGCCCCGGCCATCGCGGCGATCTCGCGCCCGCCGAGCCGCGCCAGGACCTCGAGCGGGTCGTTGAGATGCGGCTTGTGGCGGGCGATCGCCGCGCGCACCGCCTCGGCCTTGCGTCTCAAGCCCGCGTCGTCGACCCCGGTCCCCCGCCCGACCCAATGTTCCGCCTCGCCGCCGTAGAGCGCGTGAAAGATCGCCGCCGACGCGGTGGTGTTGCCGATGCCCATTTCGCCGAGCACGAGCAGGTCCGGCTCGGTGGCGAGCGCCTCCATGCCGTAAGCGATCGTTCCCGCGCAGGTCCGCTCGTCCATCGCTGGCCCCTCGGTGATGTCGCCGGTCGGCTTTTCAAGCGCGAGCTCGTAGACCTTGAGCGAGATGTCGAAGGTCTTGCAGATCTGGTTGATCGCGGCGCCGCCGGCGGTGAAATTCGCCACCATGGCCTTGGTCACCGACTGCGGAAAGGGCGACACCCCTTGCGCGACGACGCCGTGATTGCCGGCGAAGACCGCGACCAGCGGACGGTCGACATGCGGCCTCGCCGAGCCCTGCCAGCCGGCCATGAAGGCCGAAATCTCCTCGAGCCGCCCCAGCGAGCCCGCGGGCTTAGTCAGTTGCTCCTCGCGCTCGCGCGCGGCGGCGATCGCGGCCTCGTCCGGTCCCGGCATCTTCTTGAGCAGCGCGCGGATGTCGTCGAAGGGGCGGGCGGCGGATGTCATGAGCGGCTCTCGATTGGTGGAGGCGCCCCTATAGGCGAAAAGCGGCTCTGAGGGAAAACTGAGCCCGTCAGGCGGATTCCTCGTTCTGACGAATCGACAT
>Ga0209040_10003499_pt1 | contig 12052 bp, 9 predicted proteins | sample BogFormECP12_OM3_FD_188240 | JGI IMG/M metagenome (GOLD analysis project Ga0209040, IMG submission 188240) | Bog forest soil microbial communities from Calvert Island, British Columbia, Canada - ECP12_OM3 (SPAdes) (version 2) | ecosystem: Environmental > Aquatic > Freshwater > Wetlands > Bog ... | reverse complement strand
CCCGCTCGGCGAGCCTCAAGCCGATCGGCGACCACGGTGTCGGCTCGGCCAAGACATGCTCGGCAGCCAGCGCGCGGCGTGCCGTCACGCGGTCAGCCTTGAGGAGGTTGACGCGCAAATCGATCGGCGCGGGCATATTGAGCGCGGCCATCTCGCGTTCCAGCGCTTTGCCGGTGGGATGCGTGTTGAACAAGCGCACCTGCGCGATGGTCGCCGCGCCCACGAAGCCCGTCTCGTCGTTAAATTGCGGGCAAGCTTCCATACAGCAGGTGCAGGAAATGCAGCGGGAAATGGGATATGCCTGCTCTTGCTCTTCGGCCGTCATACGAGGACCGGGACCGAGATCGTAAGTGCCGTCGATCGGAACCCAGGCTTTGACGGCCTTGAGGTTCTCGAAAATCACGCTGCGATCGGTGGCCAGATCGCGCACTACGGGAAATTTCGAGAACGGTTCGAGCTTGACCGGCTGTTCAAGATTATCGATTAAAGCAGAGCAGGCCATGCGGGCTCGTCCGTTGACGAGCATGGCGCAGGAGCCGCAAACTTCCTCCAGGCAATTCGAGTCGTAGGTGATGGGCGTGGTCTGCTTGCCGTCGCGGGTGACAGGGTTGGCCGCGATCTCCATGAGCGAGGAGATCACGTTCATGCCCGGATGATGTTGCAGTTCGAACTCTTCCCAGTACGACTTGGAGGCCGGGGTGTTCTGGCGTTTGATCTTGATGAGGACGGATTTGTTAGCCATTGGTTCTTAGGTTTCTTAAAACAACTTAAATCTTGTCATTCTGAGCGAAGCGAAGAACCTTTGTAATTGCATCCGTCAAAGAACTTCCATGGGTCCTTCGCTTCGCTCAGGATGACAATGAATCTTTAGTTCACTTAACCGCGTCATACTTCCTCGGCCTTGGTGGAATCAGCGACACATCCACCGGCTCGAACTCGAACTTCGGCTCATCCGCGTCCGGAGCGAAATACGCCTTCGTGGTCTTCAGAAAATTCTTGTCGTCGCGGTCGGGGAAGTCGGGCTTGTAGTGCGCTCCGCGCGACTCGTCACGCAGGCGCGCGCCCTGCGCGACGACCCGCGCCAGCTGCAGCATGTTGTAAAGCTGGCGCGTGAAGACGAGGCTGGTATTTGCCCACTGGGTGCGGTCGCTCAAATTTACTTTGCCCAGGCGCTCGAGCAGTTCGACGACTTTCGCATCGGTCTGCTGCAGATTTTTGTTGTAGCGGATAACGGTGCAATCCTTGGTCATCAATTCGCCAAGTTCGCGCCACAGGCGGAAGGGATTTTCTGTTCCGGTGTTGTTCATGAGCAGGGCATTGTTCTCTTGCTGCTTCTTCTTCTCGGCCTCGAAGCATCCGTTGCTGTCGGGCAGCGCCTGTAATCCGCGGGCATATTTCACCGCATTCGGTCCGGCGATGCCTCCGCCATAAATGCACGACACGAGCGAGTTCGCGCCCAGCCGATTGGCGCCGTGGTATTGATATTCACATTCGCCGGCCGCGTAAATTCCAGGGATATTAGTCGCCTGCTTGAAATCGACCCACAGCCCGCCCATGGTGTAATGCATGCCGGGGAAAATCTTCATGGGCGTATCCCGTGGATCATCGCCCACAAACTTCTCGTAGATTTCGAGAATTCCTTCGAGCTTGCGGTCGAGAATCTTGCGGTCGATGTGGGTCAGGTCGAGATAGACCATCGGTTTGCCGTCAATGCCAAGGTTGTGCTCGAAAACGACCTTAAAGATGGCCCGCGTAGCGATGTCGCGCGGCACCAGGTTGCCATACTTGGGATACCACTCCTCGAGAAAATACCAGCGGTCTTTTTCTGGGATCGTCTTCGGGTCTCTTTTGTCGCCCGCAGTCTTGGGGACCCAGACGCGCCCGCCTTCACCGCGGGCCGATTCAGACATCAGCCGCAGCTTGTCTTCGCCGGGGATGCACGTAGGATGCACTTGGATGAATTCGCCGTTGGCGTAGTAGCAGCCTTGCTGGTAAAGCGCGGACTGCGCCGAACCCGTGCACACCACCGAGTTGGTGGACTTACCGAAAATCGCTCCGTTGCCGCCGGTGGCGATAATGATGGCGTCGGCCGGGAAGGTACGGACTTCCATGCTGCGCAAGTCGACGGCGCAGACGCCCCGGCAGACGCGGTTTCCGTCGAGTACCGCCGACAAAAACTCCCAGTGCTCGTACTTCTTTACCTTGCCTTCGGATTCATAGCGGCGAACCTGTTCGTCGAGCGCGTAGAGAAGCTGCTGGCCCGTGGTCGCCCCGGCAAACGCGGTGCGGTTGTACAGGGTTCCACCGAAGCGGCGAAAGTCGAGCAGCCCTTCGGGCGTGCGGTTAAACGGAACGCCCATGCGGTCGAGCAGATCGATGATGCCGGGCGCGGCCTCGCACATGTCCTTGACGGGAGGCTGGTTCGCTAGAAAGTCGCCGCCGTAGACTGTGTCATCAAAATGCCGCCAGGTCGAATCGCCTTCGCCCTTCAGATTCTTGGCCGCGTTGATGCCGCCCTGGGCGCACACCGAGTGTGAGCGCTTCACCGGAACGATCGAGAACAGATCGACGTTCGCGCCCATCTCCGCAATCCTGATGACGGCAGAGAGTCCGGCGAGGCCGCCGCCAATGACAATGATTTTCGGAGCTGCCATTCAGTTAGCCGGCCTTCCGTAGGTTGACGCTCGGTGACTCGCAGACGTCGCCGCAGTGCCGGTATCGATCACCTGCTGCTGTGGGCGCGAGCGGAACGAGGTAAGGCTGGCCAGGCCGGCGCCAGTCAGCACGAAGAAAAATCCCACGCACAAGATGAGGAAACGCTTCTGCGCCTTCTCACCAGAAACGATGCCCCACTTCGCTGAGAATAGCCAGATGCCATATGCGAAGTGCCACGAAGCCGCGATCAGGCCCACCACATAGAACAAGAAAAACGGCGTCTGAAATACTTCAGCCTGCACTTTACCGAAAGACGCGTTGGGATAGGCATGCAGGTCAATTCCGGTAAACCGCATCGTCCACGTGTGCCACAGGATGTAGATGAAGGCAATGCCGCCGGTCCAGCGCTGCGCGGTATACATCCAATTGCCGGACCAGGGATATTCGACAGTGTTCCCATCGCCGCGGTACCAGATGTAGAAACCGTAAAGCGCATGGAAAGCGATGGGCAGCCAGATCCCGAAAAACTCGAGCAGCGGCACCAGGGGAAGGTTAGCCAGAAAGCTTACCTGCCGGGCGTAGGCCTCGGGCCCGCTGATCGCGGTGGAATTGGAAATCAGAATGTGCTCAAACAGAAACGCGCCCACCGGAACGATCCCGGAGAGGGAATGCAGCCGCCGCAAATAAAATGAGATGCCCTGGCCAGCCCGCAACGGCGCCACACCATGCGTTGCGTTTCTTGCCACAGCAGGGGCAGTAGAACTTGCCACAGACGCCACGAGGCGCTCCTTATGAGCTCGTATTCATTCTTGCTGGATCAGGAATGACAAAACAACTTTTCATTATCCGGCGGCGAGAGAAGCGAAGTCAAGAAAGCGGCAGCCATTTACCGGGAAGAGAAAATATTCGGCGCATATTTTTCCTGCTACGACACGTTCGCATCTAACCACTACCGTCCGCATCGCACCACTCCAGAAACTCCCGAAACGCCGCGCCGCGATGGCTGTACGTCGATTTTTCTTCGGAGCTCAGCTCCGCAAATGTTTTTCCAATCTGCGGAAAATAAAACAATGGATCGTAGCCAAAGCCGTTCGTCCCTCGTGGCGCATCCAGAATGATGCCTTCCGCAGTTCCGCGAAAAGCAGCCAGCGTTTTGCCGTCGCGGGCTGCCGCCAGCACGCAAACAAATCTGCCGGTGCGTTGGGCTTGCGGAATAGCCTGGAGTTCCCGCAGAACCCGCGCGTTGTTGGCTTCGTCATCGGTGTTGGAATCCGCCTGATGGGGTTCTTTATTCTGCAGATCGGGCGCCGCGTAGCGCGCGGAATGCACGCCCGGAGCGCCGTTCAGGGCATCGACCTCCAGACCCGAGTCGTCTGCCACCACAATCTCTCCCGGAACATACCAGCTGTAAGCTTCCGCCTTTTTCCGGGCATTGGCCTCGAACGTAAGACCCTCTTCGATTACAGCGGGTAGGGAAGAGAAGTTGGGGACGCCACTGGTTTCAACTCCGTGGACTCGCGCCGCGCCGGAGAAGTCACGCAGCTTGCCCGGATTGGAGGTCGCGATGAGGATGCGGTGCGTCACGATTTCGTCTCAGCCAGCAACGCTTCTGAGGCGTAGGAAGAACGAGCCGATGAAAACTTCCACAAGGCAAACGTTAAAATCACCGCCAGCAGCGAGATCCACGCACCCGCCGTCCGATCCCATGTCCTGACAAAAGTGATCTGTACGCGATTCGCCCCCGCTTCGACCGGAACCAGCATCTGTCCCGAAAGCTCGCGCGTCCCGGCCTGCACCAAGCGGCCATTTACTTCCACCTGCCACGCCGGATAGTTGAACAGATGCAAGGCGAGGTTGTCCGGCGCCGACATCTCAGCCGTGAACGCCTTACGTTGCACGCTCCATTCGGAAACCCGGATGACAGCATGAGCCGACCCGTCGACGGTGACGCGGCGAGCATCTTTGTCGATGCTGTAAGGCAGTTGGATTCCCACCGGAGTGTATTCGTCCGTGCCCTCGTACCCGTCTCCACTCGCCATGTTGTCTTGCATCTCGCGCAGATCGGCGGCGTTGTCCCACCAGGGTGGCTGGAAGTGTTGGCAAGCGAAGCCGAGCACACTCAGCATCGCAGCGTAAACCGCGAATCGCAAGGCCCATCTGCGCACTCCCAGCGCGGTGAGTAGCGTGAACGGAACCCCCAGGCACAGCAACAGCCGCCACGGGAACTGCATGAAGCGAAGCTTCGGGAGAATATCCCACACTGGAGCAGTGACCGATAACATCAGCACCGAGCAAGCCGCGCCCCAGGCCACAAGGGAATACCAGAGTTCAGACTGGGCAGTGCGCCACCGCCATGCCGCCCAAGCTGCCGCAATGGTCAGCAGGATCTCCGCGACCGCGACCGAGCTCACGAGATGATTGAAGGCATCGTGAACGGCGTCGGCGGTGTGGGTAAACAGAAAGCTATCTCCCGGACGCACACCAGGAGAGACAGCCTCTGCAATGTTGACCCACTTCTGTTCGTAAACGGCGGGTAAGAGGTAGAAAGCGGCGAGGGCTGCGCCGAGAAGCACGGCCGCTGCTCCCTTCAGCAAAATGCGGGGCGAGCGCCGCAGCCCGGTGCCGACCATCAACAGCAAGGCCAGCGAATAATGGATCATCAGTGCCGCCGGCGCGTTCGTCAGCCACGACGCAGCCAGCAGCAGAGCGAGAAAGACAATCGCGTGCCGGCCCTTTTCGTCGTCTTCCGTCGCCCGCAACACGAGCAACAGCAGTAGAGGCAACAGACAACTGGCCAGCATCTCAGCAAAGGCGCTTCGCCAATAGACGATGACAAGATGATAGGGATTCACTGCATACAACACGGCCGCGAAAATCGCGTCACGCCGGTCAAGCCACCGCCGCGCCAGCACAAGCATCGACACACCCGCCGCCATCAGAGCCAGCCAAACGTAGATGTCTGAGACGATCGTCCACGGAAAGATGGCGCTAAGCGCGGCTCCCAGGGTCCACGAGGCCGGGGGATAGAAAATGAAGCGGGGTTCGCCATATCCGAATTGCGCCAGCGCCGCCCAGCGCGGATAAATTATGCCCTGCTTCCATTGCCCCAGAACCTCCAGCCACGAATACAAATGAAATTCGAAATCGTGGCCGGAGGGCAAGCCGCGAAAGAAAAAGGGAATCTCAACCGCGAATGCCGCCGCAGCAATTGCGATCAGCGGCCTCCACGTCAAACTGCTGCGCTGCCCGCGAACCGTCGCGCCTGATACCTGAGAGTTCTCACCCGGCCCGGATTTTGTGGTCGACGCCAGTTCGGCTCCTACGGCGACTCCACCTTTCGCGCCACCGCTTCCCGGCGTCTATATTCGCACAGGTCCTGTTCCGATTTAACCTAGATTTAATATTGCTGAAACCACAACGCAATAAGGATCGACTACCGTACTCGCATTGGGGTGGATCAGACCACGGAGAGTTGAAGGGCCCGGCTAGAGACGGGGTCCGGGCTCTTCGCTTCTCCGGACACAGCCACCGCAGGCCTCTCGCTACTCCGCTATTGCCGCTGCCTGCCCACTTCTTCCTGCCTTCGTGCCCCTCCCGCAAGTCCGCCAGCCACCAGCCGCGAGAGGCTGTTTGTGCGCGCTCCCGGCTGTTAAAATCCAAAGGAGAAACCGGCAGGAGAAAACCTTGACAGGAATAAGCGTGGTTTAAGTAACGCGGCGACGGCAGGGGGTCCGTAATAAGATGCTCTGCAGGAAATTCCAGCTAGGTCGCGACCGCCTCACCGGATCGCTGGCGGCGAAGTTCCGCCAGGAAGTCATCCTCTTGCAAGGTTGAGCCATGGCGCAAAAGCTCAAGTAAAGAGTCTTCCAGCGGTTCGTCGTCCGCAGGTTCCTTCGCTGATTCCGGCGCCGGTCCAAATTGGCTTAGGTCGGCCTTTAATGCTCGGGGTGAAATATTCAGTTCCAGCATGGTTGAAGGGGTTCTCTGCAAGAAGCTGATCAGATGTTCAACGTGAGCTCGCTGTTCCGGAGTGCGGGAAGGGAATTCCAGCCCCATGCCACGACCCGGATGACTCACCCGAACCAGGCCTTCGGTGTGCACCGCCATCTCTTCAGTTCTTAAACAAAGCTCAACTAATGCGCGTTCAGGGAAAGGCGACTCGGTCTCCACGTAGCAGCCGCCCAGGCTCAGGTCGGTGAGCTTGCAGTGGGGAACGGTTTCTTCCGGTCCGGCGCCCAGTGTGGCGGCTGCGGCATGCAACCAGACCTGCAACTGAGTTTTCAGAGCGTCGTCCAGATCGAGAAAATGCACGCCCGTCTGACCATTCGGATTCGCCCATGCCACCTGTCCGAAGGCTTCGATTTCAAGGCTTCCATCGGGCAACTGGAAGCGGAACTGCAGCAGCGACCCCGGAGTCTGCGCCTCGGCCGTCAGGACATCCATTCCACTCTCGCTCAGGTCAAGCAGGATTCCCTCTGCCTTGTGAGTATTCGGCAGAGTGAGTTCAACCGGAGCTTGAACCGGGACGCGATAAGCCCTTCGGCGTTCGCGCTTCAGCAGAGCGGTCACCGCCAGCAAGCCAGTCTTGGCCTTTTCTTCTGAGAGGGGTTTGTACAGTATGAAATGCGCACCGAGCGTGACAATGTCACGGGCGCGCGCTCTTTCCGCGACCAGGGCCACGGAGATGGGTGGATTTTCCGCATTCAGCCGGTGCGCCTCCGCCAGGATTTCAGAGGCCGACTCCGGCTCTTCGAAATCCACCAGGATCGCGTCGAACCGTTGCTGCTGAAGACGGTTGATCGCGGTCGTAAGATCGCTGAAACGCTCCACCGCAATCCCGCATTCCGGAAGCACCCGGCCCAGGATTTCGCAAGCGTAATCGTCAGTGGAAACCAGCAACGCCAGAAGGGTCATAACTAGATTCCCCGCCTAACCAAAGCGGCGAGATTATGGCCACCGTGGGGCCGCCGGGCGCGCCGCCTTGCCCGCCGCTGCCCCGGAACCCGCTTTCGCCGACATCGCATCAGAATGGCTCGACGGTTCGTCGACTTCCATCAGGACTGCATTGTCTTCGTCATCATTTTCCGCCAGCAAAGGAGCCACTTCCCGCAGCTTCTCGGCCGCTTGCTGCAGCATTTCGATCTGCTTACCCAGTTGGGCGTACTTGGTCTGCTTCTGCCTCAACACCTCATGAATATCCTTCATACGTCCCCCTCTAGCGAATGTAAGGAGGTCCCGACTTACCGTCAACGGTAATCCCGCTTGCAGGGTTACTGGGGTAATTGCGGCGGCTTGAAAATTAAGGGCAAAACAAAAAGCCCCGTTTGAAACGGGGCTTTTTTCTACACGCCAATTGGATCGGCTTAGCTTAGAGCTCTAACCTTGCGGCGAAGCACTCCAGCCACTCCGACTAATCCAGTTCCCAGCAATCCAAGAGTGCCAGGTTCGGGAACACCGGTGAGAACGTTGGTGTCGCCGCTGGAGATCCTGGTATGTCCGTTGAAGTAGCCCTTGCCGGTGTTGATCGTCAGTTGCACAGTAGCCCCACCCAAAACCTGCCCGCCAACCCATGTACCGCTAATGGAGCCAGTCAGGGTGTAGTTGTGAGTGCCGTTTGCCAGCGTGACCATCGTCCAGCTCACTGGACCGGTAAACGACCCTGTGAAAATTGCACCCGTGGGCATTCCCCCGTGGCCGTTGCTGACGATATCAAAGGTGCTGCCTGTGCCGCTAAAGGTGCCGCCCTGCTGCAAAGTTCCGCTGGCCAGCGCTCCCGTCGAAAAGCTCACGGTACCCAAATTACCTGTTACCAGACCGCCTCCACCAAACCCGCTTACCGCAATCAGCTCTGAGCCGGTGAGGGTTAAGCCCGCGGCACTTCCTGTAAGGACGCCGTGGCTGTTGGTGAAATCCACCGAAGTTGCAAATGCTGCCATCGGCAACGATAGAGCTAGTAATGCTAGCAGAACCATCCGCTTCATATTCAACTTCCTCCTAGAACCGTGGGGAACTCGCTTGTTTTCGAATCTTTGGAGGTTTTTCAGGTCTCCCGTAGTGGCCAGAGCTACAAATTCGTACCCATAAGAGCACCTCGGATGCCAAACTGGGAATCGAATTAAAATGCTGATTACGTTTGACTTAATCGCCTATTTCGGCTTGCGGCATCTTTTGAAGTTGCAAAGCGATGCACACTAGTTCATTCCTTTTGCGTTTGCAGCGATAGCGACCCTTCGCTTGGTCGGGTGACTCCGAAAACGCGATACAGTCTTTCCTTTAGCCGACTTGTGCCACCTCATGGCACGGAGGTGCGATTCACAAGCTTACCGCTTCCCATTAATGTAGTTTTCGAGCAGTTCTGGGGGAGGGCTGTTCGGGCGTCCCGCGACTCGCAAGAGTCACGGGACGCTTCTTAATTGCGCGACGTTTTAATCCTGCGGGTGGCTGGAATTAAGGCTTCAATCATAGGCTGAATGAAGAGGTCGCAGCGCCGCTCAGAGTGGCAGCTTCGACGCAATCAAATCCCGAAGTCGGTGGGATAAATTCGCGGCCAGAGACCGATAGAAGCGCGAGGCTAAATGGGGAAAGAGTTCGAACAAGCTCTCTAGAGTGGCGCGATCAAGGTGAAGCGCATCGATATCCCCAAGGGCTGTGACATTTGCGCTGGCGGGCCCGTCCTCCAGAAAAGACATGTCGCCGCAAATTTCCCCCGGACCGATCTCCGGTAGCGGTGGCTTTGAGGATATCTGTACCTGGGCCGTCCCGCTCAGCAGGAGATAAATTCCATCCGTGGCCTTGCCCTTTTGCACGATGTTTTGCCCTTTACGGAAGCGGACGCGGCTGGCCTTGTCGGCCACCAAGGTCCAATCGTTCGCTGTGAGGTAGCGTAATCCGCGTTGGGACGAAGATAGTACAGATATATCCTGATCGATCACTTTCGACATGGCGCACGCGACCCGATTCCCCGAAATGTTCCCGCAATCACGGCCACAACAGGGTTTTGTAGAGACTAGCATAAAAAGTGCTGGACGGCTCCAGCCGCACCACGGATAGACAACACTCAGGAGCGCAGCTCAGGCTGCGTTTGGGAAGAATCACAAGTGACTCCCGAGGCGAGCACCGTTGAGGCAGACCCGAGTAAAGAATTGATGTAGGGAACTCGATGCGGGAAGTTAAGAATGGTGCGCCCTGAGAGATTCGAACTCCCGACCTTCTGGTTCGTAGCCAGACGCTCTATCCAGCTGAGCTAAGGGCGCAAAGTCTAATTGAGTGTAGGACTTGCTCAAGAATTATAGCGGAAGTTCTGCCGCCCCGTGAACCAGACCCCGAACGGGCCGTCCACACCCAGTTCTTCCACCTAAACTCGCAAGAATGATCCGGTCATCGCCTCGGAATCGGCCCCTGTGCCGGTTTCCGCCCGAAGTAAATCTTTCCCGGCGATGAGCATTTCCTACAACGTGAAAGCCCCGCCGGTCCTGCATTTTGAATGGATTACGGATGGCACGCGATGTGCTTTAGAAAAACCAGACGAAGTGGCGCGCAACGGGGCGTTTCAAGGACGACTTCGGCCAGAGGTTTTCTTGAACGCCCCTTGCATAAACGCCCGGCAGCCCTCCCCACAGCTTTTCGCCCCGCCCTAGGCCAGGGTCAGCCGCTCCCGCACGTCTACTCCGGCCTCACGCAGAAGTCGGACAATGACGTCGGCCTTCATCCGCGACGCATCAAATTCCACCCGCACGCTGCGCTCCCGCTCGTTGAACTGAACGTGCCGTACGCCGTAAACCTCGCGCATCCCGTCGATTGCTCTTAACGCGTTTTCGCCCGGACTGGCGCCGTAGCGATAAACCACCTCCAAATAGGTCATGGGAGAGTCCTCTGCCGCAGGAGTGCAAAACACCTGCCTTCCTACCAGGCTGAATCCAATATAAAGCATCATCCATCGAAGAGAACGAAGAACATTTGGACAATCGATCCGCGGAGCATATCTTTAAATTCGCGCCCAGAATTCGCTCCCAGTTATGTCCACAAAACCATCCAATCCCGCCTCGGCATTAGAACGGGACCCGGTCTGCGGGATGAACGTGGATCCAGCGACTGCCAGGCATGTCCACGAACACGACGGAAAGAACTATTACTTTTGCTGCGCCGGGTGCGTGGAAAAATTCAAAGCAGCTCCGACCAGCTATTTGAATGCAAGCCCACCATCGCGCCCGTCGGGGCTTGTGAGCTTAAGTGCCGCCATAACTCCGCCGACGCGCCCGAGCGCAAACCACCCGCTTGCGCTTCGTCCACAAAGCCAGCCTGGCTCCGCCGCTCCCGCTTATGTGTGCCCGATGTGTCCCGAGGTCCGCGAAACCAGGCCGGGCGCGTGTCCCTCATGCGGGATGGCCCTCGAAGCCGATGTTCCCGTCGCTTCCACGCGCACCGAGTACACCTGTCCCATGCATCCGGAGATTATCCGGCCCGCGCCGGGATCATGTCCTATCTGCGGCATGGCGCTTGAGCCGCGCGGTGTCAGCGCCACCACTGCTCATAACGACAATCCGGATCTTCGCGACATGACGCAGCGCTTCTGGGTGAGCCTCGCATTAACCGCTCCCCTGATGGCGATTGCCATGGCTGCCATGCTCTGGCAAATGCCGTTGCACCGCACCCTCCCCGGAGCAGCTCTGCCATGGCTCGAGTTCGCGCTGGCCACGCCCGTTGTGCTGTGGGGTGGATGGCCGTTCTTTCAGCGCTTCTGGACTTCGCTGGTCAATCGCAGTCCAAACATGTTCACCCTGATCGGCATGGGGACCGGCGTGGCCTACGGATACAGTGTCGTCGCCACGCTCGCGCCGCAGATTTTTCCGGAGTCGTTGCGCGGCATGGCAGGCTATCCCGGTGTTTACTTCGAAGCCGCCGCCGCCATCACGACTTTGGTTTTGCTCGGCCAGGTCATGGAGCTGCGCGCCCGCAGCCGCACCAGCGCGGCGATTCGCGCACTCCTCGATCTCAGCCCCCAAAGCGCGCGCCTGCTCAATGCAGATGGCACTGAAAAGGATATTCCGCTCGAACAGGTGAAGCCCGGAGATCGCTTGCGCGTGCGCCCCGGAGAAAAAGTCCCCGTCGATGGCGTGCTCCTTGAAGGCCGGAGTTCCATCGACGAGTCCATGATCACCGGCGAATCCATCCCCGTCCAGAAAATTCCCGCCAGCAAAGTCATCGGAGCAACCATCAACAGTACGGGCTCATTCGTCATGCGCGCCGAGCGCGTAGGCAGCGAAACTCTGCTGGCGCGAATCGTGCAACTCGTAGGCCAGGCACAGCGCAGCCGTGCTCCCATCCAGCGCCTCGCCGACCGTGTCGCAAGATGGTTTGTCCCCATCGTGGTAGCAGTCGCGGTCGTCACCTTCTTCGC
>Ga0209040_10003498_pt1 | contig 12055 bp, 9 predicted proteins | sample BogFormECP12_OM3_FD_188240 | JGI IMG/M metagenome (GOLD analysis project Ga0209040, IMG submission 188240) | Bog forest soil microbial communities from Calvert Island, British Columbia, Canada - ECP12_OM3 (SPAdes) (version 2) | ecosystem: Environmental > Aquatic > Freshwater > Wetlands > Bog ... | reverse complement strand
CGTGCATGAGGCTCGGCTCGGCCTGCCCGAGCAACCCTCGTTCTCTACCGCACGAAAGGGCGGGCCACCGGCTCACCCGCGAACATGACGTCTAGCCGCGCGGGCAGCGCGGCAGAAAACCGGAATTTTCTTCGCATTCCCTCTTGTTCGTGGTATGTTCTTTTTCGTCGGAGCCGCAAGCGCTGCGGAGCGGTCGGCGCGGACGAGGGATTGGCGGAGCGCCGAGGGCGCACAATCTTCGGGAGAAAAAAATCGGCGGTTTGCTTCGCGAGTCATTGAAAAGGCTCAAAACAAGGAAGGAAAGGGAAAGAAAAGGCCCATAACGAGACCATTCCGGAACCCATTTCGGACTTCAAAGGGAAGGATTTGGACGCTCCCGGGAAGCAATTGCGGCCCGAGCGGAGGGCTCACTTCTCCAGATCCTGGCAATTGCGCCGGCCCTCGTCCAGGCAGCGCTGGACCTTGCGCATATGGTCGATGGCGGTGAAGGCCCAATAGGCGAGGAGCGCGAGGACGAGGACCGCTACGACCGCGGCGACGTTGGCCCGGCTCGACCGCGGCGCGTCATCCTCGTTGTCCGGGGGCGTTTCTATCACGCGATGCGGGTCGAGCGTTCGTCGGCAATCTCGCCGAGCGCCGAGAACGCCTTGGCCACGATCCCCTTCGCGTCGAGGCCGGCCGCGGCGTACATGCGCTCGGGCTTGTCGTGGTCCTGGAAGAAGTCGGGGAGCGTCATCGTCCGCACCTTGAGGCCCTTATCCAGCGCGCCCGCTTCGCCGAGCAGCGTCAGCACATGCGCGCCAAAGCCGCCGGCCGCCCCTTCCTCGATCGTGATGAGAAGCTCGTGCTCCGCGGCGAGCTTGAGGACGAGCGCGCGGTCGAGGGGTTTGGCGAAGCGCGCGTCGGCGACGGTCGCGGACAGGCCGCGCGCGGCAAGCTCGTCCGCCGCCTTGAGGGCCTCGGCGAGCCGGGCGCCGAGCGAGAGGATGGCGATGCGCGACCCCGGCCGCAGAATTCGCCCCTTGCCGATGGGCAAAGGCTCGCCGCGTTCGGGCAGCTCAACGCCGACGCCGTCGCCGCGCGGATAGCGCAGCGCAATCGGCCCCGATCCATGCGCGACCGCGGTCGCGACCATGTGCACAAGCTCCGCTTCGTCCGCCGCCGCCATCACCGTCATGTTGGGCAGGCAGGCGAGATAGGCGAGGTCGAAGGCGCCCGCGTGCGTCGGCCCATCGGCGCCGACGAGCCCCGCTCGGTCGATCATGAAGCGCACGGGCAGTTTCTGGACCGCGACGTCGTGCACGACCTGGTCATAGGCGCGCTGGAGAAAGGTCGAGTAGATGGCGCAGAACGGCTTGAATCCTTCGGTCGCGAGCCCTGCGGCGAAGGTGACCGCGTGCTGCTCGGCGATGCCGACGTCGAACACGCGCTCAGGAAAGACTTCCTGCATCTTGTCGACGCCAGTTCCTTGCGGCATGGCGGCGGTGATGGCGACGATCTTTTCGTCGCGCCGCGCCGCGTCGAGAAGCGCGTCGCCGAACACCTTGGTGTAGGACGGGGCGTTGCTCTTGGGCTTCGCTTGGGCGCCGGTCACAACGTCGAAAGCGGCGACACCGTGATACTTGTCGTCCGCGGCTTCCGCGGGCGGATACCCCTTGCCCTTCTTGGTCACGACATGGATCAGCGCGGGGCCGCCGTGCATGTCGCGCACGTTTCTGAGGACCGGCAAAAGATGGTCGAGATTGTGCCCGTCGATCGGCCCCACGTAGTAGAAGCCGAGCTCTTCGAACAGCGTCCCCCCGGTCAGAAAGCCGCGGCCATATTCCTCGGTGCGCTTGGCCCTGTCGTAGAGGAATCGTGGCAGGCGGCGGGCAAACTGCTTGGCGACGTCGCGGAACGACCGGTAGGTGTGCGAGGAGACGAGCCGGGCGAGATAGGCCGACATCGCCCCGGTGGGGGGCGCGATCGACATGTCGTTGTCGTTGAGGATGACGATGAGACGGGAGGCCACAGCGCCAGCGTTGTTCATCGCCTCATAGGCCATGCCGGCCGACATCGCTCCGTCGCCAATAACCGCGACCACATTGTTGTTCCATGGGGCGAGGTCTCGCGCCGCCGCCATGCCGAGGCCGGCGGAGATCGAAGTCGAGGAATGGCCGGCGCCGAAGGCGTCAAATTCACTCTCGGCGCGCTTTGTGAAGCCGGCGAGCCCGCCGCCCTGCCTCAGTGTGCGAATTCGGGCGCGCCGACCCGTCAAAATCTTGTGCGGATAGGCCTGGTGGCCGACGTCCCAGACGAGCCGGTCGACCGGGGTATCGAATACGTAGTGCAGGGCGATCGTGAGCTCGACGACGCCGAGGCCGGCGCCGAGGTGGCCGCCGGTGACGGAAACCGCGCTGATCGTTTCGGCGCGCAATTCGTCGGCGAGCTGACGCAGCTCGCGCGGCGCGAGCCGGCGCAGGTCCGCCGGCGACTCGATCTGATCCAGGAGTGGCGTTGCAGGCTTCGTCACTTGTTGACCCCGAGGCGGCGCGTCAATTCGGCGGCGGAAAGCATCTCACGTACACCAAACCGAACCTTAGCCGCAATTGCGCCGCAGCAGCAAAGGCCGCCTGCTGTGTTTGAGCGCTGCAAGGCCGAATCTTGTTTCGACCCGGCGCCCACCGAGCTCATGGGGGCGCGCCGGCGGCCAAGTCCGCGCCCGGTGCGGATCAGGGCCTAGGCGAAAAGCCGCTTCGGGGAAGCTGCAATCCTGGTGATTCGCGAGCGTCGGGCCAAGGCGCTTTGCGCGTCGGGCCCCAGCCTCGCCCGTTGAGGGTGCGGCGGACTCCCAAAGTAAATTCAACTTGAGATCGCAGGCGCTATGGAGCTTACGCTTTGGCTTTTTCATCGCCTTAGTTGGTGTTCTTTGCGACTCTAGCGGACGATAAAGCTTAACAATTTCTAACGGCCCAGTGGCGCGTCGTGGGGCGGGCGTCGTCGCGGTTTCCATTGACGCCCATGTCGTCCCATGTTATCCCATGTCATCCCGTTAACGGGGCGCGCACGCGCTAAAGGCGCGGCCTTCACCGGCTTGCGCCGCCAACGCTTCGCGCGTCGAGGGGCCCGGTGGACCGCTTCCTTTCCCATTTCACTCATCGCCTGGACGCCAAGGGCCGCGTCTCGATCCCGGCCCCGTTCCGGCAGGCGCTGGCGAAGGACGGCTTCGACGGCGTCTACGCCTATCCCTCGCTCGACGCGCCCGCGCTCGACTGCGGCGGCAACGCGCTTCTCCAAGAGATCGACGCGCTGCTCGCGACGATGCCGCCCTATTCGCCGGCGCGCGATGCGTTTGCGACCGCGCTCCTCGGCACAAGCGAGATTCTGAAGCTCGACTCGGAGGGGAGGGTCGTTCTCGACGAGCGGCTGAAGTCGGCGCTCGGCCTCAAGGACGAGGCGGTCTTCGTCGGGCAGGGGCACAAGTTCCAGATCTGGCAGCCGTCGCGCTTTGCGGCGCACCTCGAGGAGGCGCGCGAGCGCGTCCGAAGCCTCCGCGCGGAGCGGGGGGCAGGGCTCTCCCGATGAACGGTCCAATCCAGATTCAGCGCCACATTCCCGTCCTGCTCGCCGAGGCGATGGAGACGCTTAAGCCACGGCCGGGCGGCGTCTACGTCGACGGCACCTTCGGCGCCGGCGGCTATTGCCGCGCCCTTCTCGAGCGCGGCGCCGAAGTCGTCGCGCTCGACCGGGATCCCGCCGCCATCCGCGCCGGCGCCGCCCTCGTCGCCGCGTGGGGCGGGCGCTTGCGCCTCGTCGAAGCGCGTTTTGGCGGCCTTGACGCCGCCGCCGCCGAATTCGACTTTAGAATCGTGGACGGCGTCGTCCTCGACATCGGCGTCTCATCGATGCAGCTCGATGAGCCCGCGCGCGGCTTCTCGCTGCGCTTCGACGCGCCGCTCGACATGCGCATGGGGGGCGAAAGCCGCACCGCGGCCGACATCCTGAGCGACGAGGACGAGGCGACAATCGCCGATATCCTCTACCGTTTCGGCGAGGAGCGCGCGGCGCGCCGGATCGCGCGCGCGATCGTTGCCGACCGCAAGACGGCGCCGTTCACCTCCACGCTTCGACTGGCGCGCCTCGTGGCGCGCGTCGCGCCCGCGCGGCGGGGCGAACTCACCCATCCGGCGACGCGCACGTTTCAGGCGCTGCGCATTGCGGTCAACGACGAGCTCGGCGAGCTTCTGCGCGGCCTTCTCGCCGCCGAGCGCGTGCTCAACGCCGGCGGGCGGCTTGTCGTCGTGACCTTCCATTCGCTCGAGGACCGCATCGTCAAACAATTCTTCGCAAGCCGGTCGGGCCGCGGCGAGGCGGCGTCGCGGCTTCTGCCCGGCGAGGCCCCGCGGCCGCAGCCTACGTTCGAGGTTCCGCGCGGACAACCGATCGAACCAAGCGCGGCGGAGGCGCAAGCCAATCCGCGCTCGCGCTCGGCGCGGCTCCGTTTCGCGATCCGGCTCGAAGCATCGGCGCGAGGCGCGGACGCGGAGCTTAAAGCTCTCACTCAACTGCCGCTGAAACGAAGGAGGACAACTTGATCTGGCGCATGCTGCATGTGATCGCGATCGCCGCGGTCATCGGCTCCGCGGCCTATGTCTACGGACTCAAGTATCGCATCATTTATGCCTCCGAAGAGCTTGTGAGGATGCGACATTTGATTGCCAAGGAAAAGGACGCGATCACGTTGTTGCGCGCTGAATACGCGCACCTTGCGCGACCTAGCCGGGTGCAGGAGCTCGCCGACTCGAAGCTCGGCTTGGAGCCGCTTGTGCTCAGCCAGATCGCAAGCGTGAATGAGCTGCCCGAGGCGCAGCCCAAGATCGACTCGATCGGGCGCACGCTCGAGCAGCTTGGATTCATGAAAGAGAGCGCAACGCCGGCGATCGTGGCAGGCGGCGCGACGCCGGCGGTGAGGTAAGCGGATGGACGAGACGCCGAACCCCGCGATCGGCGCGAAGCGGCGGAAGCGACTTAACCGGGTCGAGGCCGCGGCGGTCGCGCTCGTGCGCCGATACGCGCCGCTGAACTTCGGCGTGGATCTTGAGCCGCGGTTCCCGGTCCATCCTCAAAAGCCGCTTTGGCGGCGCCTCACTCTTGCAAATCTAAAAGCCTTCGCGCATGCGCTCTTGGCGACGCGGCTTGACCTTTCGGGGGCGCGTATCCGCAAGGTGTCGTTTGGTATGTTCGTGGCCTACGCCGCCGTCGCGGTGAAGCTCATCGTACTCGGCGCGTCGCACGACCCGCCGCAGACGCTGAAAGGCGCAGCCGACCAGGCGGTGTCCGGCGCCCGGCCCGACCTCCTCGACCGCAACGGAGGAATCCTCGCCACTGACGTCAAGACGATGTCTGTCTTCGCCGAGCCGAACCGCATCGTCGACAAGGACGAGGCGGTCGAGCTCATCACCGCGGTCCTGCCCGACATCGACGCGAAGGAGTTGCGCGAACGGCTCGGGTCGAGGAAGGGCTTCGTGTGGGTCAAGCGGCAGATCACGCCGAAGGAACAGCAGGAAATTTTTCACCTCGGCCTGCCGGGCGTGGGCTTCCTGCCGGAGAACAAGCGCGTCTATCCGAACGGGCCGATCGCGGCGCATGTGCTGGGTTTCGTCGACAAGGACAATGTCGGCATCGCGGGGATCGAGAAATATCTCGATGAGCAGAGCCTAACGGATCCCCACATTCCAGGCTTCGTCGTCGATCCAGAGAAGCTGAAGCCCGTCCGCCTGTCACTCGACCTCAAAGCGACGCATGCTTTGCGCGAAGAGCTATCGGCGGGCATGGAGCGATTTCGCGCCAAGGCCGCCGCCGGAATGGTGATCGACGTCAACACCGGGGAGGTAATCGCGCTCGAATCGCTCCCCGACTTCGATCCCAACGATCCGGGCGACGTGCGCGACCCAACCAGGATCAATCGCATCAACGTCGGCGTTTATGAGATGGGCTCGACCTTCAAGGCGCTGTCGATCGCGATGGCACTCGAATCGGGCAAGGTCAATCTCGGCTCGCGCATCAACGCGCGCGATTCTTTGCGCTACGGCCGCTTCACGATCCACGACTTCCATGCGACGCATCGCGTCCTCACGGTGCCGGAGGTGTTCACCCATTCCTCCAACATCGGCACGGCGCGCATGGCGCTCATGGTCGGCGTCGAGGGCCACAAGACGTTTTTGAAAAAGATGGGCCAGCTCGACCGACTGCGCACCGAACTCCCCGAAAGCGCCGAGCCGCTCGTGCCCAAGCGCTGGGGCGAACTCAACACGATGACCATCGCCTTCGGCCAGGGGCTCAACGTCGCGCCGATCCAGGCGGTGATGGCCGTCTGCGCGCTGGTGAACGGCGGCCACATGATGCCGCCGACCTTTCTGCCGCGCGCTCAAGAGGAGGCCGCGAAAGCGAGCCATCGCGTCGTCAGCGAGCAGACGTCGGAATCGATGCGCTATCTTTTGCGGTCGAACGCGACCCACGGCTCGGCGAGCTTCGCCAACATCCCCGGCTACTACGTCGGCGGCAAGACCGGCACGGCCGACAAAATCATCCACGGCCACTATTCGCAGAACAAGGTGTTTACAACCTTCATGGCGGTCACGCCGGCCGACAAGCCGAAATACCTCTACCTCACGATCTACGACGATCCGGCGCCAGCGCCCGAGGACCACGGCTTCCACACGGCCGCCTACAACGCGGGGCGGGTCACCGGGGCACTCATCCGCAGGATCCAGCCGCTCGAGGGCGCGCCGCCGATGAAAGAGGCGCCGACGCAGCCATTCCCCATCATCGCCCGTCTGGGGTATGGAGCCGACGCCGACAAAACCGGCAAGGAGTAGAATGATTCGGCTCGGGGATATTGTGGATCTTAACGAAGCCGACGACGGGCTGAGCGCGGCCGAGGTCGCGGGCGTTGCCTTCGACAGCCGCAAGGTGCATCCGGGCGACGTTTTTTTCGCTTTGCCGGGCGTGAAGGAGGACGGCGTCAAATATATCGGGGACGCGCTCGCCCGCGGCGCCGCGGCCGTTGTCGCCGAGGCCGAGCCGCCGCTTGCCGGCGCGCCCTTCGTCAAGGTCGCCGACGCGCGCGCCGCGCTCGCCCATGCCGCGGCGCGGCTTTTCCCGCGCCAGCCGGAGACGATCGCCGCCGTCACCGGGACCAGCGGCAAGACCTCGGTCGCGGCCTTCGTGCGGCAGATCTGGCAGTCGCTCGGCCGCGAGGCGGCGTCGCTCGGGACCATCGGGGTCGTATCGCGCCTGATGACGGCCTACGGGTCGCTGACGACGCCTGATCCGATTGCGCTGCACGAGACGCTGAGCCGTCTCGCCGAGGCGGGCGTGACGCATGCGATTCTTGAGGCCTCGTCGCATGGCCTCGCCCAGAAGCGCCTCGACGGCGCGCGCCTTTCCGCCGGCGCATTCACGAACCTGACGCGCGATCATATGGACTATCACGAAACGGTCGAGGACTATCTCGCCGCGAAGCTGCGCCTTTTCCGCGAGCTTTTGCCGCGCGGGGCGCCGGCCATTGTCGACGCCGACAGCGACATCGCAGCGCGTGTGGTCGACGCTGCGCTTAAGCATGGTCTTTCGCTCATCACGGTCGGGACTAAGGGCGAAACGATCCGTCTCGCGTCGGCGTCACGCCAGGACATGGGGTCGGACCTCGAGCTCGAGTTCGGGGGCCGACGACGGCGCGTGCGGCTGCCGCTTCCGGGCGACTTCCAGATTTCCAACGCATTGGTGGCGGCGGGAATTTGCATCGCGACGGGTAGTGATGCGGACGAAGTGTTCGGCTCATTGCAATCTCTCGTAGGCGCGCCGGGGCGCCTCGAAAAGGTCGGCGAAACGCGCCGGGGCGTAGTCTTCGTCGACTATGCGCACAAACCCGATGCGCTCGAGAAGGCGCTCTCCGCCGTGCGAGCTTATGTGAGCGGGCGTCTCATCGTTGTCTTCGGCTGCGGGGGCGACCGCGACGCCGGCAAGCGGCCCAACATGGGGGCGATCGCGACACGCTGCGCGGACGTCGTCATCGTCACGGACGACAATCCGCGCTCCGAGAATCCGGCCGCGATTCGCGCTGCGATCCTCGCCCGCGCGCCAAACGCCATCGAGATTGGGGACCGGGCCGACGCGATTCGCGAGGGCGTTGCGATGCTCGCCGAGGGCGACGCGCTCATCATCGCCGGCAAGGGCCATGAAATCGGGCAAATTATCGGCGACACGACGTTGCCGTTGAGCGACGCGGAGACTGCGCGCGCGGCAATGCGGGAGGCCCAATGAGGGCGTTGTGGAATGAAAACGAACTTGTGGGGGTCCTAGGACCGCCCAGCGCGCCGCTCATGAACACCGTTAACGGGGTCTCCATCGACTCGCGCACATTGCGCGAAGGCGACCTTTTCTTCGCCATCAAGGGCGACACGCACGACGGCCACGACCATGTCGCCGCCGCGTTCGAGGCCGGCGCCGCGGCGGCGGTCGTTGGGCGCGAGCGCGCGAAGACGCTGGCTGGCTTCGGCCCCATTTTCGCGGTCCACGACACCCTGAAAGGCGTGGAGGAGCTCGCCGCGGCCGCCCGCGCGCGGACGCGGACGCGCATCGTCGCCGTCACCGGCTCGGTCGGCAAGACGAGCGTCAAGGAGATGCTGCGCGTCATGCTCTCCGCCTGCGGCGGGACGCACGCCTCGGCCGCGTCATATAACAACCACTGGGGCGTGCCGCTGACGCTCGCGCGCTTGGCCCCCGACGCGGACTATGCGGTCGTCGAGATCGGCATGAACCACGCTGGCGAGATCACGCCGCTCGTTCGCCTGACGCGCCCGCATGCGGCGATCGTCACGACCATTGCCGCGGTCCACATCGAGCACCTCGGCTCGATTGAGGCGATCGCCGACGCCAAGGCGGAGATCTTCTCCGGAGTCGAACCGGGCGGGACCGCGATCCTCAATCGAGACGCGTTGCAATTCGAGCGCCTGCAGCGCGCCGCCAAAGCGCGCAGCCTCATCCCGCTGACCTTCGGCGCAAGCGAGGGCTGCGACGCGCGCCTCATTGCGTTTTCCTCCCATGAGAGCGGCGCGCGCGTCAGCGCGCGCATCGCAACGCGCGACATCGCCTTTGATCTCGGCGCGCCGGGCCGACACATGGCCGAGAACGCAGTCGGCGCGCTTCTCGCCGCGCACGTTCTCGGCGCTGATCTTGACGCATGCGCCGCGGCGTTGGCCGAATTCTCGCCGCAGCGGGGCAGGGGAGAGCGGTTCTTGATTCCGACCGCGGACGGTTTGGCGGCGATTATCGACGAGAGCTACAACGCCAATCCGGCCTCCATGCGTGCGGCGCTCGCTCTGCTCGGTGAAGCACAGCCGGGGCCGAAGGGAAGGCGCATCGCGGTCATTGGCGACATGCTGGAGCTTGGGCCAAAAGGGGCGGAAATGCACGCCGCGCTCGCATACGAACTCGCCGCCAACAAGGTGGACCTCCTATTCGGCGCCGGGCCGCTCACGCGCGCGCTTTTCGACGCCGCGCCGGCATCGATGCGCGGCGTATGGCGCGAACGGTCGAGCGAGCTAACGGAAGAGGTGGCGCGGGCGCTTTGCGACGGCGACGTCGTCATGGTCAAGGGCTCGAACGGCAGCCGCATGGGTCCGCTCGTCGCGGCGCTGCGCGGCCGCTTCGCGCGCGTCGGCGCGGAAGGGTGACGCGCCATGCTCACCTGGCTGGCCGACATTCCCAGCATTCCCGGCGCCTTCCATGTCTTCCGATATCTTACGTTTCGCACTATGGGCGCCGCTGGGACCGGCCTCTTTCTCGTCTTCTTCTTCGGGCCCGCGATCATCTCGGCGCTCCGCCTCAAGCAGGGCAAGGGGCAGCCGATCCGCCTAGACGGTCCTGCCTCGCATCTTCTCACCAAGAAAGGCACGCCCACGATGGGCGGCCTCATGATCCTTTTCGGCCTCTTCGTCTCGTCGCTGCTATGGGCCAATCTGCAGAGCCCGTATGTCTGGATCGTCCTCTTTGTGACGGCGGGTTTCGCAGCGATCGGCTTCTATGACGACTACCTCAAGGTCATGAAGCAGTCGCAACGCGGCTTTTCCGCGCGCGCGCGCCTCTCCGCCGAATATGTCATCGCCGCGCTAGCTTGCTTCGCGCTTATGCGGGTCGGCGGCGCGGGCGCGAGCTCGCTCGCCGTTCCTTTCGTCAACGGTTACCTGTTCGATTTGGGCTGGGGGTTCTTGGTGTTCGGCCCCTTCGTCATCATCGCCTTCGGCAATGCGGTCAATCTCACGGACGGGCTCGACGGGCTGGCGATCGTGCCGGCGATGGTCGCCGCGGCGACGCTCGGCCTCATCGGCTATCTCGTCGGCAGCGCGGTCTATTCGCATTACCTCCTTATCAATCACGTGCCGTTCGCCGGCGACCTCATGGTCGTTTGCGGCGCGCTCATCGGCGCGGGCGCCGGCTTCTTGTGGTTCAACGCGCCGCCTGCGCAGATCTTCATGGGCGACACCGGATCGCTCGCGCTCGGCGGCCTCCTCGGAACGATGGCGGTCGCGATCAAGCACGAGATCGTGCTCGCGGTGGTCGGCGGCCTCTTCGTCATGGAGGCGGCCTCGGTCGTCGTGCAGGTCGCCTCGTTCCGACTAACGGGCAGACGCATCTTCAAGATGGCGCCGATCCACCATCACTTCGAGCAGCTCGGCTGGTCGGAGCCGCAGATCGTCATGCGCTTCTGGATCATCGCTTTCGTGCTGGCGATGATCGGTCTCGCCTCGCTCAAGCTGAGGTGACGATGACGCCGGTCGAGACCCTGCGCGGCGAGACTGTCGCCGTCTTCGGGCTCGGCGGTTCCGGGCTTTCGACGGCGCGCGCGCTAGTCCTCGGCGGCGCTGAAGTCGCGGTCTGGGACGACAGCGCGGAGCAGCGCGAGCGGGCGGCGGCGCAGGGTTTTGCGCTGGTCGATCTCGATCAAGCCGACTGGTCGCGCTTCTCGTTCCTCGTCCTCTCGCCCGGCGTGCCGCTCACCCATCCGAAGCCGCACTGGACGGTGGATCTCGCGAAAAGAGCCGGCATCCCAATCGTCGGCGACATCGAGCTTTTCGTCCGCGAACGCGCCGCGCGCGCCCCCGAGGCGCCGTTGGTCGCCGTGACTGGCACCAACGGGAAATCGACGACGACGGCGCTCATCGCGCATGTCTTAAAAGAGGCGGGACGAGACGTCGCGCTCGGCGGCAATATCGGCGTGCCGGCGCTCGAACTGCCGCCGCCGGCGCCAAACCGCGTGCACGTCCTCGAATGCTCGTCTTATCAAATCGATCTTGCGCCTTCGCTTGAGTCCAGCATCGGGCTCCTTATCAACGTCACCCCGGACCATCTCGATCGCCATGGCGATCTCGCAAATTACGCCGCGATCAAGGAGCGTCTCGTCGCAAATGCCGACACTGCGATCGTCGGCGTGGACGACGAGGCGAGCCGCAAGATCTATACGAAGTTGAAAACGCGCAGCGGCGCCAATGTGATCGCGGTCTCGGGCGAAGACTCATCTCTCGCCAACGTTTTCGTGCGCGACCGGAAAATCATGGCGTACGACATGCCGGACGGTCCGATCGATCTCACGGGCGCTCGCGCGCTGCGCGGCGCGCATAACAGCCAGAACGCCGCCTTCGCCTTCGCCGCGGCGCGCGCGCTTCGAGTGTCGGCCAAGGACATCGCGCGCGCGCTTATTTCCTTTGCCGGCCTCGCCCACCGCATGGAAGACGTCGGCCGCATCGGACGCGTCGTCTTCGTCAACGACTCCAAGGCGACCAACGCCGGCGCCGCCGAAAAGGCGCTGCTTTCCTACCACGACATCCACTGGATTGTCGGCGGAAGGCCCAAGGCGGGCGGCATCGAGTCTTTGCGCCGGCTCTTCCCGCGCATCGCGAAAGCCTATCTCATCGGCGAGGCGGCCGAAATCTTTGCGCGGACGCTTGGTGGCAGCGTCGTCTTCGAGCGCTGCGGGACGTTAAGCGCTGCGGTCGAAACGGCCGCCGCGCAAGCGCTG
>Ga0209040_10003497_pt1 | contig 12056 bp, 10 predicted proteins | sample BogFormECP12_OM3_FD_188240 | JGI IMG/M metagenome (GOLD analysis project Ga0209040, IMG submission 188240) | Bog forest soil microbial communities from Calvert Island, British Columbia, Canada - ECP12_OM3 (SPAdes) (version 2) | ecosystem: Environmental > Aquatic > Freshwater > Wetlands > Bog ... | reverse complement strand
CGTCTACAACGACCACGCCACCGCCTTCAGCCTCCAGATGATCCCCACTTTCGCGATCATGACGGGCCCGGAATTCAACCCGGCGGACGAAGGCTATGGCGCGCGCCCGGTGCCGAAAGTCATCGGCCATCCAGAGCTTGCCTCGTACATCGCCTCCGAGGTGATCCAGCAGGATTTCGACCTGACCATGGTCAACGAGATCGACGTCGATCACGGCCTCACGGTGCCGCTGAGTTGCGTATTCGGCAAGGTCGACGAGTGGCCGTGCAAGATCATCCCTTTCGCCGTCAATGTCGTGCAGCACCCGGTGCCTTCGGGGGCGCGCTGCTTCGCCCTCGGCCAGGCGATCGGCAAGGCGATCCGGAGCTACCCCGAGGATCTCAACGTGCAGATCTGGGGCACCGGCGGCATGAGCCATCAGCTTCAGGGGCCGCGCGCCGGCCTGATCAACAGGGAGTGGGACAACATGTTCCTCGACCGTCTGATCGACAACCCCAAGGGCCTCGCGCAGATGCCGAACATCGAATATGTCCGCGAGGCGGGATCGGAAGGCATCGAACTCGTGATGTGGCTGATTGCGCGCGGCGCGATGTCGGATGTCGCCGGCGGCCCGAAGCCGAAGGTGGCGCACCGGTTCTACCATGTTCCTGCGTCGAACACTGCGGTCGGCCATCTCGTGTTGGAGAACGCGTGACCGCGCTTCAGGCAGGGCGACTCCGGGCGCTGTTGTGATCGTCTCCCTCGCTTTGAGGAGCCGCGCCCACGCGCGGCGATTCGAAGGGCGTTCCAGACCGCGGCGCGGTTCATGCAATCTGGAGTGTCCTTCGAGACGCGTCGCCTTTGGCGACGCTCCTCAAGACGAGGGTCATGAAAAGGAGAACGATCGAAAATGCCATCCGCCATCAAAGTTGCGCTCGCCGGCGCCGGCGCCTTCGGCCTCAAGCACCTCGACGGCATCAAGCTCATCGACGGGGTCGAGGTCGTCTCGCTCGTCGGGCGAGAGCTCGGTTCGACAAAGGAGGCCGCGGCCCGATACGGCGTCGGCCATGTGACGACCGACCTCTCCGACAGCCTGAAATTGCCCGGTCTCGACGCGGTCATCCTCGCGACGCCGACGCAGATGCACGCCGCCCAAGCTTTGCAATGCCTCGAGGCGGGCAAGCACGTGCAGGTCGAGATCCCCCTCGCCGACAGCCTGAGGGAGGCTGAAGCGGTGGTCGCGATGCAGAAGCGGACGGGCCTCGTCGCCATGTGCGGCCACACCCGCCGCTTCAACCCGAGCCATCAGTTCGTGCACAAGCGCATCCTGGCGGACGAGTTCCATATCCAGCAGATGGACGTGCAGACCTATTTCTTCCGCCGAACCAACATGAACGCGCTCGGCCAGCCGCGCTCCTGGACCGACCACCTGCTCTGGCACCACGCGGCCCACACGGTCGACCTCTTCGCCTACCAGTGCCGCTCGCCGATCGTGAAGGCGAACGCGCTGCAAGGGCCGATCCACCCGACGCTCGGCATCGCGATGGACATGAGCATCCAGCTCAAGGCCGAAAATGGCGCGATCTGCACGCTGTCGCTGTCCTTCAACAACGAAGGGCCGCTCGGCACCTTCTTCCGATACATCGGCGACACCGCGACCTATATCGCCCGCTACGACGATCTCTTCACCGGCAAGGACGAGAAGATCGTCGTCAGCAAGGTCGACGTCTCGATGAACGGCATCGAACTGCAGGACCGGGAATTTTTCGCCGCCATCCGCGAGGGCCGCGAGCCCAACTCGAGCGTCGCGCAGGTTCTGCCGTGCTACCAAGTTTTAGATCGGCTGGAGAAGCAAACGAGCTAGCGCGGTTGGGGGCTTGTCGGAGTGCGCGCTAGGCGCTCAGGAATTTCGATTGGCCTCGATGTTGAAGTCCGGTTTTCCGATGGCGTCGAAGGCGAACTGTGAATAGCAGTCCGCGTTGTGAAACGCCTGGTCTGGATCGAGGCTTTTGTATTTGGCCGGGTCACGGTGAAAGTAAGCGAAATCGTGGTTCCCGGCAGCGCCGAACGGGCTCGTGAAATGCGCGAGCTCATGAATCATGGAATAAGCGAAGGCGTCGTTGTTGAGCGTGCGCGATTTGGGGCAAACGTAGATGGACTGCGGGGGCGCGCGGTCGTCCTCCTCGATATAACGGGGATCGTCCTTGGGATACTTGATCCGGGAATCGTATCCGCCCGCGTAGGAAAACATGAACGCTCCGACCGCGAGCGCCGGCGGCTCGGGCACTGCGAGCACCAGCCCCTTCGGAACGTAGCCGATCGCCGTGTGCATGCGGAGATAGTTGCTGTCGATCTCATTGAGGCGGGTTCGCGGGCTCGACGTATGTTGAACGTGAAAATGCCGGTCCGCCCGTGCCAGCGCCAGCGCCCCGAGCCCCAGCCCCGAGAGGTCGAGACCGGCCTTGGCCAAGTCCAGGGCCGCCCGGGCCGCCGTCAGAATTTCGATCACCCTCGGAATAAACCTGAGGAAATCCAGGGCTGGGGCGGTTCGCGCCCCGGCGCCTTTTCGGAGCCGATCGATCGTGGGGCCGTTCAGGTCGACGACATCATCCGGCGTCTTGCTGCCTTTGGGGGCTATGTCCCATTTTTCCTGGAAATGGTGGATGGCGGCCTTGGTTTTCGGACCAAGAATTCCATCGACGTTCAACGCCGTGTCCGGTCCACCGGTTTCCGGCAAGAATCGGTTCAGGGCGCGCTGAATCTCCATGACGTCGTGTCGACGGTTGAGGCATCGCGGCGCGACCCCGACTGGGGCGCTGATGACGAGCGGAAACGAAACGGACGCCAGCGAATGAACCGCGCGGCACGTATAGTCCGGACCCATCACATAGGCGGTCAGGCGCACGTCATCCTCGCATCGCGGCAGCCGCGTCAGAGGCACATTCATCGGAAATGACCTCGGACTAACCTCAAGCTGACATCCGGGGCCGAGTTACGCAAGTCTTGGGAGCCGCCTTCACACCGGCAAGGACGAGAAGATCGATGTCAGCAAGGTCGACGTCTCGATGAACGGCATCGAACTGCAGGGCCGGGAATTCTTCGCCGCCATCCGCGAGGCCCGCGAGCCCAACTCGAGTGTCGCGCAGGTTCTGCCGTGCTACCGCGTGCTCGACGAACTGGAGAAGCAGCTGGCGCAGGCCTGACGACGCTTGAGCGGAGACCCAGAGCCGCTCACGTTCCTCGCACGGACGGCGGCGGTTCAGCAAATCGTGGCAAATTGAAGCAAACGGCGCCTTGACGAATTTGTAGCCTGGGCTACATTTTCCAGACGAGGCTGGACGACATCCGTCCAGAGCGCGCGGATGACCAACGCCACAATGACCAACGCCACAATGACCGAGCGGACCGTCGCCGCCATCCAGGAGACGCTGGCCGGACGCGGCCGCACCTTTTCCGCCCTGCTGTTCGTCGGGCCGGCGGTGATCGCCTCGATCGCCTACATGGACCCGGGCAATTTCGCCACCAACATCCAGGCGGGGGCCCGCTACGGCTACGCGCTCCTGTGGGTGGTGCTGCTCGCCAATGTCATCGCGATGCTGTTTCAGGCCTTGTCGGCCAAGCTCGGCATCGTGACGCGGCGGAACCTCGCTGAGATGTGCCGGGATCAACTGCCGCGACCGGTTGTCTACGCGCTCTGGGGCGTCAGCGAGTTCGCCGCCATGGCGACCGATCTCGCCGAATTCATCGGCGGAGCGATCGGACTTTCGCTGCTCCTCCATATTCCGATGATGGTTGGCATGGGGGTGGTCGCGCTCCTGACGCTCGCCATTCTGCACGCCGAGCGCTGGGGCTTCCGGCCGATCGAACTCATCATCGGCGCCTTCGTCGCGACCATCGGTCTTTGCTATCTCGTCGAACTCCTGATTGCGCCGGTCGATTGGGGTCAGGCCGCCCTCGGCGTCGTGACGCCGAGCCTGCCCGACGCCGCGGCGCTGACCATCGCGGTCGGCATCGTCGGCGCGACCGTGATGCCGCATGCGATCTTCCTCCACTCCGGCCTCACCAGCGTGCGGGGCGCCGCGCGCAACGACGGCGAGCGGCGCATGCTGCTGCGCTTCTCCAATCTCGAGGTGATCGTCGCCCTGACGGCTGCGGGGCTCGTCAACATGGCGATGGTCATCATGGCCGCGAGCGCCTTCCACGCCGGCCACAGCGACGTCGCCGAGATCCAGACCGCCTATTCGACGCTGACCCCGATCCTCGGCGCGGGCGCAGCCGCCGTGTTCCTCACCTCGCTCCTCGCCTCGGGCGTGTCGAGCTCGGCGGTCGGGACGATGGCGGGGCAGATGATCATGCAGGGCTTCGTCGGCTTCAAGATTCCGGTGCTGCTGCGGCGCCTGATCACGATGATCCCGGCCTTTGTCGTCGTCGCCCTCGGGGTCAACGCGACCAATGCGCTCGTCTATTCGCAGGTCGCGCTGAGTCTCGCCTTGCCGGCCCCGATGATCGCGCTCACCCTCTTCACCGGCCGCCGCGCGATTATGGGAAATTTCGTCAACTCCCGCCTCACCCAGGCCGCCGCCATCGTCGGCACGGTCGTGATCGTTGCGCTCAACGTCGTGCTGGTGCTGCAGACTTTCGGCGTCCCCATCCCCGGGTTGCCCGCGAGCTGACGGCGGGCGTGCCCGTTCGCGCCCTTCGTGGTGAATAGTTCAACCACCAAGGACACGAAGCAGGCACGAAGGAGCGTTACCGCAACTCGGCGGTGAACTTCTGGATCTTCCGGCAGGCGTCTTCGAGCTGCTTCAGCGAGGTCGCGTAGGAGACGCGGAAGTTGGGGCCCTGGCCGAAGGCGCTGCCTTGCACCACGGCCACGCCCTCCTGATCCAGAAGCTCGGTGACAAAATCCTCATCCGTTGCGATCGTCTTGCCCGAGCGCGCCTTTTTGCCGATCGCGCCGGCGACCGACGGATAGACGTAGAACGCGCCCTCCGGCTTCGGGCACCTGATGTGCTGGGCCTGGTTCAGCATTGAGACGACGAGGTCGCGCCGCTCCTCGAACGCCTTCCGCCGCACGGGGATAAAGTCCTGCGGGCCGGTCAGCGCCTCGACCGAGGCCCATTGGGAGATGGTGCAGGCGCCCGAGGTCTGCTGGCCCTGCACCATGTCCATCGCCTTGATGAGCTCGGCCGGCCCTGCGGCGTAGCCGATGCGCCAGCCGGTCATGGCGTAGGCCTTGGAGACACCGTTCATCGTCAGCGTGCGCGGCTTCAAAGCCGGCTCAACCTGTACAGGCGTGGTGAAGACGAAATCGCCATAGACGAGATGCTCGTACATGTCGTCCGTCAGCACCCACACATGCGGATGGCGCATCAGGACGTCGGTCAGGCCTTTCAGTTCGTCACGGCTGTAGGCCGCGCCGGTCGGGTTCGACGGCGAGTTGAGGATGACCCACTTGGTGCGCGGCGTAATCGCGCGCTCGAGGTCCTCGGGCTGAAGCTTGAACGCCTTCTCGAGCCTGGTCGGCACGATCACCGGTTCGCCCCAGTTGATCGCGACCATTTCCGGATAGCTCACCCAGAAGGGGGCGGGGATGATCACCTCGTCGCCCTTGTTCATCGTGACCAGGAAAGCGTTGTAAAGAATCTGCTTGCCGCCCGTGCCGACGATCGTGTCGGACGGCTTGTAGTCGAGCCCGTTTTCCCGCTTGAACTTGGCCGCGACCGCCTCGCGCAAGGGCGGAATGCCGAGCACCGGCGGATATTTTGTCTCGCCGCGCCTGATCGCCGCCATCGCGGCTTCCTTGATGTTGTCGGGCGTGTCGAAATCCGGCTCGCCGACCGAAAGCGAGATGACGTCCCGCCCCTTGGCCTTCAGATCGCGCGCCTTCTGCGTGACCGTCATGGTCGCGGAGGGTTTTACGCGTGAGAGGACGTCGGCGAGGAAAGTCATGGCTTTTATCTAATCCGTGCTGGTAAAATCGCGCCGGGCAGCATAGTAAGGCGGGCGCGCGACGGCAACGGCGGGCGCGCAAAATTGAAATTCTCGCGCGCGCGTCCCGCAAATAAGCGGCCATCTTGACGTGCACAATGCAACTAGCCCGTGCGAAAACTCTTTGAGATCGGGAGTGCAGGGGGAGCTGAGCACAAGCAACTCGCCCCGCCTCAAACGCCCTCGCCGTGCGAGAACGCGATCCCGTCGACGGCCCAACGTCTCATCAGGTGGTGGGCGATCGCCATCGGGATCGGCGCGGTAAGCGCGTCGGGATGGCCCCGTTCGAGAAGCTGGAGCGCCTCGGCGCGCGAAAACCAGCGCGCATCCTCAAGTTCTGTCCGGTCGATGGCGACTGTGCGGCTGCGGGCCTGTGTGAAGCAGCCGATCATCAGCGAGGCGGGGAACGGCCAGGGCTGGGAGGCGAAGTAGCGCACCTCGCCGCAGGCGACGCCGGCTTCCTCGAGAATCTCCCGCCGGACGGCGGCCTCGATCGTCTCGCCGGGTTCGACGAAACCGGCGAGGGCCGAATACATCCCCTTGGGAAAGCGCGGCTGACGGCCGAGCAGACAGGCGTCGCCGTTGACCGCCAGCATGATAACGACCGGATCGGTGCGCGGAAAATGGTGGACGGCGCAGGTTTTGCACTCGCGCCGCCACCCCGCCGCCGCGACCTCAGTCGGCTGGCCGCAGTTCGAGCAGAAGCTCTGCCGCGCGTGCCAGTGCATCAGCGCTTTGGCCGAGGCCAGCATGCTGGCGCGATCCGCCGGAACGAGCCCTCCGGCGGCGATCGAGCGCAAATCGATCAGCTTCAGATCGTCCCGCCCTGGCACGACAAGCACACGCCGGTCGAGAAAGCCGTCGCTTGCGTCCGACTCCTCCACGACCGCCTCGTCGGGCAAGAGGGCAGCAAAAACGGGCGCCCCGTCAGGCAGGAGTCCAAGCAGCGTCTCGACCCGCGCGCCGCCGAGCGCCTCGATCTCGGAAAGCGGCAGCAGCGGGTCGAGGCCTGCGCCGGTCTTGAGCAGCACCGGCATGTCGCGCGCGATGAGGATCGCCCGCGCGTCGCTGCGCGCGTGCAAGGCCGACATGGCTCCCGCGTCGTCGCGCCGGTCGGAAATCCGGTCGAGCGGATCGGCAGCGTAGCCGAGACCGTCGAGCATCTCAAAACCTCCTTCGCCCCGTACCGGGTCGCCTTCGTGCGTAGCCGCGGTCAAGGATAGCGCGCCTTGAGGCTCGCGACACGCTGGGTATCGTAATCGATGATGCAGCTAAGTCTGGGATCGCCGCCTTTGGCCGCCATGCCCGCCTCGAACGGAGCCACGTCCTGGCATTCCTCGTCGCGCCAGTTCACCCATTGTGCCTGCGCTTCCGTGAGCGAACGGCGCCACCGCGCTTTCTGCGACGACAGCAGCCCCTGGCGCGCCTCGATCGACTTGGTCGCCGCTTCGACGGCCGCGGCGAGATCCCTGTCGGCCCGGTCGGCGGCGGAGCGCAAACATTCGGCGAGATCGCGCGCGCCGATTTTTCTGGCGTCGCAAGCGAGCTGCGATGGCCGCAAGTCTTCGGCGGCGGCAGCGGCGGAGCCGATACTCGAGAGGGCAAGGGCGGCGCCAAGGACAAGACTTCGCATGGACCTGACTTTCACCTTGGGCACTCTCACACGCGTGCGCTTTCCGAAGCTGCACGGCTCAAAAATTCTCCCATCCGCTCAAGCGCACGTTCAATGTTCTCCAGTGAATTGGCATAGGAGAGCCGCAGATACCCTTCGCCGTGCACGCCGAAGTCGGGGCCGCCGATTGCCGCGACGCCCGCATCCTCGAGTAGGGCGGCGGCGAGCGGCTTCGCCTTCCAACCGGTCTTCGAGACGTTGGGGAAGGCGTAGAACGCGCCCTTCGGCGTCACAGCGCTGACGCCGGGCAGGCGGTTGAGGCCCGCGACAACAGCCTTCCTCCGACGGTCGAACTCAGCCCGCATCGCCTCGACCGAGTCTTGCGGCCCTCTCAGCGCCGCGATCCCGGCGAACTGCGCCGCCGAATTGACGCAGGAATAGGAATTGACTGCGAGCTTGCGCGCCGCGTCCCTCCACGACGTCGGCCAAACCGAATAGCCGATTCGCCAGCCCGTCATGGCGTAGGTCTTCGACCAGCCATCGAGCAGGATGAGCCGGTCGCGGATGTTCGGATAGGTGAGAAGCGAGCGGTGGGCGAGCCCGTCATAAGTGAGCTGCCCGTAGATTTCGTCCGACAGGATCGCCGCATCGGGAAAGCGGGCGAGGCCGGCGACGAGCTTGTCGATCTCCTCGGCCGGCGTCACCCCGCCGGTCGGGTTGGCGGGTGAATTGAGGATGACAAGACGCGTCTGCGGCGTCATCAACGCGAGCGTCTCATCCCCCGAGAAGGCGAAGCCGTTTTCTTCGCGCATCCGGGCCGGGACCGGCCGCGCCCCGGTAAATTCGATCATCGAGCGGTAGATCGGAAAGCCGGGGTCTGGATAAATGATGTCCGAGCCAAGTTCCCCGAACATAAGGATCGCCATGAACATGGTGACCTTGCCGCCCGGCACGATCAGGACAAGTTCCGGCGAGATCTCCACCCCGAGCCGGCTGTTGAGATTCTCAGCCACCGCCTCGCGCAAGGGGACGATCCCGGTCGCATCGGTGTATCCGTGCTCGCCGTCTCGCAACGCCTTTACTGCCGCCTCGACGATATGCGGCGGCGTTTTGAAATCCGGCTGTCCGATGCCGAGGTTGATGATGTCGCGGCCCCGCCGCTGCAAATCGGCCGCCTTGGCGAGAACCGCGAAGGCGTTCTCCTCGCCCATGCGCGCGAAGGCCGGATTGACTGCGATCAAGGCTGGCGCTCCCGACAAAGGCGGCCTTTTTGGCAAAGGCTCGCCCGATGAGCAAGGGCTCGACCGATCGACCCCTGCGCCACCGAGGAGCAGACTGGAGGCCTCTCAGTCTATTCCCAGCGCCTTCTCCATAACCCGGCGCAGGCGAGCGGCGAAAGCCTGCGGGTCCTCGACCTGCCCCCCTTCCATGAGCCGCGCCTCGTCGAGCACCAGCCAGGCAGCGTCCTCGATCAGGGGCTTGTCACTGCCGTCGCGAAAGCGGCGCGCGAGCGCCGCCGTCATCGGATGGGTCGGGTTGACTTCGAGGACGGGCTTGGCGCGTTCGGTGAGGCGCCCATGCGCCGCCAGCATCTTTTCCAGCTGCCGGTCGGGGCCGAAATCCGGCGCGATGAGGCAGGCGACGCTGTCGGTCAGGCGGTCGGAGGCGCGGACCTCCGCGACCTCCTTCTCCAGCGTCTGCTTGAAGAAGGCGAAGAGGGTCGCGACCTCGCCGGTCGCCTCGGCCGGCGCAGTTACGCCCTCGGAAAGCGCGATCGACTTGATGTCGGCCGCGCCCTGGCTCACCGACTTGAACGGCTTGCCGTCGTATCCGGCGCTGGTCGAGACCCAGAAGGCGTCGACGGGGTCGGCGAGCAGCAGCACTTCGACGCCGCGGGCGCGAAAACCTTCGAGCTGCGGGCTCGCGGCGAGGCGCTTCGCATCGTCGCCGGTGAGGTAATAAATCGCCGTCTGGTTCTCGCGCAGATTTGCGACATATTGTGCGAGAGTCCGGTCGCCGGCCGGATGAGTGGTCGAAGCGAATCGGGCCATCTTGAACAGGCCGTCGCGCCGCTCCGGGTCCTCATAGAGGCCCTCCTTGATCACGCCGCCGAAATGCTCCCACACCTTGGCGAATTTTTCCGGCTCGCTTTCGGCGAGCTTGCCGAGCTCCTGCACGATTCGGTTGGTCACGCCCTTGCGGATGGCGGCGAAAACGGCGCTTTCCTGAATCATCTCGCGCGAGACGTTGAGCGGCAAGTCGGCGCTGTCGACGACGAGGCGGACGAAACGCAGCCAGCCCGGCAGGATATCGGCGTCCTCGGTGATGAGCACCCGACGCACGTAGAGCTTGTTGCGACCCTTGCGGGACGGGTCGAACAGGTCGAACGGCCGCGAACCGGGGACGAAGGCGAGCACCGTATATTCGTGCCGCCCTTCGGCCCGCCAGTGCAGGGTCAGCGCCGGCTCGTCGAACTGACCGGAGAGGCCGCGGTAGAACTCGGAATATTCCTCCGGCTTGACGTCTGATTTCGGCTTCGCCCAGATCGCCGCCCCGTCGGCGATCCGCTTGGGCTCGGCGCCCGGCTTTTCGACGAGGTCGATCGGCACCGCGACCGCGCCGGAATGCTCGCGCACCACCCGCTCGACCCGCCACGGCTCGCAGAACTCCTTCGATTCGTCGTTGAGATGGAGGATGACGCGCGTGCCGCGCTCGGGCGCGTCCTCGAGCGCCAGCGGGGCGATGGTGAACGAACCCTTGCCGTCGGACGACCAGCGCCACGCCTCATTGGCGCCGGCGCGGCGCGTCTCGACCACCACCTCGTCGGCCACCATGAAGGAGGAATAGAAGCCGATGCCGAACTGGCCGATCAGCGCCTGCGCCTCCTTGCTGGCGTCCTCGGCGGTCAACCTGTCGAGGAAGGCCTTGGTGCCGGACCGGGCGATGGTGCCGAGGCCGGCGGTCAGATCCTCGCGCGTCATGCCGACCCCGTTGTCGGACACCGTCAGCGTCTTCTTGTCGGGGTCGAGGGCGACGGTGATGACGAAGGGCCCGCTCTCGGTGAGTTCGGGCCTGGCGATCGCCTCGTAGCGCAGCTTCTCGCAGGCGTCGGCAGAATTGGACACGAGCTCGCGGACGAAAATGTCGCGCTCGGAATAGACGGAATGAACCATCAGATGCAGCAGGCGCGAAACGTCGGCCTCGAAGCTCTGGGTCTGGGCTGCTTCGTTCGTCGGGGTCTTTGCGTCGGCGGTCAAGTCTGGCCTCGTGTCAAATGGGAATGGGGTCAAGCCGCGCCGAACGCCGCGGCCGGTCCCGATATCGTCGCGTTTGCGCCTGAATTCAAGGTTCGCCCCACCTGCGAAAGTCGCAGTCAAGGCAAGGTTCCGGGACAGCTTCCGGGCGAAGCTGGTTTCCAGTCGGATCGAGGGGAACCTTGGCCTCGGTGAGGAATTTCGCCAAAGAATTGGAATGATCGATGGACCGGATCGCGCGAGTCTTCGGAGGCGGACCGCTCTCGGCGCTGCAGGAATGCGTGCGCACCGTGCTCGTCTTCGCCTACGGTCTTCTCTTGGTCCGTCTGGCGGGCCGCCGCATTTTCGGAAAGTGGTCCGCGCTCGACATCATCGTCTCGATTATGGTCGGATCGAACCTAAGCCGGGCCCTAACCCGAAGTTTGCGCTCTCAGTCCGCGCAAAGATAAGTCTCTTGAATCGCTTAGGCTCAAATTCGATTTTCGAAAGTGTCCATGTCAGGGGCTAGCCCAAGTTCACAAACCGCGCAGTTTATGATTCACTGCAAAACTGAAGGCATTTGTGTCCAGTAGCGAAAAAGGCCATTCAAGGGAATCGCGAATCATTTCAAGCGAGTTGCGTACCTCGGACGCGCAAACTTCGGCCTAACAGGGGGAGCGCCTCTCTTGGGCACGCTCGCCGCGACGACCCTGCTCATGGCGCTCCACTGGGTTCCGGCGCATGCTTTCGCGCTCTGGCCGGCAGTTTCCCATGTGTTCGAGGGGCCCGGCCTGTATTCGGTCACCAGAACGTGCTCGAAGGCGGCCTCGTCGAAACCGGTGAACAGCGCGGCCCCTATTTCCTCAGCGCCTCCAGGACCTTCTGCGATGCCCTCCCGTTGACCGGCATGCCCTTTTTCCCCTGGAAGTCGGCGATCGCCCCGCCCGGCGCGCCGACGTCATAGCCGCGCTTCGCCGACAGGGTATGCAGTTCCCGCCGGCCTGCGCGCGAGAGCCCCGGGTCGTCGGTCGGCCAGGGCGTCTGGATGCCGGGGCCGCCTGCCAGCCTGTCGGCAAGCACGCAGGCGGCGAGCGAATAGGATTCCGCCGCGTTGTTGGAATAGACGACGTCGAAATTCTTCGTGACCAGGAAGGCTGGCCCCTCGGGTCCGGCGGGCAGGAGGAGTCCCGCTTCCCCTTCGCCGATGTGGCGTCTGTCCATGGGGGCGACGGGTGCAGTCC
>Ga0209040_10003494_pt1 | contig 12062 bp, 13 predicted proteins | sample BogFormECP12_OM3_FD_188240 | JGI IMG/M metagenome (GOLD analysis project Ga0209040, IMG submission 188240) | Bog forest soil microbial communities from Calvert Island, British Columbia, Canada - ECP12_OM3 (SPAdes) (version 2) | ecosystem: Environmental > Aquatic > Freshwater > Wetlands > Bog ... | reverse complement strand
AGTTGGTCGCGTTCGAAGCCGGAAATGTGCGCCATACCCGATTCTAATATGGCGCCGGCTGTTTGTGAATCCCGCCAGGCCGAGTTTTCGCACGGTCTGAAAGGAGTACGCATGGCTGCCCAGCTCCTAGCTCTGGTCTGGGCAACGAGAGACTTGCCTACGCTTGCCGACTGTCAGTTTCCTGTCAGTTGGCCGCCAGACTGCGCGCAAGGTCTGATTGGGTTTTGACCCTAGCGGCTATCCGCCTCCAACGCCTTGATGAGCGCGTCGTTGAACTTGTCGGGCTCCTGGATCTGCGGCGCATGGCCGGCGTCGGGGAATTCGATCAGCGTGCTGCCTCGAATGGCGGCGTGCGTAGTTTGCGCAAGTCCCGGGTAATGCCCGAGGCGGGCGCGAACCTCCGGCGGGGCGACGTCCTTGCCGAAGGCGGTCGTGTCCCTGTCGCCGATCATGAGCAGCGTCGGGACCCGGATCAACGGAAACTCGTAAACGACCGGCTGCGTATAGATCATGTCGTCGATCAGCCCGGCGTTTCGCGCGACGATGTCGCGGCCCGATCGTTGCGCGAGGCCGGCCAGCATCTCGACCCAGCGATCGTAGGCGGGGCGCCATTCGCCGGTGTAATAGGTCGACTGCTCGTAGGCGCGAATGCGTTCCGCCGTCGTCGTCCGCTCGCGCTCGATCCACTGGTCGACCGAGAGCGCGGGAACGCCAAGCGCCTTCCAGTCCTCGAGCCCGATCGGGTTGACAAGAACGAGCCTCGCGACGTCGTCCGGGTACATGAGCGCATAGCGCGTCGCGAGCATTCCACCGGTCGAATGGCCGATCAGGATGATATTTCGGACGCCGAGCGACTCGAGCAGGGCGTGGGTGTTCTGGGCCAGCGCCTGGAAGCTATATTGATAGCGCTCGGGCTTCGTCGACTTGCAGAAGCCGATCTGGTCCGGCGCGACTACGCGATAGCCGTGGCCGGAGAGCGCCCGGATCGTCGCCTCCCAGGTCGCGGCGCAGAAATTCTTGCCGTGCAGAAGGACCGCCGTCGCGCCATTCGGCGCCGTCGTCGGGGCTACGTCCATGTATCGCATGGTCATGGCCTCGCCCTGGGACGAAAACGCATAGTCCCTGACCGGCCAAGGATAGACGAAACCCTCGAGCTCCGGGCCGAAGGTCGGCGGCTCGGCCGCCCCCGGCGTTCCAGCGAGCAGCAGTCCGAGGGCGAGGCCGACGCCAAGAATTGCTTGCTCAATCCGCATGGGTTGTCCTGAGACGCTGATGTCAGCCTATTGTTCCCGACGTTGAGGAGGCCCGTCGCAAAAAGGGGCGGCCCGAGCCGCCCCTTTTGAACCTGTGCTCCGAAAATTCCGCTCAGCGCTTCGAGAACTGGAAGCTCGCGCGGGCCTTCCGGTGGCCGTACTTCTTGCGTTCGACGACGCGGGAGTCGCGGGTGAGGAACCCTTCCTTCTTCAGCGCGGGGCGCAGATCGGGCTCATAGTAGGTCAGCGCCTTGGCGAGGCCGTGGCGCACCGCGCCGGCCTGCCCCGAAAGGCCGCCGCCGCTCACCGTCACGGTCAGGTCGTACTGCGTGATGCGGTTTACGACGACGAGCGGCTGGCTCAGGATCATGCGCAGGACAGGCCTTGCGAAATACTGATCGAGCGGCTTGCCGTTGACGGTCGCCTGGCCCCTGCCCGGCTTGATCCAGACGCGCGCGACGGCGTTCTTCCGCTTGCCGGTCGCGTAGGCGCGTCCCTGCTTGTCGAGCTTCTGGACATGAACGGGGGCTTCAGTGACGGCCGGCGCGGCTGCGGAAGTCTTCAGGTCAGCCAGCGAAGAGAGGATCTCGGCCATGGGTCACGCGCTCCGGCTGTTCTTGGGGTTGAGTTTGGCGACGTCGAGCACAGTCGGCGTCTGCGCGGCATGCGGGTGGTCCGGCCCTTTATAGACGCGCAGGTTGCCGAGCTGCTTGCGGCCGAGAGGTCCACGCGGGAGCATGCGCTCGACCGCCTTTTCGACCACGCGCTCCGGGAACTTGCCTTCGAGAATCGACTTGGCCGAGCGCTCCTTGATGCCGCCGATATAGCCCGTGTAATGGTGATAGACCTTGTGGTCGCGCTTCTTGCCGGTGAACACCACCTTCTCCGCATTGACGATGATGACGTTGTCGCCGTCGTCGATATGGGGCGTGAAGCTGGGCTTGTGCTTGCCGCGCAGGCGCATAGCGACGATGGTCGCGAGGCGGCCGACGACGAGGCCCTCGGCGTCGATGAGAAGCCATTTCTTCTCGACATCGGCCGTCTTGGTCGAATGGGTTTTGCCGAACATGATGGTTCCGTATGCGTTCAGGAGCCGGGCTTCTAGGGGCGCCGCACGCAAAATGTCAACTCTCGATCGCCGGATTCGCCTGAAAAACTTGGCCTCTTCAGCTAACGGTATTATAATACCGCCCCATCGCCGCGCGCCGGGATCGAATAGGTGCCCGTCGCATGGGCGACTATCTGCTCATGTCCGGGCGAATAGAGCGCCACTTCCCCGACCGCCAACCGCTTGCCAAGCTTCATCAGCTTCGCCCTGCCGAGGAGGTCGCCTGGTTCGGGCTTGCGCAGGAAGTTGATCGAGACGTTGGTGGTGACTGCGAGCTTCACCCGACCGATCTCGTGCAGGATCGCGACATAGAGCGCGAGGTCGCAAAGCGCGAACATCGAGGGTCCCGAGATCGTGCCGCCGGGCCTGAGGTGGTCCGGATGATAGTGGAGGCGCACGATCGCGCGCATCGGCCCGACCTCCTCAATGGCGTAGGCGCCTCTCTTCCAGATTTGCGGGAAGACCTCGACGAGATAGGCGCGCAGTTCTTCGAGAGTGAAGGGTCGCGGCTTGTGGGCGCTCATGTAATACTCCAGCAACGGCTGGGCGCTCAGGTTAGCGGGCGCGGGCAGAACGGGCAAAGAGGCCAGGCGACTTAGCCCCGGATTCGGTCGCGACGGGCAGCCCTGTTGCTCGGAGCGCTGTCGATCGAGCCAAGGTCGGAACCGTGCCTGAAAGCTTCCAGTGACATTCCCTGCTACAATGAATGCGCTGCTTCACAGGTTCGCAACGGCCGAGCGACGTTATGTTTTCACCTGATCTCATCGCTCGCGCCGCCGCGTTGCTCGACCGATGCCGCGCCGTCGAACTGAAGATCGCAACCGCGGAATCCTGCACCGGCGGTCTGATCGCGGGGCTCCTGACGGAAATTCCGGGGTCGTCCGCGGTGGTCGAGCGCGGCTTCGTGGTCTATTCCAACGAGGCGAAAGAGGATCTCCTGCGCGTTCCGGCCGAAACGATCCGGACGCACGGGGCGGTCAGCGAGGCCACAGCGCGGGCGATGGCGGAGGGAGCGCTCGAAGCCTCGCGTGCTGAGATCGCAGTCAGCGTCACGGGCATTGCCGGACCGGATGGCGGCACGGCGTCGAAGCCAGTCGGCCTCGTCCATTTCGCGTGCGCGCGGCGGGGCGAGACGACGATCGTGCGGGAGGTCCGCTTCGGCGAAATCGGCCGGTCGAACGTGCGCCTCGCCTCGGTCAGGGTCGCGCTCGAGCTTCTGGAGGCTGCGGTCGGCTCGCGCTAGGCTCACTCATAGATCGCATCGGCGCGCTGCTCGAACGCCTGAGAGAATTTCCGGAAGGCCGCGTCGAACATCGAGCCCATCATCGAACCGAGAATGCGGCTACGAAACTCGTAGTCGATGAAGAACGTGACGTGCGAACGAGTCGCGTCCAGGTCGTCGCGAAACGTCCAGATGTTTTCCATATGGCTGAAAGGCCCGTCGATATATTCGACGACGACGCGCAGACGCGGCTTGTCGAGCACGACCCGGCTCGTGAAGCGCTCGCGGATCATCTTGTACCCTACCGACATGTCGGCGACGAGGGTCTCGCGCCCCTCTCCTCCGGGCCTGCGGCTGCGCACGCGTAAGGCCGTGCAGAGCGGCACGAACTCCGGATAGCGCTCGACATCGGCAACGAGATCGAACATCTGTTCGGCGCTGTGACGGACGCGGCGCTCGCTGCGGAAAGACGGCACGCCTCGACCTCCGACGGCCGTCTTCGACGTTGGTTTACGGCTTCTGCTCCGGCGCAGCGGGGGCGGGCGCGGCCGGGGACGCAGGCTGGTTCGGCTGGCCCTGAAGCTGCTTCAGCTGATCGAGAATATTGCCGGAGTTGATCGGAGCGGGCGCGGTCTGGCCGGCCGGCGCGCCGGGACCCTTCTCGAGGATCGAATGGGGGGCGCGGCTCCAGCCGGCGATGACCGACATAAGAAGGGAGGTGGCGAAAAACAGCGCCGCCAGCACTGCAGTCGCGCGTGAGAGCGCGTTCGCCTGGCCGCGCCCGGTCATGAAATTGCCGGTTCCCCCGCCGGCGCCTAGCGCGCCCCCTTCAGAACGCTGCAAGAGGACGACCGCCACCAAGGCGATAACAATGAGGATATGGACAACGATCAGCACCGATTGCATGGAGAGTCCCGAACGGAGGCTTCACCGCGCCTAAAGGCCGGCATCCTCGAAAGATGGCGCGCTCCTATCACGGCGCAAGAGGCGCGTCCATCGCATGGAAACCGGGATTCCAATCAGCGATAGGCCGCCACGATGGCAAGAAAATCGGTCGCCTTGAGACTCGCCCCACCGACGAGCGCGCCATCGACATTGTCGATCCCGAGCAGTTCCTTGGCATTCGCCGGCTTTACCGAGCCGCCGTAGAGAATGCGGATCTTCGCGCCGGTGTCGCCATAAATATCGTCGAGCAGGGCGCGGATCGCCCCGTGCATCTCGGCGACGTCGATGGCAGTCGGCGTAAGGCCCGTGCCGATCGCCCAGACCGGTTCGTAGGCGACGACGACCGTCTCGGGCGCGCCGCCAGGTGGGAGCGAACCCTTGAGTTGTCGGGTTACGACGGCGATGGCCTCTCCTGCCTCGCGCTCGGCTCGCGTCTCGCCAACGCAGACAATCGCCGTCAGTCCGGCCTTGAGCGCCGCCTCGGCCTTGGCGCGAACAAGCGCATCGGTTTCGTGATGGAGCGTACGCCGCTCGGAATGGCCGACGATCACATAGGCCGCGCCTGCATCCTTGAGCATGGGCGCGGAAATGTCGCCGGTGAACGCGCCGCTCGCTTCGGTATGGCAGTCCTGCGCGCCCAAGCCGAGCGTTCCGCCCTTGAGCTTCCAGGCGGCTTGGGCCATGAGGGTCGCAGGCGGACAGACCACGAGCTCGGCCACGCCTGCTTCGCCTGCGTCGGCGGCGCGGCGCATCGCCTCGATTTCGACAAGCGACCCGGAGAGCCCGTTCATCTTCCAGTTGCCAGCCACGAACGGGCGGACGTCAGGGGTCATCGGCGCCTCTCAAGGGTTTCGGATCACAGAGGGTGTTATCATCGCCTTCGCGCTATGCAAAGCGCTGATCGGGAGCTAGAAGGCGCGTTTCAAACGGCCCGAGGCGGAAGGCGAAGGACGTCAATGCTCGAATCCATGCGAAACGCCGCTCAGGGGATCGTCGGCAAGGCGATCATGACCGTCGTCATGGGGCTCATCATCGTCAGCTTCGTCGTTTGGGGCGTCGGCGACATGCTGCGTGGATTCACGTCTTCGACCGTCGCCAGCGTCGGGAGCGAGAAGATTTCGGCGCAGGACTACCACTTCGCCTACGAGCGAGTCTTGCAGCAATATCAGCGCCGGCTGCGCCAGCCCTTCACCAACGAGCAGGCCCGCGCCATCGGCCTCGATCGCGACGTGCTGCAAAGGCTCCTGAGCGAAGCGGCGATCGACGAGGAGGCGCGCAAGCTTGGCCTCAATGTGTCCGAGGAAGCGCTGCGCGCCATGATCGTGTCGAACCCGAGTTTCCGCGACAAGTCGGGCGCCTTCGACCCGCAGAAGTTCGCCGGCGTGCTGCGCGACAACGACATGAACGAGCGAATGTTCGTCTCGGACCTGCGCAAGACGGCGCTGAGGCAATTCATTGTCGCGGCTTTGACGACCGGGAGCGCGGCGCCGAAAGCCGAAGTGAAGGCGGAAGCCGATTTCCAAGGGCAAACGCGCTCGATCGACTATTTCGTCCTGCCCGCTTCCGCGGCGGGAGAGATTGCTCAACCTTCTGAGGAGACGTTGAAGTCCTACTTCAATGATCGCAAGTCGCAATACCGGGCGCCCGAATACCGCGCGATGGACATTGTTTCGCTCGAGCCGGAGACGCTTGCGAATCCGGACGAGGTCAGCGACGCCGACGCTCAGGCAGCCTACGACAACGTGGCGGGCAAGGATCCCCGCTACGGCTCGCCCGAGAAACGCGATCTTCAGCAGATCCTCTTTCCCAACGATGCTGACGCGGCGGCCGCGGAAGCGAGGATCAAGGCGGGCGCGAGCTTCGAGGACATCGTCAAGGAGCGCAACCTTAAGCCGGAAGAGACCGACATCGGCGAGACGACGAAGGATGCGATCATCGACAAGGGGGAAGCCGATGCGGTTTTCGCGCTGCCTCAAGGCGGCGTCAGCGGCGTCTTGAAGAGCCAGTTCGGGCCCGTCATCGTCCGCGTCAAGAGCATCACGCCCTCGACCGTCAAGCCCTACGCCGAGGTCGCGCAGGAGATCAAACGGCAGGTGTCGGCGTCCCGCGCGGGCGACAAGATTCAGGCCGTTCACGACAAGATCGAGGATGCGCGAGTCTCGGGCAAGTCGCTCGCGGAGGCGGCCAAGGACGCCGGGCTGACGGCGCAGACGATCCCGGCGGTGGACGCGCAAGGCCTCGATCCGAAAGGCGCGCCGGTGAGCCTGCCCGACAAGACTGATCTCTTGCGCGCGGCCTTCGCGTCCGACGTCGGTCTCGACGAGGCGCCATTGCAGACCAGGGACAACGGTTTCGTCTGGTTCTCGATCGCCAAGATTGATCCGTCGCACGATCGCAGCTTCGACGAAGCGAAAGCGGAAGTCGAGGCTCAGTGGCGCGCGGACGAGATCGACAAGACGCTCGTTGCCAAGGCGGATGACCTCGTCAAGCAGCTCCGCGCTGGCGGAACCGTCGCCGATGTCGCGAAAAGCGTCGGAGCGGAGGCGAAGACCGCCGCTGACATTCATCGCGACGACAAGAGCCTGCCGGAGGCGGTGGTGGCGGCGATCTTCCGCGAGCCGGCGGATGGCGAAGGCTCCGCGGCTTCGCCGGACGGCCGGGTCGTTTTCAAGATTACTGCAGACAAGACGCCCCCTGTCGATTTTGCCGATCTCCGGGTCAAGGGAATGGCCCAGCATCTGGACGCATCCACGCGCGACAGCCTGCTCGAGCAATATGTCGCCGCGCTGCGCCGTTCGCTTGGCGTCGTCGTCCATCCGGAGGTCCTGCAGTCCGCCGAGGGCGGCTGATCGCCGATGACGATGGTCCCTGACTTCGAGGCCTTCTCGCGCGCCTATCAAGCGGGCGCGGCGAGCGTCGCGGTGACGACGCTCGTCGCTGACCTCGAGACACCCGTCTCGGCCTACCTCAAGCTTGCCCGCGCGCGCTCGGGCAATATGTTCCTGCTCGAGTCGGTCGAGGGCGGCGCGCAACGCGGGCGCTATTCGATGATCGGCCTCGACCCGGACCTCCTCTTTCGCTCGACCGGCGATAAGGCCGAGATCAACCGCCGCGCACTTGTCGATCCCGACGCTTTCAACCCCTGCCCCGGCGATCCCCTGGAGGCGTTAAGGGCGCTTCTCGCCGAGTCGCGCATCAAGCTGCCTCCTGGCCTGCCGCCGATGTCGGCGGGCGTGTTCGGCTATCTCGGCTATGACATGGTCCGCCGGATGGAGCGGCTCGCGCCGGCCAAGCCCGACCCGATCGGCGTGCCCGAGGCGTTGCTGATCCGTCCGACGGTCATGGTCGTGTTCGACGCGGCCCGCGACGAGATGGCGATCGTGACGCCTGTGCGCCCTGCTCCCGGCGTGACGGCGAAGGCCGCGCACGAGAAGGCGCTCGCCCGGCTCGACGCGGTCGTCGCCGCGCTCGAGGCCCCGCTCGACCATACGGCCGCCGCCGAAGCCGACCCGATGGTGAAGGCGGGCGAGCCCGTCTCCAACACCACCGAGGCGGAATACAAGGCGATGGTCGCGAAGGCGAAGGATTATATCGTCGCCGGCGACGCCTTCCAGATCGTCCTCTCGCAGCGATTCACCAGCCGTTTCGATCTGCCGGCCTTCTCCCTCTATCGGGCGCTGAGGCGCGTCAACCCTTCGCCCTATCTCTGCTTCCTCGATTTCGGCGGCTTTCAGATCGTCGTCTCGAGCCCCGAAATCCTGGTTCGGGTGCGCGAGGGCAAGGTCGTCATCCGACCGATCGCGGGGACGCGGCCGCGCGGCAAGAGCCCGAGCGAAGACCAGGCGCTCGCCGCCGAACTCCTCGCCGATCCCAAGGAGCGCGCCGAGCATCTGATGTTGCTCGATCTCGGCCGGAACGACGTCGGCAGGGTCGCGAAGATCGGCACGGTCAAGGTCACCGACAGTTTCTTCATTGAGCGATACAGCCACGTCATGCACATCGTCTCGAACGTCGAGGGCGTGTTGCGCGACGACGTCGATCCGGTCGCAGCGCTGGCGGCCGGCTTTCCCGCTGGCACCGTCTCCGGGGCGCCAAAAGTGCGCGCCATGCAGATCATCGACGAACTCGAGAAGGACAAGCGCGGCATCTACGCCGGCTGCATCGGTTATTTCGGCGCCGGCGGAGAGATGGACACCTGCATCGTGCTGCGCGCCTCGGCGGTGAAAGACGGGCTGATGCACGTCCAGGCCGGCGCCGGGATCGTTTACGATTCCTCGCCCGCGGCCGAGCAGATCGAATGCGTCAACAAGGCCCGCGCCCTCTTTCGCGCGGCGGAGGAGGCGGTCCGTTTCGCGGTGCGGGGGAAACGCGGGCAGTAGCGGCCGGAGCGCTAAGTCCCGACCGCCCAGGACCGAACTCCGGACCCCCGGACGACCGCCGACGTCGAGTCCTTCGGTCTCAAGTTACGAGCCACCGTGAGCGGCGCGAGTTTCACGCTCGTCGGACTTTCACGGTCGAAACCACAGTGATGTGACGCACGATAGAAGTCGTGGTCGGGTGGCCGAGCGAGCAATGGTCCAATATCCCTTCTACATTGATCAAGATCAATTACACGTCGATACATGCGGAGTACTTTATTACGCGTTTGATGCCCTAACGTTCGCCGATTCGCCGAAACGTCCGAGGGGAGAGAAACATGAAGATCGCGTTGGTCGGCGCGGAATTCGAAGAGAACTTGGGTATCCGCTACATCGCCTCCGCAGTCGAGGGTGTCGGGCACGGAGATTATTCCGTTTAATGAGGCCGGCGACATCGACGACGTGGTCCGGACGGTGCTGACAACGCCGCCCGATATCACCGGCCTCTCGATGGTGTTCAACGCGCGCGGGCGTGAGTTCTGCGCGTTAGCGACCGCTCTGCGCGAGGCCGGCTACCGCGGCCACATCATCGGCGGCGGCCCGTTCGCGTCGTTCAACTGCGAGCGCCTGCTGCTCGACTTCCCCGCGTTCGACAGCATTGGCCTCGGCGAAGGCGAAGGCCTGATGTGCGACCTCGCCGAGCGGCTTGACGATATCCCGAGTGTGGCCGGCCTGTGCTACCGCAGCTCCGATGGGCGCCCGGCGATCAACATTGCGACCGGCAAATCCGTTCATCTGGACAAACTGCCCTGGCCGAAGCGCGGGACCTTCGAAACCTATTGGGGCAAGCCGATCGCCAGCATGCTGACCAGCCGCGGCTGCTGGCGCGACTGCGCGTTCTGCAGCATCAACGCCTGGTATGAGCGAGTCGGCGGCAAGCCGTTCAGGGTGCGCAGCACCGCCAGCATCATCGCCGAGGTGGTCGAACTCTATTTCAACCACGGCGTGCGCATCTTCGACTTCCAGGACGACAACTTCTTCCTGCCGAACAACGACAAGGCCGCCCGTCGGTTCGCCGAGTTCCGCGATGGCCTGCGGCAAGCCGGCGTAGGCGAACTGGCCATGATGGTGAAGGCGCGGCCCGACAGCATCACACGCGAGTCGATCGCAATCCTGGCCGAGATCGGGCTGGTCCGCGTATTCCTCGGCGTCGAGAACGGCTGCGACAACGCCCTGCGCAAGCTGAACCGCAAGACCACCGTCGATCAGGTGCTCAACGCGCTGCGCATCCTAAACGACTTCGACCTGCACATCGCTTTCAACCTGCTGATGTTCGAGCCGCATACCCAACTGCCCGAGATTCTCGCCAACCTGCGCTTCATCGAGCGCCACACGGATAATCCGTTCAACTTCTGCCGTACCGAACCCTATCCGGGCACCGCGCTCGCCGACCAGCTGGCGGCCGAGGGCATGCTGCTGGGGGATTATTTCGGCTACGACTACCGGATTGTGGACCCGCAGGCCGAAATGTTCCACGCGATCGCCAACTTTGCGTTCTTGGAACGGAACTTCAGCAATCGCGGGCTACACTACTTCAATATGGAGGTTGACTTCGCCTTCCAATTGCTGCGGCGCTTCCACCCCGAGGTGTTGACCGAGCGCCTGCGGGCCGCCGCGAAGAACTTCGTCCGACAGACCGATCTGGACACCTACGAACATCTGTGCGGCATCTACGATTTCGTCGCAGGCGCAACGCCGGGGGACAGCGCGGCGACCAAGGCGTTCGCCCGCCAGGCTAGAACCAGAGTGGACGCTGCGAGCGCGCGGCTGCTTGCCCGAGGCCAGGCCATTCTCGGCCGGTTGGAGGAGGCGGGCCGCGACGTGGCCGAGGTCGGGCAGCAGCCCTATCGCGGCTTCGACGAATGGCATGTGCCGGAGCCGCGACCCGCGGAGGAGGCCTCGCCGGCCATGGACTGCTTCGCCCTCGCGCCCGTGCCGTATGCGGCGTTCAAGGCGCATATGGAGCATTTCGCCGCCAGCCGGCAGTAAGCGCCAGGTCGCCGCCGGCCGCACGACGCGGGAGAGGATGCTTGGGATTATCGCAGAGGATGCTTGGGATTATCGCCGGTGGACGTCTTGTTCATCGGGATACAAGAAGAGAAAGGGAAATCGATGCCAAACAACCCGCCATTGGACGAGTCCACAAGCCCGGACGACGTCCGTAGATTTTTCAACCTAGCCGCGCTGTATAGCGCCATCCGGAGTCATATCCAGCCTCAGATCGACAAGGCGTTCGATAACGTCTCCCGTTCGATCGGAATGGTCGTCGCCGGGACCATGCCGGTCGCAGTGACGATCGACGGTGGAGGATCCGTCGCTAGTGTGGCTGTGGGCGGCGAGCAGTTCAAGGACACCCTGTTCGACCGCGAACTGACCCAAGCCTTCGCCCCCATGATCGGCCAGACGGTCGCTGGCGTCGGCCCCGGGACGTACGGTGTCCACGCGATCTGGCAAAAGGCGCTGACCATGGCGGTCCAAAGCGAAGCGCTACGGCTCGGCGCGACGACGGCAAGCAAGCAGCCCCCGGTGACGCAGGTGTCCAAAGACCCTGTGCTGATCGCAGCGATCAAGCAGGCCTACCCGGAGTTGTTTGTCGTTGCCGGAGGATTCGACGGAAACATCTTCCCGCCATGGCACGTAGAGGAAATAGTCGCCTTTTCGCAGGAGGCCATTACTAGACAGGCGCTCGCCTCGTAGAGTTACGAGCCCCGCCGCCACCGGCCGCGGCCCCGGTGGCGGCGCGCTTCGCGGCGCGGGGCAAACGGGGACAGTAGGCTCTGTCTGGCAGGTGATCCAGGAGCTATACATTGCGGCTATGAGTGCAGTCGACCCCCAGACAGAATTTGCTGTAAGGACCTTTCTGAAAAGGATTTCCGAGAGATATCCTGTGGCCGGCGCCCGGCTGTATGGCAGTCGCGCCCGCGCAAGTCATGACGTTTACAGCGACGCTGACCTGGCTGTCCTGCTCAAAGGACCGCGCAGCAATGCAAGCAGCGTCGGCGTCGACATGGCGGGCGTTGCATTCGACGTGCTGCTTGATACGGAAGTCTTTGTCTCGCCGCTACCGATTTGGGAGGAGGAATGGGCGCATCCGGAATCCTATTCCAATCCGCGTT
>Ga0209040_10003493_pt1 | contig 12063 bp, 4 predicted proteins | sample BogFormECP12_OM3_FD_188240 | JGI IMG/M metagenome (GOLD analysis project Ga0209040, IMG submission 188240) | Bog forest soil microbial communities from Calvert Island, British Columbia, Canada - ECP12_OM3 (SPAdes) (version 2) | ecosystem: Environmental > Aquatic > Freshwater > Wetlands > Bog ... | reverse complement strand
TGCAGTCGAGCAAGATGACGCGGCGGACCATCAGCTACGACGTCACGATCATTGACCGTGATCCGCAGCAGCCGGTACTCAAAGGGCGGCAGATAGGGATCTCCGGCCTGTTCCATCCCTTTTTGTCCGGCTCGGCGGCGGCGCGCTCGCCGCTCTCCTATCAGCGCAAGACGCAGCTCAAGCCTTTCTCTGACACGATCGCGGTGGGCCAGGAAGGCTATGCCGTTTCCAGTACCACAGACAACAAACCTGTCAGTGGCGCGGCTACGTTCTCGAGCGAAGCCATGGCCCGCGACTACCTGAATAACCAAGTTGCGTCGGGCGCCACATCGACCGAAGCAGTGCATGTGCTCCCCAATTCTGAGGTGAACGCGCCATGAGCACTCCTCCGACCTATTCATTCCTGCCGTGGTTGCGCCGGGGCGCGGCCAATACCATCCCCCAAGCCGATGGGGATCCCACGGTCATGGTGCGCGCCACCATGCCTCTGGACGTCACCTTGGTGGGCACGAAGCTGGACGGCAGTCCGAATCAGCAGGTGGTTCATCGCGATTTGAACCTCTATGGGCCTGGCGACATTGTGGGCATCGACAGCAAGGCGGTGGTCAAGACCGATCCTCTTAACTGGATCACCAATTTCGAACCTAACTACCTGCCGTACATCGATTTCTACGACGAAGATTTTCCCTGGCGCTACACGCCGGCGGCCGCCGATATGGCCAAGAGCCGTTTGCGGCCCTGGATCACCCTGGTCGTGCTCAAGGAAACTGAGTTCACTGACGGCAAGGACCTCACCGGGAAGCCGCTTCCATATTTCGATCTTGCCGCCGGAGTCAAGGCTTCCGATGTCTTCCCCAAACCGGCGGAGCTCTGGGCCTGGGCGCACGTCCATGTCAATGTGGACCTCTCCAACAACGGCAACGAATCCATCCCGGGCGTCCTCAACAACCTCCAGCAGACCATTAGCACGAATCCGGATCTCGCCTACTCGCGGATTATGTGCCCGCGCCGGCTGGAACCGGATACCTCCTACTACGCGTTTCTGATCCCGACTTTTGAGACCGGCCGTCTCGCCGGCTTGGGACAGGATGTGCCGGCGACGACCGTGGCTACAGCCTCGGCGTGGGACAACAATCAAGCGCAGTTTCCTTATTACTACAAGTGGTATTTCATGGCAGGGGATTTCGGCGACTTCGAGTACCTGGTGAAGCTGCTCAAGCCGCAGCCGGTCGATTCGCGCGTGGGATCGCGCGATATGGACGTAATCCATCCGGGATCGAATCTTCCGCTCATCAATACTCCGGCGAATCTGAACAATGTCTTGAAGCTCGGCGGGGCGCTCGAGGTCCCGTTTGCCACGCTGCCTCCCGCCGACCAGAATGTGATCACCATGTACGACCAGTGGGACCAGCCGTTCCCAGATCCCTTCGAAAAAGGGATGGCCGCCTTCATCAATCTCGCCGACGATTACTCCACAACATCTCCCGAGGATATCAACGCTGCCGATCCCGATCCGGTCATCACGTCGCCGCTTTATGGGAGATGGCCGGCGCTGGTGAATCGCGTGCTCTATGCCGCAGACGGCACCACCCTTCTCCCCAACGACCAGAACTGGATTCACCGCTTGAACCTCGATCCCCGGTTCCGCGTTGCCGCCGGACTCGGCACCCAGGTGGTTCAAGCCAACGCTCAGACCTACATGCAGGCGGCTTGGCAGCAGATCGGGGATGTGATCGCGGCCAACAATCGTCTGCGACTGGCACAGATGGCGCAGGCGGCGTCGGTTTCCATTTACACCCGCCACATTTTGTCTTTGCCGCAGGAAAGACAATTCCTGCTCACCGCGCCAGTCCACCCGCGCATTATGGGCAGTCCGACCACGATCGCCGCGCAAGTCCGCGCCAGCGTTGTTCCCGCGGCAACCACTTCAGGAGCGTTCCGCAGAGTCACCCGCCAGGGCCATGCGTTGACACGCCGGCTTGCGCTCACCCCGGATACGGCGGCCAAGATCGTCACGCGGATCAACGCTCAGCAACTGCAGCCCGCCCCTCCCAAAGTTGCTCCCAAGTCCGCGCTCAAGATCAGTGATGCGGTGAACACGGTGGCGCCGGCTGCGGGACCTACCGTGATCGGAACGTTGCTCAAGAAGTATCCTTGGATATACCTGCTGTTGATTGTGTTGATCGTGCTTGCTGTTTTGGGATTCCTGTTCTCTCCTTTAGTTGGCCTGGCGATTGTGCTGGGTGCAGCGGCGCTGTTTTACTGGTTGTACACACTGGCTAAGAACAGCCTGCTCCCGGGATTGTCTCCGCCGGCTCCCGTCAATATCAACGAGAACCAGGCCACGCCGGCCTCGGTGAACCAGCTTCCCACGGTGCAGAATTTCGTGATCAGCTCGCCGGGATCGAACTTTGTCGCGCAATCGGGGCCAGTCGACAGCGTGGAGGCGGTGAATTTCAAGGCCGCGCTGCGCGACGCCTATAGCTATACCTCGGTCAGCTTCCCCGTCGCTCAGAAGACCACTCTCGATCTCCCCACGCTTACTACAACCGCGGTGCAGGCGATCGATCCGGTGTTTACCATCCCGCGGCGCATCAAGCAGATCGTCTATTTGCCGCAATGGATCACCGACAACATGGTGCAGACGTTCACGCCGGTCATGGCCTACCCGGTGATCGATGTTCCTATGTACCAGCCGTTGAGCGATATCTCCTCCGAGCTATTCCTGCCCAACATCAACTTGATACCGCAGAACAGCATGACCCTGCTCGAGTCCAATCAGCGTTTCATCGAGGCCTACATGGTCGGGCTCAACCACCAGATGGCGCGCGAGCTCCTCTGGAACGAGTATCCAACCGACCAGCGGGGAAGTTATTTCCGCCAGTTCTGGGACGTAAGCCTGCAATTGCCGCCCAACCCGACCCAGGCGGACAAGGAAAAGTTTCGCGATATCCCCGAACTGCACAAGTGGTCGCCGACTTCCAATCTTGGGGACCACGACTACCGCGTGCAGAACGGCAACGCGGCCCTCCTCGTGTTGGTGATTCGCGGCGAACTGCTCAAGCGTTATCCAACCGCTGTGATCTACGCGCAGAAAGCGGTATGGCCGGGCGGCACGCCCAATCCAAACGTTGATCGGGCTCTGGTTGACATTCTGCCGTTAGAAGAAGATTCGCCTCCGGCCTCGAAGATTCGCTTGCCCTTGTTCGAAGCTAAGGTCGACCCGGACATCTACTTTCTCGGCTTCGATCTCACCGCGACGGAAGCCAAAGGTGGAACGGGACCGACCGACGATCCAGGGTGGTTCTTCGTCATCAAGGAGCGTCCTGGCGAACCGCGGTTCGGCATGCAGGATGTTCCGGCAGGTTCGCCTGATCCACGCTTGGTTAACTGGAACGATGGCGCGTGGGTCGACCTCGGAATTCCGGCCGGCGGCCTGATTCAACTGAACCAAACTTTGAGTCTCGTGCCCCAAGGCCCGAATCCTGGCGGCGATGTAACCGATCCCAACGACGCTCAGGCCGCCTGGAATCCCTCCACGGATGCCGCCGAATTGGCGTACATCCTCTACCGCGTGCCGGTGCTGGTGGCGGTGCACGCTTCGCGGATGCTGCCATCATGACTACCTTCGCCGATCTCCGCACGCAGCTCGCTCAAGCCCGGACGCAAAAATCCGCGGCGGACCAGCAGGTTGCGCAGCAAAACGCGCAGTTGAAATCGGTCCAGAGCCAGATTTCGGCGTTGTCGCGCCGGGGCGCCGCACAGTCGAACCAATTGGCTGCGCTGCAAAAGCAGGCCGACGCGCTCACGACCCAGGTCGCTGCCAGCCGCCAGCAGGCAAGCCAGGCTCACGCGAATGCTACGCAACTGCTCGGGCAACTGGCCGGCCTTCAGGACCCGACGCAACAACTGTCGCAACTGAACGATCACATTCCTATCCTGTTGTTCCCGGTGCGTCTCGAAGTCCGGTTCCACAACGCGACGGCCGCGGTCATTCCCGGTACGCCTGTTACCGGAGTTCCTTCGCCCGTTGTTCCTGGCGTGCCCACTCCCGTGGTTGGAACTCCTGGCACGGCAGCTCCCGCCGCCACTGCCATTGCTGCAACTCGCGCAGCTGTCACAGCAACTCCTGGCGCAGCAACTCCTCCTGCCCCAGTTGGGGCTGCCGCGACTTCTGCTGCCGCGGTGGGAGGGTCGTTCCCGCAGTTGTGGATTCGCATTTATCCCGACGATTGCCAGATCGATAGTTTCGAAACCATGCTGACCGATGTTGAGATCCAGAACCTGACCACGTTCTGGATTGCCATGTGGCGCGCCGGGAGCGTCGAAACCCAGGAGCGCGGCGCTTGGCGCACTCTGGTCGCAGGATCGGGTTCCGGACGAGCAGCCTACATCATCGGGCAGTACGCGCCTTCGAATGCGGCTGCGAAGCCGGTGAAGGTGAATTCCCAGGACGTGGTGCTCGTCATCGTTCCCCAAACTACGGTCACGGCGGCGGAACAGACCGCGGCTTTCAATTACTGGATTGCATTTTGGAAAGCGAATGGCGACTCGACCCAGGAACAGGCCGCGCTGGCGGCGCTGCAGACCTCTGTCGGAAATGCTCGTGCGGCACAACTGATCGCCCAGTTTGCTCCTGATCCGAACGGCTGGGACCCTGCCACGCCCTACACGCGCGACCAGGTCAACGTGCAGTGCGCAGTGCTGCAACTCCCGGCGGCGCCGGTCACGAAGCAAACTTCCTGGACGCAAGCGCCCCACATGGTCGCCCAGCCTGATCGCTTTGTGGCTCTCCTGTACTCCGGCGGCACGGTCAAAACGGTGATCGGCAATCCCATCCCCGAAGGCCTGACCACCGGTCCTGATCCCTCGTTGCCGCAGGCCCAGCAGATCCGTCTGACGAATGACGATCTGGTGCTCGACGACAACTTGCAGTGGCTGGCCGATTTCGATCGCGCAGTATCTGTCGGCATGGGCTTCAAGGTCGACCTGAATCCCACCGAAGCCCAAAATGGCTTCGATCGCCTCCTTGTTGTCGGCGTGCGCATCTCTTCCGACCAGACAGTCAGCCAGCAGTTGCTGGAGACGCTGATCGCCCACCAGTATGCCACTCCGGCAGGCTATAGCCTCACGCCCCAGGGAAGTCCCACCAAGAACACAACTTCCGACGGCTCTGCCTACACCTGGATCGACGATCCTGATGCCTCCTACGATACGGTCTTCAAAGGCAAGGACGAATACGTCGAGAGTTCTGATCCTTTGCAGAAGCGCGATGGCCAGTGGCTGGCGGAAGCTCTCGGCGTCAGCGGCGCGCTGATGAAGCAGATTCCCAACGCCGCCGGCGTCGATCAAGTGGAAGCCCGCGCGATGAACATCGCGCTGTGGAATGGCACGTTGGGCTACATGATGGAGGAGATGATGGCGCCGCTCTTCTCGGCGGCCGACATCGCTTCCACGCGGCTCTTCTTCACGCGCTACGTCGCCGGCCGTGGCCCTCTGCCTTCGGTGCGAGTGGGCCGCCAGCCTTACGGCATTCTTCCTATCACATCGTTCGCAACCTATCAGAGCACGCCGCCCAGCGCGATCGCCAACCGCATCACCAGTCCCTTGCTTGCGGCGGACTTTCTGCAGCGCCTTCACACCTTGTTGGCACGCATGGACCAGGACTGGCTTACGATGTCCAATAGCGTCGCGCGCGTCGGCCAGGCCGGCGATCCGCACCAGGTGCTTCTCGACATCGTAGGGCTGCAGTCCGGATCGGTCGAGTACTACCAGCGTTATGCCGAGAGTTTCGATCAGCTCTACAACAAGCTGGTGATCGAGCTGGGCGCGTTCTTCGGCACGCTGCTCGCGGCGATGATCAAGTCCAACAGCCAGGCGATCCTCTCCGCGCTGGGAGGAAATCCTAGGACCAATCCCCCCATCCTCGACAAGTTCTTCTACGATCCCAGCACCCTTCTCACCGGCCCGGTGGTTGACGACTCGCCGCTCTCTGAAACCCAGCCCATCCGCGCGTATACGCCGGACAAGAAGAACTACATTCAGTGGCTGGCTACGTCGTCGCTCGATGTCATCCGCCGCCAGGATTTTGGCGGGAACCCTGAGCCGATCGCGCTGCTGTACCTGATGCTGCGGCATTCCATGATGCTGGCGCAGTGGGATGCAGGCACACGATTCCTGGAAGAGGGCGCGATCGTGAACTCCGCGACAGCGCGCACTGAGCCTGCCTTCATCAACGTGCAGACCGCGGCCACCGGCGGCCAGAGCAAGTTTCAGTACCTGTATCAACCACAGCCCACGATCACTGGCAACCCTACGCAAATTCTTGCCGACTACGTGCTGAGCACCGGAGTGCTTGGAGTCGCCCCCGAAACCGAGCCCCTGAACGAAGCCATTACTGCGCTCAATGTTCTGGCCGAAAGCCCGACGGCCCGCTTGGAGCGCGTGTTTGCCGAGCACATCGACTGCTGCAGCTATCGGCTCGATGCCTGGAAGACCGGGTTGACAACCACGCGGCTTTCGGAAATGCGCCTCGACAGCGATGGAAAAGCGCTTCCCGGAATTTACCTCGGCGCGTTTGGCTGGCTCGAGAATCTGAAGCCGAAGAACACCGTGCTGACCACGCCAACGCTCACGCCGGATCAGGCCAAGGATTTTGCGCGCCCCGGCGACGCTCCCCTGGAGTACGACTCGCAGAATGGGGGATACATCCACGCGCCTTCGCTCAGCCAGGCGGCTGCCGCTGCGACTTTGAAGAACGCCTATCGCGTGAACGCAACGCCCGCCAACCCCGATACCATGGCCGTCAATCTCTCCTCCGACCGCGTGCGCCAGGCGCAGACGATCCTCGAAGGCATGCGCAACGGGCAGACCATGGCAGCTTTGCTGGGCTACCGTTTCGAGCGCGGATTGCACGACGATTACGGCCTTGCCGAAGTCGACAAGTTCATCTATCCGTTGCGGCAAGTGTTTCCCCTGGTCGCCAACCAGCTCAAGAGCACCGCTGACAACTCGGCGGACGTCACTTTGCTCGAAGCTCGCAACGTGATCGACGGCGTACAACTGGTCAACCGCCTGCGTACTCCCGGCAACGCCACGTATCCCTTCGGCATTCCCATCGGTGCGGCGCCCGGTCAGGTTCCTGCGGCTACGACGGCGGAGGCCGCAGCGATCAATACGGAAGCCGATCGGCTCATGAATCTCTATGACGCGCTCGGCGACATGGTCCTGGCCGAAAGCGTGTATCAGGTGGTGCTCGGTAATTTCGACCGCTCGGCCGCGGTTACTACCGCCTTCAGCACCGGCGCGCCGCCTCCGGATATTCAAGTCGTTAAGACACCGCGGACCGGCTTCTCGCTGACTCATCGCGTCGCTTTGCATCTCGACCCAACGGTCGATCCCACCGTCTCACCCAACTCCGTGCCCATGACGCCGCGCGCTTCCTCGGAAGCGCCAGTGAATGCATGGCTCAACGGCCGCTTGCCGGCGCCGGCGCAGATCGGCGTCAGCGTCACCTATTCGACTCCGTCGCTCGCCGCGTCGAAGACCGTCCCCATCACGCAGGACGACCTGAAGCTCCAGCCGGTCGATCTGCTCTACCTGGTCAACCTCGATCTCGATCAGGCCATGGCCGAGCTCGACGATCGCATCCTGCAGCTGGTCCGCTATGGCCCCGACGCGCACCCCGACGTCGTGGTCACCATCAACTACACGCAGCCCGGCGGAATCACGTTCTTCGAGGTGGCAGCGCTGGTGCGAAGCTTGCGCGAGGTGGTCTTGAAGAGCCGCCCTGCGGGTCCAACCGATATGGCCATGCCGCTCGATTCCAAGTCCGACGATGAGGTCTGGGACGATGCCGAGCTGACCACGCACGTGCAGACCGCGATCACGGGGCTCACCGCGCGCCGCGCTGCTCTGGTGGCGCTTGAGACCGACGCATCCGATCTCGACGCATACCTGTATCTGGTCTCCACCGAGCTGTTGCGCACAGCCCTGTACGGCATGCCTCAGACCGGTACTGGAGGATTCCACTCCAACGTGCGCGCCATCTACGACGCTATTGTCTCGAAGATCAATGACATCGTCGCCCGTTGGCAGCAGAAGAGCACCAGCTACGCGGCCCTGATGGCTACCTATCCCACCTTGACCAACGATTCCGATCGTTTCACTCTGCTGCGTCAGGCTGAGCGCCTGGTCTCCGCCACCGTGACGGCCGTCCCACCCGCGAATCCGGACACGTACAAGACCGCCATTGATGCCGTGAAAACGCAATTCGACACGCACCTCGGTCAGTTCCGGGCTTTGCTGACCTGGAACGGCGCCAAGTTGGTCGACTTCGCCTCAGCGGCCGACGCCATGAAGCCCATCGCGGCCGTCCACGATGTTATTCCATTTGACACCTCCGATCAGGACACCGCGATCACGGCTTTGCGCGCAACCATCGTTGCGAAAGTCACCGCGGTCGCCAACGATCTGACGCAGCGCATTACTGCCGCCACCGCCAGCTTGACTGCGCTCTCTGGCATCAGCTCTTCCCAGTCGCGCGTGCAGCAAGTGCTCGCTGCCGGCAAACAAGTTCTCGGCAGCGAGATGCAGTTAGTGCCTCGCTTCCAACTGGCCAGCGATCACGCCATCGAGTTCAACAATGGCTGGAACGGTTCGGCAGCGCTGCTCACCGACTTGCTGTCCGCGGGGCGCCGCTTCCCCGTGGACGACTGGCTTTATGGAGCGGCGCGCGTGCGCTCCAAACTCGCGGCTTGGGAAAACGTCGCCATCCTCAGCGAAGCATTCGGAGCCGCTTCCGCCGACCTTACTTCCGTCCAGCTTCCTTTTGTTGACGGAGATCGTTGGACCGCGCTCGAGTTCGATACCGCGAACGCAACCACCAACGATCGCCTGCTCTACACTGCCCATTTCGCCAAGCCGTTTCAACCGGCCGGCGACCAGTGCGGCCTCATCATCGACGAATGGCCGGAAACGGTGCCGGTCACCGACACGGTCTCCGGTTTGACCTTCCACTTCGACCGTCCGAACTCGCAGCCGCCGCAGACCATGCTCCTGGCGTTGCCTCCTGTGCTGCGTGGCAACTGGAACTGGAACGATCTGGTCGCCATGCTCAACCAGACGCTCGACGACGCCAAAAAACGCGGCGTCGAGCCCGCGCTCATCGATTCCTCGAATTACGCGCAGTTCCTGCCGGCGACGATCATGGCGGTCACGCTTTATCAGATCACCATCGCGACCAATCTCGCGCTTAACCTGAACGTGTACGACAAAATCGGGGGTCAGTGATGGCGATTGCGCAAAAATATGTCGTTCCCGATCTCAACAGCGCGTTGACCCAGCGCCTCTATCCCACCGTGACTGTGTGGAACCGGCTGGAAGGCCGTCCACGCGCTGCCGACTTTGATCGCGCCCTCAAAGCCGAGGTGCGCGATGCCCTGTGGATGCTGACCAAACAATGGCAGATCGGCGAGTTCTTCGCCGACGACGCCGGCTCTCCTATCTTCGCCAAGGTTCGCATGCGCACATCGCAGGTCACCAAGTATCAAGCCGCCGGCGGCGCCACCGAGGGCCTGGACACCAGCATTCCGCTCGAAACCAAGGTGGAACAACGCATCGTCGAGTGGGGTTGGAACGGGCAGAAGATGCGCTTCGATCTCCGCGCCCAACTGGGACGCCAGTGGAGCAAGATGCTTAGCGCCGTTGGACTCTCGGCCTATCAATCGAAGTATCTCGCTCAATATCCCATCCAGTTGCCGGCACACGATACTACCGGCGACTTCGTTTACGCCCATCGCCGCGGATGGCAGCAGTACGCCGCGCTTGCCGGACGCGCCATCGACGGCGGCGATCTCTACGTCTATTTGTCCTCCGATTCCACGCACCACGCCTCCGACGGCATTGCGCTCGTCAACTCCACCGACCAGGACACGCTCGACTCACTGGGAACCGAGTTCATGAATTGGGTCAACGCGCAGTACTCGCAACCCGCCCAGGAGATGGCGTGGAAGCCCGAGTATCTCGAATACCAGTTCGCCTGCTCGGCGCCGCAGGCGGGAAATCCTGTGGTGCTCGCCGCCGACGAATACGCGCAGGGCCACATCGATTGGTACTCCTTCGACCGCGCCACCACGGCCGGCGGTTTGGGCGGCTCGCCTGATCCCACGACTGTCGAGCAAGTCAACGTGAGCTCGTTCATTCCCACGCCGGTCACCTTCCAGGGCATGCCCGATCCTCGCTGGTGGGCGCTCGACGACCGCAAGACCGATTTCGGCAACGTGACTCCGGCCACCACCGACCTCGCCCAGCTTCTGCTCATGGAGTTCGGCCTCATCTACGCCAACGACTGGTTTCTCGTCCCGGTTAGCATTCCCGCCGACACGCTGGCCCTGGTCGAAGGCCTGGCGGTTACCAACAACTTCGGCGAGCGCTTCTGGGTGGTTGCTGCCGGCACCGGCCCGGAAGACAACTGGCATCGCTGGTCGATGTTCGAGATCGTCTCTGAGAAGCCCGGCGCCACGGCCGATCCCAGCCTGTTGATCCCGCAAAGTGCCGCCACCATCCTCGACGGCGACGAGCTCGAGGAAGTCGAGCTGGCGCGCGACGAAGTCGCCAATATGGTCTGGGCCATCGAGCGTACCATCCCTTCGGTCGCCGGCCCCGGTCGTCCCGGCAAAGACGAAGGCCAGGAGACGCTCAAGTATCAGCAGCAACTGGTCGGCGCCGGCTCCACCACGCTGCCCTACGCCGCCACCATCTACTATCTGGCGATGACCAGCGTCGCCGAGCACTGGATTCCGTTCATGCCCACGCATGTGGACAACTCCGTGCGCCAGATCCAACTGCAACGCGGCCGCATGCTGCGCATCATCCAGGGCGACCCCAATTCTCCGGTCAAAGTCCCGCCGCGCACAACGCTGATTCGCCAGGGCCTGGACCTCGCGAAGCCGCAAGCTTATTATGTGCACGAAGAAGAGGTGCCTCGTTCCGGCTCGACCGTGAGCGAGTCCTTTCGCCGAACGCGATGGACCAAGGGCGAAACCTACGTCTGGCTGGCAGTGCAGAAGCAGGTAGGACGCGGCGAACGCTCCAGCGGCTTGGCGTTTGACACCATCGTCAACAGCCCATCGCAAACTGGCAGCTAGAAGCGACAATGTACCAGCACCAAGGTCGTCAAGGAAGGCGATCGCCTGCAACTGCCCAATAGGGTCGGCATCGACCGCAGCTTTGGCGCGAGAATGGCCTCAAGCTGCACCTGAGGTTATTCCGCCAGCACCGATTTTGGCCGGTCAAAACAACTGCCTGCGGTACGCTGCTGCTGTCTGCGTGGGAAGCTGCACCAACAAAAATAGAACTCTAACTACACGAGCCCCAATGGCGTACGGTTCCTCCGAATCGCAGCATTGCCAATAAGCTGAGACTGGCGACACGACTCGAGCACCGTACGCCGATATTTCGAGTGGGGACTAAGATGACCGGGCCGGTTGCAGAAAGCCCGCCAACTTGGCCGTAGCCCGAAATTGCGGAATCGGATCGAGTTCTTTGAACGACGATGTGAATGCGTTAGACAGGCTCCACATGGTTCGCGAATTGAACTCCTCGTGCTGCGGATCGAAGTAAAGATCGTGCACCCTCCGTGCTAGGTGCCGTGGGACATCGAGATCCCCTTCGATGAACGCCCGGTAGATCGTCAGCTTTGCTTCCGCAGCTGACATCTGTTGCGCTCGCCAATCCTCCACCTGCTTGCGCATCGGCTCAAAGTTCCGCTGCATCCGGTCCACGCCTATCGACAGCGTGTCTTCGAGCGACAAGTGCTTCGAGTGCTTCGCTAAGACGGGGCTGAAATCTCCCCTAAACGCGAGATTCTGACACACGAACACGCGTAGTTATGCGCAGCAACTAAATATGAGAAGCAGGCGTGCGAACTCCGCGATCAGCGCACCTCGCGTGCGATTTTTCTCCGCATAATTTGAAGCTATCCGCTCTGTTCCTTCGTACATGACGCAGGAGGAACACAATCAACCCCCGTGACAACTTCGGAGAAGATCGAGGAACGGCTCA
>Ga0209040_10003492_pt1 | contig 12065 bp, 13 predicted proteins | sample BogFormECP12_OM3_FD_188240 | JGI IMG/M metagenome (GOLD analysis project Ga0209040, IMG submission 188240) | Bog forest soil microbial communities from Calvert Island, British Columbia, Canada - ECP12_OM3 (SPAdes) (version 2) | ecosystem: Environmental > Aquatic > Freshwater > Wetlands > Bog ... | reverse complement strand
GCGCCGCTCTCCGGGCCGACGGCCGTGAAGGAGGCCGACCATGTATCATTATGATGATTTCGACGCGGCCTTCGTCGCCGCGCGGGTCGAGCAGTTCCGCGACCAGGTCGCCCGCCGGCTCTCCGGCGAACTGACCGAGGAGCAGTTCCGCCCGCATCGGCTGATGAACGGGCTCTATCTGCAGCTCCATTCCTACATGCTGCGCGTCGCGATCCCCTACGGCACGCTGAGCTCGCGCCAGATGCGCAAGCTCGCCGAGATCGCGCGCAAGTACGATCGCGGCTATGGGCATTTCACCACCCGGCAGAACATCCAGTACAACTGGCCGGCGCTGAAGGACACGCCCGACATCCTCGCCGAGCTTTCGAGCGTCGAGATGCACGCGATCCAGACGTCGGGCAACTGCATCCGCAACGTCACCGCGGACCATTACGCCGGCGTCGCCCATGACGAGATCGCCGACCCGCGCCCCTATGCCGAGATCCTCAGGCAATGGTCGTCGCTGCATCCGGAATTCTCGTTCCTGCCGCGCAAGTTCAAGATTGCGGTCAACGGCGCGGCCCACGACCGCGCGGTGATCCAGGCGCATGACATCGGGCTCCAGGTCGTGCGCAACGGTGAAGGGGAGATCGGCTTTACCGTCTATGTCGGCGGGGGGATGGGCCGGACGCCGTTCATCGGGCGCAAAGTGCGCGAATTCCTGCCCGAGCGCGACCTCCTCGCCTATATCGAGGCGATCATGCGCGTCTATAATCTCGAGGGACGGCGCGACAACAAGTTCAAGGCGCGCATCAAGATCCTCCTGCACGAGAAGACCCTCGAGACGCTACGCGAGGAGATCGAAGCCGAATTCGCCGCGCGCGACCCGAAGGCGCTCGACCTGCCGCCTGAGGACGTCGCACGAGTCGCAGCCTTCTTCGCCCCGCCCGAGCTCGAACCGAAGAAGCCGGTCAGCGACCGCGTCGAGCGCCGCAAGTCGAAGGATTCGCGCTTCGCCAGCTTCTTCGCCTCCAACGTCGTCGCCCATAAAGTCCCGGGCTACGTCGTCGTGACGGTCTCGCTCAAAGCGATCGGCGCGGTGCCCGGCGACGCCAGCGCGGACCAGATGGACGCGGTCGCCGATCTCGCCGAGGACTATTCGCACGACGAGCTCCGCGTCTCGCACGAGCAGAATCTCATCCTGCCGCATGTGGCGCTCGACGATCTCCCGGCCGTCTACGATCGGCTCGCCTCCGTCGGCCTGTCGACTGCAAACGCGGGCGCCGTCACCGACATCATCGCCTGCCCGGGCCTCGACTATTGCACGCTGGCGACGGCGCGTTCGATCCCGGTCGCGCAGCGGATCGCCCAGCGCTTCGGCGACGGCGCTCGGGCGCGCTCGATCGGTCCGCTCAAGATCAAGATCTCCGGCTGCGTCAACGCCTGCGGCCATCACCATGTCGGCCAGATCGGCATTCTGGGCCTGGAGCGCGCCGGCGAGGAGACCTATCAGATCACGCTTGGCGGCTCGGCCGACGAGAACGCCGCGATCGGCCAGATCACCGGCCCCGGCTTCAGCTCGGAGAACATCGTCGGCGCGATCGACACAATCGTCGAAACCTATATGGGCCTCAGGCGCGGCGAGGACGAGACTTTCATCGAAGCGTTCCGGCGCGTCGGCCTCGCGCCGTTCAAGGAGGCGCTCTATGAACGCAGCGCCGGATCGGACATCTGATGAGCGCGCATGACGTCAAGATGTTCGGCGACCAGATCGCCGCCTCGAGGCTCGAGAGCCGTTTCGCCCGCGTCAAGGCGACCTCGCTCATCCGGCTCGTGATCGAGGATCTCTATCCCGGCCGCGTCGCGCTGGTGTCGAGCTTCGGCGCCGACGCCGCGGCCCTCCTGCATATGGTCTCCCGCGTCGACAAAGGGACGCCCGTCATCTTCGTCGACACCGGCCAGCATTTCCCCGAGACCCTCGCCTATCGGGACCAGCTCTGCGACATGCTTGGCCTGACCAACGTGATCGTCGCCGAGCCGCGCGCGGAAACGATCGCTGAGGAGGATCCGGAGAAATTTCTCTTCGCGAGCGACCCGGACCGCTGCTGCGAGATCCGCAAGGTTCGCCCGCTCGCCGAAGCGATGGAGGCCTATGACGCCTGGATCACCGGCCGCAAAGGCTACCAGAACGCGACGCGCGCGACGCTGCCGCTCTTCGAAGCCGAGGGCGAAAGGGTCAAGATCAATCCGCTCGTCGGCTGGAGCGCAACCGACGTTTTGAAATACATCGCCGAGGCCGGATTGCCCCGCCATCCCCTCGTCGCCAAGGGCTTTCCCTCGATCGGCTGTCTGCCCTGCACGAGCCCGGTGAAGCCGGGCGAGGACGAGCGCGCGGGGCGCTGGCGCGGCCGCGGCAAAATCGAATGCGGCATTCACGTCGGCGCGCTCGACGCAGGAGCCGACATCTGATGGTCCTTTGGCGGCGCGAGGGCTTTGCCGAGGATGCATGGGTCTTTCTCGCAGACGATGCGCCGGCGCCGGAGGGCGACGCGATCGTTGTTTCACTGAAGCGCTGGCTCGCTGAGCGCGAAACTCTGGCGTCGCGAAACGCTCCGATCGGCGTCGCGGTCGAGGCCGGCGCCGACGCGCAGGCCCATCTCCCCGAGCTCGCCGACCGGCCGCTGGTGGCGCTCGCCTTCGCCAAATTCGCCGACGGGCGAGCCTTCTCGTATGCGCGGCTGCTGCGCGACCGGCACGGCTTCAAGGGCGAATTGCGCGCCGTCGGCGAAGTGCTGATCGACGAAATCCCGCTGATGCTGCGATGCGGGTTCGATTCGTTCGACGTGACCAACGCGCCGACCTTGAAGGCGCTCGAGGCCCACCGCCTGCCCGGCCCGCCCATTCATTATCAGCCGGGCAGCGGCGGAGATGAAGCGCCCGCCGGCGTGCGGCCTTGGCGGACAATCTCGGTTAGCGGGCGCGAGCCCTCACCCCAGCCCTCTCCCGCAAGCGGGAGAGGGGGCGCTACCCTTCTCCCGCTTGCGGGAGAAGGGTAGCCCGAAGGGCCGGATGAGGGCTACTCCACCCAGCCCCTGAGCTCCCGCCGCGCGACCGCCTCGATCACCGTCATGCCCCCGGCGCTGTCGTTGAGACAGGGGATCGCGGCGAAACGCTCGCCGCTGGCCTCGCGGAAATAGCCGGCGTTCTCGACCCCGATCTCCTCGAGCGTCTCGGAGTCGGCGGCTTCTCCGCCTTCCCGCAGACGAGAGACTCGCGGTCGGCCGCATGAATCTCCGAATCGGTCGCGGCTCAAGCCGCGCGCTCCTTTCGCTTGGCGACGCCGGAGTAATCGTGGCTCCGCTCAGCAACCGAAAGGTCGTAAGCCGCCTGAAGGTTGAGCCAGAAGCGGGGATCGACGCCAAAGAACTTGCCGAGACGGATGGCCGTGTCGGCGGAAACGTCGCGGCGCTGGCGCAGGATGTCGCTGACGCGATTGCCCGGCACCTGAATGGCCCGCGCGAGGGCAGCGGCCGAAAGGCCAAGCGGAGCGAGATATTCTTCGCGGAGAACCTCACCGGGATGAGTGCGTAAGCGGGGCATGCCTTTCGCCTTTCAATGATAGTCGACAATTTCCACGCGATCTGGGCCCTTTGACGTCCACACGAAACAGATCCGCCAGCGATCGTTGACGCGGATGCTGAACTGCCCGGCGCCGCCTTTGAGCGCCTCGAGCCGGTTGCCAGGCGGGTTGCGCAAGGCGTCCAGCGACGGCGCGGCGTCGAGCATGTCGAGCTTGCGCGCGGCGACTTTCGCGATGCTCCGCCAGCGCGCCGGGCAGTCGCCATCCTCAAAGAAGCGGCGCGTGTGGGCGTCGCCAAAGCCCTGAATCATTGCCGGCCAATATACGAGACGTATCGCGTAGCGTCCAGTCTGCGCACAGCGCGGCCTCGGCATATCCGCCGAGCCGCCCGCGGCCCTCAAGCGCGTTCCCTTCTGGAGCGTGCGGCTGTAGGCGGCGACGCGGGGCGTTCGAAAGGAACGCCCGTCTTCCCACAGGGAGGGCTATTCCGCCCAGCCCTTAAGCTCCCGTCGCGCGACGGCTTCGAGGATGGCGATGCCCCCGTCGCTATCGTTGAGGCAGGGGATCGCGGCGAAATGCTCACCGCCCGCCTCGCGGAAATAGCCGGCGTTCTCGACAGCGATCTCTTCCAGGGTCTCCAGGCAATCGGCGGCGAAGCCTGGCGTGACGACGGCGAGCCGCTTCGCGCCGCCTTTGGCCAGCTCGATCACCGTGTCGGCGGTGTAGGGCTTCAGCCATTCGGCGCGGCCGAACCGCGACTGGAAGGTCATCCGCAGCCGGTCCTCGCTCCAGCCTAACGCCTCGCGCAAGAGCCGCGTCGTCGTGGCGCAATGGCAATAATAGGGATCGCCCTTGTCGATATAAGACTGCGGAATTCCGTGATAGGAGGCGAGCACGACCACCGGCTCGAAATCGAGGCCGACGAGCCCCGCCCGCACTGAGCTCGCGAGCGCGTCGATATAGACCGGGTCGTCGTAATAGGGCGCGGCAATCCTCAGCGCCGGCTGCCAGCGCATGCCCTTCAGCGTATCGAAGACCTTGTCGCAGACGGTTGCGGTCGAGGCCGCGCTATATTGCGGATAGAGGGGCATGACCAGAATGCGGTCGCAGCCCTTCGCCTTGAGCGCCTTCAGCCGCTCCGCGATCAGCGGCGTCCCGTAGCGCATCGCCCAGTCGACTTCGATCTGCGGACCGAGGGCGCTCAGCGCCTCGCCGAGCTTCTCGCTTTGCGAGCGGGTGATCGTCTTCAGCGGCCCTTCGTCGCGTTCGACGTTCCAGATCGATGCGTAATCGCGGCCCCTGACGACAGGCCGGCGAAGCAGGATCAACTGGAGGATCGGGAGCCAGATCGCGCGCGGCGCTTCGATCACCCGCGGGTCGGACAGGAACTCCTGCAAATAGCGCCGCATCGACCAGTAGTCTGTGCCTTCGGGCGTGCCGAGATTGACAATCAGCACGCCGATGCGGCCGCCGCGGACGGCGGGATGGTTCCTCGGGCGATTCGATGACGTCATACGGCGGCGCGGATTGTAGCCGCGCTCGGCGAGCGCGGCCCACTCGACGCGCGGACGCGGTCAGCGACCGCGTCTACAGAGACCAGCCGCGTCATCCCTGAGCGGGCGTGAAGTTCGTCGCCACGCCGTTGATGCAATAGCGCAAGCCGGTCGGCGGCGGCCCGTCGGGAAAGACGTGGCCGAGATGCGAGCCGCAACGCGCACAATGAACCTCGGTGCGCGCCATGCCCCAGCTACGGTCGACCGACTCTTCGATCGCGCCTTCGACGGGCGTGTTGAAACTCGGCCAGCCGGTGCCGCTCTCGAACTTGGTCTTGCTCTCGAACAGCGGCTGTCCGCAGGCGGCGCACGAGAAGACGCCGGCCCGCTTCTCGTAGAGGAGCGCGCAGCTTCCCGGCTGCTCGGTGCCATGCTCGCGCATGATGGCGTATTGCTCGGGGGTCAGAAGGGCGCGCCACTCGGCTTCCGTGTGGGTGACGGGAAAATGGCCTTCCTTCGACAGTCTCTGGAATTGGCTCATGAGATCCTCCTCGCGAACGATTGTATCATAAGCCGCCGAGGCAGGCGGCAGGGCCTTCTATTCGCGGCGAGGGGGCCTCGCGTTACGCCGGAACCGCGACCCCGATCATGAACTGCGCCTTCGCGAAGCCGGCGAAGACGCCGCCGTCGGCCACGAGCTCATCGAACGATCCGCTCTCGATGATCCGGCCCTGATCGAACACCAGGATGCAGTCGGCGCTGCGGATGGTCGAGAGACGGTGGGCGATGACGAAGGTCGTGCGCCCGCGCATCGCCGCGTCAATCGCCTGCTGGACCTGATGTTCGGTCTTGGCGTCGAGCGCGCTCGTCGCCTCGTCGAGAATCATGATCGGCGGGTTCTTCAAGAGGGCCCGGGCGATCGACAGCCGCTGCCGCTCGCCGCCCGACAGATTGCGGCCCCGCTCGCCGATGACGGTTTGAAGCCCGTTCGGAGACCGGCGCACGAATTCGATCGCCTGAGCCTGTTCGAGCGCATGCTCCATCTCCGCCCTCGTGGCGTCGGGCTTGCCAATGCGCAAATTCTCCTCAATCGACCGGGCGAAGATGAACGGCTCCTGAAATACGACCCCGATATTTTCGCGGAGCGACTCAAGCGTGATCGCGCGGATGTCGAGCCCGTCGATCGTCACCCTGCCCTCGGTCGGATCGAACACCCTGTGCAGAAGGTTCAGCGTCGTCGACTTGCCCGATCCGGTCGCGCCGACCAGCGCGATCGTCTGCCCGGCCGGCGCGTCGAAACTGACCTCCTTCAGCGCCTCGCGCGCGTGATCGTAGCTGAACGAGACGTCCTCGAACCGCACATGGCCCGAAAGGCGCCCGACAGCGACGGCGTCCGGCGCGTCGGTCACGTCGGGCTTCGTGTCCATCACCTCGAAGAACATCCTCAGCTTCGGCGACTGACTCAGCATGTAATTGGCGAACGCCACCGTCTGCTCGAGCCGGCCGACCAGCATCGTCGCCAGACTCATGAACGCGACGATCTGGCCGACCGTCGTCAGTCCCTGCATCAGAAGCCAGACGCCAGTGACAAGGGTGGCGACCAGCGCGATCGTCGAACTCGACCGGGTCGCAACCGTAGCCAGCGCCCACCAGGTCAGCACCGGCATCTGGGCGTTGAGCATCCGGTCGATCAGCCGGGAGAGCGCGCTCGTCTCCTCGTCGGCTCTGGCGAAGCTCTGGATCGCCGGCATGTTGCCGAGCACGTCGGAGACACGCTCGGCCAGATCGTTGCTGTAGATGTCCGCCCGGCTCTGCATCGTTTCGGTGCGTTGGAGAACGACGTTCATCAGGAATCCGAGAATGACGACCAGCACGACGAGGATCGCCCCCAGCCGCCAGTTGACGACAAGCGTCGCCGGCAAAAGCACGACGAGCGCGACCAGCGCCGCGAAATGCTCGCGGAAGAACGAGAGCCACACGCCGAACATGCCAGAGGCGCCTTCGATCATGACCTTGAGCAGCCGGCCGGTGTGGGCGCTCGAGTGGAAACTCATCGGCAGATGAAGCACGTGACCGAAAAAAGCGGCCATGACCACGACGCGGCGCCGGTGCGCGAGCCGGTCGGCATGGAGGGCGACGGTTACGCCGGCGACAATGGCGAAAATGCCGAACGCCGCCCAGGCCGCGAGCCAGGGCCCGATTCCGGCCCACTGGAGCGAAGCGCCGGACCCTTGCGCGTGCGACAGCTGGTCGATCACCTTGCCGAACAGGAGCGGCTCGGCGAACTGGGAGATGGCGAGCGCGATATTGGCAAGCGCCAGCGCCGCGGCGAGCCATTTTTCCGGCCCGAGCAGCCTCAAGACCCGAGTGTAGGGCGTCATGAACGGCATTGGAAAACACTTTCGGCGCGCCCGGCCCAAGCCCCTCGCGCGTCATCGCTTTTAGACGAAGCGACGGCCAAAATCACGCGAGCGACGCCAGTCAAAGCCGGAACGTCCCCGACAGGTCCAGCGCGATGGTCGGTCTTTTCAAGCGCCGCCACAATGAAGCCGCGCTCGGGCTCTATGTTAACACACGATTAAGATTTCCGTTGCGCCTATCCGGGGCTGATGGTATTCGAATTGCTTGCGGCATAGGCGATGACGTCAGATTTGGGGAAATCGGTGAACGCGTCCCGCAATTTTTCGCTGGTCGGGCTTCTGCTCGCATCCGTAGCTGGCATTGGATTGTCGACCGCCCCGGTCGCCGCGCAAAGCCTCGCGCCGCCGGCGGGCGCGATTATGGATCTCAACGGCCAATCGCTTCCCGTTAATGATCCATCCTCCTATAGTGAGGAATTCCAAGTTAATCCAGCGGATATCGTGGACGGCGCCACGACCCTGACTTTCCTGTTTCGCGATGACTATGCGTATATCGATTTTTCCAATGTTGCATTGTATGATCTGTCGTCGGCCACTCCAACCGTAAACCTGCTGGCGAATGGGAATTTTGCTGGCGGCACGCACATAAGCAACGGCTATCTCGACATCCCGATCGACTGGACGTACGTCAACCCCAACCCCACCACCAGCAATGTCTTTGTCGCCGGGGGCTGGAGCAAGTTCTGCGCCGGAGGCGGCAAGTGTTGGAGTGACGGGACCACGGGAGGCTACGACGAGCTCAGCCAGTCAGTGGTTGTGAATAGTCAAGATTCCTATCGGATTTCGTTCGATGCGACCGTGAACGGCGTTGCCCCGCCGCCGCCGGGAGTTGAGGAATCGACTGCGACCTGGTCGCGTTACAGTACGAACGCCGCCACGGGTTTCAGCGCCAACGCCGCGGACATTCTTGCGTACATTGGACCGGTCGGAGGGTTCACCGAAGCGCCTCCTCCGCCGCCGCCTTGCTGCGAACCTATCCCCGAACCCTCGACCTGGGCGATGATGCTGCTGGGCTTCGCGGGTCTCGCGTTCGTCGGATATCGGCGCGCGTCAGCGTCGGCCGCCTGAACCCGACCTCGGGGCGCGGGCCGAGCCTATCCGCTGAAGATGACCGTCTTGCCGCGGTTCAGGAGCACCCGGTCGTCAAGCACGTTGGCGACCGCGCGGGCAAGCACGCGGCGCTCGATGTCGCGTCCCTTGCGCACCAGGACCTCGGGCGTGTCGCGGTGGCTGATCCGCTCGACGTCCTGCTCGATGATGGGGCCCTCGTCGAGATCGGAGGTCACGAAATGCGCGGTCGCGCCGATCAGCTTGACCCCGCGCTCATGCGCCTGGTGGTAGGGCTTGGCCCCCTTGAAGCCGGGAAGGAAGGAGTGGTGGATGTTGACGCAGCGTCCCTGCAGCTTGGCGGCAAGACCGTCCGACAGAATCTGCATGTAGCGCGCAAGCACGACAAGGTCGGCCCTGGCGGATTTGATCGTCTCCCACACCAGCGCTTCCTGCTCCATTCTGGTTTGCCTGGTGATCGGCAGATAATGAAACGGGATGTCGCCGAAATCGATGTGCGCGTAACTCTCGCGGGGATAGTTGGCGATGATCGCCACCGGCTCCATCGGCATCTCGCCGCTGCGCCAGCGATAAAGAAGGTCGACGAGGCAATGGTCGAATCGCGACACCATCAGCGCGACCCGCTTGCGCTGATCGGACGGGCGGATTGTCCAGGCCATCCCGAGATCGGCCGCCATCGTCTTGAAGGCTTCGCGCAGAGCCTCGATGTCGGCCTCCGCCTTGGCGGCGTTGAACTCGACCCGCATGAAGAAATTGCCGGTCTCCGTGTCGTCGAACTGCTGCGCGTCGAGGATGTTGAAGCCGCCGTCGAACAGCGCCGCCGAAACCCGGGCGACGATCCCTGGCCTGTTGGCGCAGGACAGGGTGAGAATGTGGCGCACGCTCGACATCAAAGCCCCTGGGACGCGCCTCCGTGATTGGACGCAGCAAGGCGGCTAGTTACGGCAAGCCGCTGCTCAAGCGCAAGGGCGCACGGAGAAGACAACGGTTTTCGCTCAGGATTTGGCGCGGCGGAGGAGATCCTCCACCGAAGGCAGGATCCGGTTCACGATGACCGCCGCGCCCGCCGCGGTCGGGTGCAGGCCGTCCGGCTGGTTCAGCTCAGGGTCGCCAGCGACGCCATCAAGAAAGAACGGATAAAGGAGCGCGCCGGAGGCGCCGGCGAGCGCCGGATAGATGGCGTCGAATGCGTGAACGTATTCGGGCCCCAGATTCGGCGCTGCGCGCATTCCGGCGATGAGCGTCGGCAAATGCGCGGCTTTTGCCTTGTCGAGAATGGCCGCCAGCGCTGTCTCTGTTCCTTCCGGAGGCAGGCCGCGCAGCATGTCGTTCGCGCCGAGTTCGACGATCAGCGCGTCCGCGTCCGTCGGGACCGCCCAATCGTAGCGCGCGAGCCCGTCCTTCGCGGTGTCGCCCGAGACGCCCGCGTTGATGACCTTCACGTCCCAACCCCTGGCGCCGAGCGCCGCCTGGAGCTGGTTGGGAAACGCCTTTCCCGGCGGCAGGCCGTACCCCGCGGTGAGGCTGTCGCCGAGGACGATGAGGCTCAGCGTGCGCGCCGAAGCGCGCTCGCTGACCCCCAGAGCCAGAACGGCGGCGAGGGCCAGCGCCTGGACGATGGCGCGCCAATGCCCATATGAGGGCGACCCCGCCTTCAGGACTCCCGACACGATGACCCTTCCCGCAGTCGCGATGCGCGGCGTCGATCTCAGCCTCGGCCGGGGCGCCGCGCGCGTGCATATCTTGCGCAACGTCAGTCTGACAATCGCAAAGGGCGAGGCGGTCGGCATCGTCGGCGCCTCCGGCTCCGGCAAGTCCACGCTGCTCATGATCATGGCGGGACTCGAGCGCCCCGACAAAGGCGAGGTCCGGATCGACGGCGTCGGGCTCGGAGACCTCAGCGAAGACGCGCTCGCCAGGTTTCGCGGCGCGCGCGTGGGCATCGTCTTTCAGTCCTTCCACCTCATCCCGACCATGACCGCGCTCGAGAACGTCGCCGCCCCGCTCGAGCTCGCTGGCGCCGGCGATGCATTGGCGCGCGCCCGCGCCGAGCTCGAGCAGACGGGGCTCGGCGAGCGCCTCGACCATTATCCGGCGCAGCTTTCCGGAGGCGAGCAGCAGCGCGTGGCGCTCGCGCGCGCGCTCTCCCCGCGGCCGTCTCTCCTGATTGCCGACGAGCCGACTGGCAACCTCGACGAGGCGACCGGCCGCGCGATCATGGACCTCATGTTCGACCCTTCCGCGCGCCGCGGCGCGACGCTCGCGCTCGTCACCCATGATCCGGCGCTGGCGGAGCGCTGCGACCGCGTGATCCGAATGCGCTCCGGCGCAATCGAGGCCGCTGCGCCCGTCTCCATACCGGCATGAATGCGCCCGCGGCGATTTCGACCGCGCGCGGCCGGCCGCCGATGGCGCGCTTTGCGCTGCGCGACCTTCGAGGCGGAGTGGCGGGCCTGCGCATCTTCTGTCTCTGCATCGCGCTCGGGGTCGCGGCGATCGTCGGGGTCGATAGCCTGGCGAAGGCGCTTAACGACGGACTGGGTCGGCAGGGGCGCGTGATTCTCGGCGGGGACGCCTCGTTCTCGCTCATCCATCGTCGTCTGTCGCCCGACGAGCAGGCCTTCCTCGAGCGCTACGGCTCGCTGTCGACGATCGCAACGATGCGCGGGATGATTCGAACCGGGAGCGGCGATGCGGCTCTGGCGGAGATCAAGGCCGTCGAGCCGTCGTGGCCGCGGATCGGCGCGGCCGCCCTTGACCCACAGATGACGCCGGCGGAGGCGCTGGCGGAAAAGGACGGGAGCTTCGGCGCGGCGGCGGAGGAAACTTTGCTCGCCCGGCTCAACCTGAAGATCGGCGATGCCTTTCAGCTGGGGCAGACCCGGTTCGTTCTCGGCACCGTCCTCAGGAGCGAGCCCGACCGCCTGGCGGTTGGCGTCGGCCTTGGGCCGCGCGTGCTGATCTCGCAACAGGCGCTCGACGCGACCGGACTCGTGCAGCCGGGATCGCTCGTGCGCTGGACGACGCGCGTAATCATGGACGGCCCGAACGGCGCGCCGAACGAAGCGGCCGTGCAGGCCCTGCTGGCCGCCGCGGCCCGGACTTTTCCGCAAGCGGGATGGGAGACGCGCTCGCGCCTCAATGTCTCGCCCGACTTCACCCGCGACCTCGACCGGTTCGCCGAGTTCCTGACGCTCTCTGGACTGTTGTCGCTGGTCGTCGGCGGGGTCGGCGTCGCCAATGCGGCGCAGGGCTTCGTCGAGCGAAAGCGCGCTTCGCTTGCGATCCTGAAGGCCATCGGCGCGACGGGAACGAGCGTCGTCGTGCTCGCGCTGGTCGAGTTCCTCATTGTCGCCTTCGTCGGCGCACTGGCGGGCGCTGCGATCGGCGTCGCCATCCCGTTCGTCGTCAACTGGCTCTTTGCCGACCTCCTGCCGATCCCGCTCGCGCCGTCGTTCGACCCGGGCGTCGTCGCGCTTGGCATGGCTTATGGCCTTCTCACTGCGCTCGCCTTTTCGATCGTTC
>Ga0209040_10003491_pt1 | contig 12067 bp, 10 predicted proteins | sample BogFormECP12_OM3_FD_188240 | JGI IMG/M metagenome (GOLD analysis project Ga0209040, IMG submission 188240) | Bog forest soil microbial communities from Calvert Island, British Columbia, Canada - ECP12_OM3 (SPAdes) (version 2) | ecosystem: Environmental > Aquatic > Freshwater > Wetlands > Bog ... | reverse complement strand
GGCGAGCCGAGCGAGCTGCTCGCCGGACAGCCCGTGCTGTTCGGCGTGCAGCCGATCGAGGATCCCGGCGACCGCGGCGATCAGCACCTGCTCCGCGCCCTCGAGCCCGTCGGCGCCGTTGGGCAGCGGTCCGACCGCAACATAGCGGCGCGCCCGCGCCAACGCGTCGGCCACCTCGCGTCGCAAGACGCCGCGGCGATGCGCCGCCGCGGCCAGCGCGCGGTCGGGGCCCGACACCGGGGCCAGGTCGAGCGGCATAACCGCTGGAGTTTACTCCGCAGGGGGTGCTCCGATGGCTACGCGAGCGGTCCGCAGAAGGTCCTGCCCCGCCACGCGCCGTCCGCGCTGAGCACCCGGAATCGAACGAACAATTCCTCATCGAACCACCGGTGCTCACGTGCGCCCCGCTGGACGGCGCCGTGCGGCGCGTCGTGGTAGCCGAACCGCTGCATCTCGGGCAGCGAACGCCACATCGAGAAGGTGGCGCCGATGCGCACCGGGCGGTTTGTCATCCCGATCGACAGCAGCACGCCGGGCCCGCGGTCGAGCTGACGGGCGATCCGCGGGAGCGACCAGGCGTACATCTTCGGCGCGACCGCGTAACGCACCGCGACCCTGGTCAGAACGGCCATCGGCCCGGGGTCACGACCGCCGGGAACGGGGTCCAGCAGCTCACGTCCATCCCAGGCGCCCTTGACCCGAGTGGCCCGCAGGCGCACCAACAGCAGCTCGCGAGCCGATTCCCGCCAGTCGCCGAACGTTTCCTCGGACAGGTGCTCATCCAGGGCAGCCTCGTCCTCCCACACGGTGAACAGTGCGCTGCGGCTCGGGCTGAACGCCGGGAACACGACACCACCAGGGCCGCTGGTCGTCAGCATCGCCTGGCTGAAGCGAACCCCAGGTACCTTGCTGAGGGCGGCCCCGGCGTGCCGCAGATGCGCCGCGTTGGCGGCGATGCTCCGGTGCCGCATCAGCAGCAGCGATGCGACGTGCGGCGCGCTCACGGCCTCAATCGTCCAGCGGGACGAAGTCGGTCTTGCGGGCGCCGCACACCGGGCACAACCAGTCCTGCGGGATGTCCTCGAACGCGGTGCCCGGAGGAATCCCGGCCTCCGGGTCGCCCTCGACCGGGTCGTAGATCTCGCCGCACGGCTCACACAGCCACCGCCGTGTCACGGTCCCGCTGCTCATCTCGACTGCCTCCTTCTTGTTGTCCAATGCGTTTCGGAGTCGATCCGACCGTAGGCTCGCCCCGCCTGGCCGAGCATCCGCCGAACTACCGATTTGCATCGGTGACCCGACCGCTGCTGAGCGGATTGAGGGGGGCCGGACATGCCCGCCGCTGCGCGGGTTTCATTAAGCCAGCTGCAGATTCGTTCGTTGCATTAGTTTCGCGCTGCTGAGGAGGGCCGGTGGCGTGGGCCGCCCTAATTCCCAGTTTCGTGTCGCGTGCCACACCGGACCGACATCTCAATTGGGATTGAGATACGGATCGTTGAGAATCTACAGCGGTGTAGCGGTTTCATTTGACGTGGCGGATGGCGATGCCTCTACCGGTTGCGTCCCGTCGAGTGGTGTAACTCTCGGCGGGTGTTTCGCCTGAGACTCTGTGGTTGTCCACTATGCCGTGATGGCGGCGGGGACGGCAACGGATTGGTCGTCGCGTTCGGTCGGGTGCAGTAGGGCCAGGGTGGATTCGGATAGGTAGCGTTTGTCGGCGACCTGCCATTCGTCGTGGGCTTCGACGAGGACCGAGCCGGCCAGCCGCAACAGGGCGGCGGGGTTTGGGAAGACGCCGACGACGTCGGTGCGGCGTTTGATCTCCTTGTTGAGTCGTTCGAGCGGGTTGGTGGACCAGATCTTTTTCCAGTGCGGGACAGGGAAATCGGCGAATGCTGTGATGTCGTCGCCGGCGTCGCGCAACATCGATTCCACCTTAGGTAGTTGACGACCGAGCATGTGCGCGATGGTGTCGAGTTGTTCGCGAACGTGGGCGGCGTCGGGTTGGGCGAAGATGGTGCGGATCGCGGCGGCGACCATCTCGGCAGATCCCTTGGGGACTTGGGCCAACACGTTGCGCAGGAAATGTACCCGGCATCGTTGCCAGGAGGAGCCGATCAGGATCGCCTCGATCGCGCCGCGCAGCCCGCTGTGGGCATCAGAGATGACCAGCTGCACCCCGACCAGCCCGCGCGATTTCAGCGAGCGCAAAAACGCCGTCCAAAACGCGCCGTCCTCGGAGTCGCCGACCTGGAAGCCCAGCACTTCGCGGCGCCCGTCGGCGGCCACCCCGGTGGCGATCACCACCGCCTGGGACACCACCCGATGATTGACCCTGGCCTTGCAGTAGGTGGCGTCTAAGAACACGTAGGGGAACCGCTGATCGGCCAATGGCCGGTCGCGAAAGGCGGCGACTTCGGTGTCCAGGTCGGCGCAGATGCGCGACACCTCGCTTTTGGAAATCCCCGAATCGGCACCCAGGGCCTTGACCAAATCGTCGACCTTGCGCGTCGAGGTGCCGTGGAGATAGGCCTCCATCACTACCGCGAACAAGCACTGGTCCACCCGGCGGATTGCCCGGCCGACAACGTCCGCGGAATCGGTGTTGGGCCGAAGGCTTGCTGCCGGGCGGCTCGCCCCAGCACCGCCGCGCCGGCGGATATGTGGCCGGCCCAGGCGATCGCTGCCACGCCAGCTAACATCACGCCTCATCGAGCGCGGGGAACAGCAGTTCTGAGACGAGTAGCTGCACTGCCGCGGCGACCGGGATCGCCACCAGCGCCCCGACCACCCCCAGCAGCGCCGCGCCGAGGAGAACGGCCACCACGGTAACACCGCCCGGCACCCTCACTGCCCGACCGATGATCTTCGGAGTCAAAAGGTAATCCTCGGCCAACCGGAACACGACGTAGAACGCCACTGTCGCGATGCTGACCGGAATCGAGACGGTCACGGCCACCAGGGCGACCACGAACCCGCCGACTGTTGAGCCGTAGGGGAAAAGATCCACGATCGCGACAAACGCCCCGAGCAGCAACGCATATGGGACATGGAAGATGAAGCACCACACAAATGTCGCCGCCCCGGCGATCAGCGAGGTCAGCACATTGCCGAATACGTAGTCACCGACCTTGGCCATCACCTCGTCACCGATGAGAATCGCGCGCGGCCGGCGGGAGTTCGGCACAAACCGGTACATCGTCGCCCGGATACGCCGCATATCGGCCAAGAAATAGACCGTGAGGACAGCCACGATCCCGAGGTGTGACACGGCCCCGAACACCGTCTCTCCGGCTTTGACAAGGCCGCCGACCGCCGGTGCACCTGAGCCGTGAATCATATCGGTGATGCGTTGTTGCACATGGAAGCGTTCGTTGAGTCTGCCGATCACCGTCGAGTGGTTCTGAGCCTGCTGCAGATAGTGCGGGGCCTGTTCGATCAATTGACGCGCTTCCTGCACCAGTGGGGGAATCGCGGCCGCCACCGCCGCGGCGAGGACACCGAACACCACCACGACCACCAGGCTGACCGCCGCCCATCGCGGGAGTTTCCGGTTCACCAGCCCCGACACCGCGGGCTCAAGCCCCAACGCGAAGAACATCGCCGCGCCGATCAATACCAGCACCGAGGACACGGAGCCGAGGACACGGACCGACCCATACGTGACGGCCACGCCCGCCGAGGCCATCAACCCCAGATAGAACGGGGAACCCCGATCGAATCGCTGATTCCGTGCGCCGAACGGCTGGCTATCTGACCGAAGTTGCGCCGCAGTCTGTTCGGCGGTGGCAATCGCCCCTTCGTCGTCGCTGTGCGGTCGACCCACGCGGCGGTGATGACCCTGGTCGGCGAGGCCGTGATCGATGGGTTGACCGGTCCGGGTGTTATTCAATGTCGGAACCCCATTCATCAGTAGGAATGGAACTGCCGCGTGCGCGGCGGCTTTTCAACAGTGACGCCGAGATATCGCCTCCGGGCGCGAATGACGGATTCGGGTTCCCACCATGACGGTCCGGACACTGGCAGAACCGGCGCCTCCTCATCAGCGACCGCGCCACGCTGGCGGTGGCGTGATCGGTACCTGCGGAGCGATGACGAATCGTCAGAAAGCGTTGTCGGCACAAAGGTTCGGGACGAAGGTATCTCAGCCAAAGGCCTCGGAAGCGTTTCGGCTGGTGGTCGTACTCCGCGGCGGCCCCATTCGGGCCCGATAGGGTCGACTACGGCATAGGTTGAAACAGTGAAGATGGGTGAGCGACACACGTCGCGGGGGCTGCGGCAAATCACCGAGGGCCTCGGTGTGCTGGACGCGGAAGTGTTCCAGGCGGTCGCGAACTCAAGCAGTCCGCTGCTGGACACAGCGATGCCCGCGCTGACCCGTGCCGCCGACCACGCCAAGCTGTGGCTCGCGATCGCGGCGGGCCTCGCAATGTCGGGCAGCCGCTCGGCTCACCGCGGCGCGGGCCGTGGAGTCGTCAGCCTGGCGGTGACCAGTTTGATCACCAATCAACTGGCTAAGCGCGCCTGGCACCGCAACCGCCCCGGGCACCGGTCCGTTCCGCTCGCGCGGCGCCTGCGCCGCTACCCGACGTCCGACTCGCTGCCCTCGGGTCACGCCGCCAGTGCTGCCGCCTTTGTGGTCGGCGTCGGGCTGGAAAACCCGACGCTGGGAATCCTCCTCGCAGTCCTCGCATGGCTGGTCGGGTTCTCGCGCGTCGTGACAGGCGCGCACTACCCCGGTGACGTGTTGGCAGGCTTCGGTATCGGCTCAGCGATCGCCGGGTTGGGCGGTCGTCTCGTTCCCCCGATCGTCGCGCCCCGATTGCCCATCGCCGATCCGCTGCGCATCGATGCCCCGCCCCGGCCGGACGGTGCGGGCGTGGTCCTGGTGGTTAACCCCGCAGCGGGCAGCGGCAACGGCGAACGCGTGATCGCCCAGGTGCGCAGGGAACTGCCCAAAGCCGAGATTGTGACCCTCGGCGCGAGCGACAACCTGGAAGAGGTGCTACGTGGAGCCGCGCATCGTGCCGAAGTGCTGGGCATCGGCGGTGGCGACGGAACCGTCGCATGCGCGGCGGCAGTAGCGGTGCGCACCGGGCGCCCGCTGGCGGTTTTCCCAGCCGGCACCTTCAACCACTTTGCCAAGGACATAGGCTGTGACAACGCGGCCAGCACCGTCCGGGCGATACGGGCGGGCACTGTCTCCTGCGTTGACCTGGTGTGCTTCAACGACGCACGAATGGTCCTCAACACCGCCAGCATTGGCGCCTACCATCAACGACTACACGACGGTGGGCTGGAGCGCACTCCCGCCGCGGCACCGGCTCATCAGCGCCGAGCCCCGAAAGGTGCGGTTTCCCGACGTCGAATTCACCGGCGTCGCGCTGGCCGAGTTCCTGTCCGACCTGGCCAAAAAGGTCCAGACCAATACCGCGACCCTGACCCAGTACAAGCGCCTCCACCGGACCGCTGCGTTGGCGGCCGCGGATGTCCAGCCCGCGGCCCCGCTGAGCCGGGTCGAGATGTGGCGCCAGATCGAGCAAGACCTCGACCCCAAGACCACCCTATTGGTGGAAACCGGTGATTCCTGGCTCAACGGCATGTACGCGCGGCTGCCCGGTGGCGCCAGGTTCGAGATCGAGATGCAATACGGCTCGATCGGCTGGTCGGTCCCCGCCAGCTTCGGCTATGGGATGGGCCTCGAGCCCGACCGGCGCCTGATCTCGGTCATCGGCGACGGGTCCTTCCAACTGACCGCCCAAGAAGTGTCCAACATGATCCGCCACGGCCAAGAGACCCTCATCTTCCTGGTCAACAATCACGGGTATGTGATCGAGTCCGCGATCCATGACGGTCCCTACAACTACTACAAGAACTGGGACTACGCTGGCCTGATCGCCGCGTTCAACGCAGAAGACGGCGCCGGACTCGGGCTAACCGCAACCACCGCAGGAGAACTGGCCGACGCGATCGGCAAAGCCCGCGCGCATACGGGCGGGCCGGTCCTGATCGAATGCCAGATTCCCAACGACGACGCCAGCCCTGAGCTCATCTCCTGGGGGTCCAAGGTGGCTCGTGTCAATGCCCGCCCATACCGAGACTAGTGGATTAATTCGACTGCGCTACCTGCGCACGCTGGCCGGGATTTGGTCGGCGGTCATGGTCCACGACTAGCGGGGGAGGCGCCCGAATGCCGGCGTGGCGCTGACCCACCTAGATGTGGGTGCCACGGATCATCTCCGAGCTCGGCCAGGCGCGCGCTGGGCCGAGCCGCACGGCTACACCGTGCTCAGCGGCTGGTATGCGGCCGGACGCCGTTCGACTACGTGCTCATTCCGCGCTGCCTTCTTGCAATATGATTGTCGATACCGTCATTCGCCATGTTCTCCTCAGTCACCGGATTTGGTGAAAACATCAGAATTGAGGATTTCTGTTAAACTGGCTAGTGTCTGGGCGAGCCAACCAGGCGCGAGCCAAGTGAGAACGAGGTGGACGACGTGGTGGATGGTGGTGGCGAGCCGCAGAACCGCCTGGAACGGCGCAAACAGCGCACCCGCGCCGCATTGATCAACGCCGCGCAGGGCTTCATCGCCGCAGGCAAGCTGAGTGTGCCGGTGCTGGACATCACCCAGGCCGCCGATGTCGGCATGGGGTCGTTTTACAACCACTTCGACAGCAAGGAACAACTGTTCCAGGCGGCGGTTACAGACGTCTTCGACGCCTATGGGGCGGTGCTTGACAGCCTGCCCGACGTGGAGGATCCAGCCGAGACGTTTGCACGCAGCTTCCGGTTAGCCGGTCGTTTCTTTCGGCGCCGCCCGCAGGAATGCCGTGTGCTGCTCAATGTCGGCCTGGGACCAATCCTGTCGGACCGGGGTCTGGCGCCGCGGGCGCTGCGCGACATCATCGCCGCCAACCGGGCCCGCCGCTTTAACGTCGCTGATCCCCAACTCGCGCTGGCCATGGCCGCCGGAACGCTGCTGGCGCTGGGCCAACTGCTGCAAGACCAGCCTGAGCGTGACGGCGCGCAGGCCAGCGACCAGATGGCCGAAGACCTGCTGTGCATCTTCGGGGTACCGGCCGCGGAGGCCCGCGAGATCTGCAGCCGACCCCTCCCCGACATTGCCGGCATCTCCGAAGCCGGGTCGGCGGCATGAAGGGGAGTGCATGTCATTCCGCCGGGGGGTGGAGCCTGCGCGTTCAGCGGGTGCTTTGGAGGTAGGCCAGCGCGGCTTGCGCCGCGTTGGCGCCGCACATGCCATGCGCGCCCGGTCCCGGTGGGGTGGCAGCCGAGCAGATGTACCTGCCCGGCGACCCAATAGTATACGGCGACAGCGTGATTCGCGGACCGAACGTCAGCTGGCGAATATCCTTGGCGCCGGTCATGATGTCGCCGCCGACATAGTTGGGGTTGTAGGCGGCCATCTGCGTCGTCGAGCGAACTGCTGAGCCGACGATGCGTTCCCGGAAACCGGGGGCGAACCGCTCAATCTGGGCGATGATCACCTCGGTCGCGTCGCCGGTGTAGCCGTTCGGGACGTGCGCGTAGCTCCACACCGGGTGAACGTTGCCCACCGAGCGTTGCGGGTCGGCCAGATACTGCTGACCGACCAGAACGAACGGCCGCTCGGGCATGCGTCCCGCGTGGATGTCACGCTCGGTTGCGGCAAGTTCGGCGTAGGTCCCGGCCAGGTGCACCGTGCCTGCGTGGTGGGCGTCCGGGTTCGTCCAGGGCACACCGCCGTCGACGGCGAAGTCGACTTTGAATGCACCCGGCCCGCGCCGGAACTTGGTGAAAGCGCGGGCAACTCGGCGTGGAAGACGGTCGCCGAGGATCGCGGCGACGGCGCTCGGCGCCAGATCGAACATCGTGACATCTGCCGGCGGCAACTGCGACGCCGATTGGACCCGGACTCCAGTTTCGATCTTGCCGCCCAAGTCACCCAGCAGCGCCACCATCGCATTGGTAATCGACTGCGATCCACCTTCGGCAACCGCCCAGCCGTGTCGGTGGCCGGCCGCGATGATGCCCATGCCGATCGCGGAGGTCATCGGGTAGTGCAGCGGCCGGAAGGCATGGGCCGCAACGCCTCCGAACAAGGCGCGGCCCTCACCGGTGCGGAACAGCCGGGCAAACGCGGACGCGGGAAGCACGGTGGGTGCACCGAACCGGGCCAACATCAGCGGATGGTGCGGGAACCGCAGGAGGGGCCGCATGATGTCCTCGCTGAGTGCGTCGAACTTAGCGGCCGGGTAGCCGAACGTGAGCTGCCATCGAGACCCGTCGCGTCCGAGACCGGCCGCGGTCTGCTGCACCGAGCGGTGCAGCACACCGGCGCTGCCGCCGTCGAGCGGGTGGACACAATCGATCTCCGGCCAACGCCACGACAATCCGTACCGCTGCAGACTGAAGCGGCTGAAGAACTGCGAGCCGATCGCCATCGGGTGGATCGCCGAGCAGTGGTCGTGCAGCAGGCCGGGGACGATGGCTTCGCTGCTGCGGGCGCCGCCACCGACTTCGTCGGCGGCTTCGAGGACGGTGACCGAAACACCTTCGGCGGCCAAGGCTATGGCGGCGGCGAGCCCGTTGGGCCCGCCGCCCACCACGATCGCGGTAGTCATGTGCGCCGCTCCTCCTCATCGCTTCGCTCTGCATCGTCGGCGGCGCGAGTCATGCCAGCGCTCCGCGCTTACTGTCGCCCAGCGACCAGGTCACCTGGAGCGGGATGGGGCCGTTGGGCAGCCAGGGCTGTTCGGCGACCGCGTCGGCCACCTTCCAGGTGCCACGCTCGACCACCCCGAGTGCGGCGTCGATCAACTGGTAGTGCTGAACGCCGCTGCCGAAGGCCTCGGATTCCACCCAGGCGATCACGCATTCGCCCGGCTCGAAGGCGGCTTCGCGCTGCACGGCCTGGATCATGTCTGCATCGTGCAGGTGGCCGTCGCCGAAGTTGAAGCCGATCAGGGAGTTGCACACGAACTCGCCCTCCCGGACCGTGCGGGTGTCGATGTCGGGTAGGTGGGTCAACAGCAGCGAGTACAGGCCGCGAGCCTGGCTGTGCATGCTTCGCCACGCTGTCGTCTTCTGCAGGGTGATCTCCGCCCACTTTGGCTCGTAGCCGGCCGCGATGAACTGGTCGATCTGGTTGGACGCCGAGCGGGTGACCTTGTTCAGCTTCTGCTCGGCACCGGGCGCGAAGGTCCACAGCGCCGAGGCCCAGTTGCCCGCGTACTGCCGCATCGAGGGCAGGAAGGACACCTTGTCCGGTCGCAGATTGCCCAGCACCGGGTAGAACAGCAGCGCGGCGGCGACGATGAGAGCCAGCCAGGGCGGAGTCATGTTCCACGGGGCGTATCCGTTCCAGTTCGGGAAGCCGAGGAACAGGAAGATCGTGGTGTAGCCGAAGACCACGTTCCATTCCAGCGGCACCGCAAGCGGGAAGGTCGAGATGATGAACAGGTGGAAGCCCACCATGAACAGCGCCGCAGCCAGCGTCAGCCACTTATTGGTGGAGAAGAACAGGACCAGCGGAGCCACAATCTCGACCGTGGTGCCATTGACGTGTGCCATGAAGTCCGCCAGCCGCGAAGGCCGCAGATCGCGCGGGAAGTTGCGATAGTGTGCCCGCCGCAACCATTTGAACGCATATGGCGTATTGCTGACCATCGGCCCAATGACGTTGGAGAAGTGTTTACCGAACTTCGACCAGCCGGCACCGACCCAAACCACCACGATCACCATCTTCAGCGCGATGATCATGTTGACGAACGGCAAGACTGCGAAGATGACCAGGACCGGTAAGTATTGCTCGCCACGGGAGGCCAGGAAGATGGTCTTGTCCCGCAGACCGTTCAGCACCAGCAGCACGATCGGCGCGATCAGCAGGGCGGGGTTCACCAGACCGGATGTGTTGTCCGGCACCGCCTTCGAGAGCGAGTCGCTGTGCACGCCCGGTGACAGCAACGGCACGGCCAAGCTCACCAGCAGTGCCACGTAGAGCCCGATGTCGAACCAGGTGCGCCGGTCGCCGTTGGTGAACGGCACCCACTTCCACGGGCGCAGCCGGATGGTTCCCGGTCGGGCCCAGAACAGGATGCCGCCGGTCATCGGCTTGGCCTTGCCGGCCAACGGGCCCCAGGACCCGGCCACGCCAATGGCCTCGAGCAGTACGGTCCACAGGATTACCTTCTGGTAGACGATCGGTTGGTTCCACCATTCGGTCACATGCCAGAAGGCGGGTAGTCCCGACGTCAACGTCGCGACCGTGATGCCACCGATCGCGAAGAACACGACCAGCTTCACGATGTACATGGTGTGGATCCACTTCGGTGACCCGAAGCCGTTTTCGGCCCAATCCGCGGCGAGGATCCGCATCCGCTCCATCAGCGGCTTCTTCAAGAAGGTGTCCGGATCAACCTCCGGAAGATAGGGCTTAATGAATCCCATGTGTCTACGCTCCTTCTGACCTTCGTTGGCGAGAGTGTGCACAACATTAGAGATGACGCGCGGCTTTAAACAGTCGCGAATCGACAAAGCCACGCGCCGCTGTTATCGCTCACAGACAACCCAGCGTCTAACGTCATTGAGGTGAAGAAATCGGGCCTCGACAGCGGAATCGAGGTAAGCAGTTACGTCGCAGAGGTCGCGAGCCGATTGCATGGCCGCGTGGTCGCGCTGTCGTCGGCGCTCCGTCAAGCCCTCGAGGATCAGATCCCCGAGCTACGCGGCGATGCAGCGCTGGTCGAGTTACTCGGGACCAGCGTTGAGGGCAATGTCGATACGGTCTTGCACGCGTTGCGCTACGACATCGCTGTCGAGCGTGTCGGGGCGCCCACCGCAGCGCTGGAGTACGCCCGCCGGCTGGCACAGCGCGGAGTGCCCGTCAACGCGCTGGTTCGCGCCTATCGGCTCGGTCAGCGCCAGATAAATGAAGTCGTTTTCGCTGAATTGCGCGTCATCGATATCCCGGAAGCCATGCACGTGGAGGTGATCGAGGCGATCACCGGCACGTTGTTCGAGTACATCGACTGGATGTCGCAGCAAGTCGTCGCTGTCTACGAAGACGAACGTGAACGCTGGCTAGAGAACCAGAACAGTCTTCGTGGCCTGCGGGTGCGCGAGGTCCTGACCGCGAACAAGACCATCGATATAGATGCGGCAATCACATCGATTCGTTACCCGCTTCGGTGGCACCATCTGGCGCTGGTGATGTGGTACCCGGACCCGGGCGCAGAGGGCGACGAGCTTGGCCGGCTGCAAAAGTTTCTCCGCGAACTGGGCGAAGCGGCCGGCGCCGATGGCAACCCGCTCTTCGTCGCCGCCGATCGAAGCTGTGGCTGGGGGTGGCTGGCGTATCGCGCCTTGGTGGCCGATGCCGTGGTGAAGGTCCGCCGGTTCGCGCAGACCCGACCGAATTCACCGAACGTGGCGATCGGCACGATGGCCGGCGGCGTCGACGGCTTTCGCCGCTCACACCGGGAGGCGGAGACCGCCCGCAGCGTAGCGGTGATCGCCAAGCGGCCGGAGCCGACGGTGATCTCGGCGACCGATCCGGGCTTGTCCGTGGTAGCGCGTCTTGGTGCCGACGTGGTCGCCACCTGCGATTGGGTGGCCACGGTGCTTGGGGACCTCGCGACCGATAACGAGAACGACGCGCGGCTGCGTGAGACGTTGCGCGTGTTTCTGGGCTGCGGTTCCAGCTACAAGGCGGCCGCCGAGGAACTCAACTTGCATTTCAACTCGGTGAAGTATCGGGTGGGTCGCGCCGTCGCGCGACGTGGTCGGGAGATCGGCAGCGATCGGCTCGACATAGAACTCGCGCTGCTCGCCTGCCACTGGTACGGCGCCGCGGTTCTGCAGCCGGATGCTTCATAGACCAGCCGGGGCCGCACCGATAGGTGCGGCCCCGGCTGGGATGACAGACGTCAGGCGGCGGCGGGAACGAGGCGACGAGACGCAAAGCCGGCTGTAGTGGCCGGCCGGTGGTTCCCCTGCATAACGTTCACAATGGTGACGGCGGCCGGGATGAGGACGGGGGACAGGATCATCAGGAAGATGATGAATGGC
>Ga0209040_10003488_pt1 | contig 12077 bp, 13 predicted proteins | sample BogFormECP12_OM3_FD_188240 | JGI IMG/M metagenome (GOLD analysis project Ga0209040, IMG submission 188240) | Bog forest soil microbial communities from Calvert Island, British Columbia, Canada - ECP12_OM3 (SPAdes) (version 2) | ecosystem: Environmental > Aquatic > Freshwater > Wetlands > Bog ... | reverse complement strand
CCCCAGTCCCGACTATGCGACCACCGTGGCAGCGCTCCCAGAAGTGCCAAAATCAGAATCACGATCAATATAGTTCCAAGCATGTCTTGCTCCTTTTTTTCCTTGTGATGAGGGGAAAGGTGCGGGCCAAAGGCCCGCGCCTTTTCGTTAACGCCGGATCGCGCTACAGCGTGACGGTGAGCGTGAGGTTCACACCCGGATAGCTCGCATTGCACAGGTAGTACACGCCGTCGATCTCGACAACATAAACGTCCTGCGTGTAGAGCCAGTTGCTCGGCCAGACAGAGGCGAAACCGAACCAATAGCCGCCGTATTGGAAGCGGTGATTGCGGTAATCGCCTTCGCTGACTCGGAAGCTATGTTCGCGTCCGAAGTTGGCCTTGAAGCGGTCGGCGGGAATGCGACCAGCGCTGGCGTGCTCTTCCTTCTGCTCGGGCTTGGACTGTTGGGCATGTTGTTCCTGCGCATTCTTCTCTTCCGGCTTGGCGCCCTTCTCTTCTTGCCGCGCGTTTTTCTCTTCCGGCTTCGCGGATTTTTCCGGTTGTGCCTTGTTCTCCTTTTCCTGCGCAGGCTTGTCTTTGTTTTCTTCCTGCTGGTCGTGCTGCTCTTGTTGTGCGTATGCCGGAATACTGATTCCGAGGGACAAAGAGAGAACTGCGGTGCTGATGGCTCCAACGAATTTCATGACTTGTTGCCTCCATGATCGAATTACCGGTTTTTCTTGCCTTACTGCAAGTTTCCTGTGGTTGCATTGACCGGGCTACCGATGGCGTCACCCGAGACGAGAAGTTCCACTCTGCGGTTCTGCTGCCGTCCGGAAGAGTTGTCGTTGGAAGCCACCGGCAACGTGTTGCCGAAACCTCTGGCCGACACCGAATTCGTGGATACGCCTTGCTGAACCAAGTAATCGCGTACTGATCCCGCGCGATTCTCAGATAGCGTTTGGTTCATGGCATCGCCACCGACGTTATCGGTGTATCCGCCGACTTCAATGTTGAGCCCCGGATAGGCCAACAGAATACCGGCGACTTTCGCCAGCTTCTCGCGCGCGCCTGGCTTCAACGAATACTTTCCGGTGTCAAACAGAACATCGGACATGCTGACGATGAGCCCGCGCGCGCTGTCGCGAGTCTGAAGAATCGAATTCAGTTGTTCGGACAACTTTGCTCGCATCGCTGCCTTATCGGTGTCCGCCTGTTGGGCGTTCAACTGTGCCTGTTGTGCGGCCAAGCGAGATTGTTCAGCATCCGCCTGAGCCGCCGAAACTGCGTTTGCCGAAGCGGCTTGGCTTTCTGCCATATCGGATTGAGCCTTCGCGGTTGCAGCTTGTGCGTCCGCTGCATCTCTGCGGGCTCTGGCCGCATCGGCGTCAGCTTGCTCCTTCTGTCGGCGAGCGTCTTCTGCTTGCTGTTGCGATTGCGCCTGCGCGTCGGCTGAATCCTGGCGTTCATTGGCCAGTCGGACGTCGTCCATTTTCTTGACTGCGATGGCGCGTGCATCTTCGGCGGTCTGCACCGCTTCGCGGGAAACCGCGATCAGTGGTTTCTTATCGATGTGCTTGTCTGTCGCATAGCCATCAGCATCGTTCATAAGCTTGACGGCTCGCTGATAGCTGTCACTGGCATATTGCTCGGCTCCCTCGGATTGAGCGATGCGCAGTGCATTCCGCGCTTCAAAGAATTCCAGCGGCAACTTGGCATTCAGGATCACGGGGTCAAACTTGTAGCCGGTGGGGATGTATCCGCCACGTTCCATCAGTTCGTACTTTGCGTTCACTGCTTCTGTAGTTCCCTTGGTGCTTTCGCGAACCACGTTTTCGAGAATCACCACGTTGCTCGGCTGCCGGACCGCATAGTAGGGTTCCGCGGTGACAATCAGAGCGAATGCCTGAAGGTCGGTGGTCACGTTCAGCTTGCTGCGGTGGTTGCCGCCGAGCAGCACTTCGCCCAGATTCACGGCGCGGCCTTCGGGCGAAATCGCCCACAGAACGTAAGTCAGATATTCATTGCCGAACGTCGTCGGCTTTTGCAAATTGCCAAACTCCGCTGCGATCGCAATGGATCCGCGCTTGCTATTTACTTCCGCTACGCCATTCGCCGAGGGCATCAGGTCGGTGCCGGCAAAATCCAGCTTCGAAGATCCGCTGCGATGCTCGTAGTTGACCGCTTGCACACTGCGGCTGATCACGGTTACTCGGAATATCGGCGTCGCACTCACCGGCTCGACGGTTAGGGTTGTTTTAGAATTAGTTTGAGCCAGCGCAGGGAAACTCAGCACGATTGTTGCGGCGAGCAAGAACTTTTTCATCACACTATCTCCTTGTGGCAGGTATCTGCCGGGTTGCATTCTTCTAGAGTCTGGCCTTCGTAATGCATCTTGTGGCGGACTCCACAGCTCATCCCTTTCCGAGACGGATGCCGGAAAGCGAGTGAAACAGCCCAAAGATATTCAGCAGCCAAAGAACTACGGCAATGACCACGACGCCGTTCAAGATGGACTTGATGGATGACTGCATGGGGATGAAGCGGTTCACCAGCCATAGCAGTACACCCACCACGATCAGAACTTCCAGGAGTTGAATTAAAGGCATGATTGTTGCTCTCCTTATCTTGATCTTGCGAGCTAACGCCTCTTCATCCGCCTAGAGGGGTTGCCCTGATTTCGATTTTCGGGAACTCGTAGAGTCGAATCGTGTTTACCGCAAGGTTTGGCGGCATGCACACGGATGAAGAACCCTGATTGGCCCGACCCCGGCTTACGAATGAGAGCTGCGAATCAAGAACTCGCCGCTCGTACCCATAGTCAGTAGAAGAAGAATGACAGATCGAGAGTTGTGCGTCTGAGCAAGATAGCTCACAAGTGAAAATCAGGGTTTGGATGCTGCCGGCAGCCAAAGATGAACGGAAAAATCGACAGCAGTTTCACAAGTCCTGCACTCGCTGGCGGCGTTCGCAACTTCCATTGGCGTCGAGCCAATCCAGCAGAGAGCGCACACTGGCCCGGGCGAGGGCAATGGCGCAGTCCGCGGCTCCGTAATAGATATTGAGTGTGTCGCCATCGGCATCCAAGGTGTATCCGCAGGGAAAGACGACATCGTCAACGTCGCCATGCCGTTCGTACTCAGCCTCTGGTCCGAAGATCCACGAATCTCCCCGCAGCAGGCATTTCTCGGGATTTTCGAGGGCGAAGAGAGCCAGGCCTAATCGATACAGACAACCGGAAGGCGTGTGCCGCACTCCGTGGTAGAAGACGAGCCATCCTCTGGAAGTCTCGATGGGCGGCGGCGACAAACCGATTTTATTAGCATCCCACCAGGCGCCACGCCGCGCTTCCAGCATCAGCCGATGCCTACCCCAATAACGCAGGTCGGGCGAATAGGAAATCCACATGTGTGAACCGAGGGTCGTCATGGGCCGATGAATCAGCGCCCAGCATCCGTCGATTCTCCGCGGCAGAAGTGCGGAGTCTTTGTCGTCCGGTGGCATAATTACGCCGAATCTTTCGAAAGTGCGGAAATCTTTCGTCAGTGCCAGCGACACTCCGGGACCTCCGCGCGAATAGGAGGTGTAGGTAACCACGTATTGCTGCAGTTCGGGGACGAAGGTGATGCGAGGATCTTCGATGCCCCAGATCTCCTCCGGATAGTTCTTGGGGTCGGGCATCAATGTGGGCTGAGTATCGATCTGCCATCCATCAACGCCGTTGCGAGAGCGCGCCGCGCAAAGATGCGACAAGCCGCGGCGATCTTCCACGCGGCAAAGCAGTAGCGTCGTGCCGTCCGCCAGCAGCGTTGCACCTGCATTGAAGACGCTGTTGATGGGATATGGCCAGTCTTTACTTGTCAGGATCGGGTTCGAGGGATGACGAAGAAGCAGCGGTTCGAAGCGAGTGCTCAGCAGGCTCACTGTCTTTTCTGCGGGTACAGTCATGAAAGGATTTCCTTTTGTTCCGGCTCTTGCAGAGATTGCATTTCGAGGAGCGCCATCAAGAACGATAGCGTCGATTCTGCCCCCTGGTTCTCGTTGGCGCGGTCGGGATGCAAGCCGTCACGGCAACCGCCCGTGACGGAATCATAAAGAGGCAGTTGAAGATCGTTGTCGCCAAGGAACCAATTGAAAGCCGACCAGGCTTCGTTGCGCCAGCGGCTGTCGCCAGTGACGCGGTACGCTTGCAAACCAGCGGACACCGCGCCGGCTGCTTCAAGCGGCTGCTGATCGAAGCGGGCCTTCCCGCTGTCCTTGCGATAGAAGCCTTGCGAACCGATCGGAACAAAGTGGCCGTTAATCTCGCAGTGTTGCGCGGTTGACAGCCAGTCGAGTGATTCCAGACCGGCGGAAATCATGCGGTTATCCGAGCAAGCTGCGCCCACTAGCAGCAAAGACTGGGATAATCTCGCATTTCCGTACGCTAGAACGTTCTCGAACCATTTCCAATCTGGTCTTCGGACTGATTCATACATTTCGAGCAAGCGTCGGCTGAGGGCAGATCTGACTTTTTGCACGTCGCGATCTCCCGGATACGAAGTGAGATATTCCTGAATTCCGAGGAGAGTGTAGGCCCAGGCACGCGGACTGCCGAATTCCACAGAGGCGGGAAGAGAGAATTCGAACAGACGCCCCGCAGCACCCTTGAGTCCCTGATTTTGGGATCGGCCTAGAACCGTTCCAAGGGCCCACAATGCGCGTCCATGTGAGTCTTCAGAGCCGAGAGGTTCGCTCCACCGGCGATCATAGCGCAGAAAGTTCCTGAATCTACCCTTCGCCGGGTTAAAGGCATGCTCCAAAAATGAAAGATACAGACCCGAGGAATCTGCGGATACAAGTTGATATTTATTCGGCTGCTCCAGCATCACCGCAAGTATCAGAGCTCGAGCATTATCATCCGTGGTATAGCCTTCTCTGCGGTTCGCGATGGTGAAGATCGAGTGCTGCAACATCCCGGTGTCGTCGGTTAGACGATTCAGGTGATTCAACTTCAATTCCGGCAACTGATCCAAGGACTTCGGAATCATCTGGGCCGCGAACTGTACTTTTGGATTTTCCATGCGATCGCTACGCACTCGTGCGAAACTTTCCATGTAGCCCTGCGCGACTCTTTTCCAGACCATTTCGCGGGCAAACAGGTAGGCGCGCTTCCGCATCGCGTGGCGAATCGCGGGCGTGTCCAGCAGTTCAATCGTCTTCTGCGCGATCGCGGCAGGATTCTGGAATGGGACCAGCGCGCCTCTGCGGTCGTCCAACAACTCGATCGCGTGCCAATAGGGAGTCGAGATGATCGCCTTGCCCGCGCCCAGTGCATAGGCAAGCGTGCCCGAAACCACCTGCGCCTCATGCCGGTAAGGCGTAATGTAAATGTCCGCGGCGCCAATGAATTCGACCATCTCTTCGGGACTCACGAAACGGTTGTGGAAGATCACCTGTGATTCCACGCCTATTTCTTTGGCCAAAGCCTGCAGGCTAGCTCGATACTTGTCCCCTTCGCGGCGCAGAACGTGAGGATGGGTCGCACCCGCTACGATGTAAGCGACATTCTTGTGTTTGGACAGAATCCGCGGCAGCGCTTGAATCACGTTTTCGATTCCCTTGTTGGGCGACAGCAGGCCGAAAGTGAGCAGTACCGCTTTCCCCTCCACACCAAAGCGATCTTTATAGAAATTCGGATCCAGAAATGGCAGGTCGGGAACTCCATGCGGCACCATGTCGATCTTGCTGCCCGGTACTTTGAAGATTTCCTGCAGGAACTGGGACGATAGTTGGCTCATGACAACCAGGCGGTCGGAAAGCTCTGCGATTTCTTCCATGACCATCAGCTGGTTGGGATCTGGCTCACGCAGAACTGTATGTAGCGTTGTCACCACGGGCATCTTCAGGCCACGCAGCAGATGCAAAATGTGACTCCCGGCCGGGCCGCCGAAGATTCCATACTCATGTTGCAGGCACACCATGTCGATATTGTTGAAGTTCAGAAATTCAGCGGCCTCCTGATAGGACTTCACGTCGTCCTGGGCAAGCGACCATCGCACGCGCGAAGGATAGTCATAGCCTTCTTCGGTATCGTTGACTGGGAGCGCCAGCAACTGAGTTGCCCCGTACTCAGCGGCCATGGCGCTGCAGAGGTCGGTGGTGAATGTGGCAATCCCACAATGTCGGGGAAGATAATTCCCGATCACCGCGATTCGACTCGGCAGGGATGGCTTCACTTTCAGTCGTCTCCACGCCGCTGCGGCCTCGTCCCGCATGCCGGGGCGGGGGCCGACTACTTCTAAAGGAGCGTTTGGTAGCACTATGTTTGGTAGCGACATTGTGTCCATGACTTCAACGAAAACCGGGCTGCAAGAGGCCAATCGTCAGATTGACTCGAGAGAATCACAGCGCTGGGTTTGAAATTTTCCTCGTGTCAGTATTCACTAAGTGTGGACTCGCGGACTGGTCACTATTGACCATCTTGCTGGTGAGCAAAGGTGCATTGTGTAGCCATGAAAGCCAAACAGAAGCTGGCCCTGTCGGTTCGTTGCCCCACGTGTGGCGCGAAGCCGGGTGAGAAGTGTGAGCTTAGTACCGGCCTACCGCGCACCGAACCACATCGGGATCGGCGTTTGGCGGGCTCGGAAAAGTGAAGGTCCTGTAGACTCAGGCCACCGCTGGTTCGGCGAGAGCCGAGCCGAGACGATCGAAGGCGTGGTTCACCGACACGGTGGCCACCGTGCTCTCCTCTAGCGTGGGCGTGGATATTTGGAGCAATCCTTGACGGCCAAGGTTCTGCGGCAGTAAGAACGCGTCCTGGTGCTGCATGACAAATCCTAGAACGTGAGCCAAGCCCTCCGACTGGTATCCATTATCGAAGGTGATGCCGGTGCCGTGAAACGTAGAAGGCGACATCCAGTACTCACAAGCCAGAAGCCAATGGCCACGGGTTAGGGACGACCAGACTTTCAGATAGTCCAAGGTGCCCCCCGGAGCGAAACCGTATTCAACATGAATCAAGCCAGCATCGGTTCCGTGCATCAGGTCTGCCCACGACACGACAACGGCAGATTCAAGAATTTGCTCAAGACTCTGATTTTCGTCACGTGACATAAATTCTCCCTTCGGCTTTCCTAGCTGCGCCTAACCTCTGGCCCATTCCGCATTGCGATGGAAGGTCTGCCGGGCCACGGCGCTGTCAAGATAGCAGCTCTGTTGCATATGGCGCGAGTGCGCAGAAACGGTTACGTAGGGTACGCCCAGGAAACGTCTGGCAACAATTTGGGTTATTTCCAACCCATTGAACTGTTGCTGCTTAACCTTCTCTAAAATCCGCTTCAACGAATTCTGAATCTTCGCTGCTCCAAGCGAGCCAAAGAACATCACCCGGACTTCTGCTGCCATGAAAAAGAAATTCCATCCGGCGGCATGGATCTTGCGATCGAGAGCGAAGCCATCGAGAACTTTGAGCAGGCTCCATTCACCAGAACATGGTTCACTCTCGATGCCAAGAAGCTGCGTCATCGCAGGCCAATCTTTCATCAGAATCGTGCCGGCTTGAACGGTTGGTGGCATTAAGTCCTCCGGAAAAGGAGCTGCGGCAACAGGTTATCCCCTAACCAATCTTCTAGTTTCATCGATCTCTCTCCGACATACTGTGCAGAAAAGCTCACTTTGCAGATTATTCGATAGTCACGATTTCTGCGGTTTGCACGGCATCCTGCGGACTATACTTGGCGAAGATGAGCGCCGCACTAGCAGTCAAGAAAAACGGCAGATTCGATCCCAACAGCTTCCTCGCCACTATCGGCGACGGCCGGAAGATTCTGTCTGTTCCAAAGAAGCAAGTAATTTTTGTGCAAGGGGACGGCGCAGATGCTGTCTTCTACGTCCAAAAAGGCAAGGTGCGTCTCACCGTCGTATCCAAGATCGGCAAGGAAGCGACGATCGCTATTGTGAGCGAGGGGAATTTCTTCGGGGAAGGTTCGTTGGCAGGTCAGCTTCTGCGCATGGGCTCAGCCGCTGCCATGACAGATTGCGAGATTCTCCGGGTGGAAAAGAAAACGATGATGGAAGCGCTACACCGCGAACCTGCGCTTTCGGAGATGTTCGTAGCCTATTTGCTCGGGCGGAATATCCGTTACGAAGAGGATCTTGTTGACCAACTTTTCAACTCAAGCGAGAAACGCCTGGCACGCGTCCTTTTATTACTCGCTCATTTCGGCAAGGAAGGCATCCCGGAAACCGTGGTACCTAAGATCAGTCAGGAAACGCTGGCCGAGATGGTAGGGACCACTCGTTCACGCGTGAGCTTCTTCATGAACCGGTTCAGAAAGCTCGGCTTCATCCACTATGCGGGCGGGACGGAAGGCGCTCTGCAGGTCCACAGCTCTCTGCTCAATGTAGTTCTGCACGATTGAGTGCTTCCACGAAGGCGCCCTTCAGCGAACGGGCCGGGATCGCTCCCACCGTCTCCCATGCAATCGGCAACACATGGCACGCACGCGCCGGCTCAGTTGCTTTGTCCTGGCGGTGGCCGCACGACAGGCAGATGGCTCCCACTTGCAGGATATCGATCTCCTTCGATATTTCGTTTTCGCGAGCCGCGGTAGAGCCAGCGACGACCGGGCCGGAGCATGTGTCACAAGGATAAACAGAGAGGTGAAGGTATTGTTTTTTCATAGAGGTCTTACAGCGGAAAAAGATATGCATCTAACGCTAGCCTCTCTGGATGCGAACTTCTGTTCAGTATTGCTCGGTTCCTACGTCACTCGCCTGTGAGCAATTTTGGGCAGAATTGCTGGAAGCCGCCGTATATACCTTGATTGGCATGGCTACCAATAGCACCCTGCTTTGCATACACCGCGATCCTGCTCAATTGACCCTGTTGCAAGAAAACGGATATGAACTGGTCACCGCTACCAACGGTTCGGAGGGGATTAGGCTTTTGATGTCGCGAGCCGTGGATGCAATTGTGATCGAGTATCATCTGGGCCTACTGGATGGCGCAGTCGTCGCAGCTGAAATCAGGAAGGTCAAGCCGCAGATCCCAATCGTCATGCTGGCGGAGCACCTGGAGCTGCCTGACGGAGCGCTGAAGTCCGTCGATGCCTTGGTGACCAAGTCCGACGGGGCTCACTTTCTGTGGGCTACCGTCCATTTTGTCTTGAATGTGAAACCCAGCCTACGCGATAAAGCGGCGCTGAGGGCGCGCACGCCGGTACCTCATCGTGGTTCCGGCAGCTTTCGGAGAGGCCCGGGTCAATCCCGCGAAAATATTGGCCGACCGGCAACAGACGAGTGCGATGCGCCTTTCTCGTCAAGCGTGTGGAGAAACATTCTGGATGGGAGTGTCAAATTCTGATCCAGATGAGCAGGGTCCGGGCGTAATCCCGTGGACTGTTCGCTCCCGCTCAATTCCCCGTCTCTTCCGCGAACTTTCAGGCAGTGCCTCGGCGGCCGCTGACCAAGTTGATGACTATGACAATCAGCGCTACCACGAGCAGCAGGTGAATCAGGCCTCCGGCAACATGCAGGCTGAAGCCCAGCAGCCAAAGAATCAGAAGCACCGCAACAATTGTCCAAAGCATATCAGTCTCCTCAATGTATTACCCTTGGCGTGCATCCTTCCGCTCGACTGGAAGGGCTCTAAGGGGCTTCCCGCACTCTAAACAGAGCCGCTTGGCTCGCGGCGTGATCAGTCCGCAAAACGGACACATCCTTTGTAATCCGACTTGCTGGGCCTGGGGTGCGAGTGTTGCCTGGAACTTCCCAAGTAGATCAGCGACGTAAGCCAACCGTCTACGCAGTCGATGGCGGAACGAACCTAGCATGGGTTCCATCGATCACCTTCTTCATGTTTCTCACACCTAACCATGACAGGATTGACTGGGCGATTCTGAGCCGGATTGCTCACATGTGCGCAAAACTCCGATCGCTCCAGTGAGATCGGCAAATCTGCTGAAGCGTATGGGACTAGAGTGAGCAATTCAGACCAGCTATTTCTTTCTGCCTGAGCGATCCTGATACTAGAGACGAGCACTTCTTCTCTCTCTTTCAGGTCCTCTGAACTAAGTCAGCTATCTGAAGCTTTCTCCTCTTAGTTCTGCCAGCACCTAAAGGAAAAACTTTCATGAAAAAAACAATGTCACTGCTGTTGATGGGCGTCATGGGTATGTTCGGAACCTACGCATTCGCCGGCTCGGACCGGGAGGATACGGTCGACCGCATGCAAAAGTCGGTAGAAGTTCTGCAATCGATCATGTCGACGCCAGACAAAGGGATCCCCGAGGAAGTGTTGAGTGGTGCAAAGTGCATCGTCGTAGTGCCAAACCTGCTCAAAGGCGGCTTCATATTTGGCGGTAAACACGGTCGGGGAGTGGCCTCGTGCCGTACGCCTGAAGGATGGAGCGCTCCGGCATTCGTTTCCGTTGGCGGTGGCAGCTGGGGATTGCAGATTGGAGTCGAAGGAGTGGACCTGGTCATGCTCGTCATGAACGATCGCGGTTTACAGCACCTGCTTTCGACCAAGTTCGAACTCACGGGCGAAGGATCAGTTGCGGCGGGCCCAGTAGGCCGTCACACTTCTGCCGGAACTGACGTATTGCTGAATACGGAAGTACTGACCTACTCGCGCTCCAAAGGCATTTTCGCCGGCCTGACCTTGGAAGGTGCGGTGATCGAGCAGGACAACGACTCGACTCGCGCGATTTACGGCCACCACATGATGTTCCGCAATATTCTTTCGGGTAAGGCTTCAACTCCCGCAAGCGCAAATGCGTTTGTAAAGGCGGTATCCGAAGCTGGTCACCAGTCCCACGTTGCGGAAGTAAGAGAAGACGGCAAGCAGTAAGTTACAAGAACGGGCAGCAAGACGAACTTGTGCCTGGCCGGGACCGCTTACCGGTTCCGGCCGGCGGCAACCATAGCCAACACCAGTTCCTCGGCGTCGTTGACGTTTTACTCTTCGAAGGGCGGACACTATGAAAGCGAATCTCCGGAAATATCTTTGGGCGCCAGTGGCGTGTCTTAGCCTCTGGCCAGTTCTTGCGTTTGCTCAGTCGCCCGATCTTTCGCAGAATCTCGAGGCCTGCAAAGCTGGTCGCGAAACCTGTGACCGGTCCAGGCTGAGCGCTCCTCAATCAGCGGAAGTAGCTCTCGCGAGCCATGGGCGTAACGTTGCGAATTGCAGGAACCACTACGATTCCTGCGATCGATCAAACCTCTCAGAGCCCGAGACTGTGGCGTTGGCCGTGGCCGATCACCAGCGGAATGTAACCGACTGCAACGACGGAATGCAATCCTGCGACCGCTCCAAGCTGACCGCGTCGGAAGCCCGTGAAATGACCATAGCCGAGCAACAGCGTAACTTCACCGCCTGTAAGGACGGAACGGGAGCTTGCGATCGCTCCCGACTGACCCTGTCGGAGACCGGGAAAGTGAACCTCGCCCGGAGCCAGCTCAATGCATCCGATTGTGAAAACGGTTCTGGGCAATGCGATCACGCCCAATTATCCCCTTCGCAAACCAGAGACGCGACCGCCGCAGAACATCAGCGCAACGCTCAGAATTGCGAGAACGGGTGGGACGAGTGCGATTACTCCAAACTCACTCCGCTGCAAGCCAAACAAACAGCCTCCTCAGAACATCAGCGCAACCTCTCGGCTTGCAAAGACGGACAGGAAACCTGTGACTACACAAAACTGACTGCCCCGGAAGCCAAGACACTGGCCGACGCCGAACACAAGCGCAATTACGCGGCTTGTCTGAAAGGGTACGGCTATTGCGATCCTTCCCGCCTCACGACCGAAGAGGCGCGTACGATCCGTCCAAGCAACTAATTCTTCATAGCGTGAAGAAACGTTCCTTCTGTTGGAGATTATGATTCAACGACAGTGTCCACAGTGCAGTAACGAACTGATGAGGGCCAGGCGCGCCGATCAGCAGGGAGTGCGAGGAATCACTCTCGCCGCGTCTCCTGGCTGGCGTTGCAGTGTTTGCGGAGGCATGTTCACCACGGAACAAATCCGCGACAGCAAACGCGCGAAGTCGCCCGCCATTGAGCACGCATAGGGTTGCAGCTAGGATTACTCTTGCTTAGGCGGGGGAAAGTCG
>Ga0209040_10003487_pt1 | contig 12082 bp, 3 predicted proteins | sample BogFormECP12_OM3_FD_188240 | JGI IMG/M metagenome (GOLD analysis project Ga0209040, IMG submission 188240) | Bog forest soil microbial communities from Calvert Island, British Columbia, Canada - ECP12_OM3 (SPAdes) (version 2) | ecosystem: Environmental > Aquatic > Freshwater > Wetlands > Bog ... | reverse complement strand
TATAGAAGGTCCTGCCCGCCTCGTCGGTGATCTGCGCTGTCGCTGTGTCACCGCCTATCACAATCAGGACGCCACCCCACAACAGGTTGTCCACCGCGTTCACAGGCGTCATGGGTTCCTGGTTTAATAGCGAGAAGGGAATGCTCGTCAGCCTTCCTCCCGACGAATCCGTGCCGCTCCACATGACGGTATCATCACAGTTGAAGGTGAACGTGGGGTTGAAGGGGTCTATCTCGATTTTAGAGTGGGGCTCATCGATTGCGGCGCCGGGACTGTTCGGGTTGGCGACGTAGATTGTCCATTTCTGGCCGGACAGTGGCTGCTCGTTGATCTGCGCCTCTGTCGGAGGGTCCCACGCGAATGGCAGCACGACGTGTCCGTCTGAGGATAATTCGTTGTTTTGCGACATGGTCAGCATCGGCCAGTCGCCCCTGGCGAACGCGTCGCGACTTTCCCGGAAGGCCCTGACCGGGTCGTGCAACGCGCCGGCCTCCCACATGTTGAGGAACCATATCATCAATCTCGCACCAAGCTGATACCCGTGCTTGATGTTGATCTGATCAACAGCCGTCGCGTTTCCCTGGTTGTCGAGACTGAGCGCCCGGCCGTCCGTTTGATAGGTGTTAAAGGGGCTGCTGTAGATTGGTTCCACGAAGGGCGTTAGGAGCTCTCTGGCGTAGATCGCTTCCAGACACATCCCAAAGCAGTTCCCGGGGTTGGCCAGTCCCCTGTAAACAGTTTCGAAGAATATCCGCTCCGCAAGATGCCAATTCCACGGCGACAAGATGATTCCCAGATTGAGCGAGTCGTCACCCTGGCCGACATCGGTGAATGTCTCCGAGAATGTTTTCCAGCTCAGTGTCGGGCCTTTCCAATTGCGGAATGGCCAAAACAACGTCGTGTGGAAGCGACCGTCTGTCGTCACAGTTTGGGGCTCGGGCTCTATCTTCATTACGACCGACAGGCCCCCGCTGCTCTTGTAGGTCCCGGAGTCCCTCAGACCCCAGAGATTGTCAATGTCGAAATGCAGTGTGAGCGTCCCGTCACGATCATCCTTGCCAAACGTATTCTCATGTATGCATTCCATCCACACATCGATGGTGTAATTGGGCGTGACTTTCGCGATGCTCAGCTTCCCAAGTGGAGGATTGAATTGATGATTGCCGTGATGATAATTGTCCTGGGCCGGGTCGCGCCCGTGCTCGACTTGGCCAGTCGAGTCAGAAACGGTGTGCTGAACATTGAAGTCGTCGTGGCTTGAATCGGTATAACTGAAGACATTGACTTGGAGGCCCTGAACCGGGAAAGTCCCCACGGCGACGCCGTCGGCGTGCCACACCACGAGCCCGTTCTGAAAGTTGTTAAACCGCCCGCCGGCCGGCGTGTCTGTCTCCCCGGAAATCGGGAAGCCCAGAGGCCCCACCGGGCCGCCGCTGGCCAGCCATTTCGCCTTTATGTCGCCGTACACCTCCCAAGCGCCCGTACCGCCGCTCCAGTAGATGCGCGCCTGGCCGGTGGAAAATCCGGCGCGAATGCCGCCTTGGAAAGTGTTGTAACGCCCGATTTGGCTAGCACCGTTCATGACCGGCATCTCGTCGCTGCTCGGAAAACCGAGTAAGCCGCCCGGACCGCCAAGCGCGAGATAACGGTCCCGGATCAGTCCATGTGTCTCCCACGCACCTGTGTCGCTGCTCCAGTAAATCGTACCCTCGTCGAATTGCGACATCCGTCCATTTGCCACCGGCTCCTCATCGGAAACCGGCAAGCCCACTACTGGGGGATTTCTTGTGCCCTTGGCAATATTACCCAGTGCTCGATAGTGACCATAGATTAGGCCGTAGACAACCCAGGCTTGCTTGTTCCCGCGCAGCACGAGCATACCCGTCTCGGAATAGGCCGCCTGGCCTCCGTCCTCGAGGGTATCGAAAGAGTCGCCGGTCGGATAGCCAAGATAGTCGCGGATGAACTGGCTCGTCGACGTATTGGCATTAGCGATGGACGGAGAATTCAGCTTCTCATAGAGCGGCCGTGAGATGAGACTGGCGCCAAAATCGGGCGAGTAGAAAATCGCCCCATTCAGAAACTCCTGGTATGATCCGACGCCGTCGGGCATTGGGGCGGCGTTCGCGAGTACGGCGCCAAGCCCTTGGAGCGCACCGGATTTCAACCATTTGACCCCGATCGGGCTCGATTCATCGGGCAATGACCGTAACCGTCATTGGGATCGGCGGTACAGTCCAGTTGTCGCTCTCGATCTGCAAGGTGAAGTCGACTGGGCCGGGCGTTAGGTGCTGGGTTGGCACGTTCAACGTAAGAAGGACAAACACTGATTCCCCAACGTTCACTGGCAGCGGTTCGACGCCGTTGGAGGTCGCCGTCGGGATCCCGACCATGACACCACCCGTGCCCGGTGGCTGGTGAAGCCCTGGTGGCGGTTCAGTCGGTTTACCTGGTTCCCAAAAGAACTTTTCGGCTGACATCACCAGCGTGACCCATCCGTTGCCACCAATGATTTTGGCGGTCAGCGTCGCCGCTGTAGGTGCTTTTTGAATCGATGTCCGGTTCGATTCAACTGAACCGTAGGACACATCTTCAAATGCGACGCCAGGAAATTTCACCAAGGTGCTCATTCTTTCCCCTCCAGAGCAGGCATCTGATCAGCGCTTGCCCAGCGCCGTGCCAATCGATTGATTGTTAAGCCGCTCTTTGCATCAAAACGGGATAGCCTCCGACGACGAATTGGAATGTCTGACACGTTAATTCTCCTTTTTTACCGATTAGGATCATGTAGCCTTGGTTGAAGCTAATCATCGTATAGCGGGATTCTTCATCTGTTTACACAAGGATTGGGAGCGCCGAGTTTCAACGGTCTCGAAAGAATTTTTCGGTTTTACGCGTCGAAGATCCGTTTGGTAGTCCCGGAAAGCCGGTTGGCAAATCACACCGAAAGCATGTCACTTTGCGAATTATTTGGCCGAACTTTTGCGCGCTGGTATCAGCTCTGGGACAAAGGACCAGATTTCACTGAGTGAGCTAGAGCGAATCCGGCTGTGACGATCGATCCTAAGCTGCGTCGCCGGACCGCGCGCGCCTTCGCTCGGAGGCTAAGCGCCCGCTTCACCCGATCGGGTCCTCCTGGGGAGGTGTGGAAAAGTGTGACTGGCAAATCCCGATTGTGTAGAATACTAACAGATAGCGTACGCCACGATTGTCTCACCGGAAAAGGTGCGCCTAAATGCCTTTCCACGTCTTTCTTTCTCATAGCAGCGCCGATAAACCGGCCGTTGAGGAGATAGCTCGCCAACTCGCCAAAGAAGGCATCCAGCCTTGGCTTGACAGATGGCACCTGATTCCGGGCGATCCCTGGCAACCAGCAATTGAAAAGGCCCTGGCCGAATCCGAAAGCTGTGCGGTTTTCATTGGTCCTAGCGGTTTCGGACCATGGCAGAACGAGGAAATGCGTGCGGCCATCGATCGACGTGTTCACAACAGCGGCAGGCGTTTTCGCGTGATTCCCGTTCTCCTGCCAGGCGCAGAGCGATTAGAGCACAGCAGCTTGCCTTTATTTCTGGCTGCGGCGACATGGGCTGAATTTCATGATTCGCTTGACGACGAAAATGCTTTTCACCAGCTGGTCTGCGGCATTCGCGGCATTGCGCCGGGAGCAGGCCCCGGTCAGGCACTTTTCGAAGGACAATGTCCTTACCGCGGTTTGCGCGTTTTTGATGTGGACGATGCTCCCTTTTTCTTCGGACGGGAGGCTCTGGTTGAACGGCTCTTAAGCAAGCTGCTCCCTGCTACAGAAGGCAAAGCGATCTGTCGCTTTCTGGCCATCGTCGGGGCTTCCGGCAGCGGAAAGTCATCGCTGACTCGTGCGGGCCTGGTCGCAGCGCTTAAGCACGATAAACTCGCGGGCAGTTCTCACTGGCCTATCGCGATCTGCCGGCCGGGACCGGATCCCATAGAGAGCCTAGCCGTGGCAATTTCCAAGTCTACCAACCTCGGCCAAAGCCCATCGACGCTTGCAGAGTTAATTGCGGAATTTCAAAAGAACGAGAAGACGCTTCATCTCGTTGCTCGGCAATCGTTACCCGAAAACGCGGCCGACATGCGGCTGGTGGTCGTTGTGGACCAATTCGAGGAAGTCTTCACGCTCTGTTGCAAGGAGGAGTCTCGCGAGATGCTCGTCCGCAACCTTCTGTTTGCGGCCAAAGTCGCGCAGGGGCAAACGCTGGTAGTTTTGACCATGCGTGCGGATTTTTATCCTAAATGCGCCGCAAATGCCGAACTAGCGGCAGCATTCTCTGATCACCATATGCTGGTTGGACCGATGACGGACAACGAATTACGTCGTGCTGTCGAAAGACCAATTCAGTTGGTAGGATGTGAGTTAGAAGCCGGCCTCGTCGATTTACTCGTGCAAGACGTGCGTCGTCAGCCCGGGGCTTTGCCGCTGCTGCAGCACGCATTGCTGGAATTGTGGAACAAACGTGAGGGACGCCGCCTGACCGTCAGAGCCTATCAGGAGATTGGAAAGCTGGAAGGCGCGTTGCAAAGGCGAGCTGAAGCAATCCTGAACGCATTCTCGCAAGATGAACAGGAACTCTGCCGCCGCACTTTTTTGCGCCTAACCAATCCAGGGGAGGGAACGGAAGATACCAAGCGCAGAGCCTCGATGAAGGAGTTGTTGTCCATGTCCGGAGAATCGAATGCTGAGGAACACATCATCCAGAGGCTCGTCGATGCCTCCTTGCTCACCACCGAGGGCGATTTCACTCGCAAGGATGCCTTTGTGGAGGTAGCGCACGAGGCGCTGATCCACAATTGGTCTCGGCTGCGACAATGGCTGGATGAAGACCGAATAGGTCGACGCCTGCATCATCGAATCTCTGAAGTCGCGCAGGAGTGGCAACGCTCGAACAAAGAGGAAGGACTCTTGTATCGTGGTGCCAGACTAACTCAAGCACGGGAGTGGCGTGAGCAGAATGAGGCCGAGCTAAACTTGCTGGAATGCGAATTCCTGGATGCGAGCATTGCTGGACTAGAAAAATCGGATCAACAGCGGCGGCAACGTCAATGGTTCCTCTTTGGCGCAGTAGTGCTCTTATTATTCCTCTCTATCGCGGCTAGCGGCTTTGGCATTTTTGGTTTTTGGCAGAAGCAGGAAGCAGAGGCAAAGAACCGCGAACTGGGATCTCTGCTGGAGGAGGCTGCGCAATCGGATCGACTAGTAGCCGAGGAAAAGTTGCAGGGCGGGAAGGATTCGGACGCGTTAGCGTACCTCGCCCGGGCGGTTCGCTATTTGCCAGAATCCTCCCTCGCCGTGGACGCCTCAATGCATTTCATGCTTTCGGCGGCGGTTGCGCCCTTAAGGGTCACTTTCAGAAACCCCACCGGCGCGATCGATCACGCTTTCATTAGCCCGGACGGCAGCCGTGTGCTGACCGTCTCAGCGGACAGGATCGGGCGGCTCTGGGAGACAGAGAGCGGTAAGCTCTTGGTCACTCTGCAAAACCCCAGCGTCGGGGTTTACCGTGCTGTGTTTAGTCCAGACAGCCGCCGCGTGCTCACCGACTCAGGCAATACCACAGGATTCTGGGAGGTTGAAAGCGGCAAGCTTCTGGCGACATTCGACGGCCATATACCCGGGAATTCTAGCGCGGTCTTGAGCCCAGACGGTCGTCGTGTGCTCACCGCCAGAGACAATACCGCGGAACTCTGGGAAGTTGACAGCGGCAAGCTCCTGGCGCGTTTCCGAAGCCCCACCGGCGTGGTTCTTCTTGCGGCCTTTAGCCCAAACGGCCAGCGCGTGCTGACTGTTTCAAACGGCAATGCCGCGTGTTTCTGGGAAGCTGAGAGCGGCAAGCTATTGGCCACTTCCCAGGGCCCCATCGAACCGGTCAGGAGCGCGGTCTTTAGTCCCGACGGCCGCCGGGTGCTCACCCTTTCAAACGCCGATGCCGCGCTCGCGAGTTTATGGGAGGTGGAGAGCGGCAAGCTATCGGCCACTTTTCGAGGCCCGACTGCCTCGATTTCTAGCGCGGTCTTTAGCCCTGACGGCCGCCGGGTGCTTGCCGGCGCGGATAATAATACCGCGCTACTCTGGGAGGCTGACGGCGGCAAGCTCTTAAATACTTTCCAAGGCAACATTGCGGTCTTTAGCCCTGACGGCCGCCGTATATTCACAGCCGGCTCAAATGACAAGATCGCGCGACTCTGGGAGACGGAGAGCGGAAAGCTCCTCACTACCTACCAAGGGCTCACCGGAATTGTTTATGGCGCTGTCTTTAGCTCCGACGCTCGGCACGTGCTTGCCGTCTCAGGCGATACAGCGCTACTCTGGGAGGTTGAGGGCGGCAAGCTCCTGAGCACTTTCCAGGGCCACACCGGCGGGGTCAGGCGCGCAGTCTTTAGCCCTGACGGCCGCCGGGTGCTCGCCGGCGCAGATGATAACACCGCGCGACTCTGGGAGACAGACGGCGGTAAGCTCTTAAATACTTTCCAAGGCAACATTGCGGTCTTTAGCCCTGAGGGCCGCCGTATATTTACAGCCGGCTCAAATGACAAGATCGCGCGACTCTGGGAGACGGAGAGCGGAAAGCTCCTCACTACCTGCCAAGGGCTCACCGGAATTGTTTATGGCGCTGTCTTTAGCTCTGACAGCCGGCGCCTGCTCACCTGCTCATATGACCATACCACGCGCCTCTGGGAGGCGGAGAGCGGCAAAGTCTTGACCACTTTGGACTACACCCGCTTTGTTTATAGCCTGGCCCTTAGCCCCGACGGCCGACGCGTGCTCACCGGCTCAGATGACAATACCGCACGGCTCTGGGAAGCGGAGAGCGGAAAGCTCCTGGTAAAGTTTGAAGGTCATGAGGGCACGGTTTTGCTCACAGTCTTTAGCCCCGACGGCCAGCGCGTTCTTACCGGCTCGAAAGACAATACCGCGCGGCTTTGGGAAACTGAGAGCGGAAAGCTTTTGGCAGTTTTTAAAGGCCATATCAATCCGGTTGTGCTTGCGGTCTTTAGCCCCGATAGCCGCCGCGTGCTCACCGCCGCCTCGAACGACCCGACCGCGCGGCTCTGGGAGGTTGGGAGCGGCAAGCTATTGGCAACCCTTCCAGGTCGCAGAGGCATGGTTAACGTGGTATTTAGCGCAGACGGCCGCCAGGTGATCACCATCTCCGATGACAATGTCGCGCGCTTCTGGGAGGCTGAAAGCGGCAAGCTATTGGCTACTTTTCGAGGCCCGACCGCCTCGATTTCTAGCGCGGTTCTTAGCCCAGACGGCCGCCACCTACTCATCACCTCCGGGGGGAGCCCGTGTCTCTGGCCACTCTTGCCCACCAATGTTCGTCCACCGGATTGGTGTGGCGATTTTCTTGATTGGCTCGGAGGTGAACGGATCGCCCCGGATGGTCAGATCGAGACTTTTTCTGGAGACGAGCTCCTTAAACTGGAAACCCGACTACGTGCACATATGAACGAGGACACCGATTACGCTCGACTGCTGCGCTGGCGGCTCTTACCATTGCAAGAGCGGCCGGTGGAACCTTACGGCAAAACCACGCGGGAGCAGGCTGCTGATCTTATCATTCGACCCGACATGAACGAGTATGAAGCCGAGCACGCCTATGATCTTGACCCGTGGCACCCGTTGGTGCATCTGGCGCTTGCCAACTTCGAGAAAGACCCGCTCCGCGCGGATTTTTTGCGGCAATATTCACTCGATCGACTCCCGAAGGATCCGAAACTCCGTCAACGCGCGGCAGAATTCCTGCGCAAGCAGGCAAAAGAGGATCTAGCGCGTGAAGTAGAGGGCAGGACCGATAAATGATTGGCCGAATTAGCTCACCTTTCTCAACTCGACATCTGCCGCTACCGACGAGGTCGATCTGAAACCGCTGACGAACAAAGCCACCTATCCCGAGCCTGAACCATGGGCCGACCAGAGGCTTGGGCGCACAGGTCCTCAGAAAGGTCCAGATCCGGAATGCCAAAGAGGTGATTTGCGAGATCGTTCCTTTCGATCAGCATGGCACAGCCATAATCCACCGTCCCAGGCAGGCAAACAGCGCCCGGCGACACGAGGGTGCGCGGCCGGTGTTTGGCCGGCTCGAGGGGACCGGTCCCGAACCCGCAAATAAACTAATTCCCTGACTCAAAAACGCATTTCACCACGGCTCCCACAGGCGCGGAAGGCTACAAACATCTTTAAAACACACACACAAACAATGTAGGTAGATTTGCAGCAATTTGCAGCGATTTTGCTTCCGCTCGATTCCGCAGATTTCCACCCAGATGGAAATTCCCAAGGGAAACGCCTTGAAAATAGCGGAAAACAGAACCCTAAAATGGGGTTCAAGTCCCCCCCGAGCAGAGATGCCATTCTGTAAGTTGTTGTCCTTGAAGAACTTAGGTTCTGAGACGCTTGGACAGATTCAGAATCTCGTCCCCCACCGCCTGATGTCCCGATTGAAATCCAAGACCTCTCCAGGCGACACTCTTCGTACTCGGCCATACTCCTATCGACGTCTGGATCCAAAAGATGGATATCGATGGTGATGGCGGACGACGAGAATTCGGACTTCGTGGTCAACGGGCGGAACAGAAAGTAATAAGGGAACCGCCGCAAATTCGCTCGCCGGCCAAGGAAAATCGCTGCCCAGCAAATCCGCCTTGGCGCTGCCGACAAACCCACTGCCAAGAGTCAAGTCGTAAATAATTTTGCCCAGACGGCTTTGATAGCCGGAACGGCGGGAAGCAAATTTCAGCCGGGCAGGTGCGCCGGCTCGAAAGAGAACTCAAGAGAGGAGACGGACTCTCCAAACAAACAGTGGGTCCAGACTGTCAAGAATTGTTGACTGACCCTTGACTGGCCCCTTTTGCGCAAGCACAAGAACTTGGGCATCGTCAGCAGCGGCTTAATGTTTTATGGATTCCTCATGCCCAACACCACAGTTTCGGATGCACCCACTCTGGACTGGCTTGAATCGTATCTGAATGAAAGAGAACTCAATACATATGTGGAATTTATCGGCGGCAATATTGCATCGTCGGGAGGACATCTTGTCAATATTCTCTATTTCGCCCCAGTGTCGGAGCCTCCAAAAGGGCGGATCTTACTGCGGACTCTTCCACCGGGGATAGAACCAACTCGTGAGACGGTGATTGCCATCCGTCTCGTCCGACCTGACGAGGAGCTTGTTTCGTTGGGGGAATTTTTGATCGATGGGAAAGCGATGCTCGTTCTTGCATGCAGGCAGCTTCCTCGGGATCAGACAGCACCAAGACAATTTACGGAAGTTCGCACCCAAGTTGAAACGCTCGTGAAGGACTCTTACGAGCGCGGGCTCGAGCTAATAGCTAAACAAGATTTTGAGAGTGCAGTTCGGAACCTTGAGATGGTTTTGAGCCTTGCGCCTGGCTACAAGGACGCAGCGGAACTCATGGAACAGGCGCGGATAAGATTCTCTATCGATAGAGCTCGATCCGGATCTTCGCGTTACTTGCTTTGGTATGGGACAGATCGTGAGCCTACGGACGCAAACAATCATTCGCGCGGCTATACTGCGTGTCGCTCAGACACGGTTAGCATGGGTACTTGCGCAGTAGAAGTACCGGAGTTCCACAAGTTTGGCTCTGTTGGATCCGCGTGGTGGCAACGTTGGCTGACAATGAAGGATGATCGATTGAATCTAGTTGATATCTGCGCAAAATCCGAAGCAGACTTCTGGAACTCAATACGCGCCTCTCTTTTGGCATGCAAAGAGAGCGAGCGGCAAGCCGTTATATATATTCATGGCTATAATGTTACGTTCGAAGGCGCGGCGATCCGAGCAGCCCAGATTGGTGTCGATCTAAAAGTCCCCGGTATAATCGCATTCTTCAGCTGGCCTTCCCAAGGGCAGATAGAAGCCTATCCTCGCGATGCAGCGACAATTGAAGCGAGTGAAAGCGCCATTTGTAACTTCCTTGTGCAGTTTGCTTTAAAAACCAGAGCAACTCGTTTGCACGTGATCGCTCACAGCATGGGTAATCGAGCTTTGTTGCGATCCATTCAGCTCGCACTTTCAATCCGTTCGAGAAAGCGGGTCAAGTCATCGCCGCCTCCGATTCTATCCACGCTAAGATCGTTGAACGCGGCAAACAGCTTCTCCAGAGAATCGACCTCCTGCCGAGCGCCGGGCAGTGGCCTCTCGGCGACTGCGTTGGCGGCGTCTGAAATCACTGCTCTCAGTGCAGGGTCGCGTGACGCATTCTCACATAGAGCCGCGTTCGTAATCAGCACGCTCGTCGATGCAAGGTCAGGACCGGCCAGGCGACCCACCGCATACTGGGTCGCGATGGGCGGTGTCCCGGCAAATTCCAGTGGCGCAAAGATGCGGGACGACACAAAGGCGACATACTTGGGCCGCAGCTTCCGAAGCGTCGCATCGAGTCCTCCAGACGAGTTCGCCAGCAGCACCGAGAGATCTTCGGATTCTTTGGTAACGAAATTCCGCGTCTCACCGCGTGTAGAAAAGGAAGTCAAGAATCGTCCGGCTAGGAGGTCCGATTGCCGCCGACGGGTTCCGGTCTCGAACAGCAGGGAATCATCCACTAAAAGCAGGGCAGAACCCAAGGCGGCCGCGTAGTTTGCAGCGAGGAACGAGGGCCAAGGCTCAACCTCGGAAATGCTTGCGACTACGACATAATCGCTGGGTGCCATTTCCTGGCTGAGCCGAAGATTTGCAAAGGTGTGGGGGTAAACCTTTAGCATCTCGCCGACGCGTCGCTCGTGGTCTTCGCGTGCCACCGCGTTGAGCCGTTTGGCAAGGTCTATTGGACTGCGTGGCAGAATAGTGGCCACCTCCAGATTTTGAAGGAGTGATCCTTCAAAGCAATAAATCTCCGCTGGCGCGAGCTTCTGGCAGAACTGGCGCCCTGATTCGTTATCAGGCAAGAGAAGCGCCCCCAGATGCCGAGCATAAGGGATGGAAGCGATCAGTGTCGCGCTCTCCTGAGGTACCAGAAAACAAGGCCGTTCCGCTAGGCCCTGCGTCTGGACCTGCATCAATCTATCCATCTTAGGATCATTCCTGCTGGAACCGGTCTGCTTAACCGGCCAGTCGCGTACCAGGTCCACATATTTGGCCGCCAAATCCTCCCATGCAACGGGATTCGGCAAGTGCGTTATTGCCCGAAGCATTCCACCGGGGTCGCCGAGCAGCTGCACCGGCGCAAGCGCGGTTGCAATATCCTCAATGGGAAGGCGGCGCCGCGCCGCGAGATCGAGCAACATCTGGGTGGCGGCCGGCGCAAGGGGCCGGCTCACCGTCACGATTTGAATGCTCTCGAACGGATTAACATCCTCATCCACCGAGGCTGCCAGAGCAAAGAGCGATCCGCCGAGGGCGGATGCGATCCGGCCCTTCAGTCGAAGCACCCCTTCACAGACCGTTTCAAGTTCGACCGGATCCACCAGCAAAAACAACTCCCGCCGGGGATCGAAGAGCAGATCGAGCGTTGCATCGAGATCCTCCGCGTTATCCGGGACGCCGATGAGGAATACCTCGTGGTAAGAAGATTGCCGGAAGTGCTCACGAACGATCCCGGGGATTTCTGAGTCGAAAAAGAACAAGGGGCCGAAAGCCCGCATCATCGCCGCCGGCGTGGTCATGCTTGGCGCCACCAAAGGGAAGGAAGCGGCACAGCACGCCGCCCCCCAGCTTTCATTGGTTCTCACGAGCATCGCCGTGTCCGCCGGGACAACTTGTGGTGAAGTTCTCAAGGAAAAAACCACCTCTTCGGCGCCGATCTGCAAATGTGAGACGTGATCCTCAGGCCGCACGGACAGTAGGATCCTCGACGGGTCCTTTTCGAACCTCGTGGATGCTTCGAGGATCAAATTGTCTTGTTCGAACATCAGCACGTCTTCGTCCGTCTCGACATGGGTAGAAGCAGGACCTGCGAATTCCTGCCGCGCCCGATCATACCGCCCGACATACTTAAACGGCAAAAGCAGGGTCAATTCGCCGTCGAAAGATTTTCTCACCCGCAGCACCCACGTGTCCCAACTGGCCGTGGGAAGCCGAACAGC
>Ga0209040_10003486_pt1 | contig 12086 bp, 10 predicted proteins | sample BogFormECP12_OM3_FD_188240 | JGI IMG/M metagenome (GOLD analysis project Ga0209040, IMG submission 188240) | Bog forest soil microbial communities from Calvert Island, British Columbia, Canada - ECP12_OM3 (SPAdes) (version 2) | ecosystem: Environmental > Aquatic > Freshwater > Wetlands > Bog ... | reverse complement strand
GTCCTGCCAGGCCGTAGAGCTTGGAGAACGTGCGCAACACGATGATGTCTTTGTCCGCCTTGACCAGGTCGAGCGTGGTAGGTGCATCGCAGAAATGAATGTAGGCCTCGTCCACCATCACGACAGAGCCTTTGGGCTTGTTCTCCAGCAAGTACTCGATGTCGGAATGGCTGGTGAGCGTGCCGGTAGGATTGTTGGGCGAACACATATAAAAGATACCCGCGTCGGGAGCGGCGGCCAGCATTGCCTTGACGTCGTGCGACCACGTCTTGGTCAGCGGAACGTTTACCAACCGCGCGCCCACAGCTTCTGCGGCGCGGCTGCCGGCTTCGTAGCCGGGATCGGCAGCGACATAGCTCGCCTTGGGCGACGCGAATGCGGCGACCGTGTAGTACAGTGCCGGACTCGATCCGGCAAACGCCTGCACGTATTCCGGCTTGAGTCCCTGCTGCTGGGCGAACGTGCTGACGAGGTCTTCGGTGAGGTTGAAAAGGTAGCGTCCGCCGTCGGGCGTGACGTTGGCAACGGCTTGCCGTGCAACTGCCGCTGGGCCGAGCGGGTTTTCGTTGGCATTGAGGAGCACCCCGCCCTTGGGAGGAGACTTCAACTGCGCATAGGCGAGCATAGGCTCGGTCACGATGCGGCCGGCCAGCGCCACCGACGCGACTGCCGACAGTTGCAGGAACGACCTGCGGGACAACGGCGACAGTTGTTTCTGGTTTGACATGGTCCCCCTCGTCTGAAACGGGTTCCAAATGCTCTGTGGCATCCCATTTAGTTGCTAACTTGCGAAACTATAGCCGGAAAAAGCTTGCAGATGATAAGCGACGATCAGCCGGCCCGGTTTCGGTTATCTTACCGTAGAATCAGGATTCGGCGATCAGGAAACAATATGACTGTTTTCTGCGGTACGCCGGCCTCCCTACACCCCCATGATCGCCTTCACCTTGCCCGACTTGATGGCCTTGACCAATTGCTCGTGGTCTCGTTCGGTCTGGTCACCGTAGGCTTCGGCCCACGTCGCCAACGCCTTGTCGAGCACAGCCGAAGTTCCACAATAACCCGCAATGGCGGCCGCATCACCGGCGCGGGCATGGGCGCGGGCTAGCAGTGTGCCGCAGGCCCAGGCGTAGAAGTTGAATGATTCGCCCGTCAGCCACTCCACCGGAACCGACGCCTTCATATTTTTCATCTGCCGCACAAAATACGGCCGCCCATCGATCCTCGTGATGCCCAGCATGATGTCACTGGAAGCTTGCAACGCCCGTTGACCGACCACCACGCGCCTGCCCTCGTGTTCCGTATACATCTCGGGCAGCGGCGGAACAAAAGGAGCGTGGGCTGGGGACACGCACTCTTTGATCTGCAGAAACAGCGGATCGTCATCGCCGTTGCCAAACAGCAAGGCCAGGTAGGCCCGCGTCCCCACGCTGCCCACGCCGACGACGCGGTGGGCGACATCCACCACGTGATAGCGGCTGAGCATGTAGCGGCGTTCCAGCGACAGGGACTCGGCATATTCGTTGAGCCCATCGATGATCTTCTCGCGGGTCGCCTCATCCACATGAGCGAGAACCGGAGGGTCTTCCCGCAAGCGCCAGCCGCCAGAGACCCCGCGCTCGGAAATCTTAGTCAACAGCGTGGCATTGGTCTGCTGCTTCGCCTTGGCGACGCACTTTGCCAACACCGCGCTCGACTTGGCATCGATCTGCACCAATGGATTCTTTCGGTCGGGATAGGCATGCAAGTACCATACGTCCAGCACCGCCATGTTCTGCAATCGCGTGATGTTAAAGCGATAGCCTTCGACGGCGCGCATTACGGCATCGGCGCGCTCCTTCTTGTTGAGTCCGTTCTCCCGCGCGGCCACGTTCACGCTGGCCACCAGGCGCTTCAAGTCCCACTCCCACGGGCCGATGGTGACCTCATCGAAATCGTTCAGGTCGAAGATGACATCCCTCTGCGGCGTACCGTAAAGCCCGAAGTTGTTGATGTGCGCGTCGCCGCACATGATCACATGGACGCCGGAGATCGGGGTATTGCAGAGGTCCCACGCCATGACGCACGCGGCGCCACGCAGGAACGTAAACGGCGAAGCCGCCATCCGTCCCATGCGCAGCGGAATCAGGTCCTCCTGACGTCCCACATTGCTGGCCGCGAGCAGGTCGAGCGGGTCAGGACGGTTGGCGGCTGGTTTAGTGTCGGCGTGGCTCTCGCGCGGCGTACGTGCGCGCAGTCCCTTACCGATATTTCGCCGCTTCTCCCAGGTATTGTTGGCGTTCCGCAAATCAAATGTGCCCGCTCTGTCGCCCGGCGTTCGAACTCCTTCAACACCGTATCCCCCACTCGTTGAAGCTGTTGTCGTTATTGTGCGCACGAACTTGGACGCAGTGGTCTTTCCTGCTTTCGATTTTGCTGCAACCGTCTTGGCACGTGGACTCATATGCAGACCTTTCTCTAGCCGACTGGCCCAGGGGAATACTGCGCCGGAAGCATCGGCAAGCTCAATCGGGGAAGCGCATTCGATATTAACGCACCATTACAGGTACGAATAGAGGGGACGTTGCGAGGAGAAATTGGCGCATCCGTGGTTTTCCGGCGCAAGCTCTGGCGCCGCGCCCAGGAGTTGGGCACGGGATTTATCAATTCCGAGCGGTCAGCAGCGCTACTTGGATTTCGCGAGTTTGGCGGATTTGCCTTCGGTAGTGGGTTTGGCGGCGGCCTCGCGAAGCTCGTTGATCTTTAGGCGCCTGGCGATACGGGCCTTGCGCAGCCGGTGCTCGCGCGACCGGTCTCCGTTGCGATACGACATGAACAACCTTTCCGGGTCTGAGAAACACTCAGCACACACTCGGCCTCGCCAATCAAATTGGGGGCGAACCTCAATTGGAAGCATAGCCCCTTTCGAAGAAAAGAGCACCTGGAGCCACTCTCGGGTGCCCCACTCAAGCCGTCTTTGCTTGAGTGGGACTCTTGAATCCCCACCCGCTTGCCGCGACAGGGCGCTTGGTGCCATCATGGCGCAACTCTCCTCCGCGACGGCGGTTTTACTGAACGATGGCAGCGGTTCCCATGACCAGCGCGCAGCATCGGGGCGAAGCGTCGACCGAACCCGGTCGTTCCGGGTTTCTGAAGCGTGGGTTGCTCGCCATGCTGATGGTGTTGTCACTGAGCGGATGGACCGCGGCGCAGTGTCCGGTGCGCGATCTGGACGATGATCTGCCGCCGGAGTTGCCGACGGTCAATTCGTCGACCCGCCACGGCGAGCCGCGCCTGCCAGAATCGGGATATCTCTCCAATAGCTCGTATGCCAGCACGTACTTCGGCTTCGTGATTGACCTGCCGCTCCCGCGGGACGGCCATCGCCTGATGATGCCGCTGATGCCGCCGGGCCAGCATGCGCTGCTGGCCATGGGCTTCCAGGAAGGACACCGCTTCGGCACACTGCTGATCACGGCTTCGGAGCCTAATAACCCCATCCACGAGATGACTGACGAGGAGCGTAACGCGGAATTTGCAGCTTGGGCGAAGGGCCAGCCCACCCACCAGATCACGCCCCCGGACTGGCTGACCCGCACCGGACGCTTCTATCACATCGCCAAGCACAAGGGCGACACGACTACAGTGCAGTACTGGACTTTCATCAAGAATTACCTCATTCGGGTTAAGGTGGAGTCGAACACCCGCGAGTTCCTGAACCAGACGAAGCTCGCGGTGGCTAACGTGAAGTTCTACTGCGCGCAGGAAGACGGGACGCTGATCAACGAGCAGGGCGAGATCGTGCCCACTCCGGGCGAAGGCTACCAGGGGCCGACCATTCCCACCTCGCAGGTGAACGCGGTGCTGGAGGAGCAGCCGGCACTGGAGGTGATCGAGACCGGCGAAGTTGCCGCCGGGGTATACCGCAACCCGGAGATGGGGCTCACCTACACCTATCCCGCAGAGTGGGAGCCTGTAAAAAGCGACGAGGATCCGCCGGCCAGGAATGAGGCCGATCAGCGAACGCGCGATGCTCTGAACGCGTGCTCGCTCCTGCTGGTGCGGCTTGCGTCTGCGGCGGAGGGAGCAAAGCCCGACGGAAGGCTGATCACGCTGCGCGCCATCGACCAGACGTGCCTTTCGCTGCCGGCTCCGGCAGCGGTGACGGACCGGCTGGGAGCGGAGGAACTGGGCGCCTACCTGCAGATGCTGGGCGTGTTCGGTGAGCTGCGCTCGACCAACCTCGCCATGCGCGCCAACCATTTATTCGCCGAGTACAGCGGAATGGTCGGCGAGCACCCCGAGGGGCAGCCGCTTGCGCATAGGCGCAACGAGGCTGTCGCGGTGACGCGCCACCGCAAGCTGCTGCTGGTGTGGTCGTGGATCGCGCCCAGCCTGGCCGAGTTGGGCAGCATGCCGAAGACCAGCGTAAGCTTCGAGGACGCGCCACCCATCGACCTGGTCGCAGCTGCGGTCGTGGCGCAGCGGTAAGAAGAGAATAGATTCCTACAGGAAACATCGAGGATGACGACTGCCTATAACCGGATCGCCGGCCAGAGCGCGGAGCGCCTGGCTGCGTTGAGCGACGGCGTCTTCGCGGTTGCCATGACCCTGCTGGCGCTCGACCTGCGTGCCCCTGCAGCAGAGGCGGTCCACAGCGAGCATGATCTGTGGCGCGCGCTGCTGGCGCTCGCTCCCCGCCTGCTGATGTACATGATGAGTTTCATAACGCTGGGCATCTTCTGGGTCGGCCAGCAGACGCAGCTCAATCACCTACGGCGTTCGGACCGCAGCCTGACCTGGATCCATCTTGCGTTTTTGTTTGTGGTCACGGTCACCCCCTTCTCCACGGCGCTGCTGGCAGAGTACACCCAGTACAGGCTGGCGCTGCTCGTCTATTGGTTAAACATCTTTCTGCTTGGCGCCACGCTTTACTGGAGTTGGGTGTGCGCGCTGGGCACGGGGCTGGTGAAGGAAGACATCCCACCCCAGGTTTCCGACGCGATCAAGCGGCGCATTTTGATCGCGCAGTCGTTGTATGCGTTCGGAGCGTTGCTGTGCCTGTTCAATCCGTATTGGAGCATTGCCTTCATCGTGCTGGTGCAACTGAACTACGTCATCGCGCCGCGCTTCACCCGCAATTCGCGGGAATAATCGCGCGTTGTCATCACGTCTCCGCCGCGGAGACGCGAGGGATCTGCCTTTGCCCCTCCCGCATTAAACTCGCAAGAGAAAGCTGGTTTGCATCATCCACTGTGCCGGATGTGCATCACGTCGCCATCCTTAACGATGTACTCCTTGCCTTCCAGCCGCAGGGTGCCGCGCGAGCGTGCTTCCGCTTCTGATCCAGCTTCGAGTAGCTGGTCCCAGTGAATCGTCTCGGCACGAATGAAGTGCTTTTCCAGATCCGTATGAATAGCGCCTGCGGCGTGTACGGCTTTGGAGCCACGCTCCACCGTCCAGGCACGACATTCGTCCTCGCCCACGGTGAAGAATGAGATCAGCCCCAGCAACTCGTACGTCTTGCGAATGAGGCGCACCAGCCCGCTTTCCTGCAAGCCATAACTGGAGAGGAACTCGGCCGCGTCTTCATCGCTCATCTCCGCCAATTCCGCTTCAACCTTGGCGCAAACGGCGAGGGCTCCGGTGTTGGGACGCGAGGCGACTTCGGTTATTCCATACTTCGCAACCCCTTCTTCAAGGTCTTTGCTCAGGGTTGCGCTCTCGCCAATGTTGAGCACATAGAGGATCGGCTTCTCGCTCAGGAACATGAAGCCCCGAATGCGCTTCTTGTCTTCGGGCGTCATCTCCATCTCGCGCAGCGGCCGCTCGGTCTCAACGTGCTCCTTGGCGCGCTTAAGCAGCTCGAATTCCCTTTCGAGTTCCGCCGTCTTCATCTTCTTGAGGTCTTTTTCAACGCGCTCCAGGCGCTTCTCGATCTGGCCGAGATCGTTAACGATGAGATCGAAGTCGATGTTCTTGATATCGCGCAGCGGATCGATGGCGCCGACGTGCGGAATCGAGGGGTCTTCGAACGCGCGCACCACGTGGGCCAGCGCGTCAACGTTACGCAGGTTGGCGGCGAAGGCGGTTTCCTTGAGCGCCTCCTGGCTAAGGGCTGCCACATCGGTGTACTCAACGCTGGCGTGAATGAGTTTCTTGGGGTCGTACAGCGCGGCCAGGCGATCGAGGCGGTCATCGGGCACCTTGGTGACGCCGAGATGGGCTTCGCGCGGACTGCCCGAACGATGCGCCACCGATTGCTTGGTCAACATTACGAACAGCGAGGTCTTGCCTACCTGTGGCAGGCCGATGATTCCAGTTTTCATTAGAATTATGACCTCTATAATTTCCCATCCATCAGTCGTGCATGCACCGAGCCGGGAGCGATATCAATGCAAGAAGGCGTAGCTTCGACCATGCGGTGAATCGGGCTATCCGAGATCGTTGCCCGACGACGTTATGAGAATGGATGCCCCCATCGCCTCGCACTGCTGTTCTGAGCAGACGGAAACGAACTTTTCGACCGAGGCCAACGGTCTATGATAAACGCCGGGCGGTCAGAAAGATAACCGCCAGTCCAAGCAGGAGCACGGCGCTTTCCAGACGAGTCGACCAGACGTGGAGACGATTGAACTCAACGCGCCGGGCGTCCTCGTGAGGCACGTTGTCGATGAAGACCATCTGGTTGCGCAGCTCCAGCATGCGGGTCGAAATGGCGAACACGCTGATCAGCGTCAGCACAATCATGGCGCAGACTAGCAAGTTCCTCGCGGTAAATGGGGCGGCCACGCCGTTTACGATTTGAGAGTCGAAGATCGAAGTGACCAGGAAGACCATGCCGCATGCGAGCCCCATCCAGTGCAGGATGCCAAGACTGCGGCTGACAACCGCGCCCGCTAGCTGGCGGCTAGGGAGGATTCCGGGGTGGAAGACAGTTGGGGCGAGGACAAAGGCAAAAAAGGCGATGCCTCCGACCCACACCACCAGCGAAAGAAGCATAAGGAATCGGACAAGGGACATGAAAACCTCGTGAGAAAGGCTATTCTAAATGCCTGGGGCGTCAGGTCGGCGGTTTGACCTCGGACAGCTCTGAAAGCGGAAGCCCAGATCCTCCAGCGGTCCGCTTGCGCTGATACCCGAGACCGTGGAGTGGGCGAAATCGCGAAAGTCTGTAACACTGTATGATTCCCCGGTTAACAGCTTGACAAGCTGGTGCACGGGAATGCTGTCGAAGGAGAGTGCGTTCGCAGTTTTTCTATGGTCGTGGCACGCAAATGGGGTAGCGCTGTCCTGCTTTTATGGCTTTGGTTCGCAGCCGGCGCACAATCTGTCCTGGGCCTTGAACCGTCCCACGGCTCCACGCTGACGCTAACTCCTTCGACCGGCGAAGTTTCGATCTCGACTGGCGCCGAGTTGATGTGCGATCCCCATGGAGACATGTCGCTGGAGGCGGCCCAGACTGGCATGTACGTACCCCTGGGAAGTGAACTACCAACCTCCAATCAGTGCCGTGGCTATTGGGTCCGCATCAATGTGCGGGCCACGAGTCTCCCACCCAGCGGATGGGTGCTGCAGCTATCTCGGGGATGGGAGCATGTTGATCTCTACTACGAGCAGGATGGCCTTATCTCCGTGCTGAGAACGGGCATGTTCCTGCCGCCCTCAGAGCGAGCAATAACCTCGAGTTACCTGCTGGTCCCCCTACCCTTGGAAGCCAATCGCGCGGCCACCTTTTATCTGCACCTCACCGGTGACACCAGCCGCTACGGCGAGGCACGCACGGTGGCAGGGATAATCCAGCGACGGGCCGCAAACCAGGCAACTCGTCGGGACGTATTGTTCGGACAGGGCGTATACGGCGGGATCATCCTTGGGTTGGTGCTGTACAACCTCATCCTGTACGGCGCAATCGCCGAGCGTGCTTACCTTTACTATTCGCTGTATGTACTGACGTTTGGCTCAGTCTGGATCGCGCGAACCGGTTATTTCTTCCAGTACTTTTGGCCGCATCACCCCGTGATTGAGACGGAGGCGCCGTTCTACTTCGTCGTATTGGCCATCATCTTCAGCAGCCTCTTTGTGCGCCAATTTCTGGCTACTCGTGAGCAGTCGAAGTGGTTGGACCGCACCCTCCTGGCGATCGTGCTCTTCACCGCAGCGCTGTGTGTGCTACGGATTGCGGGCGCTCGCGATGCATCAAGACTGCTTCTGGCGGCTGACGGTCTGGTGACCACCGTATTCTTTGCCGCAGTCGGAGTGCTTTTTCTGCTTCGAGGCTTTCGGCCGGCGCGCTTCTTTCTTGCAGCATGGGCGCTGCAATTGATTGGAAACCTGCTTTACATTTTGGCCTTCGTACGCTTCATACCGTTCAACTTCGTTACGTATAACGCGGCCCAGGCCGGCTCGGGGCTGGAGAGCATCCTGCTCGCGTTTGCGCTGGCCGACAGAGTGAATTTGCTCAAACGGGAGAAGGAAGAGAAGCAGTTGCAATACACGCGGGAACTGCAGGAGCAGGTGACGCAGCGCACCGAGGAGTTGATGAGCGCGGTCGAGAAGCTGAAGACGGCGTCGATCACCGACCCTCTAACCGGGTTGAGTAACCGCCGCCACGTGGACTCCGCAATCCAGCCCTGGATCGCCGAACTGCAGCGTGAGCGCATACGAAACTTACCCGGCATTCCACAACGTTATCTTGCCGTGTGCCTCGCCGACCTTGACCACTTCAAGCTGATCAACGATGACTTGGGTCATGCCGTGGGCGACAAGGTTCTACAGGCAGCGGCCGACGCGCTCAAGCAGAACGTGCGCGCCACCGCGATCCTGGCACGATGGGGAGGCGAGGAGTTCCTGATCCTCGATCACGTGACCGGGCACCAGGAGGACCTGTTAATGGCGGAACGACTGCGCCGCGCCATCGTGGATGAGCGCCAGTCGATTTTTATTGAGAGTGGACGGCGGCTGTCGTTGTCGCTGGGTGTGTTGCGGTATCCATTTTCTGTTGGATTTCCCGAGTTGCTAAGTTGGGACCATTGCCTTGCGCTGGTCGATCATGCGCTGTACCGCGCGAAAAAAGAAGGACGTAATTGTTGGCGCTGCTACCGCCCGAATGAAAGCGCTTTGCGCAGCGCCATACAAGCGCTCGGCATCGAGGAGGTACGCCGCCTGCTGCGTACGCAAACTGAACTAGCGTTCGAGATGGGCCTTATCGCAGTCGACGAGCAGGTCACCTCCGACGTGCAGGTGTTCTAATCGACAGCAAGTACGGCACTCGTCACCTGCTGCCGACAGCACAGCCGCCTTCAACGAGGCATCCGTGACCTTGGCGCTCATGACAACGACGGGCTGCTGATCCAGCCGGTCCTTCACGATGTCTCGCAATCGTGCGATTGCGCTGGCGTCTTCCACCGAGGTTCCACCAAACTTCATTACGATCATGACGGCATCAACCTTTTTCCCTTTACTCGATAAACCGAGCGAAGGCACTTCGTGGCACACTTGAAGGCGTGCCCTTTCAAATCAAAAACCCAGCGGAACTGAAGTCATCAACCCATCAGCCGCCGAGTTTGCGCGCCACGTTTTTATGGACCACCGCCAGGCGCCGCGCATGAAAACTTCCGTTGACCACGGCTGCAATCGCATCCATCTCGGCAAGGAATCCGTCGTGGCCGTGGGAAGTTTCAAACTCCGTATAATCGCATTGCACACCGGCAACTTCCAGCCGCTCCACGAGAGCGCGTATGTCTTTCGCCGGGAATAACCAGTCCGACGAAATCCCCACCAGCGATACGTGCGCTTTGATGCGCTTTAGCGCTTCCGCTTCCGAGGCGTAGCCGCGTCCCAGCTCGAAGGTATCCATCGCCTTGGAAATCACTAGATAGGAATTGGCGTCGAAACGCTTCACGAACTTCTCTCCCTGGTGGTCGAGATAGCCGGCAACGTCGTAGCGGTCCGCGACGGAGCGCAACGGATCCTCGCCGGTGCGATTGGGCTTCCGGGCATAGCGTTCGTCGAACAAGGCAGCCGACTTGTAAGAGCACATGGCGATGCCGCGCGCGAGACCCAATCCGCCGGTGGGCTGCTCCCCGGCGGCGTATCGTCCACTCTTGAAGTTCGGGTCGAGTTCGATCGCCTTGCGCTGCAGATGATTCAGCGCCAGCCCCATTGCCGATAACGGCGCGGCACCGATGGCAATGCAGTGCTCGACGCGCTCGGGATAATCCACCGCCCACTGCAGCGCCTGCATGCCGCCAATTGACGCGCCAATCACAATGCGCAGTCGCTTCACACACAGTTCGTCCAGCACGTGCGCCTGAGCGCGGACGATGTCGCGAATTGTAACGAGGGGAAAATCAGGGCCGAAAGGTTTGTCGGTGGCGGGATTGATCGAAATGGGACCGCTGGAGCCGTAACACGAGCCCAGGATGTTGGTACAGATGACACAATCGCGGGAGAGGTCGAATACGCTGCCACCGGGGTCCCCATTGCGCGCCTCTTTTGCGTGCGATGGGGTGTTGGAGAACATCTCGGGCCACCAGTCGGCGGCACGCGCCGAGCCCGACAGCGCATGACAGATGAGCACCGCGTTATCGCGCCTCTCGTTCAACTCGCCATACACGGCGTAGCGAACGGAGACCGGCTGCAGCGAGCCGCCGGCCTCCAGGCGGAAGGCCGCGCCATACGCAAAGGTCAGGTCGCCCTCCCGGGTGGGCTGCAGGGTGTCGCTCATGGCTAGTCTCCTGCCACCTGGGCCGCGGCCTTCCTGCCCGTTGCCACCTGCAGCGCGTGGTCAACGTCGGCGATGATGTCGCGCACGTCTTCGATGCCAACCGACAGGCGGACCAGTTCAGGGGTCACACCGGTTTCGCGCTGTTCGGATTCGCTGAGCTGCTGGTGGGTGGTCGAAGCAGGATGGATGACCAGCGATTTGGCGTCACCGATGTTGGCCAGCAGGCTGAAGAGCTGCGTCGCATTGATGAATCGCTTACCAGCCTCGTAGCCTCCCTTAATGCCAAACGTGACCAGCGAGCTGGAGCCCTTGGGCAGGTACTTCTTGGCCCGCTGGTAGTACTTGCTGGTCGGCAATGCCGGATAGTTCACCCACTCCACATCGGGATGGCTGGACAGATACTCCGCGACCTTGAGGGCATTTTCGGAATGACGCTCCATGCGGAGATGCAGAGTTTCCGTACCCTGCAACAGAAGGAACGCATTGAACGGCGACAGGCTCGCACCAGTATCGCGCAGGCCCTGTACACGCGCCTTGAGGATGAACGCCAGCGGTCCGAACGCCCCGGTGTAGGACACACCGTGATACGACGGGTCAGGCTCGACGAAATCCTTGAAGCGCCCGGAGGCCGCCCAGTCGAACTTGCCCGCATCGACGATGACGCCGCCGATGGAGGTACCATGTCCGCCGATGTACTTGGTGGCGGAATTGATCACGATGTCGGCTCCCCACTCGATGGGGCGGCACAACGCCGGGCTGGGCGTCGTGTTGTCGATGACCAGCGGTATTCGGTTTTCGTGCGCGATCCTGGCCAGTTCCTCGACGTCGGCGATGTCGAGTTTGGGATTGCCCAGCGTCTCGGTGTACAGCGCCTTGGTCCTGGGGCCGATGGCCTTGCGCAGGCCGTCGAAGTCATCGGCGTCAACGAACTTCACGGTGATGCCGAGCTTGGGCAGCGTGTAATGGAACAGGTTGTAGGTGCCGCCATAGAGCGACGTGGTGGAGACGATCTCATCTCCGGCGGAAGCGAGAGTGACGATGATCAGGGTCTCCGCCGCTTGTCCTGACGCCAACGCGAGTCCGGCGAGTCCACCTTCCAAGGCAGCGATCCGCTTTTCGAACACGTCGGTCGTCGGGTTCATGATTCGCGTGTAGATGTTGCCGAACTCCTGCAAGGCAAAAAGTCGCGCAGCGTGGTCGGCATCGTCGAACACGTACGACGTCGTCTGGTAGATCGGGACGGCGCGCGACTTGGTTGTGGGATCGGTGTCTTGCCCGCCGTGGATGGCGAGTGTGTCGAAGTGATATTCCGGCTTATCGCTCATGTCTGCTGCTCCTGTTCAGGCTGAATTCGCGTTCAATGCAAAACGACCCACTG
>Ga0209040_10003484_pt1 | contig 12089 bp, 14 predicted proteins | sample BogFormECP12_OM3_FD_188240 | JGI IMG/M metagenome (GOLD analysis project Ga0209040, IMG submission 188240) | Bog forest soil microbial communities from Calvert Island, British Columbia, Canada - ECP12_OM3 (SPAdes) (version 2) | ecosystem: Environmental > Aquatic > Freshwater > Wetlands > Bog ... | reverse complement strand
GTGGCCAGCGGGTGCTGCTCGGTCTTGACGAAGTCTTTGACGGTGATCAGCCCGGTCAGTCGGCCGTGACCGTCGACGACAGGCAGCTTCTCGATCTTGTTGCGGCGCAGCAGGCCCAGCGCGGCGTCGGCGCTGACGCCCTCCTGGGCGGTGATCAGCGGAGCCTTGGTCATCACTTCCGCAACCGGTTTGGACTGGTCAACCTCGAAGCGCATGTCGCGGTTGGTGATGATCCCAACCAGCGCACCGGAGTTGTCGACCACCGGCAGCCCGGAGATCCGGAATTTCGCGCACAGCGCATCGACTTCGGCCAGCGTGTTGTCCGGCCGGCAGGTGACCGGATCGGTGACCATGCCCGCCTCCGACCGCTTCACCATCTCGACCTGGCCCGCCTGTTCGGCGACCGACAGGTTGCGGTGCAGCACGCCCATGCCGCCGGCCCGGGCCATCGCGATGGCCATCCGCGACTCGGTCACGGTGTCCATCGCCGAGCTGACCAACGGCACCTTGAGCCGGATCAGCTTGGTGAGCTGGCTGGACGTATCCGCACTGGCGGGCACCACATCTGAGGCTGCCGGCAACAGCAGGACGTCGTCGAAGGTCAGTCCCAGCATCGCGACCTTGTGCGGATCGTCACCTCCGGTGGGTACAGGGTCGTCGGCGAGGCCGCCGACGCGGACGTATGGTTCGACAATCAGGTCGCCGCTGCCTTCAAGTCGGGACAAGCCAGATGACATTGCCGGGGCCCTCCCCTACGCATGCGGAGTGAGGACCTTATCCTATCGGCTCCTTACCACTCGGTCGCGACGCGCGCCGGGGGCGCTCACCACGGAGCAACATGGCTGCTGGTCTGCGGGTGTAGCGCTGGCGTGATGCCCGCCCGGCTGCGTAATGTGGAGCCGTGCGCGACTACCTCCCACCGGGTTTGCCGCCCGATCCCTTTGCCGACGACCCGTGTGATCCGTCGGCGGCGCTGGACGCCGTCGAGCCTGGTCAACCGCTTGACCCCCAGGAGCGGATGGCGGTCGAAGCCGACCTGGCCGACCTCGCGGTGTACGAGGCCCTGTTGGCGCACAAGGGTATTCGCGGCCTGGTGGTGTGTTGCGACGAGTGTCAGCAGGACCACTACCACGACTGGGACATGCTGCGCGCGAACCTGCTGCAGTTGTTGGTCGACGGCACCGTCCGTCCGCACGAGCCGGCCTACGATCCCGAGCCTGACGCCTACGTCACCTGGGATTATTGCCGGGGGTACGCCGATGCCTCGCTCAACGAGGCGACCTCGGATACTCCGATATCACGGGAATAGCACGGCTCGCCGGTAACCAGGCGTTTTTCGCCTCAGCCACCCACCGAGTTGGGCTGCTGAACCGTCATGCTGACAGCGGGGGCCGCGCTCGGTAGTGAGCTGGGCACCACCGTCGCATTGGGATCGCGGTTGGCGACCTTGGCGGTCAAAAGGTTCATCCGCTCGATCAGATCCTGTTTGCGATCGCCGTCCTTGACCGTCTGCACCCTGTCGCTGACCGCGGCAAGTTTGTCCTGCGCGTCATCCCACTGTCCCAGCGCGATCATTTGCTCAACGCGGTCCAAATCGGTATCGGCGGACTGCGCGATCCGCTCATCGTGCACCGAAGGCGGCTCGCCCAACAGCTTGGTATGGACGCCGTAGAGCGTGTCGCCGGGCTGGGCCCCGCCCATCACGGCGACGAATCCGCCGACACCGAGGACGGTCGCGGCGATCGCCCCCACCAGCGCCATCCGATGCCGGACACGACGACGCGCCGCCAGCCCGCGATTCAACGCCCCGACCGCGTCACGCTCCGGGCACAGCCCGCTCGGCGCCGGGACCCTCAGCTCGTCGCGCCAGTCCTCCAGCAGCCCGGCCAGCGCCCGCTCTCGGCTATCTCCCTGCTCTGCGACGTCGCTGAACTCGACCGGCTCACGTTTGGCCAGCGCATCGATGAACCGCTCGGTGCGGGCCACCGCGCCCGCATCGAGCTGATCGAACGGCGTATGCGTTGGCTCAGACATAATCTCGCCCCGCTGCAACAATCTCGGATTTCAGCCGCGCCAAGGCGCGGTGTTGGGCTACGCGAACCGCTCCAGCGGTGCTGCCAATGGCGCTGGCGGTCTCCTCGGCGCTCAAACCGACCACAACGCGCAAGATCAGGATTTCGCGTTGCTTGTCGGGCAGAACCTTGAGCAGCTCGCTCATCCTGGAAACGGAGTCGGCTTCGATGGCCGCCTGCTCGGGACCGGCCTCGACTGACCTGCGCTCGGGAATGAAGTCCGTGGGGTATGCGAGTTCACGGCCGGCTGCACGATAGGCATCGGCCACTTTGTGCGCGGCGATGCCATACACGAAGGCCAGGAACGGGCGACCGCGATCACAGTAACGCGGCAACGCCATCACGGCGGCCAAGCACACCTCCTGTGCCACGTCATCAGCCGAAAGGCCGGTCCGCTCGATCGTGCCGACTCGCGCACGGCAGTATCGGACCACGATCGGGCGGATCGTCTCCAGCACTCGTCGAAGCGCGTCCCGATCACCTGCTACGGCCTCAGCTACAACAGCGTCGAGACGTTCCTCCTGGGTTGTCATCGACGGCAACATCTCCAACGTTACGAGCCGGGCATGGCCCAGCGCAGCGGCACACAGTAAAACAATAACGACACACGGCAGCGTCTGCGCTGTTACCGCCGAGCCCAGGCTCCGCCCCAGTGCTGCACTTGGCGGGCACACTCGTCGCGAATATCGCACAGCTCGGTGATCGGGCGGGTGAGACTTCCCGTGTCGACAAGGTCGACCAGTAGACAGGCCACCGCCCAGCGCAGCGGCACCAGGCCCAACCGGCCGGTGAGCTCCAGCGTCACCTCACCGAGGGTCCGGGCCCGGTCGACGGCACCGGCGCTGCACAGCGCAGCGGCCAACACCACGTCGCTTTTGGCGCAGTGCCGGGCGGACACCGACCCGTCGACCAGGGTCGCCGCCAACTCGACGGCGACCTCGGCGTTGCGCACCGCGGCGGCACCGTCGCCGGCGACCATCGCCAGCTCGGCGGCAGCCCAAGCTCGGCGCACCAACAGCCGGTGCTGCGGCGCCTCCGCCACTATCGGCTCTGCCCGGCTCAGCAACGTCGCCGCGGCGGCCAGCCGACCGACGCCGAGTGCGTCGGCCGCCAGCCCGATCAGCGCATCGGCAGCAGCCTCAGGGTCGGTGCCGGCCAGCGCCAAGGCACGACCGTCCCAGCCGCGCGCCAGCCTGTGCCAACCCAGCTGGCGCAGAAACGAGGCCTGGGTACTGTGTGCCAGCGAGGCAAGTCGATCCGCCGGAGCAGAGCGCAATAGCGTGGTGAGGTCGTTGCGAGCGCTGCCGTAGCGGCCCTGCCCCCCGGCGCCGACCGCGCGGAGCCATAGCTGACGCGGTGTGCCCGCCGACGGCAGCGGCCAGCGTCCGGGCTGGTTTCCAAAGGCGGAAGCGGTGAGATCGGACTCGATTGTCGGATCGTAGGGCATATCGATCACGGCTGGCATCAGTTAAAATTGCATGGTTTCTGAGTTACACCGGTATTAAATCTGACGCAGATTATATTTATCGTGACCACCCCACGACCAGTCGCGAGCTGGGATATTCCCGCATCACACCCCGTCACCATGCATACGTTGGCGAGCAGGCTCATCAAATCGATGAACTCAGGGTAAATTGTCAAGCCCCAGTTGAGCATTCGGCAGATCACCGAGTGTTGACGAAAATTCCGTAGGCCCCCTACCTTTAAGGTCGACGAGTAGTCACCGACGACCCGCTCGATTCAGTTGACGACGTACTTGATCGCAAACTGGCCTGATCTTGGGCGTGTAGAGAGGGACTTCAATGCCACAACCGGAGCAGCTACCAGGCCCCAACGCCGATATTTGGGAATGGCAATTACAAGGCCTTTGCCGTGGGGTGGATTCGTCGGTGTTCTTCCATCCGGACGGCGAGCGCGGTCGGGCCCGCTTGCAGCGTGAGCGGCGGGCGAAGGAGATGTGCCGCCAGTGCCCGGTACTGACACAGTGCCGCGCTCATGCTCTGGAAGTCGGCGAGCCGTACGGCATCTGGGGCGGGCTCTCAGAGACCGAGCGTGAGCTGCTGCTCAAGCGTGAGATAGGCCGCACGCGCAGCATCCGTCGCACCGCCTAGTCCACTCCGACCAGCCGGACTACCCGAAAACCCCGCCCTGGCGAACCAGGGCGGGGTTTTTTCTCGATGCGGCGGCGAGCGTGGCGTTTGATACGAAAGACTCGCTACAGATGAGGCAGTCGACGGAAGTGAACACAGTGAGCCGTAACCGTAGAGTCGTCGCCCCCGTGAGGCCGCTTGTTCTCGCCACGATCCTGTTCGCACTCGCCGGCTGTACAGCGCCGACGGCGCCGCCAACCGCAATGACGGTGGCGACCTCATCCGCAACGACCGCGGCCCCCACGCCGCTGGTGTCAACGATGCCCGCTGCGCCGAGCGCTCCCATGGGCGCGCAGCCTCAGCTGGCGTCAGACCCGGCGCAGCTGGCCGACGACCTTGTCGCCGATGAGCAAGCGCTGCGTAACGGGTCGACGGCGCAGGGAGCGCTGGCGGCGGCGGCGCGTCGCCAGCAGGCGGCCTACCGGGCCATCGGGCGGCACCCCGAATGGGACTCGAGTACGCGCCCGCGAATCCCGCCCTCATTACTCGACGTGTATGACCGCAACGTCGACGCCCGTCGGCAGCTCACCGCGATAACACCCATGAGAACCACGCTGCCCGCATGGCGCGTCGACCCACCTGCTCCGGCCGACGAACTGCTGGGCTACTACCACCAGGCGGAGTCGGAATCCGGCGTCGGCTGGAACTACCTGGCCGCGATCAACCTCGTCGAGACCCGCTTCGGCAGCATCAACGGCGCGAGCACCGCCGGCGCGCAAGGACCCATGCAGTTCTTGCCCGCGACATTCGCCACCTATGGCCAGGGCGGCGACATCCACTCGCCCCGCGACAGCATCATGGCAGCGGGCCGCTATCTCGCCGCCAACGGATTTGCCAACGATCGTGATCACGCCATCTACCGGTACAACCACGCCAACGAATACGTGCGGGCGGTCAACCAATACGCAGCGCTGATTGCGGCCGATCCCGCTGCGTTCGCCGGCTACTACCGGTGGGACGTCTACTGCTCCACGACCTCGGGCGACGTGTTGCTGCCCATCGGTTACGCCGCGACCTCGCCGATACCGGTAGGGGACTATCTGGCGACCCACCCGCAGTAACTCATGGGCGCAGAGATCTCGCCGGCGGCGGAATAGCTGCGCGCCGTGCAAGGGTTGCAACGGCAATGACCGCACCAGATACCACCACCAGCAACCTCGGCCGATTCGGCTACTTCGGACTCGGCGCTACCCCCGACCAGGCTCGGGAAATCGAGCGGCTAGGCTACGGCACGATTTGGATCGGCGGTTCACCACCGGCCGAATTGTCCTTCGTTGAGCCACTTTTGGAGTCGACCACCGCGCTGAAGGTGGCCACCGGAATCGTCAACATCTGGAGCGCGGCCGCCAAGCCCGTCGCCGAGTCGTTCCACCGCATCAACACCGCCTACCCGGGCCGCTTCGTGCTCGGCGTCGGGGTCGGCCATCCCGAAGCCGAAGCGCAGTACCGCAAGCCCTACGACGCGCTGGTGTCATACCTCGACGAGCTCGACGAATACGGCGTACCTGCCGATCAACGCGTGCTCGCCGCGCTCGGTCCGCGGGTGCTGAGGCTGTCGGCCGAACCCGCCGCCGGGGCTCACCCGGCCAACGCGACGCCCGAGCACACCGCACAGGCCCGCTCGATCATCGGGCCGAACGCACTCTTGGCGCCCGCGCACAATGTGGTACTGAGCAGCGACGCCGAAAAGGCGCGGGCGATCGGCCGCAAGACGCTGGCCACTTACCTCAACCTGAGTAACTACGTGAGCAATTGGAAGCGGCTGGGTTTCACCGACGCCGACGTCACCCCGCCCGGCAGCGACAAGCTCATCGACGCCGTGGTCGCGCACGGCACTCCTGACGACATCGCCACGCGGTTGGGCGAGCATCTGAGCGCCGGCGCCAACCATGTCGCGATCCTTGTGTACGGCGGGTCAGAGAAGGTGTTGCCGACACTGTCCGAACTCGCTGGGCCGCTTGGCCTGTCACGGTAACGGGAGCCACCGCAACGGTGCCACGATGGCGGTCGGTGACGCGCAGACGTGGGACGATCCGATGCGGCGTTATTCGGCGTTCAAACCGTCAAGGAGAGTGGCATGACGACAGACCAGGCAGGCCATGACGCGGGGTCGTCCGAGGGAACCGTGACCGTCACCGAGGCCGGTACGGGGACTTACACGCAGCAGATCACCGCCGGGCACCACCAGCTCGTCGCCGACGAGCCGCAGCCGGTTGGCGACGACACCGGGCCGACACCCTACGATCTGCTCCTGGCCGCGCTCGGGGCATGTACCTCCATGACGGTGCGGATGTATGCCAACCGCAAGGGCTGGCCGCTCAAGCAAGTTCGAGTGACGTTGCGGCACTCGCGCATTCACGCGGAAGACTGCGCCGACTGCGAAACCCGCATCGGCTTGATTGATCATATTGATCGCGACATCGAACTGGAAGGCGACCTCGACGACACTCAACGGCAACGGTTACTGCACATCGCCGAACGTTGCCCTGTTCATCAGACCCTGACCTCAGAGGTCGACGTCGCCACATCCTTGCGGTAGAAAGCCGATCACCGCGGTGCCCGTGACGTTATCGTTTCCCGTGGGCCGCCGCGAAGGGTTGTGAGCGAGAGTGAACGTAGTGAGTCTCTTTGAGCTGCATGGCAAGAAAGCTCTAGTGACGGGCGCCTCCAGCGGTATCGGCAAGCAAGTGGCGCTGGCGTACGCGCAAGCCGGGGCTGCAGTGGCGATCACGGCCCGACATGAGGAGCCGCTGCAGGAAGTGGCCGCAGAGATCGTTGCCGGTGGCGGGAGGGCGCTCCCCATCACCTGCGATGTCACTCAACCCGAGCAGGTGGCCACCATGGTGAACCGAGTCGACGAGGAGTTGGGCGGGATCGACATCGCGGTGTGCAACGCGGGGATCATCGCTCTCAACAGCCTGCTGGACATGCCGCTGGAGGAGTTCCAGGGCATCCAGGACACCAATGTCAACGGTGTCTTCCTCACCGCACAGGCCGCGGCGAAGGCCATGGTCGTCCAGCAACGCGCCGGAACCATCATCACCACGGCATCGATGTCCGGCCACATCATCAACACCCCGCAGCAGGTAGGCCACTACTGCGCCTCGAAGGCGGCGGTCATCCAGCTGACCAAGGCTATGGCGGTGGAGTTCGCGCCCTACAACATCCGGGTCAACAGCGTAAGCCCGGGCTACATCCTTACCGAACTGGTGGAGCCCTACGCCGAGTACCACGCGTTGTGGGAACCGAAGATCCCGCTCGGACGCTTGGGCCGGCCCGAGGAACTCGTCGGCATATACGTCTATCTCGCGAGCGACGCGTCGAGCTATATGACCGGCTCCGACATCGTGATCGACGGCGGCTACACCTGTTGGTGAGTGCCCACGGCTCTCGCGAACTTGGGAGACCCGCGCCAGAATGATCTATCCCTCCCACATGGAGCTCATCACCATGCCCCTGGCGCCGCTTGATACTCGCCACCTGCCGGCCGGCGTGCACTCCCGCTTCGTCGATGGCGTCAACGGCCTTCGCATGCATGTCCTCGAGGCCGGCCAGCAGAAGCCGGGCCAGCCCTTGTTGCTCCTTCTGCACGGCTTTCCCGAACTCGCCTACTGCTGGCGCAAGGTCATGGTTCCGCTCGCTGAGCTCGGTTACCACGTCGTCGCGCCGGATCAGCGCGGCTATGGTCGCACCACAGGCTGGAGCCCGACCTACGACCAGGATCTGCGCCCCTACTCGATGCTGAATCTGGCTCGCGATGCGGTGGCGCTCACGTTCGCGCTGGGCTACCGGCGGGCGGCGGCCGTGATCGGTCACGATTTCGGTTCTCCTGTTGCCTCGTGGTGTGCTCTGACCCGGCCTGATGTCTACCGGCGGTGCGCCATCCTGAGCGCGCCGTTCGCGGGGCCGCCAAGGCTACCGTTCGGCACCGCGGCCCCAGGCTCACAACGCGCCGAGCCGGGCAACGCTACGGGTGGCGTCGAAGCTGACCTGGGTCGCTTGCCGCGCCCGCGTAAGCACTACCAGCGCTACTACACAACCAGGTCCGCCAACGACGACATGTGGCGCGCCCCAGAGGGTGTGGGCACATTTCTGCGCGCCTACTTCCATTACAAAAGCGCCGACTGGGAGGGGAACAAGCCTCATCAGCTCGCGAATTTTTCAGCCGACGAGTTGGCGAAGATGCCGACCTACTACGTGATGGATCGCAACCAAACAATGGCCGAGACGGTGCGCCCCTTCGCGCCATCGGCGACCGAGATCGCCGCTAACCGGTGGCTGCCAGACGCTGAGATCGCCGTCTATGCTGAAGAATACGAGCGCACCGGCTTTCAGGGTGGCCTCAACTGGTACAGGGCCAGCCTGGAGCCGCATCTTGTTGCGGACCTGAGCCTGTTCTCGGGCAAGACAATTGGCGTGCCTTCGATGTTCATCTCCGGCCAAAGCGACTGGGGCACATATCAGATGCCCGGTGCCCTGGAGATCATGTGCGAACGGGCCTTTGCCCACATGACGGGCGTGCGCCTGGTGCCCGGCGCCGGGCACTGGGTGCAGCAGGAGCAGCCCGAGTCCGTCGTCGAACACCTGCAAGCGCTGCTTGCCATCGAGGTGTAGAAGTCCAGCGAATGCCGCTTGCCGGACGCGACCCAACAAACAAACACCACCGGCGAAAAACCGGGGATGCTCCTGCCAGTCAGTAGTCGGCGGGCTGGTTGAAGACGATTACAAGGCTGACGATCTTGCCGTCACGCACGCTGAAGTAGTTCGTCAGAACAAGATCGTCGGGGAGGTTGGTCCGGTCGAAGGTACCGTCGTAGGCTCCGCGCACAACGGTATCGTCGTAATGATTGAGCACCTCGCGAACCTCAATCCTCACCTTGTCACCGACTATCTCCTTGGCCACCCAGCGGCGGATGGCGTCGATTCCGACGAATTCGCGGTGGTTGTCGTTGACGTAGGCATCCTCGGCGAAGGTGGCGACGATGCGATCGCTGTCGCCGGCGTTAACCGCGTCGATGTGGTCGGCGACGATCCCTACCAGATCGGTCTCTTTCATGCTCTCGTCTCCCAATTCGTGGCTGGCCGGTGTTGCAGCCGGTGATCACACAGTGCGCGCTGACACCGTGGACGAGTCAAGGCTCGTTCGGAGCGTGAGTCTCCCCCGAGGGGAGAGTGCACACTGGGGGCCATGAGTTCTCCCGCGCTTTTGGCCATCGGGGACTTCTCCCGTGCGACGCAGCTGAGCGTGAAGATGCTGCGCCACTACCACCAGATCGGGCTGCTCGAGCCCGTTGATGTTGACCGTGCTACCGGCTACCGCCGCTACAGCACCGCCCAGATCGCGACAGCACAGATCATTCGCCGCTTCCGGACTCTCGAAATGCCACTCGACGAGATCCGTACCGTCATGAGCACCACCGACCTTCGTCTTCGCAACGAACTGATCAACGCCCACCTCATGCGGCTGGAATCCCAACTCGCGCAAACCGAACGGGCCGTTGAGTCGCTGCGTGAGCTGCTTCAGCCCGGGCCCGCTCTCGAAGGCCGAATAGGCTACCGCGGAGTCGAAGCGGCCGAGACGGTCGCGATCAGCGACGTCATCGACGTGCGCGATGCGATGACGTGGCTCCGGGGAGCGCTGGCCGAGCTGTATGCCAACCTGACCGCTCAACGCGCGCGCATCTGCGGCCCGGCCGGGGGCATTTTCACCGACGAGCTGTTCACCCGTGAACGAGGACTGGCGACCGTTTTCGTCCCGTTCGCCGGTGATATCCGTCCCACCGGGCGCCTTACTGAACTTGTCGTACCCTCCGCCGAACTAGCCACCGCGGTGCACGCCGGCTCCCACCGCGACATCGACCTGGCCTACGGCGCCCTGGCCGTTCACGTCGCCCAACACGCCATCACCATCGATGAGCCCATTCGCGAGTACTACCTCGTCGGTCCCCAAGACACCGGTGATGAAACAGCCTGGCGCACCGAGATTGGCTGGCCGGTCTTTCACACCACCACTCCGCAAGCCGGCGCGCCCACACAGCGCCACACTTGAAGCCCACCAACGATGCAACCCATTCGCCCGGTGAGATCAGGGACGATCTGATCCGCCGGACTTCGCCGTTTTCGTGTTTACTGTGTCACTCCAAGACGAAGACAGGGATCTTCCTTGTCGTCAGCGACTGCAATTCGATGTAGTGGGGGTAAGCTTCGGTTCCCCTCTGCCACCATTCTTCTCGCTCGGCCCCATGAACCTCGCGGGCCGTCAGCTCGAACACTTTGTCGCCGTCCTGCACCGTGACCTTCGGGTTAGCCCGGAGGTTGTAGACCCAGGAGGGGTTCTTCGGGCTCCCGCCGATGGAACCGACCATGGCGTAGCGCCCGTCCTTCTCCACTCGCATCAGCGGCACGTACCGCTTCTGCCCGGACTTCGCACCCGTCACCGTGAAAAGGACGACGGGGCGATCCAGGATCTGGACCCCGTCCGTAGTGCCTTGTGCCAGTATTTGTTCGGTCTGCTCTCGCACCCAATCGGTGGTGCTGAGCTGTACTTGATCCGTCATGCCCGCGTAAACATCTCGGTATACCTGGCCATTCCCACGGCCGGGGGTCGGGTCATCAGGGTCGAACCCTTCGGCCCGGATCGCTTCGTCACAGCCATGCGCCGTCCCAGCCGCGACACGTAAACCTCTGCGACGACACGCCGAGGACGCCCGCAATGGCTGCAATCTCGACGAAAGTCGAAGGAGCCCATCGCGATGGGAATACGAAACACCCCCGACTGGTCGTGGCCGGGGGTGCTTCGTGTACAACGGGTTCTAGTGAGCGTGGCCGTGGTGATGATCGTGGCCGTGCCCGTCCTCGTCGGCGGGCTTGTCCACGACGGCCGTCTCGGTGGTGCGGCATTGCAGCCGCGCGTGCCCCTGATCGGGTGCGACTCACAATCGACGCCCGGGCCGGGTACTACGCTGACCTGCAGGCCGGGGAGCACACCGGTCACACATAACGAGGCGTGCATGAAACTCCGGATACTTCATCCCCGCTGTGAGAGGCCATCATGTCCGACACTGTCGACGCCCTCGTCCTCGATCTCCTCGAATGGATCGGCCCGCGCCCACGCCCCTACTCCGAAGTCCTCGAGGCCTGGCGGACGTCATGTCCACGCTTGCCGGTTTGGGAGACCGCTGAGGAGCGTGGCTTCATCGACCGTCAACCTGCACCGGAAGGCGGCGCCGGCGTTGCGGTTTCCGCCGCCGGGGCAGAGCACCTGCGCCAGCATCGTCGCAACTGAATGTCACCCGACAGGCGACCGCACCAGCTCTCGTCGTGCCAGACGTCTGGTTCACGTGTTGGCCTTCGTAACGATCTTGTTGGTCAGCTTGCGGTCCTCGCGATTGTGCTCACCTGGCGTGGAAACGAAACACCGCCGGCGAGAAGCCGGGGAGCTCATCCCCACGTGGTCGGGCATCCTCGGTGAGTCGACGGCCAGCAATGTGATACTGGCCGGCGAGAACCTCCGCATCGCCCCCCACAAAGTTCTACGACTGGCTGGTAGCGTGCGACGACCGCCATCGGTTGCGGCGAGGTTGATTAGCGGACGAAGGAGCCAGCTATGTTCCTCTCAGATATCATTTCGCGCCGAATGGTAATCGGCGCGGTTACCGGCATGTTGTTATGTACTACCCCGGGCATCGCTGCGGCTGATCCGCCGCCTCAACCGCACAACTGCACAGCTGCGGACGTAGCCGGTGTCGCGGCTAGCGTCGCGACGGCGCTCTCGGCCTACCTGTTCACTCACCCCGACGTGAACGGGTTCTACACCGACCTTCAGGATCGGCCCAAAGACCAGATCCGCGACGACGTGCAGAACTAC
>Ga0209040_10003482_pt1 | contig 12091 bp, 19 predicted proteins | sample BogFormECP12_OM3_FD_188240 | JGI IMG/M metagenome (GOLD analysis project Ga0209040, IMG submission 188240) | Bog forest soil microbial communities from Calvert Island, British Columbia, Canada - ECP12_OM3 (SPAdes) (version 2) | ecosystem: Environmental > Aquatic > Freshwater > Wetlands > Bog ... | reverse complement strand
AGGTCAACATCCTCGAGATCAAGCGCCCGGAGCTCGACGCGAAGCTCGTCGCGCAGTCGATCGCCGAGCAGCTGCAGAACCGCGTTGCGTTTCGCCGCGCGATGAAGCGCGCGCTCACGAGCGCGATGCGCTCGGGCGCAAAGGGCGTCAAGGTGCAGGTCGCCGGGCGCCTCGGCGGCGCTGAGATGGCGCGCACGGAAAGCTACTCCGACGGCCGCGTGCCGCTGCACACGATGCGCGCCGACATCGACTACGGCTTCTATGAGGCGCGCACGACGTTCGGGCGCATCGGCGTGAAGTGCTGGGTGAACAAGGGCGAAATCATGCCCGAGGGCTACACCGGCGCAGACCTCACGGACATGACCGCGCCGGCGCCGCCGAGCAGCGACCGCGACGGCCGCAACGGCCGCGACGGGCGCGAGGGTCGCGGCCGCTCGCGCGGACCCGGCGGTCCCGGCGGCGGCGGCCGCGGCCGCGGCCCGGGTGGCCCCGGGCGCGGTGGACGCGGCTCCGGCGGCGGCGGGCGTGGGCCGCGCAGCGGCGAGGGCGGCGGCCGGGGAGAGGCGCGCTGATGCTCTCGCCCAAGCGTGTAAAGCACCGCAAGCAGTTCCGCGGCCGGCGACGGGGCAAGTCGCGCGGCCAGCTGCACGTGCAGTTCGGCGAGTACGGGCTCAAGGCGCTCGAGGGTGGCTGGCTGACCAACCGCCAGATCGAGGCCGCGCGTGTCGCGATGACGCGCAAGATCAAGCGTGGCGGCAAGGTGTGGATCAACGTCTTCCCCGACAAGCCGGTGACGAAGAAGCCCGCGGAGACGCGCATGGGCTCCGGGAAGGGCTCGCCCGAAGGCTGGGTAGCGGTCGTCAAGCCCGGCCGCGTGATGTTCGAGCTCGCCGGCGTGTCCGAGCCGTTGGCGCGCGAAGCGATCCGCCTCGCCGCGCACAAGCTGCCCGTGAAATCCAAGTTCGTGCTGCGCGAGGACTGAGGATCGAGCGATGAAGGCAAGCGAGATACGCGACCTCGAGGAGAACGAGCTGGACAAACGCGTCGCGGAGCTGCGCCAGGAGGTCTTCGGGCTGCGCTTCTCGATCGCGACCGGAGAACTCGACGACACGGCGGCGCTCGGGCGCGCCAAGCGGGACCTCGCGCGCGCGCTCACCGTAACGCGCGAGAAGCAGATCGCCGCGGAGATGCGGCACGGGAACTGAGAATCAGCGACGAACGGGATCACATGGCCGACGAACCAGACAACGACGCAGAGGGCCCCGCGGACGCGGCGCCCGAGCCCGAGCAGCCACGCTCTGACGAGCACACGCAGGACGCCGCCGAGCAGCCGGCCGCGGAGGCGTCGGCGGACGCCGACGCGCAGCCGAACGCAGAGGCGCCCGCGGAGGCCGATGCACTCGCCGAGAGCGACGCGCCCGCTGAGGCCGAGGCCGAGGGCGCGGGCTCGCAGGAGAGCGAGGTTTCGAGCGCCGGTGAGCCGCGCGCCGGCGCCGGTGAGCCCGCCGAGAAGCTCCCGCCCAAGCAGGCGCGTCGCCGGCGTCGCTCCACCCACGCCGGTCAGGCCCGCCCGCAGCGCTCGCCCGAGGAGCGCCACGCCGAGCGCCAGCAGGAGCGCGCCAGCAAGGCCGCTCGGCGCCGTGCGCGCCGGCTGGCCGAACGTGCGAAGGCGGCCGAGCGCCGCGCCGCGGCGCCGCCCCCGGAGCCGCTGCCGCCCGTGCACGCCCCCGTCGAGGGCACGCGTCGCGTCCGCCAGGGCGTAGTCGTCTCCGACAAGGCCGCCAAGACGATCACGGTCCGGATCGACGTCGCCAGGCGCCATCGCCGCTACGAGAAGATCGTGCGCAGCTCGAGCACCGTGCACGCCCACGACGAGAACAACGACGCTCACGAGGGCGACGTCGTGCGCGTGATCGAGAGCCGGCCCTTGTCGCGCACGAAGCGCTGGGCGCTCGTCGACGTGCTGGAGCGGGCGAGATGATCCAGAACGAGACGCGGCTGCGCGTGGCCGACAACTCGGGTGCGCGCGAGATCCTCTGCATCCGCGTGAAGGGCGGCTCGCGACGTCGCTACGCGTTCGTGGGCGACGTGATCACGGCCACCGTCAAGCAGGCGAACCCGCAGGGCACGGTAAAAAAGGGCGAGGTCGTGACCGCCGTCGTGGTGCGCACGAAGAAGCCGATCGGGCGCGACGACGGCACGTATATAGCCTTCGACGAGAACGCGGCGGTGATCATCGACGACCAGAACAACCCGCGCGGCACGCGCGTGTTCGGGCCGGTGGCACGCGAACTGCGCGAGCGCAACTTCATGAAGATCGTCTCGCTCGCGCCGGAGGTGCTGTGATGGCCGCTCGGGGCGCACGCGAGCGCAAGACGCTGAAGATCCGCTCGGGGGATCACGTGAAGGTGATCTCGGGCAAGGATCGCGGCAAGACCGGCCGAGTGCTGCGCGTCGAGCCCAAGCGGGAGCGCGTCTACGTGGAGCACCTGAACATGATCAAGCGCCACACCCGCCCGCAACCGGTGCCAGGCGCGCAGAGCGAAGCGGCTCTCGGAGGCGTGATCGAGCGCGAGGGCCCGATCCATGTCTCCAACGTGATGCTGCTCGACGGCAAAGGCAACGCCACGCGAGTGGGCATCGAGCGCGAGGACGGCCAGCGAGTGCGCGTGGCCAGGAGCTCGGGCACGAGGCTGGACTGAGCGCATGAACGCCACCGAGACAGCACCGCCGGCGCGGCTGAAGGTCCGCTACTACGAGGAGATCCGCCCCGCGCTGATGAGCCGCTTCGGCTACAGCTCGGTGATGCAGGCTCCGAAGATCGAGAAGATCACGCTCAACATGGGCGTGGGGCTGGCCAAGCAGGACTCGAAAATGATGAAAGCGGCCGGCGACCAGCTAGCGACGATTGCCGGCCAGCAGCCGAGCGTGCGCCGTGCGCGCAAGTCGATAGCAGCGTTCAAACTCCGCGAGGGGATGCCGGTGGGCGTATCGGTGACGCTTCGCGGCGAGCGCAGCTACGAGTTCCTCGACCGTCTGATCACGATCGCGATCCCGCGGATCCGCGACTTCCGCGGGCTCAACCCGCGCTCCTTCGACGGACGCGGCAACTACTCCATGGGCGTCAAAGAGCAGATCATCTTCCCCGAGATCGATTACGACGGCATCGACCAGGTTCGCGGGCTGGACATCACGATCACGACCAGCGCCGCCTCGGACATCGAGGCCTACGCGCTGCTGAGCGCGATGGGCATGCCCTTCTCTTCGCAGGGCCGCCCGCGCGGCTACGACCCCGAGGCCGACGAGGCGGCCGCCCGCGAGCACGCCGAGGCCGAGGCCGCCAAGGCCGCCGCCCCGGAGCCGCCGGCAACCGCCGCGCAGAGCGCCGCCGAGGCAGGCGCCGCCGCCGAGCCCGACGACACCGAGCTCGCCTCCGAGGAGCCCGCCGAGGAGCTCGTGGCCGAGGACGTTGCCGAGGAGCCCGCCGAGGAGCCCGTGGCCGAGGACGTTGCCGAGGAGGTAGCGGCGGAGGCTGTGGCCGACGAGGCCGCCGAGGGGGTCGCGGCGGAGGCTGTTGCCGATGAGCTCGCCGCGCAGGCCGCGGTTGAGGAAGTGGCCGATGAGCTCGCCGACGAGGTCATCGCCGAGGCTACGGCCGAGGAGCCCGCCCAGGAGCTCCAGCCGGGTAGCGAGGCCGAGCAGGCCGCGGAGGAGGCCGTGGTCGAGGAGGCCGAGGAGATCACGGCGGAGGCCGCGCAAGAGGCGCCTCAGGCTACGGACGAGACCCAGGAGCCCCAGGCGCAGGAGCCCGAGGCGCAGGAGCCACCCACTGATTCATTCGACGAGACCGCCGAGAAAGAGAGCAGCGACTGATGGCCAAGACATCGCAGCGCGTCAAGCAGGCGCGCCCCCCGAAGTTCAAGACACGCGCCTATACTCGCTGCAACCGCTGCGGGCGTCCGCGGGCGGTCTACCGGAAGTTCGGGGTGTGCCGCATCTGTCTGCGCGAGCTCGCCCACAACGGTCAGATCCCGGGGATGACGAAGTCCTCCTGGTAACAGGACGACGGCGCGAAGAAGGAAGAAGAGCACAGCAGATGTCGATGAGCGATCCCATAGCCGACTTTCTCACGCGAGTGCGCAACGCGATTCACGCGGCGCACGAGACCGTCGAGGTGCCCGCGTCCAAGCTCAAGGGCGAGCTCGCCCGGATCCTCGCCGAGCAGGGATATATCGAGTCCTGGACGGTGATTCCCGCGGCCGAGGGTCGCGCCGGGGATCTGATCCAGATCAGGCTCAAGTACACCGACGACCGCCGTTCGGCGATCTCCGGGCTGCGGCGCGTGTCGCGCCCGGGACGGCGCACGTACGTCGACGCCGGGCACATCCCGAAGGTCCTCGGTGGTATGGGCACGGCGATCGTCTCGACCTCGCACGGCGTGATGACCGGCCACGACGCCCGCGCAGCCGGGGTCGGCGGCGAGGTCCTGGCGCAGGTCTGGTAGCGGAGCGATGTCGCGAATCGGCAGACAGCCCATCCCCGTTCCGGCCGGCGTGACCGTCTCGATAGAGCCCGAGTCGGTGCGCGTGAACGGCCCCAAGGGCGAACTGATGGAGCGCATCCACCGCGACATCGGCGTGACCCAGGACGGCGAGCAGCTGCTCGTGACGAGGCCGACCGACCGCGGCGAGCATCGCGCGCTGCACGGTCTCACCCGTACGCTCGTGGCGAACATGGTTCAGGGCGTGACCGCGGGCTACGAGAAGCGGCTGGAGATCCAGGGGGTCGGCTACCGCGCGCAGCTGAAGGGCAAGAACCTCGAGCTGGCGGTGGGCTATTCCCATCCCGTTCCAATCCCGGCCCCGGATGGCATCGAGTTCGAAGTTCCCCAGCCGACCCGCGTGGTTGTGAAGGGCATCTCCAAGCAGCTCGTCGGCGAGACCGCCGCGATCATCCGCAAGCAGCGCCCGCCCGAGCCCTACAAGGGCAAGGGCATCCGCTACGAGGGCGAGTACGTCCAGCGCAAGGTCGGAAAGCGCGCATGACGGTCCTCACGAAGGAGAGCCGCCGGCTCAAGCGCAGGCGCAGGGTGCGGGCGAAGATCAGCGGCACCGCCGGCCGTCCGCGCATCTCGGTGTTCCGCTCCAACCGCGGCCTCTGCGCGCAGATGATCGACGACGTGGGCGGCCGTACGCTGGCAGCCGTGAACTGGTTCGAGGCCGATCTGCGCGGTCTCGGGAAAGCCGATCGCGCAAAGCGCTCGGGCGAGCTGCTCGCCGAGCGGGCAAAGGCCGCCGGGATCTCGGAAGCGGTGTTCGACAGGGGCGGCTACCGCTACCACGGCCACGTGCGAGCGTTCGCCGAAGCGATCCGCGAGTCCGGGATCGTCGTCTAGGGGCCGAGGACTCCCGCTACCCTCTTCAAATCCATGTCCAGATCCGACGATCGCTCAGTCAACTCAGCCGGCCTCGACCTCCAAGAGAGGGTGGTCGAGATCAATCGCGTCGCAAAGGTCGTCAAGGGAGGCCGACGCTTCTCGTTCACGGCGCTCGTCGTGGTCGGTGACGAACGCGACGTGGTCGGCGTCGGCTACGGGAAGGCCAACGAGGTGCCGCTCGCGATCCAGAAGGGTGTCGAGCGAGCCAAGAAGGACCTCTTCCGGGTTCCCAAGCACGGCAGCACGATCACGCACCAGACGACCGGGGTGTTCGGCTCCGGCAGCGTTCTGCTGAAGCCCGCCTCGCCCGGCACCGGGGTGATCGCAGGCGGCGGCGTGCGCGCGGTGCTCGAGCTCGCCGGGATCCACGACATCCTCTCCAAGAGCCTCGGCACGCAGAACCCGATCAACCTCGTCAAGGCGACCGTCGCCGGCCTGCGCGGGCTGCGCACGCCGGCGGAAGTCGCGAAGCTTCGCGGCCTGAGCGTCAACCAGGTGCTCGGCCTCGGCGGCGAGGCGACGAACGGCTCTGCCTTCGAGCAGGGCGCGATCCCCGAGCCGGCGGGCGCGGAGACGGCGAGCGTCGAGACCGCGAGCGTCGAGACTTCGGGGGTCGAGGCGGCGGCTGCCGAGGGGAGCGCGTGATGGCCGAGCTGTCGGTGACCCAGCGGCGCTCGAGCAACGGCGCCAACCGCAAACAGCTCGACACCCTGCGCTCGCTTGGCCTGCGCCGCATCGGCCACACGGTCGAGGTCAAGGACACCGCGCAGGCGCGGGGGATGCTCCACGCCGTGCGCCACCTCGTCGAGGTCCAGGAGGGCAAGTGAGCCCCGCCGGCAAGACGCCCGCGCGGATCGGGCTGCACAGCCTCGGGCCGGCCCCCGGTTCTCGCCGCGCGCGCAAGCGCGTCGGGCGCGGGGAAGGCTCCGGCACCGGCAAGACCGCTGGCCGCGGGCAGAAGGGCGCGGGCTCGCGCTCGGGCTCCAAGCGGCGCGCCGCCTTCGAAGGCGGTCAGATGCCGATCCACATGCGCATGCGAAAGCTGCGCGGCCCGCACATGAAGAAGTCGATGCCCTTCGAGCCCTTCCGCACGCACACCCAGCCGGTCAACATCGAGGCCCTCGAGAGCCGCTTCGAGGCCGGCACCGACGTGACGATCGAGCTGATGAAGGCCAACGGGCTGGCAACGCGCAAGGACGTGCCGGTGAAGGTGCTCGCCCGGGGCGAGATCTCCAAGCCCCTCACGGTCCACGCGCACGCCTTCAGCGCCGGCGCGCGCGAGCGCATCGAGGCCGCGGGCGGCACCTGCAACGTCATCGAGGGCTAGCGAGGCGATGGCGCGCGCGTCGGGCGGCAACCCGCAGCGCGCCCGAGCGCATCGACTAGAATCGGCGGCTGCGCGTTCATCGCAGCGCGAGCTGCCGGTGAGCGTCTGAGATCCCATGCTCGCCACGATCCTCAACGCCTTCCAGGTCGCGGACATCCGCAAGAAGATCGCCTTCACGGCGGGGATGCTGCTGATCTACCGGTTCGGCTCGCACATCCCGGTGCCGGGCGTCAACCTCACCGCCGTCAACAACATCCAGAAGCAGTTCGGCGGCTCGAACATCCTCGGCCTGCTGAACCTGTTCTCCGGCGGGGGCCTCTCGCGGATCGCGATCTTCGCGCTCGGGATCATGCCCTACATCACCGCCTCGATCATCCTGCAGCTGCTGCAGGTCGCGGTTCCCTCGCTGGAGAAGCTCTCCAAGGAAGGCGAGGTCGGGCAGGCGCGGATCACCCAGTACACGCGCTACCTCACCGTTGGCTTGGCCTTCGCGCAGTCGATCGGGTACGTATTCCTGTTCCACTCGCTGCAGGCGCGGGCCGGCGAATCGGTCGTGAAGCACTTCGACGTCGGCCACGTGTTCGTGATCGTCGTCTGCCTCACGACCGGCTGCATCCTGCTGATGTGGATCGGCGAGCTGATCACCCAGCGCGGGATCGGCAACGGGATCTCGCTGCTGATCTTCGCCTCGATCGTGGCCCGGCTGCCGAGCGGGATCCAGGCCTGGTGGACCTCGACCGACCAGGTCTTCAAGGTGATGATGCCGTTCCTCGTGCTCGCTGTCGTCGCAGGTATCGTGTTCGTCCAGGAAGGCCAGCGCCGCATCCCGGTGCAGTACGCCAAGCGCGTGATCGGGCGACGGATGTCCGAGGGCGGGCAGACCTATCTGCCCCTGCGCGTGAACATGGCCGGTGTGATCCCGGTGATCTTCGCCGCCAGCCTGATGGCGTTCCCGCCGACCGTCGGGCAGCTCGTGAAAACGCACTGGGGTACGAAGCTCTCAGACTTCTTCACGCCTAACGGCTGGCACTACGTGCTCGGCGAGTCGATCCTGATCATCATCTTCACCTACTTCTACACGGCGGTCACGTTCAACCCCGTAGACCAGGCCGACAACCTCAAGAAGTACGGCGGCTTCATCCCGGGGGTGCGCCCCGGCCGGCCGACGGCCGAATTCCTCGATCGCATCCTCGCCCGGCTGACGTTCCCGGGCGCGCTGTTCCTGGCCGCGGTCGCGGCGCTGCCCGCGATCCTGATCGCGCGCACGCATCAGAACTTCTACTTCGGCGGCACATCGATCCTGATCGTGATCGGGGTGGCGCTCGAAACGATGAAGCAGCTCGAGGCCCAGCTGATGATGCGCAGCTACGAGGGCTTCCTGAAGTAGGGCCGCCCTGGCCGGTTGCGCTGCGCCCGCGGTCCATGCGCGGTCCGGCTTTCGATTAGGCTGACCCCGTCTTGTCCGAGTTGAACCTGATCCTGCTCGGCCCGCCGGGTGCCGGCAAGGGCACCCAGGCCGACCGCCTGAGAGACGACTTCGGCCTGCCGCACATCTCCACGGGCGACATCCTTCGCGCCCAGGTCGCCGAACGCACCGAGCTCGGAGAGCGCGCCAAGAGCTACATGGACGCCGGCGATCTCGTCCCCGACGAGGTGATAATCGGCATGATCACCGAACGCATCGGCGAGGGCGACGCGCGCGACGGCTTCGTCCTCGACGGGTTCCCGCGCAACGAGGCCCAGGTCGATGCGCTCGCCGCTGCGCTCGCGGGCCTCGAACGCCGTTTGACCGCCGAGCTGCTGATCGAGGTGCCCGACGACGAGCTCGTGCGCAGGCTCGCGGGCCGGCGCGTGTGCGTGAAGAACCCCAGCCACATCTACCACGTCGAATTCGACCCGCCCAAGCACGAGGGCATCTGCGACCAAGACGGATCGCGTCTCATCCAGCGCGACGACGACCGCGAGGAGACGATCCGCAGGCGCCTGGAGGTCTACCACTCCCAGACCGAGCCGCTGATCGTCTACTACGACCGCCAGGGCACGCTGCGGCGCTTCGACGGCCGCCGGAGCGCCGACGAGGTGCATGCCCACATCCGCGCGACCGTCGCTACGCTGCGTCTCGAGGAGGACCTCTAGCGGCGGCAGCTAAGCTGCCTGGGTGATCATCAAGAAGTCGTCCGAGGAGATCGAGAAGATGGCGAGCGCCGGCGAGGTGCTCGTCGCGGCGCTCGAGCTGATCGAGGGCAAGATCAGCCCGGGCGTGAGCACCGCCGAGCTGGACGCGGCCGCTGAGGGCTTCATCCGCTCGCGGGGGGGCACGCCGACGTTCAAGGGCTATCGCGGCTTTCCCGGCTCGATCTGCGCCTCGCCGAACGCGATGATCGTCCACGGCATCCCCGGCCCCTACCGGCTCAAGGCCGGCGACATCATCTCGATCGACGTCGGCGTGACGCTCGATGGCTGGGTCGCCGACGCCGCGCGCACGTTCGCGGTCGGCGAGGTCGGACTCACGCAGCAGAACCTGCTCGCGGCCACCGAGGAGTCGCTGCACAGCGGCGTCGCGCGCTGCGTCCCCGGCAACCGCATGGGCGACGTCTCGAGCGCGATTCAGACCGTCGCCGAGAGCGCCGGGCTATCGGTCGTGCGCTCGCTCGTCGGGCACGGCGTAGGGCGCAGCATGCACGAGGACCCGCAGGTGCCCAACTACGGCAAGCCCGGCAAGGGTCCGCTGCTGGAGGAGGGGATGGTGCTCGCGATCGAGCCGATGACCACGGCAGGCGGCCAGGCGGTGCGGGTAGCGGGCGATGGCTGGGCGATCTTCTCGCAGGACAACTCGCCCGCGGCCCACTTCGAGTTCACCGTCGCGATCACCGCGGAGGGCCCGCGCGTGCTGACGCCGTGGCACCTCGGCGTCGGTGGCAACGGCGCGCCCGGCCTCGCGCGGGGCCTCGCCGGAGCCCGCTGAGGCCCCGAGAACGGTCCCGCGAGCGCGAGACGCGCGACGTCGCGTTCTGCCAGGCGGAGCCCGCGGCGCGCTCGCTGACGGCTGGCGCTCATCGCAGCGGCGGCCGGCCGCGGAGATATGGACTTGCTAACATCTGCTGTCCTGCCCAAATGCGTGCAAGGTGCGCGCAGGTGGGCACGTCCACGACACGGTAGCGGCAGCCCGGGCGGCAGCCAGAGCCGGGTCGCAGGAACCAGCCGAAAGGGATCATGAAGGTAAGACCGTCGGTCAAGCCGATGTGCGAGAAATGCAAGATCATCCGCCGACACGGCGTCGTGCTCGTGATCTGCCAGAACAAGCGTCACAAGCAGCGCCAGGGATGATCTCGCGGCCTCAGATGCCCGCCACGCTGCGCTCTCAGTCGGGTCCGTGGGGCACCACTGTCCCATCCTTGCGTCCCCGCCTGAGGACTCCTGAGCCTCTCGAGCTCATCCCTGGAAGGATGACCGTCTAGATGGCACGTATCGCAGGCGTCAACCTGCCACTGAACAAGCGCTCGGAAATCGGGCTCACGTACATCTACGGCGTCGGGCGCTCCACGGCTGCGAAGGTGCTCGCGCAGGCCGGCATCGAGCCGGACACCTATGTGCGCGACCTCACCGAGGACGAGGTCGTGCGCCTGCGCGACCTGATCGACGAGAACCTCACGGTCGAGGGCGACCTGCGCCGCGAGCGCGCGCAGGACATCAAACGACTGCAGGAGATCGGCTGCTACCGCGGGCTGCGCCACCGTCGCGGCCTGCCCGTTCGCGGCCAGAAGACGAAGACCAACGCGCGCACGCGCAAGGGCCCGAAGCGCATGCAGGTCGCCGGCAAGAAGAAAGCCGGCAAGAAGTAATGCCGCCAGCTCCCAAACGCGCCCGCGGACGGCGCAAGCCGAAAAAGAACATTCCCGTCGGCCAGGCACACATCAAGACGTCGTTCAACAACACGATCGTCTCGCTCACCGACACCCAGGGCAACGTGATCGCCTGGGAGTCCGCCGGCGGGGCGGGCTTCAAGGGCTCCCGCAAGTCGACGCCGTTCGCGGCCCAGGTGACCGCCGACGCGGCAGCGCGCAAGGGCCTCGAGCAGGGCCTTCAGAAGGTCGAGGTGTTCGTCAAGGGCCCCGGCTCCGGGCGCGAGACCGCGATCCGCTCGCTGCAGGCCGCGGGCCTGGACGTGACAGGCGTCAAGGACGTCACCCCGCAGGCACACAACGGCTGCCGCCCGCGCAAGCGGCGCAGGGTCTAGGAGACGGCGGATGGCTCGAGACACCAGCCCGCAGTGCAAGCAGTGCCGCCGCGAGGGACAGAAGCTGTTTCTCAAGGGCGAGCGCTGCCTGACCGACAAGTGCGGCGTGGAGCGGCGCTCCTACCCGCCGGGAGAGCACGGGCGCGGGCGCCTGAAACAGAGCGAGTATCGCGTGCAGCTGCGGGAGAAGCAGAAGGCGCGTCGCTACTACGGCGTGCTCGAGCGGCAGTTCCATGGCTACTACGTCAAGGCCTCGCGGCAGCCGGGAATCACCGGCGAGAACCTGCTCGCGCTGCTCGAGTGCCGGCTCGACAACGTGCTCGTGCGCCTCGGTTTCGCCGCATCGCGGCGGCAGGCCCGCCAGCTCATCCGCCACGGCCACTGGACGGTGAACGGCCGGCGCGTGGACATACCCAGCTACCAGGTGCGAGCAGGCGACGTCGTCGCGATCAAGGCGAACACGCCTGCCACGCAGGTGGTCAGGGATGCGACCGAGCTGACGGGACAGATCCCCGCCTGGCTGCAGGCCGATCACGAGTCGCTCACCGCCAAGGTGCTGCGCAAGCCGGAGCGTCGCGAGGTGGCCGCGCCGGTGCAGGAGCAGCTCATCATCGAGCTGTACTCGAAGTAAACAGAACTTCCGCCCGAGCCCAGGTGGGCGACGGCGCTAGAAAGCCGGCGTCCGAGCGACGGCGGCGAGACCAAAACGACGTTAGGACTCTGATGCTCGACTTCCAAATCCCCAGGATCACAAGCGAGTCCGTGGAGCAGAACCGTGGCACGTTCACGATCGAGCCGCTGGACCGCGGCTTCGGCTACACGTTCGGCAACTCTCTGCGGCGCGTGCTGCTGTCCTCGCTCGCCGGCGCCGCCGTCACGAGCGTGCGCATCGAGGGCGTGGCGCACGAGTTCTCCACCATCCAGGGTGTCAAGGAGGACGTCACGGACATAGTGCTCAACCTCAAGGGCGTCGTCTGCAGGATGCACTCCGACGCCAGCGAGGTCGAGGCGCCGCTGGTCGTTACCGGACCGGGCGAGATCACCGCCAAGGACATAGACCTCCCGGCCGGCGTGGAGATCCTCAACCCCG
>Ga0209040_10003481_pt1 | contig 12094 bp, 11 predicted proteins | sample BogFormECP12_OM3_FD_188240 | JGI IMG/M metagenome (GOLD analysis project Ga0209040, IMG submission 188240) | Bog forest soil microbial communities from Calvert Island, British Columbia, Canada - ECP12_OM3 (SPAdes) (version 2) | ecosystem: Environmental > Aquatic > Freshwater > Wetlands > Bog ... | reverse complement strand
CCCGTTCTTCGAGGACGGCATCGACGATCTGGTCAACCTCGTCGGTGTGGATCAGGTGCTGTACGGCTCGGACTGGCCGCACCCGGAAGGGCTGGCGGAGCCGACGTTCTACGTCAACGCGCTGTCGCACCTGTCCGTCGACGACCAGGCAAAGATCATGGGCGGCAACCTCGGTCGACTCGTCACCGTGTGACAGGCGGGCGGCGACGATGCAGAGCGCGAAGCGCGATGAGGAGGAGCCGCCCAATCGGATCAAGCCACCGTGGGACACCATCCCCCAGATGGTCTTGAGCGCGGCGGACCGCTTCGGCGACGCAGAAGCGATTGTCGACGGTCCGCTGCGCCTCACCTTCGCCGAAGCCGTCGAGCGAATACGTCGCGCCGCAGGTGCTTTCGCCGGCCTGGGGATCGATAAAGGCGATCGGGTCGCGATCTGGGCGCCCAATTCCGCGGAATGGATCATCGCGGCGTTCGGCCTGATGACCGCGGGTGGCGTCCTGGTGCCGGTCAACACCCGGTTCAAGCCCGACGAGGCGGCCGACATCATCACCCGCAGCGCAGCGAAGGCCGTCTTGGTGCAGAAAGGGTTCCTGGACCAGGACTACACCGCGCCGGCGGGGATACCAGTCGTCGAGCTGAAATCCGACTTTCTTTCCAGCGCTTCCCCGTTCGAGCGCGCCGTGAACGGCGCCGACATCTCGGACATCATCTTCACCTCGGGCACCACCGGCCGCCCGAAGGGCGCGATGATGAATCATGCCCAGACGCTGCGCATGTACGAGGAGTGGTCCACCCTCGCCGATCTGCGCGAGGGCGACCGCTACCTGCAGATCAACCCGTACTTCCACACGTTCGGCTTGAAAGCGGGCCTGATCACGTCCTTCCTTCGCGGCGCGACGATGCTGCCGGTCGCGGTGTTCGACGTCGATGCCGTGGTGGATCTGATTGAACGCGAACGCATTACGATGCTGCCCGGCCCGCCGACGCTGTACCATTCCTTGCTGGCAGTTGGCGACAAGGCCAGGTTGTCGACTCTGCGGGCGGGCGTGACCGGCGCCGCCGACATCCCTGTCGAACTGGTTCGCCGCATACACGGTGAATTGCCCTTCCAGACGCTGATGACCGGCTATGGCCTCACCGAGGCGGGCAACGTCACCTTGTCGCGGCCCGGCGACTCCTTCGAGGACGTGGCCACCACCGCTGGCCTGCCCTGTGACGGAGTCGAGGTGCGGATCGGCGGCGACGGCGAGGTACTGGTTCGCGGCTATGGCGTCATGGAGGGCTACCTCGACGACTCGGCGGCCACCGCGCAGGCGATCGACGACGGCGGCTGGCTGCACACCGGAGACTTGGGGAACTTCGATAAATCCGGTCGACTGCGGATCGACGGGCGTAAAAAGGACATGTTCATCGTCGGCGGATTCAACGCCTACCCGGCTGAGATCGAGGGCTTCATGCTGGAGCATCCCGCGGTTGCTCAGGTCGCGGTGATCGGTGTCCCCGATCAGCGGCTCGGCCAAGTCGGTAAGGCATTTGTCGTATCGAAAACACCGGTGTCCGAGCAGGATTTGATCGCGTGGTGCCGCGACCGGATGGCTGGATTCAAAGCCCCGCGGTACGTTGAGTTTCTCGATGAATTGCCACTGAACGCGACCGGCAAGGTGATGAAGGACCAACTTCGGTGAGATCGGCAGACCCGCAACCGCATTCGATGGTGATCGCGTCGGACTACCGGGTGCCGAATCCGGACGCGGTGTGGCCGTTGTTGCAACGCCGCAAATCGGCGCTAGCCGGTATCGGTGCGCACCATGTGCTGGTCTACACGTCGACACATGACTACGGACGCGTCCTGGTGACGATCGGTGTGCGTAGCCGGGAGCCGATCGTGGAGCTGCTGCGGTCACGAGTGTTCTTCGACTGGTTCGACGCGGTTGGCGTAGAAGACATTCCGGCGGTCTTCGCCGGCGAGATCGTCGAACGATTCAATTCCAGCGCGCCGTCGCAACCGACGGCTCCCGGCGTCGTCATCGCCGCCATTGCGTCGGTCGACGATGTGTCCATCCTGACCTCCGAGATCCGCGGCGCCCTCGCAAGATTCCAGACGGCGGGTATCCGCGAAACGCGAGTTTTCAAGGCCTTCGACGACGGGCAGGAAGTCCTGATTCTGCAGGAGATTGACGACGAGGACGCAGCGCGGCGCTGGATCGAGCATCCCGACGTGGTGGCGCGGTGGATGTCCGGAGCCGGAGTCGGCGCCTATCCGCCGCTGTTCGTGGGCAAGCTGGTGGGCATGATGCGGATCGACGGGTGAACGGACCGTTCAATGTTCGTCTGCCTGTGTAACGGCATCACCAGCCAGGTGGTGGCCGAGGCCATCTCCAAAGGGGCGTCGACGACCAATCAGATCGCCGCGGCATGCGGGGCGGGCGCCGACTGCGGTCGCTGCCGGCGCACGCTGCGTTCGCTGCTAGGCGTTCAACGGCGCGGGCTGCCGTCCGGCGAAGCGGGTTGAGCCAGTTCGGTCAACAGGTCGGGAGCGTCCATTCTTGGCACGATCGCCTCGATGAGCACCATCCGGTCGCGGTTCTGCGCCGCCGCGACAAAGGCGTCGTCCAGCTCGCCATAGGTTTGTGCTCGAAACGTCAGGTGATTCGTCACACCGAGCGCGTTGGGAATGTCCGCCCAACTCCAGCTGACAATGTCGTTGTAGGGCTCGTCTTTTCCGTGAATCATCCGTTCGACGGTATAGCCGTCGTTGTTGACCACCACGACGACCGGCGACAGTCCTTCCCGCGAGAAGGTGCCAAGCTCCTGGACGGTCAGCTGGGCGGCGCCGTCGCCGATCAGCAGCACCGGCCTGCGATCGCGATGCGCCAGCCCGGCGCCGAGGGTGGCGGGCAGCGTGTATCCGATCGAGCCCCATAGCGGTTGGCCGATGAAGGTAACGCCGCGGGGCAGACGGTGAGTGGCCATGCCGTAGTACGAGGTGCCCTGGTCGGCAAGCACCACATTGCCGGGTGTGAGCGCGTGGCAAAACCTGTCCCACAACACTTTTTGGCTAAGCGGCTCGTCTCGGCCGGGGGCTGCCACGGTCGCATCGTCGGACGTCGAAGCGACCGGCGGGGAGCTGATTCCACGGTGAAGAAGAATCGACGTCAGCGCCTCGAGCGCGGCTCCCATCTCCAGTGGCGCGAACATCTGGTTGCCGACCGTGCTCTGCTGGGCCCCGACGTCGATGGTCCTGATCGGATCGATGCGCTGGCTGAAAAATCCGCTGACCATGTCGGTGAACACGACTCCGGCAGTCACCAGAATCGGCGCCTCCTCGATCGCCCGGCGCACCGGTTCGGCGCTGGCCGCCCCGGCATAGATGCCCAGGAACGTCGGCGCGCTCTCATCGACCAGGCTCTTGCCCCACATCAGTGTGGCGTGCGGCACCACGTCGGCGGCCAGCAGCGCCTCGAGCTTGTCGACGGCCTTCAGACGATGGACCAACAGGTCGGCCAGCACGGTCAACTGGTTATCGGCGATCAGGTCGGTCGCCGCTTCTTTGAACAGTGCAAGCGCCCGCGGGCTGGTGCCACCGGCATAGTTGGGCAACAGTGCGGTCGGCCGCTCGGTTTCGAAGCGCGCCACGTCGATGGGCAGCAGCAGATAGCCGGGCCGCCGCTGCTCCCGTACCTCGCTGAGCACCCGGTCGATTTCCCTGGTGGCCGTCGCTGGCATGAGATTGGCTTGGGCACAAGTGATTTCCCGGCTTATCCGGAAGAAGTGCTCGAAATCGCCGTCGCCCAGCGAATGATGCAAGGCCCGACGGGTGGCCTGGGCATCCTTCGACGGTCCTCCCACGATGTGCACTACCGGAACATGCTCGGCGTAGCTGCCGGCGATAGCGTTAGCAACCGAGAGCTCGCCGACTCCGAATGTGGTTACCACGGCTGCCATTCCGCGCAGACGGCCGTATCCGTCGGCCGCATAGCCGGCATTGAGTTCGTTGGCGTTCCCGACCCAGCGGATGTCGGGGTGGGCGATGATGTGATCGAGGAATTCGAGGTTGTAGTCGCCGGGGACTCCGAAGACTTCGGAAACACCGAGTTCGACGAGGCGGTCGAGCAGATAGTCACCGACGGTGTAGGCAGCGCTCACGACGATGACGGTACGCGTCAGCGGTCGAAAACGCCCTTCACGCGGCGCTGTCTCGCTATCGTCCGGACATGGCAATCAATGAAACCCGCGAAATCGTCATCGAGGCGACCCCGGAGGAAATCCTCGACGTCATTGGCGATTTTGACTCGGTCACCGAGTGGTCGGATCCCCATCAGAGCGCTGAAGTCCTGGAGCGAGACAAGCACGGTCGGCCCAGCAAAGTGAAGATGAAGGTGAAGGCGGCGGGGATCACCGATGAACAGGTGGTGGCCTACACGTGGAGCGACAACAAGGTCAGTTGGACGCTGGTCAGCTCCGGGCAGCAACGGTCGCAGGATGCCTCGTACACGTTGACGCCCGACGGCGATAAGACCAAGGTCAAGTTCGAGATCAGCGTCGACCCGGTGGTGCCGCTGCCCGGCTTCGTGCTGAAGCGTGCCGTCAAAGGAACGATTGACACGGGCACCAAGGGCCTACGCGACCGGGTACTGAAAGTGAAGAAGGGTAAGGCTTGACCGGGCCACTGGCCGGGGTGCGGGTCATCGAACTCGGCGGCATCGGACCGGGCCCGCACGCCGCGATGGTGCTCGCGGATCTGGGCGCCGATGTGGTGCGGGTGCGCCGTCCCGGCGGACTGACGATGCCGGCCGAGGACCGCGACCTGCTGCACCGCGGAAAGCGGATCGTGGACTTGGACGTCAATACGCAGCCGCAGGCACTGTTGGAACTGGTCGCCAAGGCCGATGTGCTGCTGGACTGCTTCCGGCCCGGCACCTGCGAGCGACTCGGCGTCGGCCCCGATGACTGCGCGGCGGTCAATCCGCGGCTGATCTACGCGCGCATCACCGGATGGGGGCAGGACGGCCCACGCGCCAACACCGCCGGCCACGACATCAACTACCTGTCCCAAACCGGGGCGTTGTCGGCGCTGGGCTACCGCGACCGGCCGCCGATGCCGCCGCTGAATCTGGTCGCCGACTTCGGTGGCGGGTCAATGTTCGTGCTGCTGGGCATCGTGGCCGCGCTCTACGAGCGAGAGCGGTCGGGGGTCGGTCAGGTGGTGGATGCCGCGATGGTCGACGGCGTCAGCGTGCTCGCCCAGATGATGTGGACGATGAAGTCGACCGGCGCCCTGCGCGACGAGCGGGAAGCATTTCTGCTCGACGGCGGCGCGCCGTTCTACCGCTGTTACGAGACCGCCGACGGCAGGTACATGGCCGTCGGCGCAATCGAGCCGCAGTTCTTCGCCGAACTGCTGGCCGGGCTCGGCTTGTCCGCCGACGACGTGCCGAGCCAATTCGAAATCGGTTCGTACCCGCGGATGTTCGAGATTTTCACGGCGCGCTTCGCTGAAAAGACCCGCGATGAGTGGGCGGAGATATTCGCCGGCACCGACGCGTGTGTCACTCCGGTGTTGACGTGGAGCGAGGCGGCCGCGGATCCGCACCTGACCGCGCGAGCGACCGTGATCCACTCGGGCGGCGTCGACCAGGCCGCGCCCGCGCCGCGGTTCTCCCGCACGCCGGCCGGACCGGTCGGGCCGCCGCCGCCTAAAACAACACCGCTGGGCGAAATCGGCTGGTAATCAGCCCGTTAGCCTCGCCGTCTTGCTAGCTTGGACGTAGTGGCCGTACGCGCATCGCGAGAGATTCTCATCGACGCGCCGCCGGATGTGATTCTGGAGGCGCTTGCCGACGTCGGGTCGTTGTCGTCGTGGTCACCGGTGCACAAACGGATCGAGGTCCTCGACTGGTATGCCGACGGCCGGCCTCATCATGTGAAGGCCACCATCAAAATCTTCGGGCTCGTCGACAACGAGATCCTGGAGTATCACTGGGGTCCCAATTGGGTGGTGTGGGATGCCGACGACACCTTCCAGCAGCACGGGCAGCACGTGGAATACAACCTGCAGCGGGTGGGTGTCGACAAGACCCGGGTGCGCTTCGACATCACCGTCGAACCGTCGGGTCCGGTTCCCGCCTTCGTCGTCAAGCGGGCCAGCAAAATCGTGTTGGATGCCGCGACGGCGGGACTGCGCGAGCAAGTCCTGGGGCTCATTGGTTCCGAAATGGGATCCGACCAGCCGAAATAGCCGGTGTCAGGTCCGCTTGACTTAACCCGCCGCTGCGAGCAAGTCCTGAAAGGCGTGCCCCATGCATTCGGCATACGTCGCCGGGTCGGGCAGGGCGTCGCGATCCGCAGTAGCGCTGATCGACAACGTTCCGTTGTAGCTCGCCACGACATGAATGAGGTTCAAGCCGCCTATCAGCGGCCCGAGGCCGGCGGCGCGTATGAGTTGCGCACCGCTGAAGAAGATCGGTTCGGTTGGACCTGGCACATTGGTCACGGTCGTATTGGCGACGGTTGGGCCAGAGAACGGAAGCACGCTCGCCGCCTTCGCAGTCACTCCGAGCAGTGCGGTTGGCACCGTTCCAATCAGATCGAGCAGCTGAGCACCTGTCGCCTGATCGGACGAACGGCTGCCGGCAGTCGACGCAGCGATAAAGGCAAGCCGTTCGGCCGGATCGGCGATGTCGGTGCCGAGGCTTTGCAGCCGGCCGAACAACGCGTTTCCCTTGCTGGTCTCGTCGCCCCTGTCGCGCAGTGACATCGGGCATGCCGCGACAAGCGACTCGTCGGGAAGCTCGCCGTGGGCATCCAGATATTCGCGAAGGGCGCCCCCCACATAGGCGAGCGCCACGTCGTTGATGGTCGCGCCGGGCACGCTCGCCTTGATCCGCTTGAAATCGGCGAGATCGTGAAACCGGGCCTCGAAGACGCGGTGGGGTGACACCGTTTCGTTGAAGCGCGTCTTCGGTGGAAAAAGCGGCCCGCTACCCTCGGCAACCCTGGACACGACACCCCCGACCAACTTGCCGGGCAGACTGGCCAAGCCGCGGACTGCCTTGGGAGTGCTCGACGCGAGCACCGCGCTCGCCCGCAAGGGATGGAGAGCCGCGTTAATCGCCGTGCGCGAGAGCAAGTTTGCCGTCGTTGGCAGAGGTGCGGGGCGCCAGGGACTATCAGGCCCGGCGGGGCGTGGGCTATCAGCGGCGAGGTCATGCAGTGCCGCGATCATCTGAATGCTCGCCATGCCGTCGACGGCACAGTGGTGCAACTTCAACGCCATCGCGAACGAGCCCTTCGGGACTCCCGGCACCGCATTCAATCCCTCGATGACAGTGATCTCCCAGGGCGGACGTCGCAGGTCGATCTGTCGGGCCTGCAGGCGCGCGACCTGGATGCAGAGCTGCCGCCAGTCACCAGGCTGGGGCAACCCGATATGACGGACGTGATACTCGAGATCGAAGCTCGGGTCATCCACCCAATACGGCCGATGGAGACCGCCCGGCAGTTCGGTCAACCGTTGGCGAAAGGCATCCGCGAGATGCAGCCGGGCGTCGAGTTCGTCAAGAATCCCCTTGAAGGTCACCTTGCCGCCCGGGGCGGTCGACGGGTCATAGATCAGAAGCATCTGAATCTGCAATGGCGTCGCCGGTCGCTCCGCGCGCAGCATCATGTCGTCAGTCCAACTCAACTGCTGCACAGACCCCAGGGTAAGCCGCTCAACCCGGTCCGCGAAGGCCCCGCCGTCTTGCTAGCTTGGACGTAGTGGCCGTACGCGCATCGCGAGAGATTCTCATCAACGCGCCGCCGGAGGTGATTCTGGAGGCGCTGGCCGATGTCGGCTCGGCGCCGTCCTGGTCCTCGATACACAAGCGGGCCGAAGTCATTGACCGCTATCCCGACGGTCGCCCGCACCACGTGAAGGTCACCGTCAGGGTGGTCGGCATCGTCGACACCGAAGTGCTGGAATACCACTGGGGACCGAACTGGCTGGTGTGGGATGCCGCCAGGACTCTCCAGCAGCATGCCCAGCATGTCGAGTACACGCTGCAGCGCGAAACCGATGAGAAGACGCGGGTGCGTTTCGAGATAACCCTGGAGCCGTCGGCGCCACTGCCGGAGTTCCTGGTCAACCGGGCCCGCAAGAAAGTCCTCTACGCCGCGACCGAAGGGCTACGACGGCGGGTTATGGCTGCTGTTGGTTCGGATCGGCCGAGATAGCCGATCCGCCTCGCAGGCGTGCCAGTCGCCGTATCGCCTCGTCGAGTGTGTCGTCCCGCTTGCAGAAGGTGAAGCGCACCAAGTGATTCCACTCCTTGTAGTCCGCGGCAGCGGGATCGCAGAACGCCGTCATCGGGATCGCGGCCACCCCGACCCGCTCCGGCAGCGCGGCGCAGAAGGCGGTGCTGTCGTTGTAGCCCAACGGGCGCGGATCGGCGCACAGGAAGTAGCTGCCCGAGCTGTCATGCACCCGAAACCCGACGTCGGTCAGGCCACGTGACAGCCGATCGCGCCTGTCCTGCAACGAGGTTCGCAGCGCGGCCACCCAGGTATCTTCGGTGTTGAGCGCGTGCGCCACCGCCGGCTGAAACGGCGCGCCGCCGACGTAACTCAAGTACTGTTTGGCCGCCCGCACGCCGAGAATGAGTTCGGCTGGCCCGCAAGCCCATCCGATCTTCCAGCCGGTGCAGTTGAACATCTTCGCCGCACTCGAGATGGTGATCGTGCGCTCTGCCATGCCGTCGAAAGCGGCCAGCGGCAGGTGCCGGCGACCGTCATACACCAGATGCTCGTAGACCTCGTCGGTGATGACCAGCAAATCGGCGGCCACCGCGATCTGCGCGATGACCGCCAGCTCGGCCGCGCCGAGCACCGTGCCGGTGGGGTTGTGCGGCGAGTTCACGATCAACGCCTTGGTGCGCGGTGTGACCGCACGCCGCAACGCGTCGGTGTCGAGGGCAAAGCCGCGACCGTCGGGCACCAGCGGCACGATGACCCGCGTGGCGCCGGCCATCGCGACCACCGGGGAGTAGGAGTCGTAGAACGGCTGGATCAAGATGACCTCGGAGGCGGGCTCGATCAGACCGATCACCGCCGCCGCGATGGCCTCGGTGGCCCCGACCGTCACCAGTACCTCGGTGTCCGGGTCGTAGTCGATGCCGAAGTGCCTCTTGCGCTGGGCGGCGACGGCCTCGCGCAGCGCGGCGACACCGATCCCCGGCGGGTATTGATTGACGCCCTCGGCGATAGCGTCTTGGGCGTCCTTGAGCATTGCCGGCGGCCCGTCTTCGTCGGGGAAGCCCTGCCCGAGGTTCACCGCGTCGACGCGGGCGGCCAGCGCCGACATCTCGGCGAACACCGTGGTCGCATAGGGCTGCAGTCGCGACACCGTCATGGGTCTTGAGGGTAAGCGCCGTCGAGTGTCACGCCAGCGTGACGCTCAGCAGCCAGCGTCACTCCAGGGTGACGCTCAGCGCCGGTCACCCGGCCCAACCAACAGGTTGATCGGCCGCCCTGTTAGGGTGGCGGATAGAGGACTAGCGTCCCAAGGACAGATCCGAAAATCCCATTCGCGAAGAGGAATCACCCATGTCCGAAGAAGCCTTCATCTACGAGGCCATCCGCACGCCGCGCGGCAAGCAGCGCAACGGGTCTTTGAACGAGGTCAAGCCGCTGAACCTGGTCGTCGGTCTGGTCGACGAGCTGCGCAGGCGCTACCCCGACCTGGACGAAACCCTGATCAGCGACATGATCCTCGGCGTGGTCTCACCGGTCGGCGACCAGGGCGGCGACATCGCCCGCACCGCGGTGCTGGCAGCCGGGCTGCCCGAGACCACCGGCGGCGTCCAGCTCAACCGGTTCTGCGCGTCGGGTCTGGAAGCGGTCAACACCGCCGCCCAGAAGGTGCGCTCGGGCTGGGACGACCTGGTGCTGGCCGGCGGTGTCGAGTCGATGAGCCGCGTCCCGATGGGCTCTGACGGCGGCGCCTGGGCGACCGACCCCGAGACCAACTACCAGATCGGCTTCGTCCCGCAGGGCATTGGCGCCGACCTGATCGCCACCATCGAAGGCTTCTCCCGCGAGGACGTCGACGCCTACGCGCTGCGTAGCCAGCAGAAGGCCGCCGACGCATGGTCGGGCGGCTACTTCGCGAAGTCGGTGGTGCCGGTGCGTGACCAGAATGGTCTGGTCATCCTTGACCACGACGAGCACATGCGGCCCGACACCACGCCGGAGGGCCTGGCGAAGCTGAAGACCGCATTCGACGGCATCGGCGAGATGGGCGGCTTCGACGACGTGGCGCTGCAGAAGTACCACTGGGTCGAAAAGATCAACCACGTCCACACCGGCGGCAACAGCTCCGGCATCGTCGACGGGGCCGCGCTGGTGCTGGTCGGTTCCGAAGCGGCCGGCAAGTCGCAGGGGCTGACCCCACGGGCCCGCATCGTGGCCACCGCCACCAGCGGCGCGGACCCGGTCATCATGCTCACCGGCCCGACCCCGGCCACCCGCAAGGTGCTCGACCGCGCGGGTATGACGGTCGACGACATCGACCTGTTCGAGCTGAACGAGGCGTTTGCATCGGTTGTGCTGAAATTCCAGAAGGACCTCGACATCGCGGACGAGAAGCTCAACGTCAACGGTGGCGCGATCGCGATGGGCCACCCGCTGGGCGCCACCGGCGCCATGATCACCGGCACCATGGTCGACGAGCTCGAGCGTCGCAATGCACGACGCGCGCTGGTCACGCTATGCATCGGCGGCGGCATGGGTGTCGCCACCATCATCGAGAGGGTTTAACACCGTGACCGAGAACACCATTGCCTGGGACAAGGACGCCGACGGCATCGTCACGCTGACGATGGACGACCCCACCGGGTCGGCCAACGTGATGAACGAGCACTACACCGAGTCCATGCACAACGCCGTCGAACGCCTTGTCGCGGAGAAGGATTCGATCACCGGCGTGGTCATCACCAGCGCGAAGAAGACCTTCTTCGCCGGTGGCGACCTGACGACAATGATCAAGGCCCAGCCGGAGGACGCAGGCGAGTTCTTCAGCACCGTCGAGGGGATCAAGAAGGACCTGCGCACGCTGGAAACCCTCGGCAAGCCGGTGGCGGCCGCCCTCAACGGTGCCGCGCTCGGCGGTGGCCTGGAGATCGCGCTCGCGTGTCACCACCGCATCGCCGCGGACGTCAAGGGCCTCGTGGTCGGGTTCCCCGAGGTGACGCTCGGCCTGCTGCCGGGCGGGGGCGGGGTGACCCGAACCGTGCGGATGTTCGGCATCCAAAACGCATTCATGAACGTTCTGTCGCAGGGCACTCGCTTCAAGCCCGCGCAGGCCAAGGAGATCGGGCTCGTCGACGAGCTCGTCGGCTCGGTCGACGAACTGGTGCCCGCCGCCAAGGCGTGGATCAAGGCCAACCCCGACTCGCACACTCAGCCGTGGGATGCCAAGGGCTACAAGATGCCTGGCGGTACTCCGGCCAGCCCGGCGCTGGCCGGTATCCTGCCGTCATTCCCGGCGCTGCTGAAAAAGCAGCTCAAGGGTGCGCCGATGCCTGCGCCGCGGGCGATCCTGGACGCGGCCGTCGAGGGCGCGCAGGTGGACTTCGACACCGCCAGCCGGATCGAGAGCCGCTACTTCACTTCTCTGGTCACCGGCCAGGTCGCCAAGAACATGATTCAGGCGTTCTTCTTCGACCTGCAGCACATCAACGGCGGTGGCTCACGCCCCGACGGCATCGAGCCCGTCAAGATCCACAAGATCGGTGTGCTGGGCGCGGGCATGATGGGCGCCGGCATCGCGTACGTATCGGCCAAGGCCGGCTTCGACGTGGTGCTCAAGGACGTCAGCCTGGAGGCCGCGGAGAAGGGCAAGGGCTACTCGGAAAAGCTTGAGGCCAAGGCACTTCAGCGTGGCAAGACCACCGAGGAGAAGAGCAAGGCGCTGCTGGACCGCATCACCCCGTCCGCCGACCCCGCCGACTTCAAGGGTGTCGACTTCGTGATCGAGGCGGTGTTCGAGAACCAGGACCTCAAGCACAAGGTGTTCCAGGAGATCGAGGACGTCGTCGAGCCCAACGCGCTGCTCGGG
>Ga0209040_10003480_pt1 | contig 12096 bp, 11 predicted proteins | sample BogFormECP12_OM3_FD_188240 | JGI IMG/M metagenome (GOLD analysis project Ga0209040, IMG submission 188240) | Bog forest soil microbial communities from Calvert Island, British Columbia, Canada - ECP12_OM3 (SPAdes) (version 2) | ecosystem: Environmental > Aquatic > Freshwater > Wetlands > Bog ... | reverse complement strand
AAGGAGAATTTTGATCGCGCTTTCAACCTGTTGCTGGGAAGCTCGCTGGATGTGCGCACCGATGAGCGGCTGCAACAGGAATTTGACCACGTCCTGGATGGCGTTAATGGCTTGGAATTACAGGCACTAACGGAGGGCGATGGCTTCACCGAGCAAAAGTCCGAACCCGCGCCCATCGACGAGGCCAACGAGGCCGCAGCCCCCGTCGATGCCAACGTGAAGGCGAAGGCCGAGGCCGAGGTCAAGGCAACGCACTCCGATCTCCCCTTGATGATGACCGACCCGGTCGCCGGCTACATCAACTATTTCTCTACGCGCGGACGGGGAACGCTGGAGCGCGCCCTTGCCCGCAGCGGGCGTTACCACGACATGATTCAGAGGGTTCTGAAGGAAGAAGGCGTTCCTCAGGATTTGATCTATCTGGCGCAAGCCGAATCTGGATTCCATCCCCTCGCCCTTTCCCACGCCGGGGCTCGAGGCATGTGGCAATTCATGGCCAGCCGCGCCAAGGGATACGGGCTGGAGCGCGACTGGTGGGTCGATGAACGCCAGGATCCGGAAAAATCGACGCGGGCAGCGGCGCATCACCTCAAGGATCTCTACAACGAGTTTGGCGACTGGTATTTGGCCATGGCCGCCTACAACTCAGGTCCGGGAACCGTCCAGAATGCCGTGAAGCGCACCGGCTACGCGGACTACTGGCAACTCTATAAGCGCAACGTATTGCCGAAGGAAACACGGAACTACGTGCCCATCATCCTCGCCGTAACCATTATGGCCAAGAACCCGGAACAGTACGGGCTGGGGAACGTGGTTACGGAGAAGCCAATCGCTTACGACGCCCTCAAGATTGATTACCCCGTGGACCTGCGCCTGGTGGCGGAATGTATCGATGCTTCCGCCAGCACCTTGCAGGAGCTGAACCCAAGCTTGTTGCGCCTGACCACGCCCAAGGATCGCGAGTTTGAACTGCATTTGCCGGCCGGCACGAAGGATCGCTATCTCAGTGCGATCGCCGCCATTCCGCCGGACATGCGGGTCTGGTGGCGCTATCACAAAGTCGCCCCCGGCGACACCTTGGCCTCGATCGCCGGCGCCTTCCACACTACCCGGCAGGCGATCGTTCAGGCCAATGGCCTCGACGGAGACCAGAACCTGCGGGTCGAAAGCGAACTCATTATTCCGGTGGCCCCGGGCAAACATCCTGCGGACGAGGTGGCGAACTACTCGCGCCGCGCCACCAGCTACAAAGTCCGCAAGGGAGACACGGTGCAAACCGTGGCCGACAATTTCGCAGTGCCTCCCGCCATGGTTCGTCGCTGGAATCATTTGAAGGGCGACAGCTTACATGGACGGCGCGTGTTGTATGTCCACCTGCCGGTAGCGCCTGACGCCAGCGGAAATCTTGAAACCGTTGCCTCTAAGCCTAGATCCAAGAATAAGTTACATACGACAGCCTCGAAGCTTGCCGCGCATCATCGTGTGGTGCATCACAAGGTGCAGCCCGGGGAGACACTCTCTTCGATCGCCAAATCCCACAACACAACCGTCGACGCCCTGAAACAGGGCAACGGGAACCTTGCCACACTGAGACCCGGCATGGTTTTAGTGATCTCCAACCCCAGCCGATAGTCGGCCTGCTTTCCCAACGCTTCCCGCTTTTCAATCTGAACCCTTTCGATCGGTATGTTCTTCCCCCCAGAAACAGGACTGGAAACAGGAATTCAACTTCGGTGTAAGATGCAATTGGGCAAGGGCAGCAACTTGTTCCGTCACTGCCGCGCGAAAAACTGCTGTGCTATAATCGCGACCCATTCAGTCTTGCGAAGCAACTTTTCAGTAGTCTTTTTAATTCTTGACGTAGAGAGTACGAGCGAAGCAACCGGCACGGAGCATCGCCGGAAAATTCAGGAGGAAGAAAGATGAACGTTGACGAAACCCTCTATCTACGAGATGACGAAATGGATGAGTTCAGCGACAGCGGCGCCTACGGCGAATCGCTGGAAGAAGATTTCGAAGAGGAAGAGGAAGAAGAGGAAGCAGAACTGCCGAGCGTAACCGGAGCGGAGTCGGAAGAGCCCATGCCTTCGGCCCCCACGACCACAGGCGGCGGTGGCGGCTCGTCCAAACCGCGGCCCAAAAAGGCCCCCGCCAAAAAAGCCGCGCCGAAAAAGAAAGCGGCGAAGAAAGCGGTTAAGAAGGCGGCTAAGAAGCCCGCTCCCAAAGCGGCGAAGAAGAAACCCGCCAAGAAGGCGCCAGCGAAAACGGCAAAGAAAAAAGCTGGAAAGAAGTCCGCGCGCCGGCGCTGATGCTGAGCGGATGGACCTGGTTGTTGTCCAGCCCTCTATTTGTTGTCATCCCGAGCGAAGCGAGGGATCTGCAGTTCTCATGTCCCGAGAAAACTGCAAATTCCTCGCAGCCTTGAAATGACAGCCGGGGAGTGTGCCAGGGCGGCGAAGCTACGGGTTAATGCCTTCAGCATTTTCTTTGAGCGGCCGACTTCCGATAATCAGGGCTTTCGCGGCGTGAATTCCTGATTGTGCATCACCGCGATCAGCCAGCGATCACCATGCCGGGTCACCGCCCAGTTCAGCAAACCTTTGCGGATGGGGATCGTTGTACCATCGCTATCCAGCGCTCCCGTCATTTCCCACTGAACATCCACGGAGGCGATATCCGAGGAAAGGAATCGAATCTTGATATCGTCCGCCGTCAGGTGAGTGTTCTTGAATCTGGTGGCAAACATCGGAGCATGAAAGTCTTCGACGGCCTTTCGCCCGTGTGCCGAGTCCCCGCGCACGTTGGTGAAATCGGCATCCCCGGTGAAGGTCTCGGCGAAGCCATGAGCGTCGTGCTTGTTCCAGGCTGCTACGAAATCGGCGACCAATTGGCGGATCGGCTTCTCGTCGTTGGTGCTGGGGTTGGCGCTGGGAGTTTGCGCTGGAGCCATCCCGGCCAGCAGCGAACCAATCAAAAGCATCTTCGTAATCATGGCTGGAGATTCCGTTCCACGTGCTTGCGTCCGCGCTGCAAATGTTCCCCTGGGCGCTTGCTACTTCTTCCGCTGCACTGCCTCCAAACATTTTCCGTAGAGCTCGAGCAAGTGATTGGCGTAGTCTTCCGGCTTCGAGGCGGTGCCGGAACCCTGAAAGCCGACGCCCGACGAACTGGTCCGGCCGTAGCCGGTCGTCATCGCGACAAATTTCATCAAGTCGAGCGCGATGTCTTCATTGCGGCGTGAGCCGGGTGTGAGGGCGGGTGCTTCGTCCATGAATTCCTCCGAGGGAACATGAATGCTGGGTATTTCGTCGTCCATACTTCACGAAATAAATCGCAGTAGAAAAAATCATAGCAGAACTCCGGGAGGGTGGGGCCTCAGCCCGCCAGATTAGGTCAGTACCTGCCAGTTTCAGGATAGAACAACAAAATTCATAAACCACAAAGGACACGAAGGTTCACAAAGTTTGGTTTCCTTCGTGTGACTTCGTGTCCTTTGTGGTTAAGTTCTTTGCGAATTGACTTGTGTCGCCTCACGAGAGCGCTAGGCTGAGCGGGGCACCTCGCTCATGAGCGCGAGCAGATTCTGTTCGGAGTCGCGAAAGAAGGTCATCCAGAGATCGTGATTGGGCATTCTTGCGATCACGTGCGGCTCGTCCTCGAAGCGCACGCCGCCGGCCAGCATCTGGCGATGGGCGGCGGAAATATCCGGCACCGTAAAATACAGGATCGAGCTGGGATGATCGAATTCCGGTTTCTCGGGAACATCGAGCATGAGGCGAACGCCACCGCAGTCGAAGAACGCCAGCTTCCCCGCGGTAAACAAGAGCGCCAGTCCGAGTTTGTCCCGGTAGAATGTAGTGGCACGCTGAATATCGTGCACATTGATCGCGATTTGGCCGATGCGTGAAATTCCGATGCCCAGGGTTGCCAGATTCGTTGCAGCCGTATCCATTGTGCTTTACCTCCTTCGATAAATTGATTAGCATAGCTAACAATATTTAATGGCAAACGTCAAGCAAAAAGTTGAGCCGGCCCCGGAGACGGCCAGGATTGCGGACCAACTGCACTCGGCCGCCATCCATCTGCTCCGCCGGGTACGCAAGCAGGACGCCGCAAGCGGAGAAGGTCCGGCCAGACTCTCCGCATTGTCGGTTCTGGTGTTCGGCGGCCCTATGACCCTTGGCGAACTGGCGGCCGCCGAGCAGGTGCGGCCCCCCACGATGACCCGCATCGTTACCGGACTGGAGCAGGGTGGATTGGCGCGGCGCATGGCGGATCCGAGGGACGCGCGGCGAGTTCGCATTTGCGCGAGCGCGAAGGGCGCGCGTCTGTTACAGAGCGGCCGCAAGCGAAGGATCGAATATCTCGCTCGTCGCCTGGAGGTGCTGGAGAACAATGAATTGGAGGCGCTGCGAAAGGGAGTAGACATCCTCGAGAAAGTATTGAGCCAGTGGGGGTGAAAAGAATTGTCGAGATGATTCCCCGTTGAACGACTAAAGATCCGACGAAGCGAGAAACCGGGCGCATCGCCCGCGCTCGCATCCTCAATTCTCAATCGAAAGTCGGTTGCCAGTTTCTCTTAGGTCTCAATCCCCACGTAGCACACCCTACCGACCAGATAGTCGCTGGGCTTCTTGTCGGCCTCCAAAGGCATAACTTCGACGGGGTAGGCTTGATTGTGCGGACGCAGAACCAGGTTGTCCCCGGCTAGTTCCACGTATTTGACCGTGCATGCGCCGTCTTTGTTGACGGCGTACATGTTGGTTTCACCCTTGCGATAGGGCTTGAGCGAGTTGTAATGACGGTCGAGGAGGACGGTGGCTCCGGGCAGGAGGCGGGGATACATGCTCATGCCATCGCGGCCGTCGACCTGAATTACGACGAAGCGCTCCCAGTCGTCGCGGCGTCCCTCGGTCTCGGCTCGAAGGCCGTGCAGGAAAGTCTTCTTGAACTTGAGAATCTCCTTCACATTCATGCTCATGACCAGAGGCTCGACCGCGGCGATGGTGGCGTCCACCTGCAGGACGTTTTCGAACTCGTCCTCGCTGGGCGGCAGGATGCTGGCGCGTTTGTTGACCTCGTCCGGATCCAGCAGGTCCAGCACGGAAAGGTGCTGCACCCGCAAGACCTTGTCCATGCCCTCGATACTCAGGCCACGCTTGCGATTGAGAAAATTGGAGATGTGCGCTTGTTTGAACCCGGTCTGCTCCGCCAGGCGCAAACCGGTCAACCCCTCTTCTTCAATGCGGTGCCACAAGGTTTTGCGAAGGTTTTCCTGCAGTAATTTGAATTTCATAGAGAAGAGTATAGCACGACTTATAGCGAATCGCTATTGATAATGTTTGTACAACATCTCGGAGGAACAGCAGCGGTGGCGGAAGCCGAAAACGGGTTTTCCACAGCCAAAATGCCGGGCTTTGGTAATAGCATTTGGCTATTGTGATTGTTATCACACACATCCACCAGAAAATAGTTCTTGACTTTATGGCGAACCCGAAGTTATATGATAACTAGCCTGTTATAACTACTCTGTTATTTGGGACTGAATCGATGACCTGCAACACACAACCCGAAAATGAGGGGGTGGGCTTTGTGGAGTTCCGCCGCAAGGTCCGCTCCGCCGAAGTACTCTCCGCCGCAATGGAACAACTGCTGCGCGTGCTGCAATTTACCGGCAAAGTCAGTGTGGTCGTGCAGAACGGCCGCGTGTTGAAATCCGGATACGAGGAGGGCTACTTCCGCAAGCCGCTGACCTGATGGGTGCGGTCAGTTTGCGTGGATAATCAGTTGGACTGGCACTTAACTAAATAAATTCACCAGGTTCTCCGTAAGAGAAACGGGCCCTGTGACCGAGCAATCGGCACAGGGCTTTTTTGTTTGGGCTTCAAGCATGGGGCTCGGAGCTTCAGCCTGGCGCCGGAAGTTTAACAACGAAGTCAAACCACGGAGGCAATCATGGAAGCAGAAGGTTTAGAAATCATCCGGTTGGAACTGAAATATTGCGAAAGATGCGGCGGGCTGTGGATGCGCACTGCGGGATCGGGAGACGTGTACTGCCCCTCGTGCGCCGTGGAAATGCTGGATCTTCCCGCTGGCAGAAGGAGAAAGCCGGGTCTGCTGGTGAACGACCGAGTCGAGATCAAGAGCCAATGCGAAGAGTTGCCGGCGCTTTGCGGCGAATGGGGGAACGCATGAGCGCCACTATCGCTTTGCTGTATGGCTCTGCCGAGACTCCGGGAATGCAACCGGGCATTTTTTCCGAGCCTGCTTCAGGACTTGGGGGCGAAAGCTTCATCCCCGCACCGGCGGGTTCGTTGGAGACCGGGCAGGCCGGGATGGCTGAGGCCATCCCGGAAGCGCCGGCGCAGGAAAGTCCGGAACCGTCCGCCGAGGAGACGGCGATCTCCTCCGACACTCAGGCTCCGGGAGGCGATCCCGATCTCTGGTTATACCGGGGACGCACGGTGGCCTTGCTGCGGCGCTTCTTGCGGCTTTCCATCGAAGTGGGACGGATGCCGTCGCTGCTGGGCCGGGAATTTTTCCGCAGCCGAGTTACGTCATACAAGGCTTCCACTTTCGAGGACTCGGTGATTTTTGTGCATGACGTGGAGCGCAGCCTGGAAAAGCTGGGCGAGTTCGATCGGCAGTTGATCGCAAAGATCGTGCTGCAGGAATATTCCCAGGAGGAGGCCGGACGCCTGCTTGGCTGCGGACGCCGTCACGCGGTGCGGTGCTATGCGGAGGCACTGGATCGAGTAACAGAGATATTACTGAAAAGGGGGCTGCTCGCTCGCCTGCCGTGCACAAAACCGGATCCGGAAAAATCTTGTCAAGGGGGTAAAAGTGACGAATTCCTCCTAAGTGATTCAGAACAAGCCAAAAATAATTCTTGAAATCATGTCTCACTTACCCTATCCAATCTGATACTCTGAATATAGATCAAAGAAATTTCAAGGGGCGCGAAAAACGCGCCCCTTATTTTTTGCCATCCATTGAGGCGCAGTCCAGGGGATGAATGAAAAAAGCCACGACAAGCAAGGCGCGCAAGAGTTCAAAGCGAACGCCCAAGAAAGCGCTGAAACAGGTTGATCTGGGGGCCGTGCGCGAGCATATTACGAATCTGGTGGGCAATCGCGCGGTGGAGATGGTGGAGACCACGATGGACGAAGTCCACAAGGGCCACTACCTGGCAATGAAATACCTGTTCGAGATGGTTGGCCTGTGTCCGGCAATAGCCCCCGAAGAGGTGATCGAGGAAGATTCGTTGGCCAAGACCTTGTTGCGACGGCTGGGACTCCCCGAAGAGACCAATCCCGGTACTGAAGTCACCAAGGATTGCATCACGGACCCGGTGGAGCAACCGAGTGATGCCGTAAAATGAAAGTGAGCGATTGGTCAAAGGCCGCTCGGGGCTGGTCGTTGGCGGCTGGCCGCTGGTCGGCAGCTCTGGGTGGCCGGGGCGATGTGCGGGCGCGACGCGGAACTCTCATCATGGATATGACATGGGTTACGGATCGAATTGCGGTTGGGGGGGGCATCTGGAATGCGGAGAACATGTCAAAGGTGGCGAGCGCCGGCGTAACCCATATCGTCGACATGCAGATTGAATTCGACGACACGCCCCTGGCCGCGCCGCATGGGATTACGGTGCTATGGAATCCGATTGACGATGACTTTCAGCCTAAGTCTCCCGAGGTTTTTCAGCGCGGAGTGGATTTCGCTCTGGAGGCGCTGGACGAAACGGGAACGAAGCTTTTCGTCCATTGCGCTGCGGGCGTGCACCGGGCGCCGATGATGACTCTGGCGATCTTGTGTTCGCTGAACTGGAAACTGGCGGACGCGCTGCGGTTGATCGAGGCCAAGCGTCCGGTGGTGGACTTCGCGGATGTGTACGTGAACAGCGTGAAAGTGTTTTTGCGGGAGCAGGTAAGAGCGAGTAAGTAGCTGAGGGATTCAGCTTCGGCGCCTGGTTTTGTAGTTGTCAGTTCGCGGTTCTCAGTTCTCAGTTTGTAGATTCGGCTTTGCCCCACGACAGCTTAGCGGATTTGGGCCTTGCAACTTGCCAGGCGGACGCCGAGGTGTCGTTTACGCTTTGAGAATGGATTAAGCAACGGAGGAATTATGTTCGACGCGCGCCGCCCATTCGGGTGGCTTTTTCTTTTGCTGGCGGCATTGACGGTCTCGGCGCAAACGCCTCCCACGACGATGATTGTCGATACCGTGTATCGCGCAGACGGGACCCCGGCGGGAGGGACGCTGCTGATTTCGTGGCCGGAGTTCACCACTGCGACCGGCGCGGCCGTGGCTGCCGGAAATACGGGAGTCACGCTGGGGACGGGGGGCGCGTTGTCGGTTGGTTTGGTTGCCAACGCAAACGCAACACCGGCCAATACGGTTTACTCGGTGGTGTACCAGTTGGATGATGGCACGGTGAAAACGGAATATTGGGCCGTGCCTACGACCTCCCCGACAACGATATCCGCAGTGCGAACTACTCTGGGGGCGACCAGTTCGGCATCCCAGATGGCGACCCAGCAGTACGTGAATACTGCGCTCGCGGGCAAGGCGAACGACGCGGCTGTGGTCCACCTCGCCGGAACCGAGACGATTGTTGGCGCGAAGCAATTTGCGGTGGCGCCCGCTTTGCCGACCCCGGTGAATCCGAGCGACGCAGCCAACAAACTGTACGTGGACAATTCAGTTCAGAACGTGGGGAGCGGATCGTACGTGAGCACATCGGGCGGTACGATGACGGGGCCGCTGACGCTGAGCGGAAACCCCGTCGCGCCGGGCCAGGCTGCGACCAAGAGTTACGTGGACCTGGGAACCGCAGGGAAGGCAGACTTGACCGCCGGCCTGGTTCCCACCGGGGAGATAGGAACTGGTACGGCGAACAACACGCTGTGCTTGCACGGAGATTCGAGTTGGGGAGCGTGCGGCAGCAGCAGCAACGCGATATCGATCCAGAGTGTTCCGGTGGCGGCGACCACGCCCACGAACAACCAGGTCATGACTTATGTCGCGTCGCTCGGGGAATACGCGCCGGAGGCGGGCGGCGGGGTGACAGCGGGGATGCAAGCGGTAAAGTATGCGCCGGATTTTGCCTGGTCGCAATCGCCGGCCACTAACTTAAGTACCGCAGGAAGCCAGACCGTAAATCTCCCGGTTTGTCCTGCGGGGGTGACCGCAACCGAGCCTTGGTACTACGTTTATATTGCCGGGACCGGAGTGCCAGAAGCCGTATTGGTCACTGGCGGAACCTGCGCCGGCAACGGTCAGGCTGGAACGTTGCAGTTCACCACGCTCAATGCGCATCCGGCCGGATACACGATTGTGAGCGCATCTGGCGGCCTTCAAGAAGCCTTGATTGTGGCGCGGTTCAGTCCGACGAATCCGGGGGGGCCCTCGCAATCCGGAAAAGTGATCGTGCCTCCGGGAGAGTTGCAGGCGTACGCGCGGATTTCGATTCGCGCGTCGAACGTCACGGTGGACTTTTCGGGATCCATCGTCGATTGCTACATGAACGACACTTGCATTCTGGCGGGTGACCCTTCCAACTCTACCGCTTTCTTGGACATCACCCTGTTGAATCCACGTGGGCGGCCCATGGTTGTCAGCGGCCAGAGCCCCTTTATCGAAGTGAACGCTCAAAAGACCAGACTACTCAACGTGACTACGAGAACTCCGCCGACAGGCGGTACTTTCAGCAGTTACGTTCAAGTGGACAACGATCAGTCGTTCCTGCTCGACGGCCTGGACACGGCACTGGCTACGGGATCGAGCGACTACGGAGTGCTGTGTAACGCAAGCGTCTGCAATCCGGTGATTTATGCGCCTGGGCCATTCAGCAGCAACGCCGCGGTGGGATGGTTGAAGAACCTGAACATCTCGCTGCAATGCGCGGGGAACGGGATCGACTGGCAGAGCGGAAACACCGTCAAGATTTCCGATAGCGTGATCGAGGGGTTCGCACAATATGGAGTGCGCGCGGGAATAAAGCGCGGCGGCTATAGCGGATTTGAGCTGGACAATGTCTATGAGGAAGTCGGGAGTTGCACGAACCCGGCGGGGGCGATCGGGGAAGCGGGCGTAATTGCGCAGGGGGCAACGGTAAAGGTGGAGGGAGCGGTGCTCCCTACCGGGTCGGTTCCACTGTTTACCAACACGGGAAGTACAGATTACCGCTACTACATTGTTGCCAACAGCGCGACCTACGGGGCATCGAACCCGCTTTATGCGGGGCGTGCCCTGACCAATGGATCAGGAAACATAACCGTAACGACTCCGGATGTTGCGGGCGCGAGCACGTTCGATCTGTTACGAGTGACTTATGTGGCTCCGAACAACCCTCGGGAGCAGGCACCTTTTGGAACCGGGAATTACGCGGTCGCACGGAATGTGACCCGGGCTTCGGCGTGTGCGAATGGAGTTTGCACGTTCACGGACACGCAGGCGACGCTGCAGTCTTACACGGTTGCGGCTCCCGCTTATTTTCCGCTTCTGGATTTTTGGCCGGGAAATTTGATCCTGGTGGCCAACCACGATTCCGGAAGCGTTCTGGACGCGGCGACAGCGTGGGTGCAGAGTGCGCCCAGCGACATCGTTGGCGTGCAAGGAACGGGCGCACCCGCGGTAATTTCCAGCACCTGCAATGCTCTCCTGGGATGGACGCCGCTTTGGCTGAGTTGTTACACGTCCATGGCCCCGGGCACGTTTTACGATCAAGGCGCGCTCTTGCTGGCAGTGAAGCCCAATAACGACGGCGGGTTTCTCCCAAACCTCAAAGGGCGGTTGAACTTTCCGACTCTGGGCACGGGGCCGGGGCACATCATCACGCTTTCCGATTCGAACTTCCAGAAGACGATCGCAACCGCCAATAACCGTCCATCGAATGACGCGAACGATGCCTTCATTGGATATGACCAGGGAAATGGAAACCCCGCGACTGTGGGGATCAGCGTGGGGGCGCCGGTCTCGATCTCGGACTACATCGGGAACGTGGGGGATGGGACGAACTGGTTGGAGCGTTTGACACCGGGACTCAAGGAATTCAAAACGAACGTGCAGTTGGACAATACGCTGACGGTGGCGGGAACGGCGCAGGCGAGTTCGTTCTTGACCACCGGAGCAGGATCGTGGGCTGTAGAAGGCAGCTATGGAGCTTTGAGTCCGGCGCTGGCGGGAAAGTCGGCGATTGGGTTTGGCGCCAGCGGAAAGCTGCAAGTTTCTGAGAACGGGGGCACTGTGGTCGAGGTCGCTAAACTCGACAGCAATGGAGACGTTTCCGAGAATGCGAATACGGCGACGCAACTGGCGCAGGCTCCGACGCAGTGTAACGGAAGCTTCGTCACGGGGATTCAGGCGAACGGGAATGCGAATTGCAGCGTTGCCGATGTGGTCGAACTTGCGGAGACTGGGCCGCCGAACGGGATTCCGAATTATGGCATTTTCTGGTTCGACTCGACTTGCCACTGTCCTAAGGTGATCAGCAACAATGGCCAGACGGTTCAGTTGGGTCTGCTCAACGTCTTCAACCTGGACGCAAATACTCTGGAAGAATACAACGGCGCAAGCCCGCAGACGCTCAACATCTACGGGACGCGGACGGATGCTTCGGACTACGAGCGCATGCGGCTTGGCTACGACACAACCGACGGTTACTTTTTTGTTGGCTCCGACGCGCTAGGAGCGAGCGATCCCCAACAGGGGCTGGGATTGTGGCTGCAGGGTTCTTTGCGCTGGGTGGTTGATACCTCATTCAACTTTAAGCCGTGGTCCGACAATGTCAAGGATATTGGTTCTCCCACGTTGCGGCCGAAGCACGTATACGTTGGGACCTACGCGGACTTGACCGGCGGAGCGCTGGCGACAGAGATACCCAACCAAGGGACGACCGGAACCACGCTCAACAAACTAGCCAAGGTGACGGGTTCGCCGGCAACCGCGATTATGGCTTCGACTGCCGACACCAACGGAGTGATTGGAGTAGTTGTGGACGGCGCCGGGACTACACTGAGCGCGCAGATTGCACGCGGTGGGCAAGCGCCGTGCGCGTTCGACGGAGCGACTGCGGCGGGGGATTACGTCCAGATCAGC
>Ga0209040_10003479_pt1 | contig 12096 bp, 13 predicted proteins | sample BogFormECP12_OM3_FD_188240 | JGI IMG/M metagenome (GOLD analysis project Ga0209040, IMG submission 188240) | Bog forest soil microbial communities from Calvert Island, British Columbia, Canada - ECP12_OM3 (SPAdes) (version 2) | ecosystem: Environmental > Aquatic > Freshwater > Wetlands > Bog ... | reverse complement strand
ACGCGACCAAGGACAAAGCGCGCATGATAAATTCGCGACCGTCCCATCACCGCGAGGGCCTCACGCGCCCGGCGCTGCGTTCGGTTTAAGCAGCCTTCAGTCCGCCCTTGTCGCGCAGGAAGGCGACGATCGCATCGAGGCCTTCGCCGGTTTTCATGTTCGACATCACGAAAGGACGGCTCTTGCGCATCGCCGCCGCGTCGCGAGCCATCACCTCGAGCGAGGCGCCGACGTAGGGGGCGAGGTCGATCTTGTTGATGACCAGAAGGTCCGAGCGCGTCACGCCTGGCCCCCCCTTGCGCGGGATTTTTTCCCCGCCCGAGACATCAATCACGTAGATCGTGATGTCGGCGAGCTCGGGCGAGAAGGTTGCGGCGAGGTTGTCGCCGCCCGATTCGATGAGGATGAGATCGAGGTTTGCGAACCGCTTGCGCATCTCGGCGATCGCCGCGAGGTTGATCGAGGCGTCCTCGCGGATCGCGGTATGCGGGCAGCCGCCGGTTTCGACGCCGATGATCCGCTCAGGGGCGAGCGCGCCGGCCTCGACCAGAATGCGGGCGTCCTCCTTGGTGTAGATGTCGTTGGTGACGGCCGCGATGTCGAGTTCGCCGCGCAGGCGCTTGCAAAGCTGCTCCATGAGCGCGGTCTTGCCCGAGCCGACCGGCCCGCCGACCCCGACGCGCAGGGGTTGTTTGGTCATCGGAGATCCGTTCGCTTCATTGGCCTCGCCTCATCCGGCGCGTGAGCACGCCGAGAGACTCGGGACACCCCTAATTGGGACGTACTCGCCGGACGCCTCATTGAGCCAGCGCCATCCGGCGATGCCGCAACGCTGCCTCGATGCTGCGGAGCCCCGCGTGAATCTCGCCCGATTTCGAGAGGGAAGACGCCCGCGCCATCGGCGAAAAGACGCTCGGCGATCGCGTCGCCGATGGGGCGCGCCACGCCGGTCACGACCGCGACACGCCCCTCAAGGGAATTGGCCATGCGCCCCCTCCTTTCCGCGTCCGCTCAGTACATCAGCCAGCCGCCGCTGACGTTGATTGTCGCGCCGGTGACGTAAGCAGCATGGTCGGAGGCGAGAAACAGGACTGCGCCCGGCAGTTCGGAGGGCGCCGCCATACGTCCGAGCGGGATCGCCGCAATGGTTCCCGCCAATTGTTCATCGGTCATGCCGCTGCGCATCATCGCCGTGTCCGCGGCGCCGGGCGAGACGGCGTTGACGGTGACGTTGTCCTTCGCCAGCGAACGGGCGAGGCCACGCGTCATCGAGACGACGCCGCCCTTCGAGGCGGCGTAAGCGACCGATCCGCCGAAGCCGCCGCTCCACCACCCCTGCGACGTGAAGTTGATGATGCGCCCGCCGCGACCCTGGGCCCGCAGGGTGCGGGCCGCGGCCTGGTTGAGGAAGAAGGTCGATTTGAGGTTGATGTCGTGCTGAAAATCCCAGTCGGCCTCCGACACGTCTTCGACGTGAGTGCGACGGACCAGAACGGCCGCCGCGCAGACGAGAACGTCGAGGCCGCCAAGCGCGCCGACCACGGTTTCGATCAATTTCGGATGCCCCGCGACAGGGCGCAGATCGGCGGCCAGCGGCAAATGCGGGCCGCCCTCCATCTCGGCCACTACCGCCTTCACTTTCTCTTGCGCGAGGTCGACGACCGCAACCCGCGAGCCCGCCGCGCCAAAAGCCAGCGCAACCTCGCGCCCAATGCCGCCGGCGCCGCCGGTGACGAGGACGCGCTTGCCTTCAAGCCCCGACGCCAGATTCCAGGTCATCGCCGGCTCGCCTCGTTGGGCGGCTCGACGCCCGCCGGTTCTTCGACATAGCAGGAATGCGAGTCGCCAATGAATATTGCGCGATCCTCGACCAGCATGGCGCGGAACGGATCGGTCGCGAAGGCGCGGTCGGCGTCGGGGATGCTGTCGAACCAAGTCTCGCCGACGCCGTCCCAGGCCGCCTCCTCCGGAACGCAGCGATCGACGCGGCTGAAGCGCAACCCACACAAGCCGGGAAGCTGGCGCACGATCTCGGCATGGCGCCCGGTCCAATGCGCGAGGAACTCTCGAGTGGTAAGGCCGGCCTTTCGGCGGATGAAACTGACACGCCTGATCACGAGTCCTCACACGCGCTGCGGCTTCTGGAAGAGCTCCAGAGTGATGCCGTCGTGGATGCGCAGGTAGGCGACGCGCGCCCCGACGTTGGGACCCCCGTCGATCTCGACGGGACCTTCGCGGCGCACGGGTTTTGCGCCGCAATCGACCGCGTGCTTCCACGCGACGCCGGCGTCCTCGACGGCCAGGCAAAGATGAAGATTGCCTGGGTTCTGCGTCGCCTCCGGGTTGGCGCGCTTGTCTAGCTGATAGTCGAGCAGCTCGAGAATGAGCCCGCCCGGCAGGTCGATGAACGCCGCCTTGATCGATACGCCGGGAATGCCGACGATTTTCCCGAGATAGGGCCGGTCGAGGGTCGTACGCCAACGCGCGGAGACGCCAAGGAATCTTTCCCAAAACGCCAACGCAGCGTCGATGCTGGCGACGCTCATGCCGACATGATGGACTGCGGACGCGGTCGCGATCGCTCCCGGCAGGATTGTTGCGTCAGCCAAAGCCGCCTCCTCCGAAGCCGAATTCAAATCCGGAAAAGCCTTTCGGCATTGCCCGAGAACATCGCAACCTGTTCATCCTTCGTGAAGCCGGAGATGATGTTCGCATAAGCATTGATGAGGTCGGGATAGGAGCTGAACATCCGATCGACCGGCCAGTTCGTGCCGAAGACCACGCGGTCCACGCCAAAAGCCTCGATGCTGCCGAGCACCCAGGGACGCAGGGTTTCGGCGGTCCATCGGCGATCCATCATGCCAAGGCCCGATATTTTCATGACGACATTGTCTGCTTTCGCCAGAGCGCGCATCGCCGTCGACCAGCGCTTGAAATAGGCGTCGTCACGCGCCTCGGGGATCGCGCAATGATCGATGCAGATCAGCGTATCCGGGAAAGCGGCGGCGAGGTCGAGAAGATCGTCGAAGAACTGGATGCGGGTGTCGATGCACGAGACCAGATTATGCCGCTTCAGGAATTTGAAGCCGGCTCGCCAAGCGCTGTCCACGAGGTAGCGGCCGTTGCCGAAATCTCGGATGCCGCGCACATTGGCGTATTGCATGTGCCGATCGAGCACTGATTCAGCGTCGGGATAGGCCAAGTGGCACTCCGCGACGATGCCGTGCGGATAACCGGCCTTGTCGGCGGAAGCCTGGAGCCACTTCGTCTCGTTGACGGGGTCCGGCGTGCCAAGCGCCGCCTGGACATGAATCGCCTTCGGCACATTCGCGAAGCGGATCTCGGCGATATAGTCGTCGATCCAATAGTGCTGCGCCTTCAATGCGTCGATATTGCCGAGAAATCCGTGAATGGCCTCGCGTTCGAGCCACGAATACCGCAGCTCCGGGCGCTTCAAGTCGTGCAGGTGAAAGTGGGTGTCGACGAAGGGAATTTCGGCCACTGCGGCATACCCTCCCGGGAGGCTGTCACAATCGCAGCCCTTGTCGAGATGCTCCCGCCCATCGCCAACGCGAAGCAGGCGACTGGCAGCGCGGCGAGAAGAAGGAGCGAAGAATTATCGTCGGATTCCATAGCCGAGCGGGCAGGCCGGCGCAACGCGCGGACCTTTCTCCGGTCGCCGACCTTCGCGGGTATTGCGACGCCGCCAGCGCGCGGCCGCTCCTTGCATCGCCATGATATCCAAGTTACGCTATACGAAAGCGATAGTATACTAAATGAGGATATCATGCGTGTCGCCAAATGGGGCAACAGTCTCGCCGTGCGGCTTCCCAAGCGCTTGGTCGACGCCCTCTCCCTGAAGGCCGGCGACGAACTCGCGATTGTCGACGGGACCCGGCAACATCTTGCGCTCGCCAAGGACCAGCGCCGCAAGCAGGCGCTCGACAATATGCGCGCGCGCCGCTGGAAGCTTCCCGCCGACTATCGCTTCGATCGCGAGGAAGCCAATTCGCGGTGAAGGCGTTCCTCGACACGAACATCCTCGTTTATGCGCAGGAAGCGGGCGCGCGCGGGGACGTCGCGCGCGAACTGGTTGCGGACGGCGGGATGATCAGCGTGCAGATTCTCAACGAGCTCGCGAGCGTGTTAAGCCGGAAGCTCAAACGCGATTGGAGCGAAGTCGCCGCCGTGCTCGAAGACGTGCGGGCCGCACTCGACGATCCCCTTCCCGTGACTCTTCCACTGCACCTTTCCGCGCTGGAATTCGCGCGCGACCACAACGTCCCGTTCTACGACGGGCTCATCCTCGCCGCAGCGATCGAAGCGGGCTGCGAAACGCTCTACAGCGAAGATTTTCAGCACGGCCGGCGCTTCGGCGATTGCACGATCGTCAATCCGTTTCTGGCAGGCGACCGCCCATGAAGTCCGCATGTTTGGAGGGAGGAGGACGCGCGCAAAACCCCTCTCCCGCCGGGAGACCCTGTTTGGGCCGGAGACAAGAGGGGCGGGCGCGCGCTGGGCGCAGCGCATCGCCAGAGCCCATTTGATAAGTTAAAGAGAAACGCGTGGGATGCGCGTCTTGCGGGCCATCGCGCGAGGGAGGACGCTTTACCGATGGGCGCGCCATCCGAACGGCGTCGCGGAGTTGTAACCGGGGCGGGCAGCGGCATTGGCAAGGCCGTGGTCCGCAGGTTGCTCAGCGAAGGCGTCGAAGTGCTCGCGGTGGACATCAATCGCGGCAGCCTCATTGACCTTGAGAGCGCTGGCTGCGAGACGCTCGCCGCCGATATCACCGATCCCGCAGTTCGCGTCACTGTGGCCGATTGGGCCGATGGCGCAAACTATCTCGTCAATTCCGCCGGCGTCATCGTGATCAAGCCGATCTTCGAGCTGACGGTCGAGGACTGGCGGCGCGTGCAGGCCGTCAACGCCGAGGCGACGTTCTTCCTTTGCCAGCAAGTCGGCCCAAGGCTCATCCCGGGCGGCGCGATCGTCAATCTGTCGTCGAGCTCGGCCAAGCTCGCGACGACGGTCGAAGTGGCGGCCTACGCTGCGTCCAAGACCACGATCCTTTCGATCACGCGTTCGTTCGCCTACGCCCTCGCCTCGCGGCCGGTGCGGGTCAACGCCGTCCTGCCAGGCATCGTCTTGACGCCGATGCAGGAGGAAGTGCTGGAGAAAGTGGCGCCGATGCGCGGACTTACGACAGAGGGATTGCATCATGCGCGGACCAAACTCGTGCCGCTCGGACGCGGTTCGTCGCCGGCCGAATGCGCGGCGCTGATCTGGTTCCTCTTGTCGGACGAAGCCGCTTACATGACTGGACAAGCAATCAACTTCACCGGCGGCCTTGTGACCTGGTGAGGACGAAAGGGAGGAGACCCATGAAAAAACCGATCACGGTCTGTGCGAGCGGCCTCGGGCATCCCGAGGGCCCCTACGAGCTCGACGACGGCCGGGTCATCTACGCCAACAGCTACGCGAGTGAAATTGGGGTATGGGCCCCTAAGACCGGCAAGGCCGGCACGTACGCCAAGGTCGGAGGGGCGCCGAACGCCTGCATGCTGGGGAGTGACGGCTGCGTCTATTCCACCCAGACCCCCAATGTCGGCGGCTGGGTCGCTCCCCTCCATCGTCCGCCATCGATCCAGAAGACCAGCCCTTCCGGCAAGGTCGAGATCCTGGTCACCGAGGCGGATGGCGTGAAGTTCGACGGGCCTAACGATCTGGCGTTCGGGCCCGATGGGCGCCTCTATTTCACCGACTCGGGCGACTGGGCGCCAGCCACGAAGCCGCATCCTGGGCGCATCGTCGTCATCGAAAAGAATGGCAGGGCGCACGTGCTCGAGGAGCTTGAGCACGTCTATCCGAACGGCATCGTCATCGAACCTGACGGCTCAATCGTTTGGGTCGAGTCCTATACGATGAACGTCTTGCGGCGCGGGCCAGACGGCTTGAAGAAGGTCATCTACACGATGCCGGAGGGGCACATACCCGACGGCTTGAAGATCGACGCCGAAGGCGCCTTCTGGATTACCGCGGTTGCAGCCGGCGGCGTCGATGTCATCGACAAGAAAGGCAAGCCATTGCATTTCCTCGACACCGGCGGCACGATACTCAACTGCGTATTCGGCAAGGGGGGCGCGCTCTACTGCTGCGACATGGGACCGTTTGACGTGACCGGCTCGGCGCTGACCGGCAGGCTGATCAAGGTCGATGTCGGCGTCGAAGGCATGCCGTTGTTCCGTGGCGCGATCGGGTAGGAATTTTGAACCATGAAAATCGCCAGGGTCGAGGCTATCCCGGTCAGCTATCCCGAGCCGAATGATTTCAACGCTCTTCGCCACCTCTGCCTCGCCAAGATCACAGCCGACGACGGACAAGTGGGATGGGGCGAGTCGATCACGCAGTTTCCCGAAGCCAATTTCGCCGCCAAGGCGATCATCGAGGGCATGGCGCCGAACCTGATCGGCAAGGACCCTGTGCAAACCGAGACGCTGTGGCGACAGAATAAGCAGCAGGCCTGGTGGTACGGCTATCACGGCGGCATCGCTTCCTACGCCGTCGCCGCCATCGACATTGCTCTGTGGGACCTCAAGGGCAAGGCGCTGGGCAGAAGTGTCCTCGATCTGCTCGGCGGCCCTGTCCATGAGCGTCTGCCGGCCATCGCCTCTTGTCATGCGCACTACGAGTCGATCCCGGAGATGGCCGAGGAAACAGCGCAATGGGTCTCGACCGGGTTGCAAGGGCTCAAGACAGGCTTCGGCAAGCGCGGCGCGGCGCGCCTCGGCTACGATCACGATCGAGACGTCGCCTATGTCAAGGCCATGCGCGAAGTGCTCGGGGACAAGATGCTGATGATCGACAACGGCATCGCCATCAAGTGGGACGTCACCGACGCCGTGCGGCGCGCCAAAGCCATGGAGGAGTACAATCTCGCCTGGATCGAGGAGCCGCTCGGCGCCTGGGACCCCGAGGGCTATGCGAACCTGCGCGCCAAGACCACGACGCGCATCGCCTATGGCGAGCGCGAATGGACGCTCGAGCAGTTCGAGCGGGTGCTGGCGACCGGCACGGTCGACGTGGTCGGCGTCGACCCCGGTCGCGCCGAGGGCATCACCGGCTTCAAGAAGGTCGCCGAGCGATGCGAATTCTACCACCGGCAGGCCAACGCGCATGCCTGGTCGTCGGCGATCGTCTCCGCAGCGAGCCTCGCGATTTCGTTCAATTCGCCGGCTTGCAAGCTCTTCGAGTTCAAGCCCTTGCGCAATCCGATGCAGCACGATCTGGTGACCAAACCGTTCGAGCACCTGGAGGGTTGGGTCTATCCGCCAACCGGCCCCGGCCTTGGCATCGAGGTGCTCGACGACGCGGTCAACGGCTATCGCAGCGAAAAGGTTCTTTCGCAGTGAAGCGCGGCCGCGCCCCCTCCACCACGCCTTACGGCGCGGTGGAGGGGGCACGGCGGAATGCGACATCAATCGGCAGGCGCCGAATATTGGGAGGAACAGGCATGAAAGCGTATCTGAAACGGAGCGTGGCGACGATCGCCCTGATGAGCGTCGCGGGTCTGGCGACAGCCTGGGCGGCGGACAGCCAGTCGCAAATTCCGACGAGCGGCGAAAAAGTTGCCGGCGCGCCGTTCGAGGTCAAGCGCGACTGGGGAACTTTCAAGCTCGCCGACCGCATCGCCGCCAAGGTCAAGGCTGGGAAGAAGATCAATTACGTCTTCTCCTATCAGGCCTCCGGCATTCCGCTGTTCTCGCCGCAATACGCGGCCGGCTTCGAAACCGGCTGCAAGCTCGGCAATGCGATCACTGCGCTCGACTGCGCCTCGCTCGCGCCGGTGCAGACCGACGCCAATCAGCAAGTCTCGCAGATCGAGGCCAAGCTCGCGGCCGGCGAGATCGACTGCATCTCGATCGAGCCGACGACATCCGACTCGACGACCGCCATCGTGAACAAGCTCATGGATCAGGGCATTCCGGCCTTCACGGTCGGCGTCACCTCGCGCGGCCATGAATTCACCAATTTCACCCAAGTGCCGCAGCTCGAGGGCGAGACCGCGGGCAAAATCGTGCTCGACTGGATGAAGGCCAACAACAAGGACCTTAAAGTCTTCGCTGTCTCCGGCGGCGATCCGACGCAGTTCTGGGCTCAAGGGCGGATGAAGGGCTTCCACGAGACGATCGCCAAGGCGATCCCCGACGCGAAGTTCGTCACCACCGAGGCCAATGGGCTCAACGTCAGCTACGATCCCGGTCAGACTTATGACACCTATCGGACATTCCTGTCGGCAAATCCGGACGTGCAGTTCATTGAGAATGTCGACATCGGCGCCGAGCATGCCGATCGCGCAATCACCAGCCTGAACAAGATGGGCCAAGTCTTCACCATCGGCTGGAACGTCTCCAAGGGCCAGCTCGACGGGATCGAGAAGGGCATTGAGGTGGCGGCCCTCGACCAGCGATGGTCGGACCAGGCGGCCTTCGGCGGCCCCGCCTGCGCGCAATTCCTGAAGAGCGGCGTCATCCTGCCCAACACGCAGACGCTGTTGCCGGTGATGAAGGATCAGGTCGCCGCGGCGCGCGCTGAACTCGATCGCATTCTCGGTCAGAAATAGGATGAAGCGCATGGGGCTGGGCATGTCCCGGCCCCGCCCCCTCGAGAGCATGGCCGCCAAGCTTCATGATCAGCGCCGATTCCCGCGAACCTGTCCCGACCGAAGCGGCCCGCTCAAGCCTATCCTCCACCGGTCAAGCGACCTTCGACCTTGCGCTGCGCATGGGAGGTTTGTTCCTCGCCATCGTGTTGGTCGCGCTTCTGATGTTCGTGCTCAAGCCCAACTCGTTCAACGTCGACGTCGGCATTTCGGTGCTTCGCGCGATGAGCTCGGTGGCGATCATGTCGCTCGGACTGACCCTGGTAATCGTGGTCGGCGAGATCGATCTCTCGTTCGGAGCGATGTACGGCCTCGGCGCCAATTCGCTCGCCGTGATGTGGATACTGCTGGGCATTCCGATCTATGCCGCGCTGCCGCTGGCGATCGGCGTCGGCGCCATCGTCGGCCTGTTCAACGGCGCGCTCGTCACGTGGCTCAGCATTCCGTCCTTCATCGTCACGCTCGGCAGTTACAACCTCCTCTACGGCGTTTCGCTGTGGATCACCAAGACTTCGACCTTCAACCCGATCTACCCGCCGCCGGGCTCCGAGCTTCCGCCTGCTGAGCTTGATTTCTTCACCGGACTGACAGCGAGCTTCGGCTCGCATCCGATTTCGCTCGAAGTCGTGTGGATGCTCGGCCTCGCGCTGGTCGTCGGGTTTCTGCTGCATCGCACGCTGTTCGGCTTTCGCCTGATGGCGATCGGCGGAAACCCTGTCGCCGCTCAGCTCGCTCGGCTGCCGGTGACGCGCTACAAGATCCTCGCCTTCGTGATCTGCGGCATGCTCGCGGCTACCGCCGGAATCCTCGATTTCTCGTTCATCCAAACCACCCAGCCTAACATCGGCCTTTCCTATACCTTCCCGGTCTTTGCCGCGGTGATCATCGGCGGCGCCAGTCTTTCGGGCGGCAAGGGCACTGTCATCGGGGCGATGAGCGGGGCGTTGCTCCTCGCGGAATTGCAGCAGGGCCTCGCGCTGCTCTCGCCCGGACCGCACGTGCAGCAGCTCTTCCTCGGCTTCGTCACGATCGGCGCGGTCGCCCTCGACCTCGCGCTCACCAATATCCGCAAGCGCAGGGCGGCATGAACGGCGCTGTCGAGGGCATCCGTCTCCGCGGCCTGCACAAACGCTATGGCGCGACCGTTGCGCTGGCCGGTGTCGACCTCGATATCCGGCCCGGCGAGGTGCTCGGCATTGCCGGACCGAACGGCGCCGGAAAAAGCACGCTCGTGCGCATAATCGCCGGCGAAGAACGCGCCGACGCCGGCGAGCTCCTCTTCAACGGCCGCCCCTGGACGCCGGCCGACGACTGGCGCGCGGTCGCCGTTGTCCACCAGGAGCCGCAGCTCTTCCCCAACCTCAGCGTCGCCGAGAATGTGCTTGTCGGGCGCGAAGGGACCCGCGCGGGACGACCAAGGCTCGGCCCTGCCGATGCGAAGGTCATGAAAGCGTTCGGCATCGACCGCTTCGCCAACGCCCCGCTCGCCGCTTGCACGCTGGCGACCCAGCAACGCGCGGAGATCGCACGCGCCGTCGCGCGTGACGCGCAGGTATTTCTGTTCGACGAGCCGAATTCGGCGCTGACCGACGAGGAATCCAACGAGCTGTTCCGAGAGATACATAAGCTTGCCGCAGGGGGCCGGATCGTGCTTCTCGTGACCCATCGCCTCGGCGACCTCAACGAGCACGCAGGCCGCGTCGCCGTGATCCGCGACGGGCGAGTTCGCGCGATCCTCGAAGGCGATGCTTTGACCGAGGACGGAATTGCCGAGCAGCTTGTCGTCGGCCGTGGCGCGGAGACAGGCGCCAAGAGCGGCGCCGCGATCGACCGGGGCAGAAGCGCTCTCGTCGCCATCGACGACTGGTCGCATGGCACCGCCTTTCGCCATGTCAGCCTCAGCGCCAGGCCGGGAGAAATCATCGCCCTGGTTGGCGTTGAGGGCTCCGGCGCGCGGGAGCTCCTGCGTTCCTTTGCCGGGCTTGAGTCCTGTTCGGGAACGATCGCAATCGCCGGCGAGAAAGGGGATGCGGCGCAGCGCCTCAGCGCCTACGTCCCGGCGACTCGAACGCTGAGTCTCTACAGCAATTTCTCCGTCGGCGAGAATCTCCTGGTCCGTCTGGGCAAGCCTGAAATCGCCGGCTTAGGGCTTGCGCTGAAGAAGAAGCGGATGCGCCAGCTTGCCAACGAAGCGATCCGGCGGTTTTCGATACGAGCGCACGCCGTCTCGCAAGGCGTCCGCTCGCTTTCCGGCGGCAACCAACAGAAGGTCGCGATCGCCCAGGCGCTCAATTGCGCGCCGCGGCTGTTGCTGCTCGAGGAGCCGACTCGGGGCGTCGATATTCACAGCAAACGAGAGATTTATCGGCTGCTGCGGGACTACGTCAGAGCGGGCAACACCGCGATCATGTTCTGCACCGAAGTGCTGGAAGTCTACGAGGCCGTCGACCGCGCCCACGTCGTCGTCGATGGCAGGTTGTCACGGCCGATCGTGGTCAGCGACTACGCCCACATTGAAGCTCTCGCCACCGACATCGCGCGAATGCAGCGTCACAGGGGTGACGACGGCGTCGGCGCCTCGGCGCGATCGTCTCGGTCGCAATGATGAGGGCAAGATGACTCGAAAGGCGCGCATCGGAGTGATTGGCGCCGGTTGGTGGGCGGCGGCGAACCATTTGCCGGCGCTGAAGGCGAACGACGAGTGCGAGATCGTCGCGGTCAATCGCCTTGGCCGCGTGGAACTGGCCGAGGTGCAGAGCAGATTTGAAGTGCCGCAAGCGTTCGAGGATTATCGCGTGATGCTCGACCAGGTTCCCATGGATGGCGTGGTGATCTCCTCGCCTCATGTGCTCCACTACGAGCACGCCGTCGAAAGCCTGGCGCGCGGCTGCCATTTGTTGGTCGAAAAGCCGTTGACGACCACGGCCGTCGACGCTCGCGACCTGATGGCCAAGGCCGACGCCGCGGCGAAGCAGGTGATCGTGCCCTATGGCTGGAATTTCAAGAGTTGGACTGACGAGGCCCGTTCGCTGGTCGCCGCGGGAGAGATCGGCCGGATTGAGCACATCGTGCTCCAAATGGCCTCGGCGCTGGAGGATCTCTTCGCCGGCCAGCCGATGAAGGAGACCCAGGGCCAGATGTTTCGCCCGCCACCCTCAACCTGGGCCGATCCCAAGCGGGCCGGGGGCTATGGCTGGGGGCAACTCGTGCATGCGCTGGGGCTATTGTTCCGCATCGCCGATCTCAAGCCGTCACGTGTGTTCGCCGCCACCGGCAAGTCTCCGACCGGCGTGGACTATTACGATGCGGCGGTGGTGCAATTCGCGAATGGCGCGACGGCGGCTGTCTCGGGTGCGGCGACAGTGCCCAAGCACCGGGGCTTCCAGATCGATCTGCGCATTTTCGGCTCGGAGGGCATGCTCGTGCTCGACATC
>Ga0209040_10003478_pt1 | contig 12097 bp, 12 predicted proteins | sample BogFormECP12_OM3_FD_188240 | JGI IMG/M metagenome (GOLD analysis project Ga0209040, IMG submission 188240) | Bog forest soil microbial communities from Calvert Island, British Columbia, Canada - ECP12_OM3 (SPAdes) (version 2) | ecosystem: Environmental > Aquatic > Freshwater > Wetlands > Bog ... | reverse complement strand
GCAGTCGAGCGGCTTCGCTTACGCTCAGTCGCCCGGCCACCGCATTCTCAATCACTTTCACGCGTTGCAACTCTTTCTGACTCATCGTCACCATCCTGAGAGGGTGACAGAATCTCGTTGCAGTTATGGGGTGACATTATCTTGGAGCATCTACACTTATCTGACCTTCTGCTTGCTAATCCTGCCAACTTCTGCAAAAATAACTGTTTGTCTCACTCCTGCCAGAGGCACTAGGAAAGGAAACAAAGTTCTGTGTTAATGATTCGTCTGTCGCGCACGGGTGCGCGTAAACAACCGCATTATCGCGTGGTCGTGATTGAGAAGGAACGGGCGCGCAATGGCCGGCCGGTCGAAGTGGTGGGAACGTACAATCCCCGCACCGAGCCTGCCAGCATCGAACTCAAGCGCGAGCGCATTGATTACTGGGTGTCCAAAGGCGCCAAGATGTCGGACCGGGTGGGCAAGATTGTGGCTAAGCCGGTTGCGGCCGCTGCTGTCCCCGTGGCGTGATTTTGGCGTGCGTGCCACTGGAAGGTCCAGTCCTCCCCAATAGGGGCCTCAGATGAGCGAGCAAAGCGGCGACGTGCGAGCCTTGGTCGAGCAGATCGCGAAGTGGCTGGTCGACGAGCCGGATCAGGTTTCGGTGAGTCAACTTGAAGGCGACGTGCTCGAACTTAAGGTCGCTCCGAACGATGTGGGCAAGGTGATTGGAGCGAAGGGCCGCGTGGCGCGCGCCTTGCGTGCCCTGATTGGCGCGGCCGGGGTTCGATTGCACAAGCGTTTTACGCTGGAGATATTGGAATAGAAAACTCCGGAATCGCCGGCGAGTTCATTACCCTGGCCCGTGTGCGGAAGACCCAGGGGCGGCGTGGCGAAGTCGCAGTCGAATTGCACAGCGATGTTCCCGACCGGTTCGCTGTCGGCTTGAGGTTGTTCGCTCTTGCGCCCGACGACAGCCGGCGCGAGCTGAGGATTGAAGAACTTTGGCCTCACAAAGAGCTGCTGGTTCTGAAGTTCGCGGGAGTGGATTCGATCTCCGAGGGGGAAGCTCTGATCGGCTGCGAGTTGCAGGTTCCCCGCGAGGAACGGGCACAGCTTGAATCGGGATGGAATTACGTCAGCGATTTGATCGGCTGCGTGGTTTTTGACTCGGGTCTTGAGATTGGCAAGATTGAAGACGTTCAGTTTGGGACGGGCGAAGCGCCGCTGCTGATTGTTGGGGCGAGTAGCAAACGATACGAGATTCCCTACGCCGGGGCATATGTGAAAAGCGCAGACCTCGAGCATAAGCAGATTCACATGCTGCTGCCCGAAGGGATGCTGGAGTTGAATGCGCCGCTGACGGCGGAAGAAAAAGAGCAGCAAGCCGGTTCACAAACGAAGAAAGCATGGACCACAAAGGTAGACAAAGGAAATCCTTAAGCGCTGAGTTCTTGATCTGCTTTGTGGACCTTTTTGTCCTCCTTGGTTAAAGCTCTTGGTTCCGCGATGAAGATCGACATTGTAACGATCTTTCCCGACTTTTTTCGCGGACCGCTGGATTACGGAATCATCCGCCGGGCCCGGGAAGCCGGGCTGGCGACGATCGAAGTTCACGATCTGCGGGCGTTCGCGCACGATCGCCACAAGACAGTGGATGACCGCCCCTTCGGCGGCGGCGAAGGCATGGTGCTGAAGCCGGAACCGATCTTTGAATGTATTGAAGCGCTGAATGTCGCCTCCCGGGAGGAGCGGGGTAGATCAGAGAGTGTCGTCCTGCTCTCGGCGCAGGGAAAGCGATTCGATCAGAGCGTAGCCAGCGAACTGGCGGGGCTGGAACGAATCGTCCTGATCTGTGGCCGTTATGAGGGAGTGGACGAGCGCGTGGGCCAGTATTTGGCGGACCGCGAATTGTCCATCGGAGACTACGTGCTGAGCGGAGGCGAACTGGGGGCGGCGGTGATTGTGGATTGCGTCACGCGTCTGATTCCGGGCGCGGTGGGGAATCAAGCGTCTACGCAGCAGGAATCGTTTACTGCGTTCTCGCCGACGGAGGCCGGGGACGGGCCGAATTCAACATGTTCCTCGGGGGGATTGCTGGATTACCCGCACTACACGCGTCCGGCGGACTTCCGCGGAATGGGAGTACCGGAAGTGCTGGCGTCGGGCAATCACGAAGAAATACGACGCTGGCGCCGTCGCACTGCACTGGAGAAAACGCTGCGCAACCGGCCCGATCTTTTAGCGGGGGTCGTGCTAAGTGAGGAAGACAAGAGATTGCTAGATAACTCTGACTAGCTACGGATTTCAAGTGGGCGCTGCACGGGCGAGGACGCCCGCGCCTACATTTTTAGAACAGAGGACAAGATCATGTCGAACCTTATCATCGAAAAACTGCTGGCCAAGACCAAGCGCGTCGATCTTCCCAAATTCGCTCCGGGCGACTCCGTCCGCGTACACGTCAAGATTAAGGAAGGCGACAAGGAGCGTCTGCAGGCGTTTGAAGGGGTTGTGATCTCGCGTTCGCGAGGCCCCCAGGCAAGCTTTACTGTGCGCAAGATCAGTTTCGGTCAAGGGGTCGAGCGTATCTTTCCGGAGAACTCCCGCGTAATCGACAGAGTGGAGTTGGTGCGGTCGTCCAAGGTGCGGCGCGCCAAGCTGTACTACCTGCGCGCGCTGCGCGGCAAAGCGGCCCGTCTCAAAGACGTGGAGCGCGAGCACGCCACTGCAGCCACGAGCGCGAAGTAATTTCGAAGGCTCGCTAAGGCGTGATCTCGAAGACGGTGCCGCTGTTGTCGCCATATGGCCGTCCCCGGCGGTGGTGTTGTAAACGACAGTTTCTGGCGGCTCATCCGCCGCAAATGAGGCTAAGGAACGCCGTCCCAACGGTTAAGATTGTACTGATTGCGATCCGCCCTCAGCGGACGAAATCGGACTCGCAGAATCACAATCCCGATTCCTGGCAGGCTGCGGAAAAACTCGTCAAGGACGCGAAAAGCTTACCTCGGGCGCTAAAGCGCCTACACATTTTTCAACGGCTTAGCGGCCCGACTGAAGTCGGGCCCTCCCCAAAACCTGCCTTAATCATACTTTTTCCGCAGCCTGCCAGTGAAAATTGCGCGTACAATTCGGCCACACCTGAGCCGGGATCCGAGCGTGGTGCAAAACGCTCGTACAGCAAATCGGCGGCCGGAGGGAGCCGTGATTACGTGACAATTCCAAACATGAGGAGGACGTGATGCAACTGCGTCTGGAGAGCCGTCCGGTCGGCGATGTCCTGGTCATTCAGTGTCAGGGACGGATCGTGGTCGGGAAAGAAGTCTTTACCTTGCACTCTTACGTCGGAGACGCCTTCATCAAGTATGGCGACGTCGTGCTGCAACTCGACCAAGTGGAGTTTGTCGACAGCAGCGGGCTGGGAGCGATGGTGCGTCTGATGCAAGCCGCGCGTGCGAAGGGAGGAGACCTCAAACTCAGCGGAGTGCCACCCAAGATTCGCAAGACGCTGGAGATGACCAGCCTGATCTCGCAGTTTGAAACCTACGATTCGGTCGAGGAAGCGATCACGGCCGCCTATTTAGGCTCGCGATATTCGCGGGGAAAACTTGGAGACGCAAGGCCACGATTGCTTTGCGTTTACGACTCGACGGATGTGTGCACGTTTTTGCGCGAAGTGCTGTGTAGTGCCGGATACAATGCCTTGACCACTGCGAACGTCGACGATGCCCGCGTCCTGCTCAAAGCGACGAAGGCGAAACTGGTGGTGATTTCCGCGCGCCTGCAATCCGTGCATGGCAAGCCGACACGCAAGGCCTTGGAGGAGATTGATCCGGCTATCTCGCTCCTCATTCTGGATGAGAACTTTGCCACCCAAGATCCCGGAGAGGCGGCGGAGAAACTCCTGAGCGACGTTGGCAAATGGTTGGCCGCTGCGAATTAACGGAGGGTAAGTTCGGGCGCCTCCTGCAGCAACTGCCCGGCGCGCGACCAGAGGTGGATGTTCCCAGCCTGGCTCGGGTGATGGACAGCTTTTTCTGGAGCCTGCCGGCGCAAGCCGTGAGGTCGAACTGAATCAATGGACCGATTCAGCCACGCATCTCATTTACCACGCGATGTTCAAGGACCTTCAGAACAAAGCGCCACCAAGAGAGATTGTTGGTTTGTCCGGCCTATCTAGGAGCCCTCAGGTTACTCCCGACTCTGCTTCAAGCCGAAAGCGTAAACTTTGTGGTCGTCGGAGGCAAAATAGACCCTCCCATTCGAGACTGTGGGCGAGGACTCCACAAGGCCGTGGATAGGGTAGCTCCACAGTAGGGCGCCGGTGCTGGCATCCACAGCATTCGGGCCGATATAAACCACCCCGTTGGCCACGACGGGCGAGGAAACTGATCCAGCCGGATAGCTCCAGAGCAGGACGCCGGTGCTGGCGTTCAGGGCATACAAGTTGCCGTCGTTGGAGCCGGCATAAACCATTCCATTTGCCACGGCGGGCGAGGAAAACGCCCAGCTTCCCGTGGCGTAGCTCCACAGCTTGGCTCCGGTGCTGGCCTTCAGTGCATAGATGTTGTTATCGTACGAGCCGACATACACCACTCCATTCGCCACCGCAGGCGAGGAAAACACAATGTCGGCGGTGGTGTAGCTCCACAGCTTGGCGCCAGTGGTGGCGTTCAGCGCATAGACGTTGTTATCGTACGAGCCGACATACACTACCCCATTGGCCACGGAGGGCGAGGAATCGACCGCGTTGCCGGTGAGGTAGCTCCACAAGAGGACGCCGGTGCTGGCGTTCAGTGCGTACACGTTGCCGTCCGCGCCGCCGACGTACGCCACCCCGTTTACCACGGCGGGCGAGGAAGCTACAGGGCCGCCGGTGGTATAGCTCCAAAGCTTGACGCCGGTGCTGGCGTTCAGGGCGTACACGTTGCCGTCGTTCGAGCCGACATACACCACGCCATTCGCCACGGCAGGCGAGGAATACACTGCGCCGCCGGTGGCGTAGCTCCACAGCAGGGCGCCGCTGCTTGCGTACAGCGCGTACACGTTATTGTCCTCCGAGCCGACATACACTAACCCGTTCACGACGGCGGGCGACGAAAACACGGCGGCGGCGGCTTTGTAGGCCCACTTCCGGCGGAGGCCCCCCACAGTCGTGACGCTAAGCGCCGTTTCATATGGGTTCCAGCGCTCCATGTCGAGCCTGTGGAACTGGGTCCAGTCATTATTACCAATGCCCGCCGGCCGCTGACCCCACGCCGCCGACGCGAAGCACGCACACAGAATCAAAACCAGAATACGATGACGTTTCATTTGAATAACCTCCAGAAGTCAAACTCGTCAACGCGGAAACATCTTAGGAAATTCAGGTCTTTGCGTTAAGGAGTGCCGCGTCCCAATGGGACTACTCCGCGCGGGGGATGCAACCAATGATACTACGCAAACGAGGGCTTCCGTGTTAGTGAAATTGAGCAGTTTGGCGTGCACTCGTGGCCAGGGTTACAAAGGAAACTAGACGCTCCCGTCCAAATGTGGCGATTTCAATTAGCAGCACTGATCGAGGGGGCGAGGTCCGAAATTGAGACGCGAACGTCGCCGGTTACGCCGGGAACGAAGGATTCACCCGTGCGAGCTGCTTTTTTGCGGGCGGGGTCCTGAGGCCACGGCTGCTTTTAGTCGCAGCGTGTTAGTGGTAACCCGGTCGTACACTCCCTTCCGGTAACCCTTAGTAACCATACGATTCTGGGTACCGAGCCGTACAATTACCCTTGTCCGAAAGACCATCTCCTGATAATGGGCGCAACGCCGATGGAATGGTTATATAGGCCACGAACTCTCGTGCTATAGGAGATGTTTTTCGGCGAGAGACGAACCGGAGCTGGAGTCCGCAATTTTATGGCGTTTGGTTTTGGCTTCAATAAGCAGAAGATTCTCAGTGCTGCGGAGAAGTTTGTCCAACAGGGCAAATTGCCAAACGCGATCACTGAGTACGAAAAAGTCCTCAAAGCCGACCCTAAGGATCTCACGGTGATGAATACCGTGGGGGACCTCTATTCGCGTCTTGGCAACAGCGAAAAAGCCGTGGAATGCTTTAAGAGCGTGGGCGATGCATACGCCTCGCAAGGCTTCACCGTCAAGGCGATTGCCATGTACAAGAAGCTCGGCAAACTGAAGGCGTCGTTGGAAGGCGCACTCCGGCTGGCCGAACTCTACACGCAGCAGGGTCTCTTCAATGATGCGCGGGCCCAGTACTTGCAAGTGGCGGAAGAATTTCTGCGTGACGGTCAACTGGAACAGGCGGTACGCATCTTCCAGAAAACTCTGGAAATGGATCCTGAGAACGTCGCCATGCGGACGCGGCTGGCCGAGGTTTACGTCCGCCTGGGAAAAAAGACCGAAGCCTGGCAGATTTTCTCCTCTGCGGCCGAGACTCTGCGCGCCAAAGGCCAACTGGGTCCAGCAGAAGAAATTCTGCAGCGCATGATCACGCTGGATCCCGGCAACAGCTACGCTTTGCTGTTGCTGGGCCGCAATGCGTTCGACGCGGGCGATATGGCGGCGGCCATTCAGTCCCTGGAGAAGGTCGCGGACCTCGATAGCCATGCCGACGGATTGCGCACTCTGCTGCAAGCCTACCTGCAGACCGGACGTTTGCCCGAGGCGGGCAACCTCGCGGCGAAGTTGTTCTCCGTTCACAACGACATCGGCGCGATTCTTTCTTATGCCGACGCCTTGATCGCAGCGGGACAGTTTGAAGATGCTCTTCAGCTGTATCAGCAGCACGCCGATCGGCTGCTGGCAGCGGACTCCGGAAAAATTCTGGAGAACCTTCATTCCCTCATCGGCCATGTGCGGGAAAATACGGCAGCGCTCGAAATGCTGCTCGCCCTGTTGAACAAGGCCGGAGATAACAGCCATCTTACCGAGATCTACGAACTGCTTGCCCATGACTATGTGCAAGCGGGAGAACTGGAGAAGGCTCGCGACAACTACCTGAAACTGACGCAACTCGAGCCTGAGAATCAGTTGCATGCCCGCAACTACCAGCAGGTCATTGGCAGGCTTGGGAGTCCCTCGCGTTCGCGCCTCATCACTCCGGAAGAAGGCGCCGTTTTGGTAGATGAACTTGAGGCGACCGCGCCCTTCATTGATCAGCGCTACGCCGATGATGTAGCGCTCTTCGTTCGTGCGGCTCTGACCGATGCCGAACTTTTTATTTCCTATAACATGCCGGCCAAAGCCTTGGGGCCTTTGCTTTCTGCGTTGCCTCAGGCGCCCCGGGACCTGCGCGTCAACCAGCGTTTGGCCGCTTTACACACTCGAGCCGCCCGCTTCATCGAGGCTGCGGTTTGCTGCCGCACCTTAGAGAGTATCTACCACGACGCAGGATATCCCGACGAAGCCACCCGTTATGGCGAACTCGCGGCGAAGTATGAGGAACGCGGTTCCGCGGTTCCGCCAGAGCTTAGTCTGCCGGCGGTGATAGTTGCGGAGCCGAAGACCGCAGTTCCTGAGGTCGTGGTCGCTGATGCTGCCCCGGAAGTGCCGATTGCGATTGATGCGCTGACGGAGACACCGGCCTCTGCGGCGACGGAATCAAACCCGTTCTTCCATGCTGCCGCAGTATCGGCTCCCCCGTCAGAAGCACACGAGCCCGGGGAATTTGAGATCCAGCCCACGCTTGCTCCAGAGACAGCGGAGAAGGAAATCGATATCTCGGCGGAGTGGGAAGGTTCGCTTGCCGAGGAACCTGCCGTGACCTCTGCTCCTCAAGAGGATGCCGTCGAAGTTGCAGCAACTGGTGAAGAAGAGCATCCAGCCAATCCCGAGACGATCAAAGAAGCAGTCGAAGAGATTCGCTTCTACCTGTCGAATGGGATGCACGAAGAAGCCCGTGCAGCATTTGCCAAAATGGAGGGACTGAAACCGGAGCCTTCTTTGCTCTCAGTCCTGCGCGATGAGATCGAAGCCAGCGTCGCCCAACCTCCGACCGTGGAAGCCGAAGCGATCGAGGAGATTTCTGTTGCGGACATACCCTCTGAGCCGGTGGAGGAAACCGCTTCCATCCCCGAGCCAAAGGCCGGGGCGCTGGATTCATTTGTCAGTGATTTGGAATCCTCGCTAGGGGAAGGGTTCCTGCCGCAAACCACCGCTCACGAGGCCGCTCCGGTAACAGAGGTTGAGCCGCAAGCCTCGGAATATGCCGTAGCATCCACCGAAACCAAGGGCAGCGGGAAGCTAGACGCCTTTGTTTCAGACCTCGAAGCTTCGCTGGGGGACAACTTCCTGGCAGAAGCAAAAGCGGTGCAGGCCGAAGCCCAGAGCGAACCGGCGGCTGACCCGGAGAAGGAACCGGAGCCGGTTTCGGCGCCGGCCGCAGTCACTGTCTCGGCTAGCGTGCCGCCCATACAAGTTCCGGCTGCCATGGCAGCCGCTGCCTCCCAATCTGGCCCTGCAGCTGAACCGACAAGCGTTCCCCCCACTTTCACCTATCACCCCTCCGCAGTTCGACCGCTGGCCGGTCAAGCACCGGGCCACACCCAACCGAAGTTCGACTCCGGCCCCGGCGTGGACCTCGCCGACATGTTCGGCGAGTTAAAACACGAGCTTGAGGAGGGTTCCACCGCTACCGATGAAGATCCCGAAACCCACTACAACCTGGGAGTAGCTTTCCGCGAGATGGGGCTCTTGGATGAGGCGATCGGCGAGTTGCAGAAAGTTTGCCAGGCAGTGGATCGCGGTCATCCCTTCCCCCATATCATGCAGACTTACACCTGGCTGTCCCAATGTTTTCTCGATAAGGGCATTCCGGAGGCCGCCATCCGCTGGTACGAAAAGGCACTCAATCTGACCACCATCGATGCCGACACTCGCACCGCACTGCACTACGAGTTGGCATCTTCTTACGAAACTGCCGGGGACAAAACCTTAGCCTTGCATCATTTCATGGAAGTGTACGGCAACAACATCGATTATAGAGATGTGGGTGAGCGCATTAAGTCCCTGAAGTCGTAGAATGTCCGAATGGGTTTTTACTCTCTGACGCTGGGACTGTGGGTTTGCAAAATCTGGCCCGCATTGCTTATGCTCCACGGGGGCATGCGGTGACGCCGGATCCGAATACACCCCAGACAATTCCTCCGGGCTCCTTGGGAGCGAAGCTGCCTTCCCCGGAAAGGACTGAGTCCGTGACCGCCGTGGAAATACCGCCAGGGCATTCCGAAGGCAGTCGTTATGTGGGCTTCGAACTCTGGCTGCATCGGGTTACGGTGCTGATGTTCGGGTTGGTCTGCGCCATCGTGGGTGTGCTCCTGGTGATTCTCCCGTGGAGAGCGGAATGGACGGACAACCATCTCCTAGCGGCCTCTCCGGGGTTGCGCGCCCTTGTCGCCAACGGCTTTGTCCGCGGGATTTGCAGCGGCTTGGGAATACTCGACATCTGGATTGGATTCTCGGAAGCGCTTCACTACCACGAGGGAAAACGCCCCTGAAACCAGCAAGTCCCCACCCGCGATGCCCTTCTACCTGTATTCGCGGGGCATACCGGACCGCTGACTTTGACCAGTTTCGTAGAAAGACGACGTGACTATGGATGAAAGTAATGTAAAGCGTGCGCCGCTGGCGTATGAAAACGAAGCGTTTCTGAATAGCCCGGATGGGCGCATCCTGCGCATCCTGTCGGAGTATACGGAACCGATTTCCCGCTTCCGCCGCGAGCAGATTCAGGACACGGTAGTGTTCTTCGGCTCAGCCCGCTTCCACAGCCGCGCTGCCGCGAAAGACAAGCTGGCTGAATTGGAAGCGACCTGCTCACAGCTTTCTGACCCTGAGCTCGAGCGATGCAGGAAAAATGCGACTGCGGCCGTGGACATGGCGCGTTATTACGAGGACGCGCGCCGCCTGGCGTTTCTTCTGAGCGAGTGGTCGATCCAGATTCCCGCGCGGCGGCGGCGCTTCGTAGTCACGACCGGAGGCGGCCCCGGCATTATGGAAGCCGCCAATCTCGGTGCGCAGGAGGCAGGTGCAAAGACCATCGGCTTGAATATCGCGTTGCCCTTCGAGCAGATGCCCAATCCCCATATCACCCCCTCTTTGAATTTCGAATTTCACTACTTCTTCATGCGCAAGTTTTGGTTCGCATATCTGTCTAAAGCGCTGGTGATTTTTCCCGGAGGCTTCGGAACCATGGATGAGTTCTTCGAAATACTCACCCTCGCGCAGACGCAGAAGCTGGCCAAGAAAATTCTCGTCGTGGTCTACGGCAGCGAGTACTGGAACCGCTTGATCAACTTCCAAACCATGGTGGATGCGGGAACTATTTCTCCAGAGGATCTGGAGCTTTTCAAGATCGTGGACTCGCCGGAAGAGGGTTTTGAATTTCTGCGCGAGGGCCTGACCAAGTATCATTTGGGCCCAGAACCGAAGTATAAGGGCGAACGGGTCCCCGAAATCGCAAAAACAAACCCCTGAACAACTTGCTGCTTTACTACATTACTGCCCGCACGCAGTTTCCCGGTGACGAGAACGCTCGCCAGCGCGCTCTGCTGGCGAAGATCGCAGAGGCAACGCGCGGCGGCGTTGACTTCGTTCAGTTGCGCGAGAAAGACCTTCCCACTCGCGATCTCGAAGCTCTTGCCCACGCAGCGCTCCGCATCGTCCGCGACTATTCTCCAGCGAAAACCGATAAGCGGGCCACCCGCTTGCTCGTGAACTCGCGGACCGACATCGCCATAGCCTGCGGCGCTGCCGGAGTGCATTTGCGGTCTGACGATATTTCGCCGTCGGAGGCACAGGAGATTTGGGCTCGGGCAGGAAATCGTTCCCGCGCGATCGTCAGCGTTTCTTGCCATTCTGCGGCTGAGGTTGTGGGCGCAGCCTCCGAACACGCTGACTTCGCCGTATTCGCGCCCGTTTTCGAAAAGAAGGATGCCCCGCAGTCTAACCCAGCGGGTCTCGACGCATTACGTGAAGCTTGCCGCCAGAATATCCGCGTGCTTGCCTTAGGCGGCATTACGCTCCAGAACGCTTGCGCCTGCCTTGATGCGGGGGCGGTTGGCGTTGCCGCGATCCGCCTTTTCCAGGAGAACGATGTGGCGGAAGTGGTACGCCGATTGAGAGGCTAGCCGGTCCATTTCTTTCCGGTCTTCAGGATGTCCATGGCCTTCGCGAGGCGGCGCAGGCGAGTTTCTTCCTGTTTGGCTCCGATGATCGAAAGAGCGATCTCTTTCTGATGCGTGTACGAGAGCTTCTCCCAGTTGGCCTGGGCAGCCTTGCTCTTCGCCAGTTCTTTCTTCAGAAGCGGAGGCACTTCCACGACCCGCTCGCCTTCATCGCGTTCCATGATGACGGTAACCGTGTCGCCGGCCTTCACTCCCGCTCCTTCACGCATGGCTTTGTTCACCGGCATCAGATGACAACCGCCCATTGGCGCCAGCGAAGAGCGAAAGGGATAGCCGTTAATCGTCCCACGCACCGGCACTCGGGCTCGAGTGGCAAACACTTCGGCGACGTCAAACGGAGGCTTGAGTGCGGCGATCGAACTGCCTTCCTTGCCCTCCAGCTTGACCGTGAATTCGAGTTTTTTCATGCTGGAACACTCTGCGACAGATTCGCGGGAAAACTATAAGCGCGCGGCCACGTTGATGCAAGCCGAAATAGCTGGTGCGAGGCGAGCGTGTAAACCGAAAGAAAGTTACGCGAACCTTCGTGCTACGCTCATCAATGGATGAACGATTTGCAAATAACATCCCTAATTGCAGACCAAACACCCGAGGAGCCAGTTCTCGTGGTCATCCCCGCAGGCTGGTTCTGCATGGGCTCGGAAGCGGGTCAAGAAAACGAACGTCCGGTGCACCGGGTGTGGATCGATGCCTTTTACTTGGGCGCATGCCAGGTCACCAATGCGGAGTACGCTCGCTTTTTGCGGGTGACCAGAGGCCCTGCACCTCCGCTCTGGGATGATCCGAATTTCAATCATCCCGAGCAGCCCGTTGTCGCGGTTTCCTGGTTCGACGCGGTGAGATACTGCGAATGGCTGAGCGGAACGACTGGCCGCGATTATCGACTTCCCACCGAAGCCGAGTGGGAGCGGGCCGCGCGGGGCGGAGTTGAAGGCAAACTT
>Ga0209040_10003477_pt1 | contig 12101 bp, 14 predicted proteins | sample BogFormECP12_OM3_FD_188240 | JGI IMG/M metagenome (GOLD analysis project Ga0209040, IMG submission 188240) | Bog forest soil microbial communities from Calvert Island, British Columbia, Canada - ECP12_OM3 (SPAdes) (version 2) | ecosystem: Environmental > Aquatic > Freshwater > Wetlands > Bog ... | reverse complement strand
CTCAAAACCCGGCAAACACGGCAAGGCGCAACCCCAAGCCAGACAAGCATCACGTCGAGTCGCGTGATAATCTGGTGGAGATCCGTGAGGAGTCTCAGTTTTTGCAGGGTTATTCCCAGGGCGTCCACCTTCAATGGGGCCACGTCAATGAAGACGTGGAAGAGGGCACTCCTCCCGCTTACGCGCCACCGCCGTTCGACACCCTTCAATGGGGCCACGTCAATGAAGACGTGGAAGAGACCAGTTCGACTATGCAAATCGCACGCAGTTCGAGAACCTTCAATGGGGCCACGTCAATGAAGACGTGGAAGAGATCCGGACATCTAGCCACGCCTACTGGCAAGGTCCGCCCTTCAATGGGGCCACGTCAATGAAGACGTGGAAGAGAGCCCCGCCCACGCCTCTCATGCCCAGATTGCGGCTCCTTCAATGGGGCCACGTCAATGAAGACGTGGAAGAGTAACAATGTCTGTTTAGGCGTCCAGACTTTCGAGCACCTTCAATGGGGCCACGTCAATGAAGACGTGGAAGAGTGCCGCACCACGGAGATTTTCCTCGGGGTTTACACCCCTTCAATGGGGCCACGTCAATGAAGACGTGGAAGAGAACCTCCGTGAGGCAACTTCCAGAACCGTTCACCACCTTCAATGGGGCCACGTCAATGAAGACGTGGAAGAGTCCATGAACTGAAAACGCTGGTGCCCCCACGGGGTTCCTTCAATGGGGCCACGTCAATGAAGACGTGGAAGAGCGTGAACGGAATGTCCTGGACATGCCCCTCAGACCGCCTTCAATGGGGCCACGTCAATGAAGACGTGGAAGAGTTCGAGGTGGTGCGATTCAAGAACCCCAAGGACTTCCCTTCAATGGGGCCACGTCAATGAAGACGTGGAAGAGTCTGATCTTCCGCCAATATTGATCGCGCCCAATGACCTTCAATGGGGCCACGTCAATGAAGACGTGGAAGAGGCGTCGAGGGTGGCTCGGTTGACGCGGGCGAACTCCGACCTTCAATGGGGCCACGTCAATGAAAACGTGGAAGAGCGTCTCGGACGCCGGGTGATAATCGCAGCCGTTCCCCCTTCAATGGGGCCACGTCAATGAAGACGTGGAAGAGTCGTGCAATTCCTGCAATCTCACGACGGCAGTGCCCCTTCAATGGGGCCACGTCAATGAAGACGTGGAAGAGCGCGATCCCGCTATTACCAACGCAAGAGATCCGCGTCCTTCAAAGGGGCCACGTCAATGAAGACGTGGAAGAGCCTGATCACCTGGGTGCGGGCGGGACGGGCGCCGACCCTTCAATGGGGCCACGTCAATGAAGACGTGGAAGAGATCATCGATCCCCTCTTGACCGGCAAGACCAAGTAGCCTTCAATGGGGCCACGTCAATGAAGACGTGGAAGAGGAACTTCTGGGCCAGGTCCACCGCCGTCTGCCACTCCTTCAATGGGCCACGTCAATGAAGACGTGGAAGAGTTTCTGGTATATTAGCGATCTAGCTTTTACTAATCCCTTCAATGGGGCCACGTCAATGAAGACGTGGAAGAGTGTAATGGTGGTCTTGATCGGTCACCAGGGGGTTGGCCTTCAATGGGGCCACGTCAATGAAGACGTGGAAGAGAATGTCGTTGGGATTGCTCTCTGAATCCGAGGCCGCCTTCAATGGGGCCACGTCAATGAAGACGTGGAAGAGCGTCCCGGCCCACAGCTCCACACGAAGACCCACCACCTTCAATGGGGCCACGTCAATGAAGACGTGGAAGAGGGCATGGTCCTCGGCGATTACATCGACTCCGGGCACCTTCAATGGGGCCACGTCAATGAAGACGTGGAAGAGGAACCTGCTCGCCAAGCAGAAGCTCAACTGCGTGATCCTTCAATGGGGCCACGTCAATGAAGACGTGGAAGAGCGGCACGTCGACATAGTTCGGGTTCACGTCATCGGGCCTTCAATGGGGCCACGTCAATGAAGACGTGGAAGAGGCCCGGCCCGACGACTGGACCGGCACGGAGACCGTCCTTCAATGGGGCCACGTCAATGAAGACGTGGAAGAGCGTCGGTGGATCTTCCGGCTCTTACATGTACCGGTACCCCTTCAATGGGGCCACGTCAATGAAGACGTGGAAGAGGGTCCAGCGCTGTTCAGGAAACTCAATCGGGTCGCCCTTCAATGGGGCCACGTCAATGAAGACGTGGAAGAGAACCAGGTCTGGGTCACGGCCACGGACGGGACCGGCCTTCAATGGGGCCACGTCAATGAAGACGTGGAAGAGGGCCCAGTGGGGCACGTCCAGCGCGTCCAACACCATCCTTCAATGGGGCCACGTCAATGAAGACGTGGAAGAGGTTGCCCGTGATGTTCACGGCCTGGCCGAGCGAGAACCTTCAATGGGGCCACGTCAATGAAGACGTGGAAGAGCGAGTTCTACCAGCCGATCTGCGCGGCCTATTGCACCCTTCAATGGGGCCACGTCAATGAAGACGTGGAAGAGTGAGAGCTTCATGGCTGGCGCGACCAACTCTGGCGCCCTTCAATGGGGCCACGTCAATGAAGACGTGGAAGAGATTGCACATTCAAGGTGTCGGTAAACAAGGCATTTCCTTCAATGGGGCCACGTCAATGAAGACGTGGAAGAGGCAAGACGAAAGAGAGACGATTCGATGGCCAAGAACCTTCAATGGGGCCACGTCAATGAAGACGTGGAAGAGGCTGGAGGCTTACCTGAACTGGACGCCGATCGAATTCCTTCAATGGGGCCACGTCAATGAAGACGTGGAAGAGGGCGGAACTCGCCCGGCAGGAAGCTCGAAAGCTGGGTCCTTCAATGGGGCCACGTCAATGAAGACGTGGAAGAGGCGGCATTCTGAATAACGGCCGTGAGGGATCCCCACCTTCAATGGGGCCACGTCAATGAAGACGTGGAAGAGGGCGTACTCCATCGCCCGCTTGTAGTTCGGGTCGATCCTTCAATGGGGCCACGTCAATGAAGACGTGGAAGAGACGGCCCCTCTCCAGACGATAACGCTGGGAACCTACCTTCAATGGGGCCACGTCAATGAAGACGTGGAAGAGGATGATCATGGAATGGCTCGGGCACAGGCAGATCCACCTTCAATGGGGCCACGTCAATGAAGACGTGGAAGAGCAACGTCGATGTGCCATTCGCGAACTCCGGATACACCCTTCAATGGGGCCACGTCAATGAAGACGTGGAAGAGTCTTCCGGAACGCACACCGCTGCCGAACATCCCCGACCTTCAATGGGGCCACGTCAATGAAGACGTGGAAGAGGTCATGACACTTCTGCGCATAGGCAACCGGGTCATCCTTCAATGGGGCCACGTCAATGAAGACGTGGAAGAGTTGTGGCCATAGGCGTCCATGACCCAGCACGCACACCTTCAATGGGGCCACGTCAATGAAGACGTGGAAGAGGTCTTGATGCTCTCGCTCTCATCGACAGCCTTGATCCTTCAATGGGGCCACGTCAATGAAGACGTGGAAGAGGATACGAGTTCGTGATCAAGAAGACAGACGCCAACACCCTTCAATGGGGCCACGTCAATGAAGACGTGGAAGAGCGGGCCAACAGGGCCAGGATGAGGACGGGGCCAAACCTTCAATGGGGCCACGTCAATGAAGACGTGGAAGAGCCATCCTTTACCGCTGGGGTGAACCCATCGTTTGAGCCTTCAATGGGGCCACGTCAATGAAGACGTGGAAGAGCTTGTTGCCCCGGGGCCATTTCGCGCGCCGGATCACCTTCAATGGGGCCACGTCAATGAAGACGTGGAAGAGCTGGTCCTCGAATCGCCCATGGTTGACCTCGATCTGCCTTCAATGGGGCCACGTCAATGAAGACGTGGAAGAGCGCAAGGTTGTGCTGTACTAGACCGGGCAGACACTCCTTCAATGGGGCCACGTCAATGAAGACGTGGAAGAGGGCCCGCCCCCTGGACCGTTTGGAGCAAAGGACTTAGGACCGGGTTTGCGAGAGGGTCGACCCGCAGGGGTGTCAAACCGATCGCGAGCTCGGGCGATGAAGTCGTAAAGGCCGAGGGGAACGGGCTTTGGGCGCAGCGAGAGGCGCATGCAGGGCTTTTTCGAGCTAACCTCCTAATTGCCAACGAGCTGTGTCCAGGATGCGGCCTATTCCACATTTCAGCACCTCACCGCTCGCGGGTCAAGGGACAGCAGAAGCCGCACCAGCCGGCCAGGCTGTCGCGGTACACGGAACGTGGCGACCGGGGCGATCTTCGCGTCGCGACACCTTACTCCATGCTACCCGCGGGAAGGAAGAGCCCCAGGCCGAAATGGCACGAATGGCCCACGGCGATGGGGCCTCTCACCGGCGCGGGGAAGCGGAGCCGGAAGGCCCCGTGTGGCCGCTGTCCGCCGTCGTCTCCTCGCTTGCGCCGGTAAAATTGGAACTGAAGGGGTCTCAAGCGACGGGCGCCAATACCGTCGAGCGGCTCAATCACCGCATCCTTGAGCCCGCGCCGTTCCAACTCTTCCCGAAGCACCTGTGCGACAAAGGCCTGCTGGCCTTCCCGCCCCTGGGACCACTCGCGCGGATCGCGCTTGCGGCCGCGCAGCTTGAGGTGTCGCGTGACGAGGAACGGTGTGGCGGACTCCCAGACGCTCGATTTCCCCAGGAGCGACGCCCGAAAGTCCTGCTGGTCGCCGAGGCCGACGAGTTGCACCCGGAGTTCGGGCGACTCGTCGTCGAGCCTGAGCGTGCGAAGAGCGTTCAGCGCGACTACCTCATCAGGTCCGAACCCGTCGGCGGCCGCGGCGGTGACATGGGTGATTCGCCTCGGGTCGCTGCCCTCGGCAGTAGGCTGGTAGAAGGCGTGGCGATGTTGCCGAAGGAACTGCCCGTCGGCGTTTTTCCCTGAGAGGACTTCGGATCGGAACAATTCCTGATATGGCCTGTCCGTGTGGCCATACTTCCGACGATGGCGGTGTCGTTGATACAGGCTCATCAGACCGCGCCGGAACGCCTCAGCCACGCGGATAGAGTCGGTGACGAGCGGCAACACGGGACCGTCGAGCAGGAAACGAGCCACCGTCGGCTTATGCCGATCGGTCGGCTGTGGTTTCGTCGGGACAGTGCTGACTTCTGGTGGCCGGGCGTAGTTTACCCATTTGGCTCCAGGGACGCTCGGCCACTTCTGCTCATGGATCGTTTCGGTGTCTAGGCAAAGATGCCAGCGGGGGCAGTCGAACAGAAAGCGGGAAGGGGCGATCTTGCCCTTCGCCAGTTTTGTGGGGTCGAGAGTCGGGTAGTGTTCGTCGTCGAACGCGGTCGCCGGATCAGGACACAACACGGGGACAGGGCTGGGGTCAGACGGGTCCGCGGGCCCAAGGTTCAAGTCGACCGTGTCGTCGAACAGTTCCGCGTGGGCCCAGCCCTCCGCTCGGCCCAAGAAGGATAGGTTGGCGAGCAGTTTTGACAGCACCGCGCGGTCGTCGGCACACATTTCTGCTCCTGGCCACCCCATGTACAACGGTTCGAAGCGGTCGACGCTAACGAACGTGTCGAACACGAGAGTTCGGTCGGACGGTCCTTTCTTCTCCCAAGGCATGTAGTGTCGAGTGTGGGCGACGCGGAAGGGCGGCAGCCGGAACCGCGGCGGCTGTGCCAGCGGTTCGAGTATCCGGCGAATCTGTGCGTCAGAGAAGTCCGGGCAGGTCCGCCTCCACACAGCGATGAGCGCCCGCAGCAGCCGCCAGGGCGACGGCGGCCACTCGGTCACGCCCTCGTTCACGTGCCGGCCCCACGGCGTCGCGTGATATCGGCCAGATGGAAATGTGAGATTGATGATCAGGGGCATGGGTTACTCCTCGCCCTACGGCTTGTTCCAGGTGAGTTCCGTCACCCTCGGCTCGGCGAATTGCGGTTTGCACTTCTTGATCAGGCCGGCGATGTCCTTCGCCAGCTCCGCCGTGGTTCGGAGCTTGAATCCCTCCGGTCGCGTGACCTGGATCGACTCGTCGCCCTTCAACAGTTCCAGCTCGCAGGCCGTCCGCAACCGCATGTTCGAGTCGAGGAACCGACGCACCTTCCAGAGCGAGAGCATGATCAGGAGATCCGCGGCATCCTCGCCCAGGCCGTATCCGCGAATCTGGGCGAGATCAAGGCTGAAATACACGGTGATGGACTTGGCGGTGAACTCCGTGCGGTGGAAGGGAACGTTGCCGTAGCCGCCTTTGGCGTCCACTCCGGCCACTTTCGGCTTGGGCAGGGCGCGGTCGAACTTCACCCCGCCGCTGTCGGCCCTCCCGACGCCGCTCGCCTCGATGAACGAGGAGAGAGCGCGCGGGTGCCGTAACCGGCCGGCAATCTTTTCGAGAAACACCCCATGGACCAGCGAGTTCGGGTCGTACCTGAAGCAGACGGCGGCCAGCTTCCGGAGGTTGACCACTCCGGCCACGTCGTCGCGTTCTTTGTCGCCACTGCCGGCGGCCTCTTCTGCAGTGGGCTCGGCACCTGCGGCTCGACGGCCGGGAGATCGACGAGCAGTTGCCGCCACCGCGACCATGCCGAGTTCGGGCTTCAGCACATCGGCGAAGGTGGTCCCGTCCTTCGTCACGCCGGTCATGATGTACGGTGAATTCAGCCGGTGGAATTCGAGCAAGCTGTTCGTCGTGTCGGTGCCGCCGCCAAGTCCGGCGAGGTTCACTTTCACGAACGGCAGTCCCTCCAGCTCCGGAGCGATGTCGTCGTTGGCGTCGTCCCAGCACGTCGCTTCGAGGCGGTTGGCCATCGACTGGGCCGACTCAACCAGCAGCGTGGGGACCGTGCTGCCCTTGCCGTCCGGCGCGTCGTAGACGGCCGGACCAAGATCCGGGAATCCAGTCGGCTGGATTCGGGTGCCGGCTACCGGCTTGAGGGCCACCTCGATCAGGATGCGGGGCTTGTCTTCGAGGGTTTTGAAATCGGCGGGCATGGTTACTCCCGGGTTTGGGGTTAGCTGACGCCTATTGGCGGGTTCAGCACCTTTCGGGCCAAGCAGGTCAGCGAGTTTGAGGACAGGGGAAAGAGACAGGCAGCTAGCAAACGCACGGGGTCGATCGCGGAACCGCTCTCGTACTTTCTCTGTCGTTGTCGTCGGTTCGCCCAGCCGAACGCCACGATCCGGTCTGACCAGAGTCGGCGGGCTGCAAGATCCTCGGCTTCCGCGAGGTCACCGCGCGCCAGACTATGGAACGGCCCCACGGTTGGGGTGGTCGTGAGTGTGGCCGACTCCTGCTTGTGGACTACTAGCCAACGAGGCTCCGTCCCACGACCGGTCTGGAACATTTCGGTCGTCAACTTCAGCGGTGTCAGGGTCAGGCGAATCAGGGCCAAGGCTGCTGGCACTGGCGTCACCTGGGGTGAGCGGAACGCCTGGGCTCGCTGCCGCCGAAACTCCCGTTGTCGGAATGCATCCGACGTCCAATTCACTCCGATGAGGGCCCACAAGAGATCGGTCAGCCTCTCATCGTTCGTGTGCCGATTGAGAAACGCGACCACGTCTTCCAGCGGTGCGAACACACGGGCACGCAGGCTAAACCCCGTCACACCAACCCGTTCGGACTCCATCAACCGGCGAATCAGCACACCGGCAAGGTTCTCGGCAAGTCCGCGGTTCGACCAGACAACCGACGTCGAATCCGGCGACCATTTCGCCCACTGACCCTTTTGACTGACCGGCTCCAGATGGGTACGCACGGGGCCGACATCCCTTCCCGGTTCGGCCATGATCGACGCGAGGCTGGCCACCAATCGAAACTCTCGCCCGGCCTGGCCCGCCGGGGCGGCGTCGATCAGCCACTGCGGGCTCAGCCCTTGCAACGGGCCGAGGTACTTGTCTTTGCAAAAGGCGAGTCCGTCCGCCAGCGTCCGCTCAGCCCGTCCGAGGGCACGAAGCACTTCGAGGAGATACTTCGCGTCGTTACCCTGTTCGCTCCGATTTGCGAACCCGAAGATGGCCCCGTCGATCTGTCGCAGCGCGGTCTGGTAGCGGGCTGGGGTCTTGTCTTTGTCGCGGCAGGCCGAGCGGAGACGGTCGAGCCACTCGGTGAATCGTGGGTCGTCGAGGAGTCGAGCCTGGGGACGGAGCGTTACTTGGATCCGGCCAAGCGGGGCTGCCAGAAACGCCAGCCCATTCCGCTTCAGGAACCCATAGCGGGCGAACGAACTCACCCCGCGATTAACACCCAACAGGTTCACCGCCAAGGCGAACTCGACCGCGTTCCGAGCCTGGCGCCGTCCAAGTTGTGCGCGGCCCTCTGCGAATAGGTGTTCGACTTCCCCGAACCCGGCCGGTTCGGACCACAGCGGCAGCCACAATTCCGCCCGCGAGCCGTCGGTGGTTTCTTCGCTAGCCGTGGCCGATCCATACCCGACGGCGACCGACTCGACGCTGAACGGGAACACGGCCCGGCTACCACGGTCGGCCCCGAGCCGCCGAGCGACCGACCCAGCGAACATCAGCGCCCCTTCGATCATCAGCACGAAGTCCCAGGCGTTCACCCGAGAGTCGGCTTCAAACTTACCTTGCGTGCCGTTTGCTCCGCCGATTCCGCCAGGATTGAACTGGCCAATCGCCGATTTTCCCAGTTCGACCAGGGTATCGGCGAACAGCGCGGCGGCCAGGCACTGTTTCGAGTTGGCCGTGGGCTGTGGGCCGGCAGCGAACGGAATGACGTCAGCCAGCCGCTGCATGAAGTTGTTGGTGAAGTCAAGCCGGCCGTCGTTACCGCCCGTGCCAAGCAGTGGGAAGTAGCTCGGCCTGTCTTCTCCTAGTACGAAGCACACGTCGAGCCACGGCACGATCTCATCGACGAGTTCAGAGCGGCAGCGAACGAGGAGTGATTCCTTTGCTTCATCCTTCGGCTTGCTTTTTGAGGCGAACGTGCGAATGCGGCCGACGGTCTCGCGATATAAAGCAAGTCGTTCGGCCGTCGATTGGGCGATGGCGTCGAGTGGTTCGGCTCCGCCGCCGTAGAACCCGCTCCCGCCGTTCCAGGGCGCCGTGATCGGCGTCGGGCGGTATTGCTCCAGGAAGAACTGCGTCAGCCCGTCACGGTCGAGCTGGCTGTGCAGGTGAGCGACGCCGCCGGACCAGGAAAGGCGGGCGTTCGGGTCGGCCTGCTCGGTAACCAAGCGGAACACCCCGAGGGTCTTCAAGTAGCCCATGAGCGGTTCCGGCGTGCAGCCAGTGAGTGCGATCTCAGACATTTTTGGCCTCCTCCTGGCTCGCCCGCACGTCGGCCGCTCGCAGAAGCGCTTCCAGGTACGCCAGCTTGAACGGCCCGAGATCCGCCAGCAGTTTCAACGCCCGGGCGGTCCAACTGCCGTCTCCGCCCAATTGCATCGGCGACAGGTCGAGTTTAAGCGCCGGACAGCTTTCGCCACCGAGATCAACCTCCGGCAGCACGTCCCCGTGGTAAATCCCTTGAGCGAAGAGGGCGATAGAGTCGCTCGGCGGATCCTCGCCCGGCATCGTGCGAATGCTGAGACGAATCTTGCCGTGATGGGAAGCGATCAGGTACGCGACCTCGAAGAGTAACCCATGCTGCAGAGCGGCCAGGGCAGAGGCGAGCTCGTGCCGGAAGTACTTGCGGCCGTGCCGCAGCCGGCCTCTCGTCCCCGACTTGGCCCACAAGGCGGCGTCATCGAGAGCTGGGTTGGCCTCATGCAGTCCGTGCTGAAAGGCTGCGTGTCCCTTCCCGCAATCGTGCCATCGGGCCGCCTTATTCAGCCGGCCGCGCCACGCTTCAGGCAGCTCGCAGACTGACTGCAGCAGCCCGGCGAGCTCATCGCAAACGTGCTGGGTGTGATTCGCGATGGTGAGCGCCGGTCCGCACGAGATCGGGTCGTCGCCGGTGCCCTCGGCTGGTTGTCGCAGGTGGATCCGGACTGGCTCCACGGGCGCGGTCGAATCGGCATCCCAGCCCAGATCCGAGTATCCGCCCGCGGCTGATGACAGGAGTATCGCTATTCCGGGTCGTAGCTCCCGCTCTGGGGCGCGAATCGGACGCCATTCGTTCTCGAGATGATCCCAGGTGTAGCCGACTCGCTCGCTCCCCCTTTTCAGGAAGGCCCTCATCGCTCCGATAGGAACGTTACACAGCTCCCGTCTGTTCGGGCTTGGCTCATCCTCCGTCGGTCTGTCTGAACCGACGGATCTCCAGAACACTTGCACGTCGGTTTCGGGGTCGTCGCCCCGGACATACCGAGCCACGTCGATGTCGCTTCCCGAAAGGTCGGGCGTCGTGTCAAAGAGGGCAATGAGGTCTCGTCGCCGGAGGACTTGAGTGAGAGGGAACGGCAATGTGATCGAATGCTTTCGCTTAAATTCGTCCAGCGATCGCGGTGATACGTCGCTCCCGTCGAGCTCAGTTAACTGTTCGCGAGCAAACTTGAGATCGACTGGTTCATACGGAGGCGCATTCTTTTCGACATCGAGGTCGATCCAGAACACACGCCCGGGGCCGTCATCACCGGTGCGATTGCATCGACCGATGCGTTGCACAATGCTCGCCCATGGGGCGAGGTCGGTAATCAGAGTTCGCGCGGAGATGTCCACGCCAGCTTCGACGACCTGTGTAGCAATGATGATTCGATCTGCCGCTGGGAGGCTGAGCCGGTCGTTCAGTGGCTCCCTCTCTGCCGGGCGGAACCGGGAATGGACAAGCAGAACGTCCCCCGGTGCTTTCGTCTGCTTCTTGATCGCCGCGAACACCGCCTTCGCCCGTTCCACCGTATTCAGCACCACAAGTGTCTGAGTGCCCCCGCGATGGTGTTTGACCACCTTCTCCGCCACCTCCTTGCCGTCGTTGCTGGCGGTCACTCCGAGCGGTTTGAGCGTCTTCTGCGCCGTCATCCTCGTGAAAAGTGGTCTTGCAGGATCGTAGTCATCGGATGACAGTTCAAGCGTTTCGTCCGAGAGCCGGCCGGCAAAGTCGATGGTTGCGAGCCACTGCGGTTCCAGCGTGGCCGACAGCCAAAGGGAAGGGCAGGGGCCAAATGTGCCGATCGCAGCCCGTAGCCCGGCCAACTGGGCAGACGTCGGTACCCCAGCTCCCATAAGCTGTGGCTCGTCAAAGACCCACAAGCAATCGTTGTTCAGTAATCCGAAATCGATGGGCCAGTGGAACCGGCTAGCCGCGTACCCGCGATTCAGAGCCCTCGACAGCAGCATATCCTGGGTTCCGATGAGGATCGTAGGCCGCTCGGGTTGGAGGAACCACTCGTCGCCCTCGACTCCGCCCATGAGAATCTTGACCGGCACTTCAAGCTGGAGATTGGCGATCCACTTCCTTGTTTCGCGAACCGACTGTTCAACCAACACACGCATCGGCAAGCAATAGACGAGTCGTCGTGGCGTCATCTGCCGCACGTCCGACGCTGCAAAATGGAGACGCCAGAGCCAACCCAGTATCACCGCCGCTGTCTTGCCCGCTCCTGTCGGCACACGAATCAATTGGTGCAACTCGGTGTCGGTTGCGAACCTACGCTGGTAGGGATATGGCGCGCCGCTGGCCGCCGAACCCATGGCGGCACGGAAGAATTCTTCGTAAGTTTTATGAATCATCGTTGTCAACTCACAATCACCACATCCCTGGCATCGGGTGGTTCGGTCGGGCGGCCCAAGGCCTCGATCGTCGATGCCGGACCGAATACAATGTCCTTCAGACAGTCGCAGGTCATCGATGGAGGCTTTGCATCGCTCATGGATGGCCTCCCAATGAGCAAGATGCACGGGCCTGGGGAAAAAAGCAACGGGGTTGACACGGTAACCATTGCCACGACGACATGGTCGTGGCCCCATTGAGGCAACGATGAATACGACCCGGACCACCATGATCGAACCAGGGAATCGGATTCGCCTTCCGGCGGAGTGGGCCGAGGCCCTCGGGCTGCAAGACCAGGTCGTTTTGGTCAAGACCGACGAGGGCATCCTGGTCCGTCCGCATCCCAAAGTGACCTGGGACGACGTCTTCGCCAACAGACTCTCCGCCAGGCCCGGAGATGCCGCCACCGCCCCCGAGGTTACGGAGGTGAGCGGAGATGACCTCCTCTTCTAGCCCTCCGCTGCAGTG
>Ga0209040_10003474_pt1 | contig 12108 bp, 10 predicted proteins | sample BogFormECP12_OM3_FD_188240 | JGI IMG/M metagenome (GOLD analysis project Ga0209040, IMG submission 188240) | Bog forest soil microbial communities from Calvert Island, British Columbia, Canada - ECP12_OM3 (SPAdes) (version 2) | ecosystem: Environmental > Aquatic > Freshwater > Wetlands > Bog ... | reverse complement strand
CCTTCATGTTCGCCGCCAGACTCATCCTCTCCCACCAAACCGCGATCCGCCCCATCCGCCAAGCACTAAACTCTTTAGAATCCGCACTTCCACAAAAGCAAACATGCCACTTTGTAACCCCAATAGAATCAACACCATTTTACCAATTTGCGCCATTTTGCACCAAATCCGCTCCCATAACCCCTGTATCTACAACACTTACAAACACTGCTCCGTGTAACCCGATTAGAATGAACACTTCCGAGAAACACCCGGAGGGCCCAAGCCGCCAAAACCTTGCAACTCATTCATCCAAAACCACTTATCTCGACATAAGCCGCGCATGGTCAGACCACTTTTCGCCCAATCCAGCGCAAGATTCCCGGGGTCGGTTTTCCTCTACCTCCTTAACCTCCTTGACTCCTTCCGCTCCTGGCTGCACTCCGCAACTTGCACGGGGCACAAATCACGGAACACGGCTCAGCCGAAATTTCCGTCTTCCGCTCCATTTCGCGCTCTGCAATTTCCACGGTATAATCGAGGGCTATGCTTGCCGTTGAGAACATCACTATGCGCTTCGGAGGACGCATCCTCTTCGAGGACGTCACCACCACCTTCATGGAAGGCCGCCGGTACGCCATCTCCGGCCCCAACGGCGCCGGGAAGTCCACGTTTATGAAGATCCTCACCGGCGAGCTGGAACCCACCAAGGGCAACATCACCCGCCCCAAAAAACTCGGCGTCCTGCGCCAGGATCAGTTCGCCTTCGATGAATTTCGCGTCATCGACACCGTCATCATGGGCAACGCCCCGCTCTGGAAAGCCCTCGAAGAACGCGACAAACTGTACGCCAAGCCCCACGAAGAATTGACCGACGCCGACGGCATGCGCCTGGGCGAGCTCGAAGGCATCGTGGGCGAAGAAGGCGGCTACACCGCGGAAGCCGACGCGGCCATTCTTCTGGATGGCCTGGGCATCGACGCCAGCATCCACGAACGCAAAATGCGCGAACTGCAGGGCGGGCAAAAAGTCCGCGTGCTGCTGGCGCAAGCCCTCTTCGGCAATCCCCCGGCGCTGCTGCTGGACGAGCCCACCAACAACCTGGACCTCGATTCCGTTCACTGGCTGCGCGAGTACGTGCTGGAATACACCGGCGTGCTCATCGTTATCTCGCACGACCGCCACTTTCTCAACAGCATCTGCACCCACACCGCGGACATCGACTACCAAACCATCATCATGTACAACGGCGGCTACGACGACATGGTGCTGGCCAAAACCCAAATCCGCAGCCGCATCGAATCGGACAACGCCGTCCGCGAAAAGAAGATCGCCCAGCTCAACGATTTCATCGCGCGCTTCTCCGCCGGCACGCGCAGCGCACAGGCCACATCGCGCAAGAAAGAAGTGGAGCGTCTGCAAACCAGCGAACTGGCGCGCTCCAACATTGCCCGCCCGTACATCCGCTTCCAGATCAACAAGCAGTCCGGCCGTCTGCCGCTCGAAATAAAGCGCCTGGATAAGTCCTACGGCGATCTAAAGGTAATCAAGCATTTCAGCGCCAGCGTCACGCGCGGCGAACGCATCGCCCTGACCGGGCGCAACGGGGCTGGCAAGTCCACGCTACTGAAATCGATTATTCACAATGCCGGCGATTTCGTTTCCGCCGCCGACCGCGCGTTCCCCATCAACGCCGGCAACATTGTTTGGGGCCACGAAGTGACGGTGGGCTATTTCCCCCAGGATTTCGCCGATGTGATCGACAAGAGCAAAGGCGTAACCGCCATCGAATGGCTCTGGCAGTTTGATCCGCAATCCTCTCAGGAAGAATTACGCGGGCTGCTGGGTCAAATGCTATTCAGCGGCGAAGACGCTCTGAAGGCCACAAAAGCGTTGAGCGGCGGCGAAACCGCCCGCCTGCTCTTCTGCAAGCTGATGCTGCAAAAGCCCAACGTGCTGATCTTCGACGAACCGACAAATAACCTGGATTTGGAGTCCATCAACGCATTAAACATCGCGCTGCAAAAATTCGAGGGCACGGTTTTGCTGGTCACGCACGACGAAGATGTGATCGACGAAGTGGCCACGCGCATCTGGCACCTCGGCCCCGACCACCACATCGAAGACTTCAAAGGCACCTACGAAGAATTCCAAGCTCACACCGCGCAGAAAAACGCCGCGCCTCCGGTCGCCGCCAAATCTCGCAAATGACGCAAATTATTGACGCGCACTCAGTCGCCAAAAACAAGAAAAAGGCGCCGCAACCGCGGCGCCTTTTTCTTGTTTCCGGGAACTGCACAGCCCGGTGCGGAAAAAACCGCTGAGCTCAAACTCAGTCGCCCCGCGCTACAGGCGATTTCAGCCGAGCCAATCCGGATTATGCGCCGTGCCATCAAACATCGTCCCGGTCTTAAACGGCTCAAACTGCCCATGCGCCGCGGCCACCGCCGTTTTCGCCAAAATTCCATCGATGTCCGCCTTCGACAGCGCGCTGTAGGTCTTCGCCGCGGTAAACGCCTGCTCCAGATTCTCCATACTTTCAATCCCGGTAATCACCACCGACGTCGGCAAGCTCAGCGCGTATTGCAAACACTCCAGCGCCGAGGCCGTATTGCTACGCAAGATCGCTCCCGAGCCCATGGACTTCATCCCCAGCACGGCAATTTGTTTGCGCACTAATATTGGCAATACCTCCGTGCCAAAACTGCGGAAATGCGCATCCATCACGTTCAACGGCATCTGCACCGCATCGAACGAAAAATTGCGCTTCTCCGCCATCTCCAGCATGCGCAAATGCACGCTGGGATCTTTGTGCCCGGTAAATCCCACAAATTTAATCTTGCCCGTCTTCTTCGCCTCTTGCACCGCTTCCACCGCGCCGCCTTCCGCCAAAAAACGGTCTGGATCCTCCAAGCGGATATTCTCGTGGAACTGCCACAAATCAATTACGTCCGTCTGCAATCGCTGCAGAGATTCATCCAGTTGTTTCAGCGCCGCCGTTTTCGTGCGCCCATCAAACTTGGTCATCACAAAAACTCTCTCGCGATATCCGCCCTGCAACGCCTTGCCTACCCGCCGCTCGCTCTCGCCACCGTTGTAGTCCCAGCAGTTGTCGGAAAAATTGATGCCGCGATCGACGGCGGCGTGAAAAATCCGGATGGCCTCGGCCTCGGGCAAACCCGCCGCGCCGAGGTGATACCCGCCCAGCCCGATGCAAGAAACTTGCATCCCGGTCTTCCCCAGCACGCGGTAAGGCATCTCGCCTTTTTTGGCGACATCGCTCCCCGCGCCAGTGGGCAAACTCGCCGCATCCACACCGCCCGCCAACCCAGCTGGCGCCACCGACAACGCCGCCATCCCTCCAATAAACTCCCGCCGCTTAATCCCATCCCCGGTCATGAAATCCTCCAGACTCGGCCAAGCCGCCCGCTGAGAGTAGATGCAGTACATCGCCGAAAAGACTGCCGAGGGGCGCGCGCTCGGCAGCTTCATTCCCGGTGCGCTATAGCAGCTTCAGCTGGCGGCTTTCCAGTGCGAGGAGTTTCGCTTTATTTTCCAGCCCTCCGCCAAAACCCGTGAGCGCTCCATTGCTTCCAATCACTCGGTGGCAGGGCACAATAATCGGAATCGGATTGCTCCCGTTCGCCAGCCCCACGGCCCGCGACGCCTTTTCATTCCCCACGCGCCGCGCCAGCTCGGCATATGAGATCGTCTCCCCATAAGCAATTGCGCGCAATTCACGCCAAACGCGCAACTGAAATTCCGTTCCCTGTGGCGCCAACTCCAAATCGAACTCCCGCAACTCCCCGGCAAAGTAGGCGCGCAGTTGGCGCACCTCCTTCGCAAACCCCACCTCGTCTTTTCGGCAGCCTTCGTGAACCGCCGCCCTCTTGCTGCCCTCGAAGCTAACCGAGCGCAACCCTTCTTCATCCTTCACCAAGAGCAACTGCCCCACGGGACTCTCCATCCTCGCGTAAATCATCGAAGCCTCGCCGTTTGCAGAACCGCACTCAACACATTGGCATTCTAAATTCGTTGGCACAGCCACCCAGACTAGACATCTGCGCACACAACTCTTTGTTTTGTTGTTTTGAGGGCCGTACGACCGATCGTGTTGTGGGTCGGAGCTTTGGCTGCGACGGTAACCGCCTAGCAAGCAACGGCCTTCAGCGGCCGACGGAACCCGCCCGTCAGCTGGGATACTTTGCCGAAATATAATTATGCAGCTGCTCGATGGTCTCTTCCTGCTCGGACACCAGCCACTTCACCAAATCTCCGATGGACACCACGCCCCTTACTCGCTCTCCGTCCATCACCGGCAGATGCCGGATGCGGTTCTTGGTCATCACGCTCATGCATTCATCCACCGATGCGTCCGCGCTCACCGAAATCACCGGACTGGCCATGATCTCCTGGACCACCGTGCTCTTCGAGGCCCGCCCCTTCAAGACCACCTTGCGCGCATAATCCCGCTCCGAAATAATTCCCACCAGCTTTCCCGCGGACATCACCAGCAGTGCGCCCACTCCCTTGTCCGCCATCTTCTCAATCGCCCCGTACACCGTGTCTTCCGGCGTCACCGACCACACTTCGCCGCTCTTGCTCTTCAATACCATACCCACTGTGCCGCTTATTTTGGTCATCATAGGAACTCACTCCGGGAAGGGGCTTGGGGCCGGAGAAATGCAACGCGCCGAGCATAGTCCCGCGCGCAATAAAAAGTCAATTACGGGTCCGTCCGAGAGTCTCGCACCCTCACAATCCCTTAGACTCCCGAAACGCGCGCACCACGGCCACCACGTCTCGCTGATCCGCATCCACAGCCGCATTCATCTTGCGCATCTCCTCCTCGGAGATCTTCCCCGCCAAATCCGCCAGGGCCCCGCGCAACGCGGGAAATTTCTCCAGCGCCGCATCGCGCACAATCGGCACTGCGTCGTACGGCGGAAAATAATGCCGGTCGTCCGTCAGTGCCACCAGATGCAGCGCTTCAATCAAGCCATCCGTCGAATTCCCAGCCACGATGTCCACTTTCTGGTCCACCAGCGCGCGGTAAATCAATCCCAGATCCATAACGCTGGGCGCCGCCGCAAACCGCAATCCATACCGCTGCGCCCAGCCCGCATATCCGTCCGGGCGCTCCAGAAACTCGTACCCAAATCCGGCGCGCCACTGCGGCGCAATCCCGGCAATGTCTGAAATCTTCTGCAGGTGATAGCGCTGCGCATCGGCTCCCCGCACCACCACGGCAAAGGAATTCGCAAATCCCAGTGGCTCGGTCACCGTCAAATGAAATCGCTCCGCATACCCGCGCTTCACGCGCTCATAAATCCTGGCGGAATCGTCGTCGCCTTTGAAAGATGGATCGGGCGCTTCACCGAGCACGCCGGTCAGCGCCGTCCCGGTGTATTCCACATACAAATCCAATTCGCCCGCAAGCAGCGCCTTCTGGCACAGCAGCGTCCCGCCTAAATTGCTCTTTCTTTTCACATGGATTCCGGTGCGCGCCTCGATGTGCTGCGCCAGCAATTCGCCGAGTACCACCTGCTCGGTAAAAAACTTGGATCCCACGGTGATGGACGGCGCGCCCGAGCCTTGGCAGGAAGTGAAGGAAAGCGTAAGCACAGTCAACAAAAGAAGGGAAAGAAAGCGGACCCCGAGATGATGCCCGCGCTTCATGAAACGCGGAGCCGCCGTTCCACCAGTGCGAGCAGTCCATCCGCGATCAGCGCCAGCAGCGCCGCGGGGATGGCCCCCGCCAGAATCACCCCATCGCTCACCATAGCCACCCCGCGAAAAATAAACGTCCCCAAGCCCCCGGCGCCGATGGCCGCCGCAATCGTGGCAACTCCTATGGTGATGACGGTAGCGGTGCGAATCCCCGCCAGGATCACCGAGAGCGCCAGCGGCAGCCGCACCCGCCACATCACCTGCCACGGGGTCATGCCCATCGCCGTCGCCGCTTCCAGCACCGCCGGATCAATCCCCGTCAATCCGACGTACGTATTCCGCAAAATCGGCAGCAGCGCATACAACACCAGCGCCACCACCGCGGTGCGTTTCCCAATCCCGCCAATAAACGGGATGGGAATCAGGAAACCGAAGAGCGCCAGGCTGGGAATGGTCTGGAACACGCTGGCAATTCCCAGGGCAACGGTTCGCAACGCCGGGTGCTGCACGATAAAAATTCCTAACGGAATCGCTATGGCCACCGCAATCGCCATGGCGGTCAGAACCAGCTCGAGATGTTCCAGCGTGGTGGAAAATATCTCCGCGCCGTGGGTGGTAAAAAATGTGTAAGCGTTCACGCGCTCTTCGCACCTCCGGCGCCGCGCGGGAACTCTTCTCTCGCGGAGGTTTCCCAGGCGGCGGTTTCTGTAGCGTCATCTTCCGTGTCCAGGCACGACGCGAAGGCGCGCACTTCGGGGTGCGCGTGCTGCAAGAAGGCCTCCGGCGTCTCCTGCGCCACGATCTTCCCGTGCTCCAGCAGCACGATGCGCGTGGCCAGCAGTAGCGCCTCGCGCAAATCGTGGGTCACGAAAACGATGGTCTTGCCCAGCCGCTTTGCCAGGGCCCCGAATTCGCGCTGCAACTCCGCGCGCGTCACCGGGTCCAGCGCCCCAAACGGCTCATCCATCAAGAGAATCTGCGGGTCCGCCGCCAGCGCGCGCGCCACCCCCACGCGCTGCCGCTGCCCCCCGGAGAGTTGTCGCGGGTAGCGCGCGGCAAAATCCTGGCCGCCCAGTCCCACAAGTTGCAGCAATTCCTGAATCCGCGCAGCAATGCGCGCCGCGTTCCACTTCTCCAGCGTGGGCACCAGCGCGATATTTTCCGCCACCGTAAAATGGGGAAAAAGTCCCGCCTCTTGAATCACGTAACCTATTCCGCGCCGCAATTTGAAGGCGTCCCACTCGGTGGTGGCCCGCCCCTCGACCAGCACCTTTCCCGCCGTCGGTTCCAGCATGCGATTGATCAGCCGCAGCAAGGTAGTCTTGCCGCTGCCGCTGCGGCCCAGCAATACCACCGTTTCGCCGCACAGAATCTCCAGCGAGACGTCCGCGATCAGCACCCTGGCGCCACCGGCTGCGTTCCGTGCCTCGGGTACCCCGCCGGAATGGGTCAAATGTTCAGGTATACGGGAGCCGTTTTCCGGTGTACTCTCCCTTTGTCTTACCGGATCCTCCGCGCGGGAGGTGGTACCATTTACACCGTATGTCACACCGCGAAACTCAATGCTAATCTTCGTGGGCGCAAATGTTGGCGAAGGCATGATGTTTTTCCGTCCGCAGATGCAGTAGCTGCATCCCGGCGCGGCCGACGTTGTTCCTTTCAGTGCGCGCTACCATCATAGCGAAGTGTGCGGGACCGTGCGCCAGGAACTCGCTGCAGCGCGTGATGCTGGGCACCGTGAGGCCGTGTTTGCGGGCACGGTGGCAGAAAGCTTTTGGATGCATCCTTGGGAAGGCCTGGGCATCCAAGCGTAGGGAGTCAGCTCATGGAATCACTGGCCACTTCTCTTCGCACCACCCAGCAGCATCTGGCTTTCCGCATCGCCCAGGCTCGCCAACAAACCGACGATCTTTTTCATGTCGTGCGCGAAGAGGCCATGTATGACCGTCCCATCGCCGAGCGCCACCGAATTGTTTTTTACCTCGGGCACGTAGAAGCCTTCGATTGGAACCTGCTGGGCGAACGGGCGTTTGGCCTGGCTCCCTTTAATAAGTCGTTTGACCGCCTGTTCGCCTTCGGGATCGATCCCGTCGATGGCGGCCTGCCTTCCGATCAGCCCGGCGATTGGCCGGCGCGCGGCGAAGTGAATAAATACAACGCGCGGCTGCGCGCGGAGCTGGATGCCGCGATTCACGATACCCTGTTGCGTCCCAGTGAGGGCCACCCCGAACTCCTGGCCATGCTGGAAACCGCCATCGAGCATCGCCTGATGCACGCTGAAACTCTCGCCTACATGCTCCATAGGCTACCCGGCGACCGCAAGATTGCCGCGCCCCCGTCCTTCGACTGGAAGGCCGGCCGCACAAAGTCACGTTTGGTGGACATTCCCGAGGGGCGCGCCACGCTGGGCTTGCAGCGCGTGCATGGCGATGAATTTGGCTGGGACAATGAATTCGAGTCGCAAGTTCGCATGGTTCCGGAATTTGCCATTGATGCGCACGACGTCACCAATCGCAGTTTTCTGCGCTTCATGCAGGCCGGCGGTTATAGCGACGCTTCACTTTGGACTCCCGAAGGTTGGGCCTGGAAGGAAAAAAATCACATTACGCAGCCCTCCTTCTGGCTCCGCGAAGGCAACCTCTGGGCCTATCGGACCATGTTCGGCGAGATTCCTCTGCCCATGGAATGGCCGGTGTACGTTAGCCACGCGGAGGCCGCGGCGTACGCCAAATGGCTGGGCCGGCGTTTGCCCAGCGAAGAACAGTTTCACCGGGCCGCCTACGGCGCTCCCAAGGGAGCCAAGGAACGCCGCTATCCCTGGGGCGACGCTTCGCCCACCGAATCGCATGGCAATTTTGATTTTCGCCATTGGGATCCCGCTCCTGTCGGCGCACATCCCGGCGGCGCCAGCGCTTTCGGCGTGCACGACCTGGTCGGCAACGGGTGGGAATGGACGCGCACCGTCTTTGCGCCCTTTGAGGGTTTCCAGCCCCGCTCTTTTTACCCTGGCTATTCCGCCAATTTTTTTGACGGCAAGCATTTTGTAATGAAGGGCGGCTCACCCCGGACAGCCGCCTGCATGCTGCGGCGCTCGTTTCGTAATTGGTTCCAGCCGCATTATCCAAACGTCTACGCAACTTTCCGCTGCGTGGAAGACTGAAAAAAAAACAAAGCCCTAGGGAGCTTTATGTCTACACAAACGGTTCGGGCGAAAGAGTCTGTTGCGGGGAACTATCGGCGCGAAGCGCTGCAGACTGCGCGGCACATCGCGGAGTTTGCCAGCGACGTACGCGCCAGCCTGACAAAACCGGGCCAGCGCGAGCTGCCCTCCAAATACTTGTACGATGAACTAGGCTCGGCGTTGTTTGAAGCCATTTGCGTGCTGCCCGAATATGGCTTAACGCGCGCGGATGCGCGTTTGCTCGAAGAACACGCGACGGAAATTGTGCGGCGCCTTCCCTCTCCCGTGCAGGTCGCCGAACTCGGCAGCGGTAGCGGCAAAAAGACGCGCTGGATTCTGGAAGCGCTGGCGCGCCGGCAGCGCACCTACTACTACCCCATCGAAATTTCTCCTTCCGCGTTGGCCGCCTGCGAAAAAGAGATGAATCAGATCGACCTGGTCAGCGTGGTGGGCTACGAGAAAAACTATCTCGACGGCTTGCGCGCGGTGGCTTCGCGGCGCGAGGAGGGCGATCACCTGCTGGTTTTGTTCCTGGGCAGCAGCATCGGAAATTTCGACCGCGACGCCGGCGACAGTTTTCTGCGCGAAGTGCGCAAGACTCTGCGGCCCGGCGATGCCCTGTTGTTGGGCACCGATCTGGTCAAAGATGTGCCCACGCAAATCCTGGCCTACGACGATCCCGCGGGCGTCACCGCGGCCTTCAACCTGAATCTTCTGGCGCGCATCAACCGCGAACTGGGCGGCGATTTTCATTTGCAGCAGTTCCGCCACGAAGCGCGCTGGAACGCCGCGGAGCGCCGCATCGAAATGCATCTGCGCTCTACGTGCCGGCAAGTGGCGCACATTCGCGAAGCTAACTTGCACATCGTGCTGGAAGCCGGCGAAAGCATCTGGACGGAAAGCTCCCACAAATACAAAGCACACGAAATTCCCGAGATGGCGCGCCGCACGGGCTTCCGCTGCGCAGAACAATGGGCCGACCAAGCCTGGCCCTTCGTGCAAAACCTCCTCTTCGCCCAATCAGGCCAATAAGGCTCCCGCTTTTGTCGCATGCAGGCGGGGCACGCCGTTTGGAACTTTCAAGTCCGTGGTTATAGTGTGCAGACACCCATGTCTACAGAGATGCGCATACGACTCGCCACGGAAAATGATGTTGCAGTGCTGCGCGCGTTGATCGATGCGTCGGTGCGCGGCTTGCAGGCCGAGGATTATTCTCCGTCGCAAATCGATAACGCGCTGAAGACCGTGTTCGGCGTGGATAGCCAGCTGATTACCGATGGCACTTACTTTGTGGTGGAGGCGCAGGCCGCCAATTCCACCGACTACGTGATTGCGGGGTGCGGAGGTTGGAGCCGGCGCAAGAAGCTTTATGGCGGGGATGAATGGACGGAGCAGCGAATTGAGTTTTTGGATCCGGGGCGCGAGGCAGCTAAGATTCGGGCGTTTTTTATTGCGCCGGAGTTTGCGCGGCGGGGAGTTGGAACGCTCATTTTGGATGCCTGTGAAAAAGCTGCGATGGCGGAGGGATTTCGGCGACTTGAGATGGGGGCTACGTTGACGGGAGTGAAATTGTTTGGGGCCCGCGGATATGTGGAGGTGGAGCAGATTAGTTTGGATATTGGCGGGGGGGAGCGATTGCCGGTGGTGCGGATGGAGAAGCGGGTTTAGTTCAGGACGGTTGTCGACCGCGTGTGGTTGTGTTGACGCCGTCCGCGGCTAAAGCCGGCACCTACCACGGCGAGTTTAGAGATGCTCTAGGCGCCAGGTCAGGCGGGTGGTCCAGGATTTGGCTGTGGAGAGGCTTGCTATGCGCCAGATTGGGAGGATTTGGGAACCTTGGTAGACGCGTTCAAAACCTTCTTCAGATTCGGAAACGGTTTCGATGGGGGCGATCCAGAAAGTATGCGCGTTGGGTGCGGTTAGAGTGATGCGGACTTTTTGCCAGCCGTCTTGGAGGCGCAGGATGGGAGCGGGGAGTTCGCCACTGAAACGCAGGTATTCTTTGCGGGATTGCGGTTCCGCTGGATTTGCTCCGTGAGCTGGCGATTTGTGAGCCGGGACTTCGAAAAAACGATCGTCTGCGTTTGGCGCTAGGAAATTGATTACGGATTCGATGCCGATAGCGATGGATTGGCCTTCCAGAATTGTCTCTGGATGGGAAGAAAGCGGCCCTTCGCGCAAAGCGCTCTGGGTAAACGCGTCCGAGGGCGCGGCGATGGGAGTTACGAGTTTAAGAGTTACCTCGCAGGAGAGCTCGCAGCCGTGGGGCGCGGGGCCGAAAGAAAAGCGCTTGGTGAGGAGGAAATTTGGAGACGTGGCACCGTCTTTGGTTAGCAAGGAGATTGGCGACTCGCGGAACAGTTCGGTGTCGTGCGGCGAGGAGGATTTTACGGTGAAATCGCCTGCGGCAAATCCCGCGTCTTCGTTTAATTCCAGCGCTTCGTAATTCGCGTGAGATTTTGCGGGATCGAAAAGCAGGACGCGGAAGGAATGGCGGGGCCAGCGGTCGTAGCGGAGGAATTTCTCGAGGCCGGATTCCTTGACGCGGGTTTGGTCGTGGATGCTGGCGACGTGGCCGGCGGGTTGATTGGCGGCCTGACGGACGCGCGCGTGGTAGGCCTCGTGGCGGCGGGTCATGGAATTGATGAGCGTTGTGGCGGCGGGACGGAAATCGAAGAATGCGACCGTGGCGCCGTCGGACGGCTTTAGCAAGGTTTGCGATTCCGGCGAGGTGAACAAGAGTTCGGGGGCGCCGTCAGCGTCATAATCGAGAGTTTCGACACGGGCCATGGAGGCGCCGGGGGTGTGGCGATCGACGATGGCTTCGGCGCGGATTAAATTTCGCCAGAGTTCGGTGCGCAGATGCGGGGCGTAGAGGCCGCCAAAAACGCCGTGCCAGTAAGCGTCGTTGCACTGCGCGCGGAGCAGATGGTCGCGGGCCTCGAGAAGTTCGTGGGCAGCGGCAGAGTGGGCGCGGCGGTGCGGGGCGGCGGCGAGGCGTGAAGAAACGCGCAGCATTTTTTTGTTGAGCAAATTGGATTCGGAGTACTTGCGAAAGAAGGCGCGCCACGGGCCGCCGTGCAGAAAAGTAATGAGGTCGGGACGCGCCGAGAATTCTTTCAGCAAGCCCTGGTAGCGCATGCGCACATCGGTGGGCAAAACCCATTCCATCATTTCAGTGTAGGAGGCGGTGGGCAGGTCGGCGCGGCCGTGCGGGTGATGGTGCGCCAAATATTCGCTGGGTGTGGAAACCTGCAGCCAATCGGAGTTTTTCTCGA